>OCZT010000008.1_pt1 | contig 165475 bp, 192 predicted proteins | sample 1539031 | NCBI WGS metagenome assembly OCZT01 (sample SAMEA3539308, study PRJEB22396) | soil metagenome | biome: tundra; feature: field; material: soil | place: USA | collected 2010-05 | depth 0.15 m
TGCAAAACTTCCGGAATCTTTACAGAGCCATCTGCCTGCTGATAATTTTCTACAAGAGAAACCAAAATTCGTGGTGTAGGAATTGCGGTGGCATTTAGAGAGTGAGCAAATTTTATTTTTCCATCCACATCTTTATAACGAATTCCAAAGCGACGTGTTTGAAAATCATGATAATAGGACGCACTTCCAATTTCACGGTATGTGTTTTCCTTAGGAACCCAGAGGTCAGTATCATATGATTTCACGTGAGCAGCTTTGAGATCCCCACCGCAAATTGCTACTTGGCGATACGGTATGCCCAAACTTTCAATAAACTCTTCTGTGTTACGATTGAGCTCTTCGTGAATTCGCACAGATTCATCATGACTTGCCTCGCAAATCACCAGTTGTTCTAGTTTGAAAAATTCATGCACACGTATTAATCCTTTGACATCCTTGCTGTGGCTCCCCGCTTCTCGACGAAAACAAGGTGAAAAAGCTAGATAGCGCTTAGGCAAATCTTTTTGTTGAAATATTTCATCTGCGTGATATGCCATCATTGGCACCTCCGCTGTCCCCGAAAGATATTGATCATCTTGAGTTTGAAAAATATCTTCAGCACCACCAGGCAGGTGTCCTGTACCATAAAAATATTGTTTGTTTACAATGGCTGGCGCAATGAAAGGAACAAACTTTTTCTTTAGAAAAAAATCCTGCGCATAATTCCAAATAGCCCAAGAAAGAAGCGCTCCGTCGTTTTTCAAAAAGTAACCACGAAATCCGTGCACCTTAATACCTCTAGTAAAATCAGCCATATCCAAATCTTCCATGATAGCAATATGGTCTTTGGGCACGAAATCAAACTTTGGAAGCTCCCCCCATTTTTTTAGCACTTTGTTGTCTTTCTCTCCGTCACCCTCGGGAACAGATATGTCTGGAACGTTTGGAACGTGAAGCATAAGGTCCTGCCAATCTTTCATCACTTCCTTAAGCTCTTCCTCTTCTTTCTGAAGTGCTTCCTTTACAACTTTCATTTTCTCAATAAGCTGAAGCTTTACCGTGGAGCTGGATTCTTTGACGATTTCTTGGCTCATTTCGTTCTGAATTGTGCGCTTACTTTCCACAGCACCGAGAAGTTCTCGACGTTTATCGTCAACCTTTAGTAACGCATTTACGTCAAACTTAATCCGCTTCTTACGCGCCGCCTCAATAATGAGATCTTTGTTTTCTCTGATGAATTTTATATCTAGCATTGATAGATTTTCTTGAGCGAAGCGATTAGAAAATCATCATCCTGAGTCCCGACAAACTGGAGGAACGAAGGAGAATGATTTTATTGCTTCTTTAATATAATATCATACCGCTGATATATTATTTTGCAGAAATTAAACTGGGGTATATTATCACCTAGTGTTAAAATTATAGCCATGTCTTACTCAATCCGAGAACTAAAACCAGAGGAATTTCCTCAACTGCTTACAGAAATCAACGATCCGCCCAAGAAACTTTTTTGCGCCGGGGTTCTTCCTCCTATTGAGAACAAAATCCTTTGTGTTGTCGGTTCCAGAAAGCACACCCAGTACGGCAAGGAAGTTGTGGAAACACTTATTGATGGACTTAGGGGCTACCCCATTACAATACTCTCTGGTTTGGCTCTTGGAACAGATTCTCTTGCACTATATTCTGCCCTTAGAAACAAGATGCATGCCGTTGCTGTTCCAGGTTCGGGACTTGATCCACGTGTGATACATCCTCGTACACATTTTCGACTTGCAGAGGAAATAGTAAATTCTGGCGGTGGGCTTCTTTCCGAGTTTGAGAATTCATTCAGACCCACACTATGGTCATTCCCGAAGAGAAATCGCATCATGGCCGGAATGAGTCATGCTGTGCTTGTTATTGAGGCCGAAGAAAAATCGGGCACACTCATAACGAGCAAACTAGCCACAGAGTACAACCGCGATGTATTTGCCGTGCCAGGCTCAATATTCTCTAGGCAGTCCGACGGACCCCACATGCTTATTCGCCTCGGTGCTACCCCTATTCGCAAATCTGAAGATATATTGCTAGCTCTGGGTTTCTCTCCGGAAGAAAAAGAAAAAAGAGCTTACGTTGCAGAAACTCCCGAAGAACAAACTATTTTGGATTTACTTGGTAGTCCGATGTCACGTGACGAAATAATTCGAGAAAGTGGATTGCAAACACATATTGCAAACTCCACACTCGCTGTCCTAGAAATCCGTGGAGTGGTGACCGAAAGTATGGGAGAAATGAGATTGAATTAGTAAATAGTTTTTAGTAATCAGTAGCCAGTAAATCTATTCTCTTATTCGCGCGCGACCAAAGTCTCTTCGCGCGAAGCGAGTTAGATTTTAGCTACTCTTGTGGTGAATAAGAGAATAGTTGACTTTTTTTATATTAAAGGTATTCTGCAATCAGAAAGATACAAACGGTTTTCAAACGATTCTTCAGCAACAGGGGGCTAGCAATGAAATTCCAGGACATCAAGCCAGGAAGCTGGTTTTACAACAGCACCATAGGCTCGCTGATGAAGTTGCCGTATTTGCTCGGGTTGTCATCTGCAATTGATGAAAACGGAAATCTTCACAACATCGATGGAGATTGCGAAGTAGAGGCAATCTCTTTCTTCACGGTCAAGGATTTGGAAGAGGGTGACCAATTCATCATCGGACCGGTGGCAACTCCTGAATGTATAGTGATTGGAGAAAAACCATTTGCCATTTTCACCTGGCTGGGCGATTATGCCTTTGCCCCTGACGAAGATGGTTTCTCTTCCAGACGACTGAAACTCAAACCAAACCAAAAGGTAATTCGAGTCAGATGAAGTTGGTACCACACACGCGCACCTGCCACTGGCAGTGTGCGCGTTTTTCTTTTTTATATCTATAATTCAGGAATTCAGAAAACTTATTACTTCTTACTTTATCATATATGATAAAGTAAGCTTTTTAAAAATCTTCAGTTTTTTATATTGTTGATATTTTTTGTTCTAACTAACATTTGCATTCAAAAACTATCTGTAGTATTAATTGACACCGTATGACAACCAAAGGAAAGAAGCTTTTGATTGTGGAGTCTCCGGCAAAAGCGAAAACAATTTCAAAATATCTTGACGGCGAATATGATGTGGTCGCTTCTGTTGGTCATGTCCGCGATCTTCCAAAATCAAACAAAAAAGCTATCGATATCGAAGCGGGCTTTGTGCCACATTACGAAATTTCCAAAGGCAAAGAAAAAATAATCAGTGAAATTCGTCGCCTCGCCGCTTCAAGTGAAGAAGTGCTACTCGCTACCGACCCCGACCGTGAAGGTGAAGCCATTGCTTGGCATATTTCCGAAGCTGTTGGACTCAAGCACCCCAAACGCGTCGTTTTTTATGAAATCACTAAGGACGCCGTGACCGAAGCCATCAAGCATCCTCGAGATATTGATAACAATCTGAAAATCGCCCAAGAAGCTCGCCGCGTCTTGGACCGCCTGGTGGGCTACGACCTATCTGGTCTTATTTGGAAAAAAGTACGATACGGTTTGTCTGCGGGGCGAGTACAATCACCCGCCCTACGCATACTAATGGAGCGCGAACGCGAAATCCGCGCTTTTATACCAGAAAAATTTTGGAATTTGACTGCAGATTTTATAACGGAAAAGAAAATTCCCATCACTTTGACCTGTGAAGAAGAACCCCGTGATTACAAAAAAGTTGAAGAAATAGTAAAAATCGCCAAAGCAGAAGTTTGGTCGGTGACAGATATAAAAGAAACTGAAGTCAAAAGAACTCCTCGTCCACCATTTATTACATCCACCCTTCAGCAGGCCGCTAGCTCGCGCCTCGGCTTCTCCCCTTCACGCACCATGGGTACCGCCCAAAAGCTTTATGAAGCAGGTCTCATCACTTACATGCGTACCGACAGCACCAATCTTTCTGTCGTTGCAAAAAAGCAAATCGAAGACATCGTTAAAGATAAATTTGGAGCAAATTATTTTGAATCTCGTGTTTATGCCAAGAAAAGCAAGAACGCCCAAGAAGCTCACGAAGCTATCCGACCTTCTGATTTGCGCAAAGAAAATTCTGGCTTTAATGATGAGCAGAAAAAACTCTACAGTCTTATCTGGGCTAGAACTGCTGCTTCCCAAATGGCTTCTGCCAACACTTTGCGCACAAAAATTAGTGCGAATGTTTCAAGTGGAAATATACCTGACTTCTCTGTCACCGGTTCTCGTATTCTTTTTGATGGCTGGCTCATTGCAGACCCGCGTGCTCGGCAAGAAGATGTGGAATTACCAAAGATTGTCAAAGGTGAAGCGTTAAAACTTGTAAATTTCTTGAAAGAAGAAAAAGAAACTACTCCACCCACTCGCTATTCCGAAGCTGGCTTGGTCAAAGAGCTTGAGAAACGTGGCATCGGCAGACCCTCCACCTATGCCTCTATCATAAAGACTATCATTGACCGTGGTTATGTGATGAAGATGGACCGATCGCTTGTTCCTACCGATACTGGAGACGTGGTCAGCACATTCCTGGAAGACAATTTCATGAATTACATCAGTGATACCTTTACAGCAGAAATGGAAAATGAATTGGATGAGATAGCCCTAGGCAAACGCGATTATGTGAAAACTTTGACAGCATTTTATGGACCATTTCTCAAAGATGTGAAGTCCAAAGACAAAATTGCCAAGATTACAAACATGGGCTCCGCTGACCCGAAGTGGAAATGCCCTATCTGTGGCTCTGGCATGATTATAAAACTAGGAAAAAACGGACGATTTCTCTCTTGTGAAAAATTCCCAGACTGTATGGGTGCCCGCACCCTTGAAGGTGAAGCTATGGAAGGACCGAAGGATACTGGTGAAGTTTGTCCAGAATGTGGCAAGGGCAACCTTGTAGAACGTGACGGAAAATTCGGTAGATTTATTTCATGTTCTCGTTATCCAAAATGCAAATTCATCAAAGACGATCCTGAAGCCAAGAAAAAGCTTCTCACTGGTGTGAAATGTCCGGTCTGTGGTGACGGTGAGATGATTGAGCGCCGAGGTCGCTTCGGTATTTTCTATTCCTGCACCAACTACCCCAAATGTCGCAACGCCATAAAAGCCAAACCGACTGGCGACCTTTGCAAACTCTGTGGATCGCTCATGATGGAAGGCACCAAGACCATCCCAATACGCTGTTCGAATAAATCTTGCAAAAACCATAACCCACATAAAATAGAAAAGTGATATGGAGACGGGCAGCGGGGCTGCGTGCGCACAGGTCTTGGTGAGCCGGAGCGCGACGGCGCGAGGTGGGGTCGCACAAAAATTCAGCAGAACTTTATGTGTGACCTAAAACTATTCCTGTTAAATCACGACGAGCAAAATATTTGTGACCCAAAACTATTCCTGTATTGAAATATAATCTTTTTGACTGTTTTTAAATTGGGAATATACTACTGAACAGCAAAGTACACCTACCGGAGTAAGGTATGAATGAGACAGAAATTGCAGAAAGAAGGAGGGATTTTATTGGAGCAATAGCAAAGGTATCTATTGCCCAATCCTTCCTTGCAGATGCTAAGAAAGAGCTCAAGGTGGCCCAAGCGCACTGCAAGCACGAACTTGTGAAAGAACCATTAGAAAACAGAAATACTCTGAACAGATGCCCAATCTGCGACATGCCAATTCACCAAATACATCCGGATTACTAGTGATGCAAAAGCTCAACGCAACAAACGTCGGGCTTTCTTTTTTTACGTAATTTCATACAATGCCATTATGGCCACCATTAAAGAAATATTGGCGCTAATGGACAATGCTTCCGAAGAAGACAAGGAAGTAGTTAGGCACGCCTACACCTTTGCTGAAGTAGCTCACAAAGACCACTCCAGGCTTTCGGGTGATCCATATTTTTTGCACCTTTCAGAAACCGCAAAAATTCTTGCAGAGTACGGAATGGGGGCACCCACTATAGCTGCGGGGCTTCTTCATGACTCAATAGAAGACGTCGGCATTACACCTGAGACAATAGAAAAGGAATTTGGTTCTGAAATTCTTTTTCTTGTGGAGGGTGTCACCAAGTTGGGCAAACTCCAGTACCACGGTGCCGACCGACACAACGAAAGTCTGAGGAAATTATTTGTAGCAATGTCTCAAGACATTAGGGTACTAATGATTAAGCTCGCTGACCGACTACACAACATTCGTACCTTGGCTCATGTTCCGCTTGAAAAGCGTAAACGTATTGCCGGCGAAACTTTGGAAATTTTTGCACCCATCGCCTATAGACTTGGCATTAGGAAATTATCACGTGAACTCGAAGATCTTTCTTTTCCATATGTCTACCCAAAAGAATATGAGAAGCTTCAGACGGAAGTGAAAATAAAACGAGAAGAAAACATTGAAAGCTTGGAAAAGTTTTTAAAATCTCTCAAAAAAACTTTGGCCAAAGAAGGTGTTCCTTATATTCGCACCGAATATAGAGTCAAGGGGTTGTTTAGTCTATTCAAGAAATTACAGGGTAAGAAAAAATATTTGGAAGAGGTACACGATATTCTTGCCCTTAGAGTCATTGTGCCAACTGTCGCGGACTGTTACCAAACACTTGGAGTAATTCACGGGACATATAGGCCACTTCCTGGTCGCATCAAGGACTATATCGCCTTTCCAAAGCCAAATGGTTATCAAGCGTTGCACACTACTGTTTTTACTGGTGATGGTAGTGTGGTGGAAGTTCAAATAAAAACTGAAGAAATGTATCGCCATTCCGAATACGGTATTGCTTCACACATCTCATACAAGGAAGGAAACAAAAAAAGCGTGGATGGTGAAAATTTATCTTGGTTACGACAACTTCTTCCGAAACAAAACTTCAAGGAAGTGATTGACTGGAAATCGGTGCCAATTTTTTCTTCAAAATTTGATGACGTGCCACATTGGATAAAGGACCTGGTGAAACATCAAGGTAATGTGACTGACAACGAAAAATTGAAAGAGGATTTATTGAGCGACTTCTTTCAATACAGAATATTTGTGTTCACCCCAGAAGGTGACGTGGTGGATTTACCAAAAGATTCCACACCTGTGGATTTTGCCTATTCAATACACTCAGATATTGGCAACCATATGTCTGGCGCAAAGGTAAATGGCAAACTGGTTTCACTAGACACAGCACTCCTTGGAGGAGATGTGGTTGAGATTGTTACAAGACCAGGGAATAAACCCACATCAAAGTGGCTTGAATATGCCAAAACCACAAGTGCCAAACGTCATATTCGTATCGCAATACAAAAAACAGAAAAGGGGGAGAAAATCTAAATAGAAAAATTGCTTACAGAATACATTTCATCGTCATTCTTTTCTTCTTGAGATCTATCATCCACTGGAAGCTCATCTGCTGAACTAGTTTCAGATTGTGCAATATCCCCCATCGCCTGCGGATGCTCCGCTTCAAATTTCTTCAACGCTTCATTTGGATCTTTGGCTACGTTGGTTTGAAAAATATCCAACAGACTTCTCAAATCTTCGTTGTTGAAAAAATCTATCATAATTTTTCCTCCTTGATCGCGCCTTTCAATCTGCACACGCGTTCCTAGCGCTTCTCGCAATTTTTCTTCCAGCTCAATAAGCTCCGGATCAATAATATTTTCTTTTTTACGTACTCTATCCACTGCGATACGCCTAGCAATTCCCTCCGCTTCACGTACAGTCAGTTTTTTAAACATTATTTCTTTGAACAACACCATCTGCTCTTCTGGTCTATCTTGAAGCATCATGAGTGGTCGTGAATGTCCTTCAGAAATCTTACCTTGGCTTAATGATTCCAAAATAAGAATCGGCAACATCAAAAGACGAAGACTATTTGAAACATACTCACGACTTTTGCCGATTTTCTGCGCAATAATATGGTGTTTGAAACCAAACTCATTTGCAAGCCTATCAAATGCCCTCGCTCTATCTACAGGATTGAGGTCTTCACGCTGTATGTTCTCAATAATTGAGAGTTCAAGCTTCATGAGGTCAGTGTCATCGCCGGTCTTAATAAGCACTGGCACTTGGGTAAGACCAGCCAGTCGTGAAGCGCGGAGCCTGCGCTCACCTGCTATGAGTTCGTACTTTACCCCTATTCCGCCATCATCTTTAGGAAATTCTTTGCGGGTTACCACAAGTGCTTGTAGCACTCCATACTGACGAATAGAATCTGCCAGACTTTGTAGTTCTGGTTGACTGAATTCACGACGTGGTTGGAATGGATTGGGCTCGATTTTGTCCAGCTCAATCCAGAAAATAGAATCTTTATAAAATTGTGACATGTAGGAATTTTAACATACAACTGACAACCAACAACGTGAACAACATCAAATCAAACTTGTTTCATCGTTTTATTTGTTGTAAGTTGTAGGTTGTTGTAAATATTTTCAATGCCGGAGTGGCGGAATGGCAGACGCGCACGACTCAAAATCGTGTCTCGCAAGGGGTGGAGGTTCGAGTCCTCTCTCCGGCACCAAAATTTCTAATTTTTTAAGTCATTGACAAAATGACTTGGTGTGCTATGATCGTAAACAGAACACTGGTCATTACAGCGACCTCAACATTTCCTGATTGGAGACACTGTGCCTTATCTTTTCGGAGTCCTGAACCCAGACAAAACCAAGGAAGCCGACCGACATAACAACCAGTGGCTCGGTCCGGCAACACTGGGAATTGAAATCACATCTGACGAGTTCAAACCACGTTGCGGACTCGGTAACATTGACCCGCAACATCCAGTGGGTGGAGTCGGTGGCTGTTCCTCGGCGATCGAAGACGCTCTGACATTCCTCCTTCCCTTGAGTGGTACGAGAATTGTCACACAGCGCCAAGACAAGGATTCGTTTGGCGCAATGGCAGTCCTCATGCTTCGGAAACAAGGGAAAGAAAACAGGATTGATAAGATGCTTGTCTCTTGGGTCGGGGCAATGGATCGTCTAGGCTTCGCATCAGCTAGGGACAAATACCCCGAACTTTCTGACCATTTCGACGGCGTTGAAACCAACGCTATGAACAAGATTGCAAATGACATCGAGCTATGGCCGGAAATCGCGACGAAGGTCGAGATGATTGCCTCGATACTTTGTCATGAGATGCCACGTGAAGAGATGGGCCACATCGCTTCGCTGGCTAGGCGTTCTAACAACGACTTCCCATTTACAATGTACGGCGAAGTCGCGTTCATCGAGGCCCCTGGTCAGTACAGCTCCGCGCGCACCTGGGCAAGCAGAAGATTCAAGGTTGCCATCATCGTCGACCCAGAGTTTCGGACCGGACAAACAGGACGTCAGAGACGGTGGACCATTGTCCGTCAGGATGGGGTCTTTGACCGGAGCGGTTGCGAGCATGCGATTCACGCCGCAGAAGCAAAGGCTCGTGGTATCACAGTAAAACAACTGCAGGAAGAAGGGCTCTCGTGTGGTGGACCGGCAAACATCATTTCGTGTCCTCAAGGATTGGGGCGCGAAGGCCAGTTATCTGACGACAAGCTCATTGCGATCGTGCGAGCACACCTGGAATCAGGTGTGGTGACATAACAAGAGGAAGTAGTGGGGGGTCGACGCAATGCGTCGACCCCATTTTTGTTTGTGATTTTAATGATAAAAGTTCTGATGTTTTTATATGCGAAAATCCCAATATTTAAGCCGTTATTTTAACTATTGACAATAGTATTGTATATGCTATAATTGTCATCAGAATGGTTGCATCGCGCAACCATCAAAGCTAATCACTTTCCGCCCAAGGAGGGCAAGTGAACCAGATCGTCAGTTTCGCCGTCCAAATCATCATCCCCAAGTTTCTGGCGGATGGTGAGGTGCGAATTGCCGTGATGCCGTATACCAAGGGTTACGGCACGCGGGAAGCCTACACGACGACCCGAGTCCCAGTGGAAACCGGCAAGACCGGAGAGACAGTTCTCGTGACGGCCATGAGAGGCGCCGGGGAGGAAGTTGCCAAGAACAAGACCAACTTCGAGGTCAAGGTACTAGGAATGGCGTACGCTCAACTCGGCACGGATCAGTTCGACCCGAAAGGGCTGCATGCCAAAATCGCCATGGTCATGCAGCACGTGCATGGCGAACTCCGCAACGAAGGCAAACAGGATGACGAGAACGCGGATGAATTTCATGGCCCGATGGAATGGGTCGAAGCCAAGGCCCTGCTCAAGAACGAACGGCTGGGGGCGCCGAAACTCATTTTCGCTCACGCCCTGAGCATAACTGCATTCCTTCGTTTGATGGCCAACAGGCCAGAGATGAAGGCAGTGGCCGAGAGATACCACCCCATTCTCGACCTGCAAGGCAAGTGCTTGACGGTGGAAGAGTCCACAGCCGTGAGAGCTCTGGTCAACAAGAAGTAAGTAGTCGGGCCGTGCGATGCGTAAGCGTCGCACGGCCCAATTTTTTTGTTCAATGTATGGCCCTACTAAGCCATATAAGCCACACACCATGATTCTTCATTTTCTGCTTGCTTTTTTATTCCATATGTGGTATTATACTGGGGTATGAAATTCATCAAACGAATATACAAAAATATTCAAACCAAGCCGGCTTTTATAGTCGGGCTCATTGCCGTGCTTCTTGTTCCAGTAGCTTTTATAAAAGCGGAGTTTCCAAGTAATGCAGACCCCTACCCCGCAAATTTCTATGCGATGTGTTTTGATGGTAAAGACAACAATGGTGATGGAAAAATTGATATGAAGGACTCAAACTGTCCAAAATGTTTTGACGGCATAGACAACAATGGTGACGGCCTTATCGATTCACAGGATAAATCATGCCCAAATTATGTTGGATACAATTATGTTGGAACTTCCAACAACCCACCTGCACAGCAAGGTCTTCTCCAAAAAGTACTCGGTGCATTTATTTCAAATGATCAAACAACTAACAACAGCAATAATGGACCCATAGCAAGCGGTGGACCAATCCCTGGTGGTGGAGAGATTGCCAATGGTGGTGCAATTGGTGGCTGTACAAGCGTAACTGTTTTTCCACAAAAACATTTTACTGAAAGTGGTTTCTATTACACATACATAACATACTGCAACACTGGCATTTCTTCTGGTGGGATGCCTATTCCATCATGTAACACTAATTTGTCTTATGAGCCTATGCCAATAAACGGCGTCATTGCACCATGTGGATCCATAACTTCTGGTGGTTCAATTTCCAATGGAGGAGCAATCCTTGATGGTGGTCCTTTGACTAGCGGAGGAGTTATAGCTAGTGGTGGATCAATTCCAGGCGGTGGCAACATCGGAACAACTGGGTCAATCAATTCCGGCGGTCCAGTTTCAAACGGTGGTTCAATATCAAACGGCGGGTCTATCACAAGTGGAGGAACCATACCTGGTGGTGATGGCATCGGAACAACTGGGTCAATAAATTCTGGAGGTTCAATTTCTAATGGAGGCATAATACCAAGCGGAGGAACAATACCCGGTGGCGGTAGTATTGGTACAAATGGCTCGATAAAATCTGGTGGAGCAATCTCAAATGGTGGTTCAATTTCTAACAGCAGATCTATCACGGGTGGAGGTGTAATACGAAGCGGTGGAACCATTCCTGGTGGTGGTAAAATCGGTACATCTGGTTCAATCAATTCTGGGGGAACGATTTCAAATGGTGGCTCAATTTCTAACGGCGGGTCTATATCAAGTGGAAGTGTAATACGAAGTGGTGGAACCATTCATAGTGGTGGTAAAATCGGTACAGCTGGTTCAATAAAATACGGAGGTTCAATAAAATCTGGTGGAAAAATAAAAGATGGAACACTAGCAAATGGTGGATCTATTCCTGGCGGAGGAGAGATTCCAAGTGGTGGCACAATCTAATTTTAATTTCGCTGATACAATACGGAGATGAAGTCGAAGGTTATTGTAGTACTCGGACCCACCGCTTCGGGCAAAAGCTCGCTAGCTGTATCACTCGCAGAGCGTTTCGGTGGCGAGGTGATTTCTGCTGATTCAAGACAGGTTTATACGAGGTTAAACCTCGGCACAGGGAAAATTACGAAGCGTGAAATGCGCAGAGTTCCCCACCATCTTATTGATGTTGCAAATCCTAAACACCAATTCTCAGTCGCACAATACAAAATATTGGCAGAAAAGGCACTACAGTATACTGTGGTGCAAAACAAGTTGCCTATTATTGTCGGTGGCACAGGTCTATACATAGATACTTTACTAGGCACAATTTCTTTGCCTGAAGTACCACCGAATCCCAAACTTCGAAAAATATTGGCGGGTAAATCTGCGCCGATGCTTTTTTCAATGCTCCAAAAACTTGATCCTACTAGAGCAAAAAATATTGATAAACACAACAAAGTTCGTCTTGTTCGCGCAATTGAAATAGCAAAATCTATAGGAAAAGTTCCGAAAACGTGGAGAAAGAAAACTCCATACAATGTTTTGTATATTGGATTAAATCCAAAAAATTTAGAAAACAGAATCAAAAAGCGACTCATTGACCGGATTAAAAAAGGTATGATTTCCGAGGTCAAAAATCTTCACAAACACGGTTTATCTTGGAAAAGAATGGAGACACTTGGACTTGAATATCGTTACATATCTAGATATTTACGTGGGCTTAATACCAAAGAGTCAATGATTGCTGAACTGGCAAAAGAAAGCATAAAGTACTCCAGACGACAAATGACCTGGTTCAAAACGAATAAAAATATTGTTTGGTTTGATCCAACACAAAAACAAAACAAAGCAAAAATTGAGAAGCTATTAAAACAATTTTTGAATACATAAAACTTTATATCTTATGGGCATATTCGTGCGAATATGCCGACTAGTTGTCCAACATCGAGTGTTGGACAACTCATGGAAATAAGGCTTTAAAGCTGGTAGGATATGATTTCTGGGCGATTAGTTTAGTGGTAGAACAGCGGTCTCCAAAACCGCTGGCGAGGGTTCGATTCCTTCATCGCCCGCAATGATTACCCCTGATCAACAAAAATGGATTAACCATCTCTCTGACGAGTCAAAAATAAAAATCATTCCCTTTGACCCTACAAGCCAGGAAAAATTTGAAAAAGTCAGGTCTATCATCCTTTCGAGCCTGGGCGAATCAACACCGTTTGTACATCAAGGAGCAACAAGTATGGGAATATCTGGTCAGGATGAGATTGATACCTATATACCAATTTCGGTAGACCTTTTTGAAGAATATATCTCTAAACTTGGGAAACTATTCGGCGAACCAAGAAAGATTTACCCAGGAGATAGGGCACACTTTATAACCAAGGAAGACGGCAAACGCATTGATGTGTATCTGATAAATAAAGACAGTCCTAGTTGGCTCAATGGTGTTAAATTTCAAAACTATCTATCAACACATCCAGATGCTTTAGAGGAATACAGAATATTGAAAGAAGCGGGTGATGGTCTCAGTGTGCGAGAGTATTACCGAAGAAAGACCGAGTTTATTAATAATATTCTGGAAAAATATAATCTTTAGAGTTTTTTTAAACAAAAACACCTTTCGGTGATTTTTTGTTTATTTCTTTGCTTCCTTGAAAGTCACTCGTTTGCGAAGCTTTTTTGAGTACTTTTTGAGCTCGATTTTGCGCTCAACTTTACGCTTATTTTTGCGCGTATAATAGACCTCTCCGGACTCCTTGTTGCGGATCATTATTAGATTATCCTGTGACATAGTGGAGAAGAGAATAGCATATTAGCCAGAAAACGCAACTACTCCTTCGTTATTTGGTTGAAGCTTGCAATTAAGCCCTTTGTTATTGAGCCCACAGCTCCATCCCCCATTACAAGTTCGTCAATCTTTACTACTGGCACAATATTCTTAAATGAAGAAGTGATAAATGCCTCCGAAGCCGTACTAAGTTCTGATACTGAAATATCTCTCTCTACCATCTCAATTCCTTCTTTTCTGGCAGTATCAATAACGACTTTGCGTGTAATGCCAAAAAGAATTCCGTCTTTGGGTGTAATCAATTTTCTTTCTGAAACAATAAAAAAGTTACTGGTAGAAGCCTCAAGTGCCTTTCCTGCTGAAACGTACAAAATTTCAATGACTCCCGCTTCTTTCTTTTTCTTTTGTAGCAAAACAGCCGTAATATAATTTATTGTCTTATATTGCGGGTACTGCCTTTGGTACTCATGCGTCATGAGCTTGGTACCTTCAGTATAAATTTTTTCTGGGAGAGCAACGCTTTCCTCAATGAGGATAAAAAATGTCGGTTTACCAGCTGGGTCCAAACCATTTTCTGTGGGCCCACCAGACAGAATGATACGAAAGTTTGAACGAGCAAATCCATGCTTCGCAATCAAGTCCATAATGATTGTCTTCATCTCATCTTTGGAAACAGGAATGGTTAGATCAAGAAAATCCGCTGATAATTTGAAACGATTGTAATGGTCATCAAAATAGAACGGTTCTGCTCCAAAAGCCGTCATCCCGTCATACACTCCATAACCACGCAAAAAGGCCAAGTCAGTGACACTAGCCAGCGCTTCAGACTTTGGAACAATCTTGCCATTGAAATAACAATAAGTATTCATAAGACTTATAATACATGAAAATAGTCCTCATGATAAAATGGCTGGATGAGCACTAATAAGAAAGAACTACTTGAAGAACTCCAGCAAGAAATCATAAATGACAAAAATCTGCCTTTGTTGGAATCAAATCTAGTTTTTGGAGAAGGTAATCCAGACTGCGATGTTCTTTTTATTGGCGAAGCGCCAGGGCAAAAAGAAAATGAGCTGGAACGACCGTTCGTTGGTCGATCGGGCAAACTTCTTGACCAGTTGATTGGAGAATTGGGTTGGAAACGTGAAGATGTCTATATTTCAAATATTGTGAAGCGTCGCCCACCGGAAAACCGCGACCCCACACCGGAAGAAATAGAATCTTATAAACCATATCTGGCAAAACAAATTGCAATCATCAATCCCAAAGTAATTGCACCGCTTGGCAGATTTTCTATGAACTACTTCTTGCCTTTTGCAAAAATTAGTACTGCCCATGGCAAAGTATTTACAGCCGAAGGTCACACCATATTCCCTCTCTATCACCCAGCAGCCGCATTGCGAGCCACATCAATGCTCAACGACTTGCGCGAAGATTTCAAAAAACTGCCTAAAGTTGTAAGCGGTGATTTCCTTAAAGAATTTGCAGAAAAAAATTTACCACCGAAAATAGAAACTAAGAAAAAAGAAAAACCCCCGCAAATAAAATTGTTCTAAAAAAGGGCGCGGGGAAATTTTCCCGCGCCCACAACGTTCTGTAACCAACTGGCTAATCTGCCACCACTTCGCAGCAGTCTTTGTCGAAGATGAGTCTTGAAAAGGGTGGAACATTCGTCTCCCACCATTTGCGGGCCTCGGGATGATTCTCACCGAGCACCCGCATGGCGTCAGCCCAATGAATCGAGTATCCTCCAATGCGATCAACTCGTCGTAGGGTCAACACGTCGGCGAGCGGCTCGTCGGTCTCTCCGAGACAAGGAAGAACAAGCCCGATCCATTTATCCCTGATTTCTGCTGGAGCGCCCCCATGAGGACGGGAAGTGATACGAATGAATGCCTGTGGCATGTGTGCAGTCCTTGTCTGAAGGTGGTCACTTTTACTTCTGCAATTACCCTACTACCCACAAAAAAACAGTCAAGCAACAAAAATCGAGACGAGGTCTCGATTTTTTATTGTGTGTGCGCCGGGAGGGACTCGAACCCCCGTAGGCCGAAGCCGGGAGATTTACAGTCTCCTGTAATTGCCGCTATACGACCGACGCATTGAATACTTTGAATCTACTTTTGTGCTTAGGATTTCTTGGTTTAATTTCTTCAAAAAATCTTCTTATATCTTTCTTATTCGTAAGATAAACCCTGTGTAAACTTATCCTAGACGGACTGTATTCTAATGCCCAAAGCATTGATTGTAAAGCCTTTAAAATAGGCTCAGATCGATTTGTCAGGGCAATTTGAACTCCAAATCGAAGTTTGTATATTGACCCATCTGTATCAAAAAATCCTCGAATAAAGCTTTCCATATAACCTCTATTGTTTGTAATCCATTTAGGAACATCTACCTGAGAAATAACTTTGTTTGAAACAAGGCCCTCATTCTTTAACCACGAAACGACGTCCACAGAACCCAGATACACGTCTCGATACTTCTGTTTTTTATAATCTTCTTTACGTATTCCAATCTTCGGCTTGCCACCAAAAATTGATTTCATAGTTTTTTGAACGTATCTCGCGTATTCTTCTTCTTTTGAACCCAAAGATACTACGACTTGAAAATTTGAAACGTGACCATCTCCAAGCATAATTCCAAAAAACTCAGCAAGTTCTTGAGAATACTTTTGGGGAATTTTTATATCTCTTCTTTTATTTAAATAGTAAAGTTTTTTCTTAGGGTTGGTTGTGATTCCAAGTCTTTTCAGGCGAACAAAGACAGCACTTTGGCTTAATTTCAGTTTGTGAGCAATTTCTCGTATTGACAGATTCTTTTTAACATAAAGTTCCTCAAGTTGAATTAGATACTTTTTTTCCTCTTGTGCTGACCATCTATTTGCCATGCTGGAATAATACCATATTTCGTAATTAACAACTTTAGTATCATGTGCGTAAATAAACGAGGCCTCGCCTCGTTTATGATATTATTTTTGACCTTTTCCGTAGCTGAGGATTTTTAGGGACAACTATTGCTCCTCTACTTTTTTCTTTAAGATCATTATGAAGAACATCAAAAATATGCTCCATGTCAACATGGAGATGCAGCTGTAATCCGTTATCGTTCAAGAGATTATCACAATTTTTCCTAAAATTTGTGGTCAGTGTATTGTATACTCCGGCAGCTTCTTTTTCAGCGGGTTTAGTGTATCCAGAAGCATTTTCGAGAAATTCAGAACTTAACCCTCCCATAGGACCCCGAAGTCTTCCAAGGGCTTGATATAATGCTTTGACTGAAGCTTCTTTTTCAATTCCAGAACCATGGTTGAACACATAATCCGAAACGATCATATCAAACGGACCAAGGGCTTCCAGTTTCTTCAATAATTGAGATTTTTCGTCACCAAAAAAATCTCCGATACTACCTTCAAAAACCTGCTCTTGTGGCTGCCCGTTGAGAGACAAAAGTCCAGAAGACGCAATCAATAGCTTGAATTTATCTTTTTCAATTCCATAACTTTCACCCCCATAATGACGCAATAACTCCGATAAGGATCCAGTATCATCTCCAAGAACTAAAATTCGTTTGCCACGTAAACTTTTTTGAAGATCAACTATAGTTTCATCCTCTGCTAACAGACGACCTTTCAGGAAAGATGCAATAAAACAAAGGGTGTTTGCTTGGTGAGCTGGTTTAAATCCAATAAATGCATTTTGAAGAACATTAATACCGTATTGATTACAATCTTGGACTTTTTTCTGGTTTAATAAATCGGCTAATCCTCCATCTATTATTGCAAGAGCATCTACGTCATTGGAGTAATATTCTCTTAAATGTTGAGCAAAGTTATCAAGTTGGTCATTCGAAACTATTACATCAGCGAGTTCTCTTTGTAACTGTGATTTAATCGTTGATTGTAAACGCTTCCACACCTCTTTCTGTGTGTTTAAAATACCCTCGACATCGACAACAGGAGAACTCTCTGGTTCTTCGGCGTGTGTTTTGAACACCACCTCATTTGCGTCAATTTGTTTTTCTGGATTCATAACAGAGAGTGCGGTTTTGATTTATTTCACCTTCCCTACTTTTTCTTTATGTTCAGTTAACCCTTCCGCCCACAAACTTCCTTTTTTGCCCTTCTTAATGTCAAAAACAAATTCGCCGTCTTTTACATCTACTGTGACGGTGCCACCCTTGAGAACTCCTTTGGAAATCATCATTCCTGCTACAGGAGTAAGAATTTTATTTTGGATAAGACGCTTAAGTGGTCTGGCTCCGTATTGAGGACTGTAACCTTCTTTGGCCAAAAATTCGTATGCGGACTTCGAAACTTCAAGCGCAATTTCCTTTTCTGCCAAACGCTTCATCACAAGCTCCACTTGGATTCGCACAATATCCTGCACAGCTTCGGGCGAAAGAATATTGAATAGAATTATGTCATCAAGGCGGTTGAGAAACTCTGGACGGAAATTATCTTTGAGTGCTTCCATCACTTTTTGTTTTGCATCTTCATAATTTTGTTTTGCTTCGCTCTTTTCCGCAAAACCAATTTTTTCCATTTTATCAATGTATTGCGCGCCAATGTTTGAGGTCAGAATAATAACAGTGTTCTTGAAATTCACTACCCTACCCTTGGAGTCAGTCAGTCTACCGTTGTCCAGAACTTGCAAGAGAATATTAAACACATCAGGATGGGCTTTTTCTATCTCATCAAAGAGAATAACGGAGTATGGTCGATGACGAACAAGCTCGGTAAACGTGCCGGCGTCGTCATGCCCCACATAGCCAGGAGGCGCACCAATAAGCTTGGACACCGCGTGACGCTCCATAAACTCCGACATATCCACACGAATAAGGGCCTTTTCATCATCAAACATAAATTCGGCCAAGGCCTTTGTAAGCTCGGTTTTGCCCACTCCAGTGGGGCCGAGGAAGATAAATGAGCCAATAGGGCGATTGGGGTCAGAAATGCCTGCTCGAGAACGTTTGACTGTATCTGAAATTTTCTGAACAGCTTCATCTTGTCCGACAATTCTCTTCTTGAGAAATTCTTCCATACGCGAAAGTTTTTCTGCTTCTTCTTCAAGCATTCTTGATACTGGAATACCGGTCCAACGCGCTACCACATCTGCAATATCAGATTCCATTATTTCTTCTTTGAGAATTCTTCGTGAGCTCTGGAGACGCTTAAGCCGCTTACTCTTTTGTTCAAGGTCTTTCTCCATTGTTGGAATCTTGCCATAACGAATCTCTGCAGCGAGTGAAAGGTCTGCATGAGCTTCGGCAGATTCAGCTTCAAGGCGCAACTTCTCCAGATCCTTTTTCGCTGACTTGATACCGTTTACTGTCTCCTTTTCATTCTTCCATTTGAGTTCAATTTCTGAAGTTTTTTCCTTCAAATCCGCTATAGCTTCGGTAATTTCCTTCACGCGAGCTTTAATTTTTGCATTCTTACCATTTGCTGCTTCTTTTTTGAGCGCTTCCTTTTCTATCTCAAGTTTCATTATCTTGGAATGAGTTTCTTCAAGAATTGGTGGCATATTCTCTAGAGCAATCTTCAGGTGAGATGCCGCTTCATCTATAAGGTCAACTGCCTTGTCCGGAAGGAAACGGTCGGTAATGTATCTGGAAGAAAAATTTACTGCTGCGATAATTGCGTCGTCCGTAATTCGCACGCCGTGATAAAGCTCGTACTTTTCTTTCAATCCACGAAGTATGGTCACCGCATCATCTTGTGACGGCTCGTTTACATATACCGGCTGGAAACGACGAGTCAAGGCTGGATCTTTTTCAATGTGTTTTTGATATTCCTTTAGGGTGGTAGCACCAATGGCTCGAAGTTCCCCACGAGAAAGCGCTGGCTTTAGCATATTGGACGCGTCCATAGCCCCGTCAGCAGCTCCAGCGCCGACAATAGTATGTATCTCATCAATAAAGAGAATGATTTTGCCGTCAGAACGTTCTATTTCTTTCAAAATGTTTTTCAAACGCTCTTCAAATTCTCCTCGATATTTTGTACCGGCGATAAGAAGACCTAGGTCGAGTGATACCAGCTCTTTTTCACGCAAGCTTTCTGGCACGCTTCCGTTTGCAATCTTGATTGCAAGTCCTTCTACTATTGCGGTCTTCCCCACTCCCGCCTCGCCTATGAGAATAGGATTGTTCTTTGTGCGACGAGAAAGAATTTGAACGATACGAGAAATTTCATTTTCGCGACCAATAACTGGATCGAGTTTGTTTTGTGATGCGAGCTTGGTAAGTGAACGTGTATATTTGAGAATTGATTTGAGTTTCTTTGGTTCTTTGGAATCGTGAGATTTCACAGTTTTCAATTCTTCAATCAAACGAACTACAGTTGCGTGGTCAATCTTAAATCGCGCCAGCAAATCATGCGCCGCTCCAGGAGTATCAATAACTGAAAGAAATAAATGTTCTGTTGAAACAAATTCATCACCAAGACTCTGGGCGACTTTCATACTGCCATCAATGATTTGAGCAAGTTCTGGAGTCAGATAAATCTGATACGAAGGCGACATGGTGCCACCACTCTCTGGTGACTCAATGAACTCCAAAAGTGAATCCGTAAGCAAGATGGTATCAATTTCAAGACGATCCAAAATGGAAGAAACCATGCTTTCGTCTTGCAAAATAAGGGCAGCAAGAAGGTGCATTGGACTGACATGATTTTGTCCACGTTCAATAGCAAGTTCATGCGCCTTGCGTATAACTTCCTTGGCTTTTGTCGTAAATTGGCTAAATGGTGGTGGCATGGGGTAGGTAATATACAACGATTATACGTTCCAAGCAAACAATTGGTGCATCCTTTCCACTTTGTCTTTATTTAGAGTATTGAGTGATTGCAGTAGCCAGAGTTTCAGGAGAGAGATAGATCGGATCGCCTGACGAAGTGGTATCTGAAATACGAAATCCTACAAATTCTGCTGATAAATTGAAAAGCGGGCAACCGAGTACTGTGGTCTTGGGGGTAAGGTCAGTCTCTACCCCATTTTGAGTCTTGGGGTCTGCTGGGTCAGTAAAATTATATGCAGACACATGACCCACCGAAACAGCATTGTTTGTCTCTCCCTCTAGAAGAACAACTGTCTGCCCGAGTTTTGCAAGACTGCTTTCCAATGTCACCGGATTTCCTGAAAAAGTATTTCCCGAACTAGACATAACCTTAAAGAAAACTGCCTTGCTTGCATTATCTTGGCCCATATATTTCAATGTTTGAGTAGTCGCATCAGAAAACTTTGCAGTGTATGTATACCCGGCATTAAAAGTGCTTCGCGCAGGAGTAACAATTAGACCGCTCTTTGTAAGTACAATTCCGAGTGAATAGAATGGGTCTGGTGTCGTGGTGTTGTCAGAGACGCGAACTATACTTGGAGTATTTTGAGAGATAGCACCCACCACTTGATCATCTTCTTTTACAACCACAGTGGTTTCCTTAACTGTATTTCCTCCGGTAGTTGAAGGTGAAGTAACTTGTTGAATAGTTTGTTCAACCACACGATTGATGGTCTGGGTAACGGTGGGTGGTGCTTGCTGAAGCAAAGAAAAAGTAATAATGCCCGTGGCAATTGATGTCACGAAACTAATAAGAAGTGACAATAATATAAGCTGGTGTTTGTTTAGTTGGTCTAACATTCCGTTATAATACCAAAAAAGTGGTAAGAATCAAGATTACTAATATAAATTATTTTTCACAATTTTAGGCAAAAACTTAAGTAAAATATCAATTTCTTTTTTTGTTGTACTTCTGCCAAGCGTAAACCTTAGACTTGATTCAGCACATGAGATATTGCCAATAGCTTCCAATACATAAGAGCGAATATTTTCTGACAAGGTACGGCAGGAACTGGCTGTGGAACACATAATGCCGAATGCGTCAGCTTTTATTACAGCGTATTCTCCGTCCATTCCCGGAAAACAAATATTTACGTTATTTGGCAATCGTGATTCTCTATCTCCGTTTAGTGTAGCTTCTGGGAAATCATTTAGAATTTTTTTAATTGCAACATCACGAAGTTTAGTCAGACGAATTGATTCTTTGCCACGCAATTTTGTCGTAAGAATGAGAGCTTTTGCAAAACCCACAGTCAACGCCAGATTTTCGGTGCCAGAACGTAAACCTCGTTCCTGTCCACCTCCAAATATTATCGGCTCGATTTTGGTTCCACGCTTTGCAAAAAGAACCCCAATTCCCTTTGGCCCATATATTTTGGAACCATCGAGTGTCATGAGGTCTACGCCGAGCTGAAGCACATTTAACGAACAATAATTTGCCGCCTGGCTAGCGTCAGTATGAAAGTAAGGATAGGGATTAGCTTTTAGCTTATTGCTTTTAGCTTTTTTGTAATACCGAATCGTTTTGGCAATTCCTTTTATAGGTTGGATAGTGCCGATTTCGTTGTTGGCGTACATGACAGACACGAGCACGGTATTGTGCTTCAAGTTTTTTTGAATTTCTTTCGGTTCAACTATTCCGTTTGTTTCTGGGTAAACAACACTTACCTCTGCACCGATTCGTTTGAGTTCATCCTGTAACTCCATAATTGCAGGATGTTCTATGGCAGATATAACAACGTGGGGGTTTTTGAAAGTTTTGAACGATGCCTTAACTACACCAAGTATTGCGAGATTATCTGCTTCGGTACCACTTCCAGTAAAAACAATTTCATCCGGTTGAGAGGAAAGATTGCGAGCAACGATGGTCCGCGCGTCAGCAAGCGCGCGGGCATTCTCTACCCCCTCCTTATAAAGTGCAGACGCATTTTCAAATTTTCCTTCCAAAAATGGCCGCATGGAAATAAGCACTCTTTTATCGAGTGGCGTGGTGGATGCGTGGTCAAGATATACTCTTTTGTTTGACATTTAGGCGTTTGTTATAGCATTTATGTGGCCAAAAATACAGCTAAAGTTGATATAAATTCAATAATATTAGAAGATAAGGTTAGATGTGTTCCTTTTAGCAGAAATGCTCTTCACCGCCTGAAAGGGCAACCTAGAAATGGGGGCTAAATGCCAACTATCACAGCATCACAGTACCTTCGTGGTTCACGAAACCTCGACCAATTGCGTGGTGAAATCGAAAAGGTCGTGAGTGAAGTTCTGGAAATCATAAAACCGAGAGCCCTCGGCAAAATAAAGCCTTTTCAAGCACGCAGCCTAGGTAAATGGGAAATCAGTAACATGTCCGGCCACAATCAGTCGGAATTGTTGCTAAGGGGTTTTCTCCATTCCAAAGCATTTCCAACCATCACCAAGTTTAGTGGGTCAAAGAAAACTGAACTCGAGCCCGAACATATACTGATCGTCCATCGTAGTTTGGACGACTTTATTGAATCGATGGTAAAGGAATTCCCGGCACAACTGGAGAAGCACCTCGAACCGATTTTCATCGCTGCTACTGCATTCAGCCCCTCAGACATTTAGCCAACCCAGATACACAGAAAGATTCTCCTGAAAACCACTCGTGTCGACAATGTATGTCGACACGAGTTTTTGTTTATTAAACACTTATACACCATAATTACGCTATAGCGTAATTATGGTGTATAGCTACTTACCGGTTTTGCTTCAATCTATTGATTTCGTAAATCAATAGATTGTTGCTTTGCATAAAAGACAATTTTTGCTATGCTAAACGCCACTTATTCTACCTTTATGCAATTTTCACTTCCCCAGAGCTTAGACACGCCAATAGTTGTATATATACTTTTTTCGGCTGTAATTGTTTTACTTGTCTGGGTTATTTTTCTTGAACTACGTCTAAAGAAGTTTATGAAAGGCAAGAATGGAAAAAGTTTGGAAGATTCTATCATTGCCTTGACTAAAGAAATAGAGGATCACGAGAAATTTAAGACTGATTCAATTGAATATCTGAAAAACATAGAAGCCCGTCTCAAGAGAAGTTTGCAGGCAGTAGAAACAATTCGTTTCAATCCTTTCAAGGGCACCGGCTCTGGTGGCAACCAAAGTTTTTCTACAGCCTTTATGAACGAAAAAGGTGACGGCGTCGTTCTCTCTTCCCTATACTCTCGCGATCACGTAAGTGTTTTTTCCAAACCAGTAAAAAAATTCCAATCAGAATTTGAGACAACAGCAGAAGAAAAAACGGTATTAAATCAAGCCAAGGAATCTTTGGCTCACAAGTCAACGTAATAAAAATGAAACCGTCAGAAAAGACAGAACGCCCACCGGTCGTCACGATTATGGGCCACATTGACCACGGCAAATCCACACTTCTGGATTCTATTCGTAAGACCAACGTTGTAGATAAAGAAGCTGGCGGTATCACCCAGCATCTTTCGGCTTATGAAGTTATTCATAGAGGCAAAGATGGTGTAGACCATCGTATTACTTTCCTAGACACTCCTGGCCATGAAGCTTTCGGCGCAATCAGAATTCGTGGAGCCAGAGTAGCCGATGTAGGAGTACTCGTTGTTTCAGCAGAAGATGGAGTCAAACCACAAACTCTTGAGGCCTTGAAAGTGCTTAGGAGTGACAAAGTTCCATTTGTTATAGCTATTAACAAAATTGATAGGCCTGGAGCTGACGTGGAAAGAACGAAGCAAAACCTAGCAGAAAATGACATGTATGTGGAGGGTTTTGGTGGCGACATTCCCTGGGCTGCAATTTCGGCAAAAACTGGAGAAGGTGTGCCTGAATTGCTCGACCTCATACTATTGTCAGCTGAAATCCTTGAACTCACTGGCGACACTTCCATGCCCGCAGAAGGTATCATTATTGAGAGCAACATGGATGCAAGAAAAGGTATTACGGCCACAGCCATCATCAAAGATGGCACTTTGCGTCGTGGAGAATTTGCAATATGTGGAAAAAGTATTTCACCACTTAGAATTGTGGAAGATTTTCTTGGCAAACCCATAGAAACGGCAGTTTTCTCCAGTCCTGTTCGTATCATTGGCTGGGATATACCACCTGCAGTCGGTGAAAGATTTGTCTGTGTCGCTGATAAAAAGGAAGCACTGGCGCTTGTATCAAAATTTGTAGAAGCTTCATCTTCACAAACTTCAAAAACAGAAACTGAAAGTGAAAAGTATGTCATTCCCCTAATTCTCAAGGCAGACACTTCTGGAAGTCTAGACGCACTGGTTTATGAAATTGCAAAGTTGGAAAATGAAAGAATAATTCCAAAAATTGTTCTCTCTGGTCTAGGACCGATATCTGAAAATGATATTCGCACTGCTCAAACTTCTGGTAACGCTCTGGTAATTGGATTCCATACGAAAAGCGACACCAAGGCAGAAAGCTTGGCATTAAGATCAGGAATTGCTGTTCACACTTTTGACATCATCTACAAACTTACAGAGTGGCTTGTGGGGGCGCTTGAAGAACGCACACCGAGAGTGGAAACCGAAGAAACTACAGGCACTGCCAAAATACTGAAATTTTTTTCAAAAAATAAGGATAAACAAGTAATTGGTGGACGAGTGGAATCTGGCGAAATTGTTTCTGGAGAACAAATTAAAATTATACGCCGTGATACCGAGATTGGCCGTGGACGCATACGTGAATTACAAATGCAGAAAGACAAAGTCGGTAGAGTGGAGGAAGGTAAAGAGTTTGGCACAATGATAGAGTCAAAAATTGAAATTGCCCCAGGAGATAAGATTGAATGTTTTGCATTGGTACAAAAATAACATGCAGAAAGCGAGCTACCACAACGAAAAAATGCCTGAACTCATGGCTCATATGGCCGCTGAGTTTATCGGGCTAGAATCAAATCGCACCTCACTCATCACTGTGACAAGTTGCAAACTTTCTAGCGACAATAAATACGGAACAATTTTCTTCACCGTATTGCCTGATAATCAAGAGAGGGCCGCTTCTGATTTTCTGGACCGTAAGCGCAAAGAATTCAAAATGTTTGTCAGAGAAAAATCACGAATCGGTAGAATTCCAGAAATTACTTTCGTTCTTGATCTTGGTGAAAAAAACCGACAAAAAATTGATTTTCTCTCAAATACAGACTAGTATTTAATGGGCCGACAAAGGCTCATTTGCGTTTTGAGAGGCCCAAGTGCCAAAGTCATGTGATATATATGTTTGGAAGGCCTAGTCGCCAAGTGGTAAGGCAAAGCTCTGCAAAAGCTTCATCGGCGGTTCGATTCCGCCCTAGGCCTCAAGAAAAAGCGAAGCTTTTTCGGGCGGAATCGAACGATCGGAGCGGACACACAGTCAGTAGACTGGGTCGCGAGACGGGGTCGCAGAAATTTTTATTTGACGAAATAAAAATTATCTGTAACTCGATTCCCCATTTGATTACTGCCTGGGTGGTGGAATGGTATACACGGCGGACTTAAAATCCTCTGGCCGCAAGGCCATGTGAGTTCGAGTCTCACCCCAGGCACCATGCACACAAGCTTATAGCTTATAGGAATTAGCGATTAGCTTATCAATGCAGTAGATTTCTAGAGTGTTTTTATTTAAGCTACAAGCTATTAGCTGAAAGCTAATTAATGCGCCCATAGCTCAGTTGGTAGAGCAGATCCCTCTTAAGGATAAGGTCGTAGGTTCGAACCCTACTGGGCGCACAAAAGACACATACACCTGCCCTACGGCAGGTTTTGTGCTTTTGTGCGAACCGCAGCGATGTTTCGTGTGCACACGAAACCGCGAGGTAGGGTCGTGGAAATTTCCGAGCGACGGCGAGGAAATTATCCCTGACCACAAGTTGTACATAAAAAATTATCTTTGACCACAAAGATAAGAAACCTGTGCTGTTCTCATAGAGAAAGAACCCGCTAGTGTTTCTCAACAAAAAAATTATCTGTAGCCACAATAATATGCTAAAGTAGCTTTCATGCTGGGGTGGCGGAATTGGTATATTTACCCAGTCAAAATTTGCCCAGGTGGCGTAATTGGTAGCCGCGCCAGTCTTAGGAACTGGTGGAGTAATCCATGGAGGTTCGATTCCTCTCCTGGGCACCGGCAAAATTTGTTTGGGCGCGCTGTCTCCCGAACAAATTTGTAAGACAAATTTGACGGGCACAGTAGAAACTAGTCCCGTAAGGGTTAGGAGTTCGAGTCTCCTCCCAGCACAAATTGTAATTCATTTATTTGACTTTTTCATATATACATGATAGCGTACAGACAGAATTGCACGTTAAACAGCTTCCTCATTTTGTGTTCAAAACACAAGGAGATTTTCGATGGTAACAATCCTGATTGCCTTTCTTGCCGTTGTTGGACTCTTCGTATGGGCAATTTTCAGAATTCGACGCTCTGCAGCGAGCTACTCACCCACTCACAAAACATGGTGGGTGTTCGTACCGGCAAATACTGGCGCGATTGTGGTGGGCAAGCAGAACGAAAACACTAGCGGAGATGGTACTGGAACTGTCGTCACAAGTGGCGGCCCCGTGCTCAATCTGATTCACAGTATTCCTGGCATGAAACGGAAGAAAGTTGGACCTGACCCGATGGCTTGGCCGTTGGAAAGTGGCGAGGAGGATTTCGGTCTCATCCACTGGATTACGGGCGGAGCGTTCTTCCTTGGTCCATGGAGAGAAATTCGGATTTGCTCAATCAGTGAATATCGCTTCACGAAACCAACCAAGCCTGGCGAGAATGAAGAGGAATCATACAGAATAGAGTCCAGAGACTATAAAACTCTGTTTCCGTATTATTCAGGCGCACTGGCAGTCAAAGTGCGTGGTGCCGAGGCAAAGGGAACATTCACCATCGATCTTGACATGAATGTTCTCTGGGAACGGAAATACTTTATCCGTTCTGTCCTTAAGGTCGCCGACGCCAATTCTGTCCTCACCATCATGGCCGAGGGAAAGGTTGTCGGCGTTACTGGACCCTTGAAGCCGGAAGATATTCTGGCCGGAAAGGAAACAGTTAAGTCGGATATCGCCAAAGCAGTTAACGACATCAATGATACTGCAGAAGAACGAATCGGTCTTTCGATTTATGGTACCGAAGTGTACTACCTTGATGTTAACGCCGAGGAACGCAAACTGTTTGAGCTCAAAGAACGGACCGAGCGAGAGCAGGCTGCGCGAATCCAGGTGGCAAAGGCAGAAAAGAAGATTGTCATCATCTCCGAGAAAGGAATAGCGGCGGCGCAAATCATCAAAGCCAAGGCCGACAAGACGACCAAGGTGTTGGAAGGTGAAGCAGACAAAGCCGTCGGTATGATGGTGAACGATGTGGCCGCCGACAACGTAGAGCGTGTGGTCTTGCCAGTTGCGAAGTCGCCTGGCGGTCCGATGATTCGGATAGCGGATGCCATCAAGGAGACAAAAGTCACCGTCCTCAATCTCGGCACGGGACTAGGTCAGATCCTTGACCTTGGTTCACTGAAGAAAAACCCCGGGGTTCCTGAGCCAGTGGGAGCAAGTACTTAGCAAGAAGAAAAACGAGGGCTCAACCGCAACGCGGTTGAGCCCTTTTTCTTTGTTGACAAACTGATTATAAACGTGCTATAATTCACCTAGAGCTGTTATTTGATTTAAACAAAGTAACGTCCGAGAGGACAGGGAGCGTTATGGAAAGAATATGCTTCTTGTACATGTTCAGTGCAATGGGCGAGAAGATTGGCGATATACGTCACTTCTTCGTTGCCATGCACAACAGGTGGCGAATTCGCTTCTTCACTACGCGAGTCGCTTACACGTTGTGGCGAAAGGAACAAGGTGTCAAATTGAAGTCCTGGTACCACCACAACATCAGACTGAAAACCAGAATCAAAATGGTTTTCCAACATCTTCGGAGGTGGAGCATGAAAGTCTTCAAAAAGAAGTTTATTGCCCACCCCAAGAGGGTTCGCGGAGCAATCGTTGTTTCTGTGTTGGCAATTGGGATAGTTTTCCTAATTGCTCACCTGCTAAATGCAGGTGGCACCTGGGTTTCAAACCAGCATCTGCCATGGATGATTATTTCCTTGGTAGTTTGCGGAGTTGCTCTGGTCTCCTTCAGCATTTGGCTCTATGGAAAACTCAACAAGAGCTCTTCCAAAGCAAGGCCGACGGAGAAAGAAAAACTGGCACCTCCCTCACCTAAGGTTGTGTACAAAGCAACCAAAGGTCCAAGGCGTGTGGTTTTGAGCCGTTTGGCTTTTGGGTCATTGTTGGTTGCAATCGGAGTTCTTTTCGCTTTAGCGCTCTTTGACTCTGGAAACGTCACCTCGAAGATTGGTGGATTTCCTGGAAGTGCCCGACTGGCATCGTACAACAATGTGTCAAAACACTTCGAAGGAAATCCGCGCGACAGATTCCACGGAACGGACCGTGACAGTATCATTGCTTACCTGTCCAAGTATCCACATGATTCACTGCTTATAGAAATCATAGGTTGTGAAACGGGATACCAGCAGTTTGCAGACCTTGAACGCAAAATTGTTTTGCGCAATGCAAAATACCCATTCGTTGTGGGAGCTGCGCAACTCAATGAGCAGGCAAATGCGGACGTCATCGCAATGTCCGGCCAGAATGTTGAACAGCTGACTGGCAACCTAGAGGTTGCCCACGTCATGTTCGAGGAACATGGGCCCACGCCATGGGAAAGTTCCGCAACATGCTGGCGCGACCACAATTCAGGCGGTGGTGTTGTGTCCGACAAAACAAGAGCAGAGGTCGTCTCAAACCGTGAAAGGTCGGAGGCGGTAGACATGTTGTCGGGCAAGATCGACACGGTCATCCGCACCACCACGACTGACGGCAAATGGACCGATTCCATTCCGCTTTACGGGCGAAGTGCCCGTTGGGTCTCACAAGCTGGCATGGATCTTGAAGTTTGTGTGGAGCTTGTCTGCAAAGACGGTGAAACTTTCAAGCTGAGCGATGACGAAATAGTTGCCGGCCTTGGCATGCACGTGCAGTTGAAAGAGCACAGGGATGTGTTGCATTTTCGATCTCGTGTTCATCCGGGCACAGTTATGGTAATCGTGGGATCATAGATTGAGAAAGCAAAGTCGGTTCGCGCAAGCGGGCCGACTTTTTTCTTATGCAAAAATCCCGCCTGTGCGGGATTTTTTGATGTAAGAAACTTATTTAAGTTAGATATTGCGTTATCCGTTGAGAAGCTGGCTAAGGTAAGTGCTTTGACTTGTAGAACTTGATGTTGAACTAGTGGGGATTCCGAAAGTGTTGAGAATAATGTGTATTATTCCGAAGGCAGAAAACATTACAAGCATACCGACCAGCCCCCACAGGATTCCCTGCTTGCCCTTTTCACGGTCGGTGTCACTTCTTGCAGACATTACAAACTGAAATATGCCGAAAAAAAAGTACAGTAAAGCTACGAGAAAACCAAATACAATCAGAGGATTGAGAATAACCAAAGCAACCTTGGCCAGAAAGGAATCAATGGACATTTAAAGTTATAAAACTAGACCCCGGTTACCGATGGAATGTTGCCAGAACTCTGGCCTTGCTGGACACCAAGAGCACCTCCAATCCACGATACTAGCCCCCAGACAGATATCATAACAAACAAGGCTACGACACCCCAAATCATAATACTGCGACCTTCTTTCTTCTTCTCTTCGTCTCCAGCTGCAAGAATAAACATTGCCAAACCCCAGAAAAAGAACAGCAGTGCCAAAGCCACCACGATTGGTAATGCCGAACCCACCAAATTACCAAACTGCGTCAATAATGTAGATACATTACCAAGTGGAGTTTGCGCCAAAGCCAGGAAAGGAAGGGCGAAAACTACTAGGCCACCTAAAATTTTCTTCATATATTCTTAAAGTTAATTATAAATAAAAGCTATAAACATCAAACCACTCCTTATTAAGAGTCCCTATATAATACCAGAGAAAACACAAGAAACAACGGGGTTGTGGATTAGAAAATCGGGCAAAAACTACAAAGCTCCTGTAACTGTAAGACTAATCGTGGGTGCAGTGGGTGTAGTATCAACTAGTCCCAAATCAGAAGCTATATAGTTAACAATACCCCAAATGCTGACCATGACGAAAAGAGCAACGATACCCCATGTCATTATACTTTTGCCTTCCTTCTTCTTTTCCTCATTTCCTTGGGCTCGTATAAACTCTGCCAAACCCCAGAAAAAATACAGAAGTGCCAATGCCGCGACAATTGGTATAAGCAAACCTATCAAATAGCCAACGCTTGTAATCAAAGTTTCAGTGTTTAGCAATTGTGGCCCCTGCGCAAACATAACTACTGGAAGTGCAAAAAATGTGATACCAGCTATAAATTTATTCATATATTTATTAATTTTTATAATTCATTTACCTCGTTTGAATTTGAACGGTATTAACAGGAGGTCCTCCAAAAAAATCACCTTGGAAGAACCCAATTATACCCCAAATACTTACTATAACGAAAAGGATAATAACTCCCCAAATCATCCTGTTTTTCCCCTCTTCGTGAGTCTTTTCATCATCAGAATGCAATATGAAGTCTGCCAAACCCCAGAAAAAAATCAAAAATGCTATAGCGGCAGAAATTGGCAATAAAAGAAGAACCAAGCTACCAACTGCACTTATTAAACCTTGAATATCGTTAATTGGCATAATTTAACAAAAGATTATTGTGTTATCTTTGGTTCTGGAAGCTGTGGCACCCCCACAGTGCCACCAAAGAAGTCACTATAAAAAAGATTTAGTATCCCCCAAATTGATAGCATGACAAAAAGAGCAATGATTCCCCAAATCATAAAAGTCTTACCTTCTTCAATAGCCTTGGAATCACCAGAGGCACGCATAAATTTTATAAGTCCGAAAATAAAAACCAATAACGTTGCTGCAACTATAATTGGTATCACAGACCTGACTAAAGATGAGCCCAAACAAAGTGTTTGAGCAAACGTGGTCGGTGGTACCGTAAGTGGAGTAGCACAACCTGCTCCAAGAACTGGAAGAGGAATAATTACTGCAAGAAACGCAATTATCAAAAATGTGGAGGTAAATAGACGCATATTATCCTGTGAGGCTCTTAATGGTATTTTCAATAACCGTAGCTATGACCCAAGCGCCGAGAAGAATGGCTGTGCCAATGGCAGCGTGAGTAAATGCGGCACGACCTTTCTTGATTTGCTCTTCACTGCCACGAGCTGTAACCATGAGAAAACCGGCGTACATAATGTATAGAACTGCTAAGACTCCACCGATAGGAACTACAACGCCATTGATAAGGTCACTTATAAATCCGTACAGGGTGTTTGAGTTTCCAGACTTGAGTGGATTAGGAATTGTGATAAGGCCGGTACCAGTACTAGGTGGTGGATTGGTTCCTGTGTTTGTGCCGCTACCTGGTGGAATAGTTCCAGTGTTGGTCCCGCCTCCACCTGGACTGACGGGACAAGATTCATAAGTACAACTAGAATCACTCCCATCTTGAGAAGAACACCACATGCCACTACCGTCATAATATCCTGCTCCGTCAACGCATACTTGTGCCAAAACCCTATGACTTCCAAAAAGAAAAGATGAGAGTGGCAGAATAACAACAAGAGAGAAAACTGCGAGCGAAGTAATGATTTTTTGAGTATTCATTAAAAAAATTATATCACACTAACCCAAAAGTGAAATTCCTGGCGCAAGTAAAGCGGTTAGAATCACATTTACAATAAGCCAAGCGGCTAAGGCAAAAACGATGCCATACGCCACCTTTTCAAAAATTTCTTTTCCCTTTTTAACTTTTCCTTCATCGCCCGCGGCGGTCATAATTGTGAATCCTGCCCAAGCAAACGAAAGGGCGGCAAGTGGAATGGCGATATAAATGAGAAATCTAATCAAATTTCCAGCAAGAATAACGAGATCTTTCCACCCACACTGATCTCCGCCCGCACAAACAATAAGATTGGTATTTGGTGGAGGGGCAGGGTTTTGAGTGCCATTACCACTAGTAGGAGCGGGGTTTGGAATTCCTGTACCACCTTCTGAATTGTAATTTGGGTCTCCTCCTGCGGTCCATTTACAATTATCTATGTTGGTATTGTATTGGTCTTGTGTACAAGGAGTGCCATTTGCTTGATATCCAAAAGCACCAACAGTACTTGGTGAATAGTTGGGGTCACCGCCAGCGGGCCAAGCACAATTATCTATGTTGGTATTGTATTGGTCTTGGGTGCAGGGGGTACCATCCGCCTGATATCCAAATGCTTGAGCTAAGACTTTGTGACTTCCTAATAAAAAAGAAAGTGGCAGAATAATAACAAGAGAGAAAACAGCGATAGGAACAATGATTTTTCGAGTGGTCATTAATAAAATTATATCATGCCAAATTTGATTGGACTTACTGTGAACTTGAACTGATCACGCTTTTCAACTGATTATCGGCTTGTGTCAACGCAACATCTTGTGTGGCCTTGCCACTGGTAATAGTTTCAATCAAGTTCTGAAATATTGAATTTGTTTGAGTGCCGTCTGGGTCAAACCAACCTCTTGATTGGAGTGCGCTTTGGTAAAAAACTGTTGAATATGAATCTTTTGGAATCGTAGACAACAGATCGAGGCGAGCAGGTGGCATACCAAGTGTTTTGGAAAAAGCTGCGACATTATTGGCCGACGAAAGACCAGCGACAATCGCATATGCAGAACTTATTTTTGCAGAATTCTTGACCAATGCGAGCGCCAAAATACGCCCGAATGTAACTTTCTTTTGTGCCGTGCGAGACTGTGGCAACGGCCAAACATCAAAGTTGAGGTTTGGATTTTTTTGTCGCAAAACATTGAGCTCTGATGAAAAACCAAAATAAATTGCCAAGTTCCCTGCAGTAAACATATCTTGTGAATTTGATAGCGAGCGGTTCCATGAGTAGTCAGCCTTGGCAGGATTGGAAAATTCGGTATAAAAAGTGGTGGCAGATATTGCTGGTGTAACTGGCAGACCGAAGTTGTAAATAAGAACACTTGTAAGTACCCCATTGGGAGACATCGACACTATGGGCGTGCCGGCCTGAATTAGAAGAGCGGCCAATATATCTTTGGCATTATTCACATTGCTATAACCACCAAGTGCTACGGCTGATTGGGTAATGTTGAAAGCACCATCTTTTTTGGTCAAAGAATTGGTAAGACCATAAAACTGATCCCAAAAAGAAGGTGGCGCGGTGAGCGCAGCCGTCGTAAATATGTCTTTATTCCAATACATTACCAATGGGTCAATGAGTATAGGAACGGCCAAGGTGCCGTTGGCATTCAGAAACAAACTACCCTCCTGCACAAATGTATTCAAGTAGTCACGCTCCGCATAGTTGGCGTAAGGAATAGTAAAAAGTTTGCTTTGATTCTTGAAGATTTCCTCTTGCGACAATAAAACGACATCAGGGCCTTTACCAGTTGCCAAAGCGTTCAAAAAATCACCGTCAAACGTACTGGCATTTTTTTGAACATAGTTCAATGAAATGGTTCTGTCGGTCGCAAGAGTGGTGACAGCAAAAGCTTTTGCAAAGACATCGGTGGGTATTGTCCCCCACATCACAACCGGAACAATTGGTTTGGAACTACCTTTTGAAAAAGAAAAAACTAAAACACCGATAAGTATGAAGGCCACAAATACTCCTGTAAGAATTAATTGAAATTTGGTCATTCTTTATTAGAAATTTATTTTAAGGTCTCTTAAAAACTATACCATAATGGTGAGAACCGGCGTCTATCTCATGGTCTAAAACAAATCCGACACTCGCAAAAAGCTCAACTGCTTTGTCGTGAACAAAAACAACACTTTGCTCTGGGCCAATACCTCCAAAAGAGTCACTCCATTCCACAAACAACAAACTTCCACTCGGTTTCAAAATCCTAAATGCTTCCTTGGCTGTAGAAACCTTGTCAGTGACCTGAAACATGAGATTGGAAATGATGGCATTATCTACAGATGAATCACGAAGCTTGGTGCCTCCGACTTTTTCGACATCACCCCACACGGCTTCCACGTGAAAGATGCCGAGCTTATTGGCATCATTTTTTACTTGTGTTGCCATATCTTTCTGAATATCAATGGCATAAACACGGCCACTGTCACCCACTACCTTGGCTGCCGCCATACTGTAGTGCCCCGACCCTGCCCCAAGATCAGCCACGACTGCACCTGGTTTCAAACCAAACTGTTCTACGTTTTTTATAGGATCAGAAAACATTAGAGTTTAATTAACGAGCAAAGCGAGTTTATAAAACTCTAACCCATGCACTAACTTTGCCTTTACATTATAACTCGCAATGCGCGTGCCGGATAGGCACATCCCATGTGGGCGAAGCGTTGCGACAGTAAACATTTAACAATCATATCAAATTACTATTAGGTATTTATACTTTCGCAAAGTTAGTGCTGGGTGGTAAAGACGTTGTAAGTAACTAAAACACACCGGGTATAAGTTTCCATTTGGTTTCTTTTTTAAATTGCTCATACTCTGAACTTTTAGAAAGCAACCTTTCCTCGTTTTCCAAACGCCATATTTGCAAAATTATGGCCACAATAAATATAAGCAAATTCTCCATGCTTAAATTGTTCATAAAGTAACCAATGTATAGAATCAAATAACTTGCATAAACTGGATGGCGAACCACTTTATAAAGACCGCTTTTTTTAACGCCTCTGTTTTCTGGCGCAATGCCAAAACTTGTATTAAGAGAAAGTAATGACAATATTTGCATTATTAAACCAATAACCACCAGAGAATCTCCCCAAATTATGTGAATACCAACAAATGGACGAAAAAGAAGTGGCGCCAGGGTGGCAGAAAACGCGATAGCGTAATCTTTCATATCATCGGAAAATATCACCACTTTTGCACGAAACATAAATAGAAAAAGTGTGATCGTTTCAGAAAGTACAAAAACCGGTAAACTCCATAAGTGAAAAACTAGAAATGCAGAAATTTGTGAGTAGATAAAAAAGACGTAAAACAAAACAAAAAAAGCATCCATTATGAGCGATGCTTTTTTCGGTGAAAACTTTATTGCATTCATATTTAAAAACAAATGACGGATGCGAGAGTGTCACCCTCACGAAGTTTCATTATACGTACTCCTTGAGTCTGACGGCCAAGCTCTGGGATTTCTTCGATGGAGGTACGAATGACTTGACCTTTTTTAGAAATAGCCACGATTTCTTCTTCAGCTTCAGTAAGTATTGCTGAAGCAATTACCGCACCAGTCTTTGCGGTGACATTGCCAGTCTTTATGCCTGATCCTCCGCGATTTTGTACTTTGTACTCTTCAAGGTCGGTCTTTTTACCATAACCGTTTTGGTAAACTGCGAGAAGCATCGGCTTGGAGCTTCCCTTCTTGGCCACTTGTGCACCAATAACGAAATCACCTTTTACAAGTTTGATAAGACGCACACCACCAGCATTTCTTCCCATTTCACGCGCATCACTTTCTTTAAATCTGATTGACTGACCTTTCGAAGAAACCACCGAGACTGTGTCCCCCGCTTCAACGAGCGATACGGAGATAAGCAAATCATCTGGAGAAAGTTTGATAGCGATAATTCCCGATGAACGTACGTCTGCAAAACTTTTTGCAGCGACACGTTTGCCCGCGCCGTTCTTGGTCACCATAATGAGAGAGCTTCCCTCTTTGCCTTTTTCCTGCTTTGGCACTGGAAGTATGGAAGTAATTTTCTCTTCGCTTCCAAGAGAAATGAAATTCATAATAGATTTACCACGAGTAGCGCGTTTGCCTTCTGGTATGTCGTACATTTTTATTTGATAGACCTTGCCTTTGTCGGTAAAGAACAGCAGGTCGCTGTGAGTAGATGCCGTTAGGAAATGCGTGACAAAATCTTCCTCTTTTGTATCAAGATCCACTACCCCCACTCCACCACGCTTTTGGGCCTTATATTCAGCCGGATTTGTCCTCTTGATATAACCTCCAGCTGTAAGTACCAGTGCCTGCTCTTCATCGGCAATCAAGTCCTCAACAGAGAAAACTTGGGCGCCACCCTTAACCACCTTGGTCCTGCGGTCATCACCATACTTTTCTTGGATTTCTGCCATCTCCTTCTTGATGATAGTCAAAATTTTCTTTGCGCTGACGAGAATTCCTTTGAGTTCCTCAATGAGTGTCTGAACTTCTTTGAGTTCATCTTCCACTTTTTGACGTTCAAGACCGGCCAGTTTTTGCAAACGCATTTCAAGAATAGCCACAGCCTGCAAATCAGAAAACTTAAACGTTTTCATAAGACCAACCTTGGCATCTTCTACAGTTTTTGAAGCGCGAATGAGCTTGATGATTGCATCAATGTGGTCAAGAGCTTTTTTGAGACCGAGAAGAATATGCTCGCGAGCTTCTGCCTTGCGCAAATCAAATTCTGTTCGGCGACGAATAACAATCTTCCTGTGAGAAATGAACTCTTCAAGAATTTTCTTAAGGGAAAGTGTTTGCGGTACGCCGGCAACAAGAGCGACAAGATTGTAGTGAAAAGTTTCTTCGAGCTGAGTGTGCTTGTATAAAGTATTGAGAATTTTTTGTGGCTGGCTACCGTTTTTGAGATCAATAACAATACGAATATCTTTTGCCGATTCATCACGAAGTCCTTTGATGCCATCAATCTTTTTGTCACGAACAAGCTCGGCAATACGCTCGATAAGGGTCGCCTTGTTCACACGATATGGAATTTCGGTGATGACAATCTGATACGCGCCAAGCTTTGTTTCAGAAATCTCCGCGACACCTCTAGTGACTACGCCACCACGACCGGTAGCATAAGCGTGACTAATATCTTTTTGGTTGAAAACAATTCCGCCAGTAGGAAAATCTGGTCCTTTAATAAATTGTAAAAGATCTTCATTGGTTGCGTCTTCATTATCTACTAAAAAGGAAACTGCATCAGAAACTTCCCGAAGATTGTGTGGTGGAACATTGGTGGCCATGCCTACAGCGATACCGAGTGTGCCGTTCAAAAGTAATCCTGGAACTGCTGTCGGCAGAACTACAGGTTCTTGCTTTGTGCCATCGTAGTTTGGTCTTGTGTCTACAGTTTCCTTTTCAATATCACGAAGGAGCTCTGTGGTAATGCGGGACATTTTTGCCTCGGTGTATCTGTAAGCAGCAGCATTATCACCATCTATAGAGCCGAAGTTTCCTTGGCCAAGGACAAGTGGGTAACGGGTAGAAAAATCTTGTGCTAGCTTTACCATCGCTTCGTATACAGAAGCATCACCATGAGGGTGATAGCTTCCAAGCACATCTCCAACCACAGTTGCTGACTTACGAAACTTGGCGCTAGAAGTCAGACCCATTTGATTCATTGCGAAAAGAATTCTGCGGTGAACCGGCTTCAATCCATCACGTACATCGGGCAGAGCACGGTCGGTGATGACTGACATGGCGTAGTCAATAAATGACTCCTTCATCTCGGTCACTATGCTACGAGGTAGCACGCTGACACGCGCCGGTATATTGTTTGATGTATTTTCAGGAATTTTCTTTTCTTTTGCCATTGTTTTTAATCGTAATACGTAAATCGTGAAGCGTGGAACGTAAGGCTGGATTATATTGTTTTGAATCCACGCTTTACGCTCTACGTTCTACGCGTTATGGATTCTGCGGTGTTAACTGAATTTGACCGCTCTGCACTTGGTCTTTCATTTTTGAATACTGATCTTGTAAATTTACATCAGTAACTGTCTTTGTTGTGTTATCAAAAAGAGATTTGATTGCTCCAAAGGCTTGACCCACCGAAGCCTCAAGTGTGCCGATGGGAGTGACTTGGTCAGATACTTGAGACTGCTGACTATCTGCGACAACAGTTGAAACGTTTTGAGGAAATAAAACGGAGAGCCAGGCAAGAAAAATCGCTCCGGTGATGGCGCTAGTGGCTACCAAAGTAAAACGGCGCTTGTGATGGTCGGGCCCTTTTCTCAAATTTTCGATGTATTTATACATTTTAGAAGTTTATAAGTTGTATAAGTTAAAAACTAAATATAAAACTATACTTCTGATAATACAACTACTTCACCCTCTTTGCCCTCCAAATCTTTCTTTTTGAGAGTGAGCTTATCGGTAGGCTTGCCGTCTTCCCCAGTTTCTTTGAGAAATGCCTTAAGGGCTCCAGGATTTAATTTCTCACCAAAGTGTATCGGAACAATAATACGCGGCTCAAGCTTGACCGAAAGACTTTCAGCTTGAGCGGCGGTCAGGACACCATTGCCCCCTATTGGGACAAATAGCACATCAATGTCATCGAGAGCTTCTGTGGTCGCGCTATCAATGGAATCTGCAGAATCAAGGGCACCGAGAAAACAAAGGTTCATCCCCTCAAGATTCATTAGATATATGGTGTTTAGTCGGTCCTTACCTTTGTATTGTGAGCGCGAAAGAAATCCTCGAATAAAAACTCCACCAATCTCATATTCGCCTGGGCCAGAAATAACAAAGGCTTGCCTGTCCCCGCGTGAAGCAGAATCGGCTCCGTTCATGTCTGGGTCATTGAGTGAAATGAGAGCAATGTCCGCGCCAAAGCGAGTGGCGGGAAAAGATGAATCTTTGGATACCGGATTATAGGAAACCGTGGTGTCACCAAACTGAATTTTGAGCGACTCAACGCCTTGGTAGGTGATAATCATGGCTCTATTGTAGCATATTTCATTCAAATGCAAAAGTAGTTTATTAAAATTAAAAGCCTACTTTGAATAACAAAAAAGTACTTGACACATTTATCAAATATGCTATAGTCGGGAAAGGACGAAGTGCAAACTTTCTGTTTTCGCTTTTCAACTGAACATTCAAATCTCGGAGAAATCAAAAATGAAGCAAGAGACAGAAGTGCAGAGCGCGAACCCATTCAACTGGGAAGGGCTGGGAATCGGTTTGGGTGTCGTCTTCGTGGTGGCAATCATATCACTCGTTCTCTTCCGAATTACGTGTGTAAACTTCGTAGACAGCTACGAGCTGGGCTACAAGTACGACAAACGCAACGGGAAGCTCGAGAAGCTGATGACTTTGTCAAAGGACTCGGCAGGAAAGCCCATACTTGTTCCGCGCACGGGTTACATCGTAACACCGCCAATCATGGTGAAAATTCACACCGTCGACCTGCGCCCGATGCAAGTCTGCATCAACGCCAACGCTCGTGTACTGAACTGCAAACTCGTTCAGTTCAATCCAGATGGACTCGAGCTGTTCCTCGGATGGCACGGCCGTGACGACTATGATGGTGGAAGTAGCGTGAGCAATACAAGCGGCACGGTTGGATCAACCAGGTTCAACCAGATCCTCATGAGCTACGCGTTCGACGGTACTGGGAATACGTACTCATTCCTCAACATCATACGCGAGCTGAAACCCGAGGAGGTTGTGAAAAAATGAACAGACGCCTCAAACGGGTTGCGTGGTTGATCGGCTTCCTGTCAACATTTCTCATGATTTTCTACTTCGGGTGGTTCTTTCATACGGACCTGTCGTGGGTAGCAATCGTGAGAAACCAAGTCTCGGGAGAACTGGAAATCGACAGCGTGCCTGGATGGCACGTCCGAGCGCCGTGGGTACTTGCCTCTCGGATCGACACCCGGCCACAACGAGTTTGTGTTGTTTCTGGCGGTCGAAGCTTTAACTGCAAACTGGTCCAGTTCAACATTGCTGGATGGCATCAGTTTGTAGAGATGGAAGGATTCAGATACTACTGGTGGAGCAATCGCATCTCCTTCAACGGAGGATACAGCGATGAGTACCGCGGGATGAAAGACCTCCTGCGTGGCTACACCTTCAGCGGGAAAGCCTATCCTTTCATTACGATTCGCCGTGAGTTCTGATCGGAACCAGAGCAAAGTTCATCCCCATGTCGCGCAAGCGACATGGGGATTTTTTATTAATCAGAATATTCAACAATTGGTTTATGTATTCACATACCAAATTAGCCTTATTTATAGGGCTAAAATTGAGCATAAAAAGTCCTTGACATTATAAGTGTAGTATGCTATTATAGTAGCAGGAATGACGAGGAATCCATCCTCTCAAATAAGTTCTCTCGTAGAAATGGAGTGCGTTGTGAAAAAGATAAAAGAGTTCGTAGACGCATTTCGTTTGGCGGCCTTGATTATGATCCTTGGCTGGGCCCTTTCTCAGCTCATCTGAGGGACCGTCCCGACCCCACGAAATGTGAAAGTCACATGGTCGGCCGACAATCCCAGCGTGTCGCCTTGAAAGAGACGACTTCGCTGGACGCCTGCGCGAACCCGAACGCTCCCGACCCGTTCCACGCGCGCCCTTTGACCCTGCGACTCGGTGCGAAAACCGAAACGCATACAACCACTCGCGTTATGCGCGATCACGGAGACAGTCATGCGAATATGAATCACCGTGTCGCCCCCGACCATTGAAAGTGGTGGGGGCGACACGAACCCCCCCGCGGACCGAAAGGTCCCGGGGGGTTGTCAATTTAGTAGACAATTAGATTTCGTTTTAGTACAATATCGCCCTCTTTGTTTTTGGCAAAGAAGTTAGGTTTTATACATTAATAGCCGTCAAATTAACCTTCCGCTGGAGACTTTCAGTCACAGCAAAGCGGAAAAATTTACGGAAAAAACAATGAAAGCAACAAAAGACGCAATCTTGGTAGTAGACGAAGAAAATGGTGCGGTAGAGGAAGGAAAAGTGACAGTCAAAGATACGTACATGGGTAAACTCATGGCGGATAGTGCTACTCCGCCGTCTGTGGACGACCTTGTAGAAGGTGTAGTTATTGGCATTGATAAGGGCGCAGTTTATATAGACCTCTTCCCTTTCGGGACCGGTATTATTTACGGCCGAGAATATTTGAATGCTCGCGATATTATTCGCAAGATAAATATTGGTGACTCTGTCGCCGGTAAAGTAGTTTCTCTTGATAACAAGGATGGCTACATTGAAATTTCTCTCAAGGAAGCTCGTCAAGCACTCATTTGGAGCGAAGCCGAAGAAGCTATCAGCAGTCGTGCTATTTTTGACCTACCAATTCAGGAAGCAAACAAAGGTGGACTCATCTTGGCATGGCAAGGCATTCAAGGATTTTTGCCCGCTTCGCAACTAAAGGTTGAGCACTACCCACGAGTTTCTGATGGTGACAAAGATAAGATATTGGAAGAACTCAAAAAGCTCGTTGGTACTCGCATCTCGGTAGCCATCATTGCGGCAATACCAAAGGAAGGCAAACTCATTTTCTCGGAAAAGAATCCTGAAAACAAAGACAAGAAACTTATCATTGATAAATACACTCTCGGTGACGAAATCACCGGTGAAGTGACCGGCATGGTGGACTTCGGTGTCTTCGTCAAGCTTGAAGAGGGACTGGAAGGGCTCGTTCACATTTCCGAAATTGATTGGGCACTGGTAGAAAATCCTCGAGCACTTTACAAAATTGGTGACAAAGTAAAAGTGAAAGTAATTGATATCAAAGACGGCAAGATTTCACTTTCAATCAAAGCGTTAAAAGAAAATCCTTGGAGAGAAGCAGAGAAGAAATACAAGAAAGATGACGTAGTCAAAGGAGTCATCATCAAGTTCAACAAGCACGGCGCGCTTGCTTCAATTGAAGAAGGAGTGGCCGGCTTGGTTCACATTTCTGAATTTGGTAGTGAAGAGAAACTGCGTAGCAAACTTGAACTCGGTAAAACTTACAACTTCAAGATTACCCTCTTTGATCCCAAAGAGCAGAAAATGGCGCTGTCGTATACTGAAGCGAATAAGTAAGATAGTAAAAAGTAATCAGAAAATACAAGAACCAATCCCCAGCGAAGCTACTGCTTCGCTGGGGATTGGTTAGTCGAGGCCCCACCTCGATAACGTGATTTATGCTTCTGTTTCTTTGATTGCTGACTCCTCTTTCATTTCTATTCCTAATTTATCTCTTTGAAAATCTAGAAGAGCTTGCTGTGATTCTCTAATCTTTTGCATCAAACGATCATATTCTTCGTTTAACTTTATTGCTTCCGAATTTGCGGATACCCTAAGCTCATCCAATTTTTTATCCAATTTTTTTTGTGAGTTCTTAATTACCTCATGTAGCCGTTCATAAACCTCAAAGTCTCTATTATAAATACCTATGTTCAAATCCTTATCAGGTAAATTACCATATGCGATATTCGCATCCTTCACCTCCTCCTCACCCTTCCTCCTTGTTTCATCATATAACTCTCTTGTGTATTCTTCTCCTCCAAATCCAAGCATGTTTTTTATTATTAAAATGATAATTACCAGATTCAATCTTATGCCCCACTGCTAAAATTGCAAGAGCATAAACCCCCGCGAAGCTACTGCTTCGCGGGGGTTTGGTTTTCCGAGGACTCACCTCGGTTTTTGAATTGTGTCAGCCAAATAGGATGAAATGAGCTCTGACATGCATGTCGAGACGAGCCTTCTGGGACCGCTCAAGTTCGGCTCGAGCTTTATTAGAAAGCGCAAACTTCTTGGAACGAACTACTTTGGTTGAGATGCCTTTATGCTTAGCCTTGAGTACTATCTTCTTTAGCTTGGCCAAAATTCCTCCTGCGTGAAGTGAACAATCTAAAGATATTTTACATAAAAAATTCAATTTATCTACTACAAAATCGAGGTGAGAAGCGAAGACATGGAGCTTCGCAAGACCGGAGCGCAACTGCGCGAGGTATGGGGAAAAGATTTTTCAGCAGAAAAATACTTTTGCCTCGCCTCGATTTAGGTGATTTTTATTTATGTTTAAACTTATTCAACCCGAGCAACTTTTTCTTTGAAAAAACTTGAACGGGCAAGCCTAACAACTTATAAACTTCAATTGAATTTACTCATCGCCGACTCTCTGCCTTCTGTTATCAAAACCGCAAGCGCTTCGGCGACTTCTTTGTTAATTTTTTTGAGTGTTTCCTCTTCCTTTGCAGAAAACTTTCCGAGAATGTGGTGCTCTACGGCTTTCTCCCCCACAGGCTTCTTTGTTTTGCCAGATGGTGTGACTGGACTGATACCAATACGAATACGGACAAATCCTTCTGTCTTAAGCGCTTTCACAATAGAGAGCACTCCTCGATGACCACCTGTACCACGATTGAAAGAAATTTTGATTTTGCCAATCGGCAAATCAAGATCGTCATGAACTACAACAAGTGATTCTGCTGCCTTCTTACTTTTTACCATAGTGGCGACACTTGCACCGGACTTATTCATAAATGTTTCTGGGAAAACTACTGTAAATTTTTCTTTCTTGGACTTTCCTTCCGATACTAAGGCCTTATATTTCTTTGAAAATTCCATTTCTCCTTCAGTATTTTCTTTTACAAATTTTCCAAGAACAATTCGCCCGGTATTGTGCCGAGTCTTTGCGTATTCTTCTCCAGGGTTTCCAAGTCCGACGATTATATACATACGACCAGTCTAACAAAACACAATAATAAATACTATTTTTAGTTAAACACACGTATTCGCTTCCTGTCAATGCATTCGATAAGCTACAATCAACGCAAGAAATTCTTTTTACACTCCGATTATGAACGAAAACGAAAACCCAAATATTTCCTCACCTGTTTCTGCCGAAGTTGTTGCGAAAAAAGAAAAAAGTCTTTGGAGAGAACTGATTGAATTCGCTCTCATTGCAGTCCTCATAGTAGTTCCATTTCGCATCTTCATCGCCCAGCCATACATTGTAAACGGCGCCAGCATGTCCCCCACTTTTGAGACAGGCAACTATCTCATAGTTGACCAACTTTCTTACCGATTCACCACACCTGCCAGAGGCTCGGTGATTATTTTCAAATACCCACTCAATACTTCTTGGTATTTCATCAAGCGCGTCATTGGATTCCCTGGTGAAACTGTGAATATAAAAAATGGTGCGGTTACTATTACCAAAGTCGACGGCACCACCATTGCTCTCAATGAGCCATACATAAAGTTTCCAAAAATTGAAAATTACAACAAAACTCTTGGAAGTGCTGAATATTTTGTCATGGGAGACAACCGCATCGGCTCCGCAGACTCTAGAATGTGGGGACCACTGCCAGCGAGCGACATTATAGGCCGTCCAGTTCTTCGATTATTCCCTCTAACACAAATAGGCATTCTGCCCGGAGATGAGACGGGAGTGATAACGAGCAAATAAATACCGAATAGCGAATAAGGAATATAGAAAAATATTATGACAAAAAAACGAATTACGCGAAAAACAAAAAGTAAACCAAAAGCTCGCAGTTCGTCCAAGGGTAGAGCATTAGAAAAACCTTTTGAAACAGCTCTCTACTTTGGTTTCAATCCGATAAAAACTCCCTCTGTAACCAAAGAAGATTTGTCGCAACTACGTGCTGTCAAAGATCCATACTATGATCCCAAGCGGATTCAGACTGAATCACCATTTACTTTTGATGTACTTGAAAAAATTTCACTCTTGAAAAATCTTGAGAATGGAAATATCGAAAATAAATATTGGCCCATATTGATTTCTTACAAAAAGCCAATAGTAGATACCTATACAAAAAAACCCACTGACTTCACGATGGGTTTGGAAATTTTTGGTGTATCAGGAAGTACTGCTGAAGCAATACTGATAAGAACTACATTATCGATATTAGCGGAAGAAGGTTATGAAAACCTTACCATCGCCATCAATAGTCTGGGAGACAAAGAGTCTGTCGCCGAGTTCGGGAGAGTGGTAAACGGATTTGTCAGAAAACACATGAACGGTTTCCCAGCTGATATTCGCAAAATGGCTAAGCACGATATTTTCGATATTCTGCGAAACAAAGATGAGAAAAATGCTACTGTACAAGAACAAGCGCCAAAGTCCATGAGTTTTCTCTCGGAAGAATCCAGAATTCATTTCAAAGAAGTTTTGGAATATATTGAATCGTTTGATGTTCCCTACGATATCACTCCAAACCTAATCGGCTCGCCTGCTTTTTGCTCGCACACCATTTTTGAAATAAGAACCAACGTAGAATCAGGCGGTGAGCTTCTTGCCCAGGGCTACTGGTACTCCAGACTTTCAAAGAAGATCGGTATGAAGCGTGAAGTGTCTGCCATTGGAGTAACTATTTCATTCAAAAAAAAGAACTTGCGAGCATCTACCAAGGGTATTCCGAAACCAAAATTTTATTTGATTCAACTCGGCTTCGGTGCAAAGATTGCCACCCTTGCTGTCATTGAAAATTTGCGAAAAGCCAAGATTTCTGTCACACACTCACTAGCCAAAGACAAACTGGGCAGCCAAATGCTAAGTGCGGAAAATATGAATACACAGCATGTGCTTATTATTGGCCAAAAAGAAGCCTTGGAAGGCTCCGTGATGGTGCGCAACGTCTCAACTCGAGCCCAAGAAAGCATCCTAATAAAAAATATTGCTATACATCTAAAGAAACTGAGATAGGAGACGGAGCAAGTTTATCAACATAGTATGTTTTAATAAGTGTTATCATTAGACACTAAGGTTTTTTGAATTTATTAAATATAACTATTATCAAACATGACTTCTAAAAAAGTTCTTGGTTTATCTACTTTATTATTGCTTGTTTTGGGACTTGCGTTCGCACAAAAGGCTAATGCCCAACTTGGGGTACCTACTGTTTCCGTATTCGCTAGCCCTACCACCATAACGGTGGGACAAAACGCATTATTGTCGTGGTCATCAACAAACGCCACTAGCTGTATGGAGCAAGTTGGAAGTAACCCGAGCATATCAATCCAAACTTCATCTCCTACGTTAGGTATACTTCCGTCGGTTGCGCCTACACAAACAACCACATATAAAATAACCTGTTCAAACTCCTCTGGTAGCTCATCTGCTAGTGCAACCGTCACAGTTAATGCTGTACCCAAAGGTTATCAGGGCACATGTGATAATCCAGCAGCCATATACAATTCAGTAACTGATGCAAAATGCCCGCCTCTTCCAGTCGGTTCTGGAAACACACTTGGCAGTTACCACGATAACAACTTCGGCCAATTGTCAGGATCTGGTGGCAAAATATTTTATAGTACCGACATAAATACTCCTGCCGTCCAAGCGTCTTCACTTGATGCTGTCTTGACAGCTGAATCTGCACTTCCTTCCGGTTGCACCATAACCACGGAAGCTCGAGGACAACTAGCCGCTGGTATGGCTGTAATCTTGTTCCCAAACTCTAGTGGCTGTGGCGCATCATACGTAGAAACTGCGGCAGTAGCTGGATATGCCAGTCTTTGGGCAAGTACTCCGGTCTGTCGCCCTGCAACAGCTTTGTTTCTGGCTGATTTGTATGATGCGCATACCGGCCTACAATGTCCTCCTCCAGGAACATTTACACCAGCGGGAGCAAACACCATAACTGTCACATCAAACAACCCAAGTGCCTCGTGGACAATTTATAACGCACCGAATCCTGCAACAGGCCAAGGTTCCACTTGGGGCGCGGGTGGATCCGGAACAAGATTTGTATACACTGTCGCCACACCAGGAACGTATCTCATCTCACCAATTGCAATTGCTGGTATGACAGCAACTGTTACAAGTTCATTTGGAGGAACATCACTTGTCATGTCGTCTGGTTCAATTGGAACATTTACAATTACTTACACGTCAACAACTTCAGCCTCGTCAGCAACAACACAAAACAATACGTCAAACCCACCTACTTCATCGACTGCAGCAAATAGCCCATCGTACGTGCCAAGTCCTACAGACCCAATTATTACCTACTTCACAGCTAGCCCTAGCTCAATTTCAGTGGGTAGTCAGTCAACTCTCTCTTGGGCTACTTCATTCAACACGGTCAGTTGTAATTTGGGTGCGCCATTAAATCTTTCTAACCAAGACCCAATAAGTTCGTTCCCAGTTTCGCCTACCCAAACAACCAATTACTCAATAATCTGCACAAATGATCTCGGTGAAGTTTCGGTAACAAAAAATGTAACTGTGACTGTCATAGGTTCATCAAACTCCCAATCTCAAAACTCAAATACTCAAAATTCTTCTAATACAACTACTGATGCGGCACTTATTCAGCAACTAACTGCTCAAATTGCAGCACTACAAGCACAAATAAATGCAATGCTGGCTGGTCAAAGTACCAGTCAAAGTTCACAGATCCCGGCATCTAGTTCTAGTTCATTCCAAGTTGGTGATAGTGTTCAAACTGCAGCAAATCTAAATGTTCGCACTGGAGCTTCAGCTTCTAGCGCACTTCTCGGAACACAGAATACTGGTGCCACAGGAATAGTAGTCGGAGGACCAGTTAGTGCTGGCGGTTACAATTGGCTAAACGTTAATTACACAAATGCACCAGACGGATGGAGTGCCGACACTTATTTGATAGGCACAGCCAACAACCCATCGGCCTCTGCAAATACTTCTAGTTTGTATGCAATACCAAAGAACACCACAGTAACTGCTACTGCTAATACAAACCAAAATCTTCTACCTTCTGGCTACACCCAAGTCTATACAATCACAACTGCTCCACCTCCAACTCAATTTATTAGCCTTACCATTAGTCCTAAAGTTTATACATGGTATGTCTTTTATTCGCCAAGCACTCATACATGGATAACCAAAAAAACTGATGCAAGTGGCGGAACTACATACTGGACTCATGGGCCAATCTCATACGACAAAAATCTCGTTAGTCTAGGAAATGAATGCACTTTGATAGATTCTGACAGTGCACACAACGGATGCATAGGAAGTACAATTGCTGGTTCTATCACGGCGTTAACAAGCAACAACACGCTAACAAAAATTCAAGGGTTGCCTGAAAAAACTGTCTATACTTTTCCAGCCAATTCTGCAACCTACTACATGCAGTATGACCCTTATCAAAAGTCTTGGTTGAGTTCCAAAAATCAAAATGGAATGACAACATGGACACACTCAAATATTTCAGCAACTGGTTTATTTAATGAATGTAGCTTCCTGTTCAGTGATGCAAATTTAGCCACCTCACTATTTCAAGTATCTATAAATGATTGTGCTTACTCTTCTGTGTTGGGAGCTTATGGGGTCACAAGTAATACTCCATCAACTCCTCCTGCTTCCACTGGTAATGGACCAACTATTACTGTAACTGCCAACCCATTGGCTATAAAAACCGGGCAAACGGCAACACTTACATTTACCGTTACTCCAACTGGCGCAGCGTGTAATCTTGGCCAAGGAGTTTCTGTTGCCATGGGACTGACATTTATTGTCGGCCCGACTCAAAACACAACTTACACACTCACCTGTACAAACAACGGAGGTACATCAAGCAAACCAATAACAATCACGGTGACTGATGCCGTGCCACCCGTTACACCAGCATCACAAACTCCAACTGTCACCATAAGTGTCAACGGTTCTCATGGACCAATCACACTAACGGTGGGACAACCGGTTAATCTTACTTGGAATGTACAAGGGGTATCTTCTTGTACCCTTGGCGTAAACTACGAACAAAATACCGTGAATGCGACCGTGCCTTCTGGTTCGACATCGTACTCACCTGGTAATCCGTGGTATCCGACTTCTCCAAACAACACTGTGTTTATTCTGAGTTGTTTGAGTGGTAACGTCACATACCAAGACAGTGTGACTGTTAGCCCACCAAATACTTCGGCTCCAACAGGTGAATCTCTGGCCATACCCACCTTCTACGCAAATTATTCATCGGTAGCGGCTGGACAACCAGTTATCATTACTTGGGAAGCAACAGGCGCAACCGCATGTAACATGGGCGGGACTTCAGACACAGTCATAGAGTATCCAACTTCCACAACCACCTATACTCTTAGATGCAATGACGCTTCGGGTAATTTTGTAAGCAGACAAATAACCATAACTGCACAACAAAGTGGCACTGGCTCAGGTGTAGGTACTGGCAACCTAACTCAATAGACTTTTCTTGTCAGAGCAAAAGTCCTGTGATAGGATGGTGCTTCTATGATAAACGTTGAAGTCCAAAAGGAAAACACCGAGAACAGTCTTACCTTGCTACGCCGATTCACCAAGCGTGTCCAAGGATCTGGTGTCCTTCCTCGTGTCCGCTCTATCCGCTACTCTACCCGCCACCTTTCTGAAACTGTAAAGAAAAAGAGAGCTCTCAAGAAAATTCGCGCTCGCGCTTATATTCAGGAACAAATCAAACTTGGCAAGCTCATAGAGACTACCCGCACCAATGGCAAGAAACGTCGATAAGAAAGAAAGTTTTGCTGTTAAAAACACCACAAAAGGCAAGGCACCCGTCTTGCCTTTTGAACGCATAAAAAACGCTGTTCTTGGAAAATCTTATGATCTTTCTCTGGTTTTTGTCGGCGACGCTGTATCAAAAAAACTAAATTATATTTATCGTCAAAAAAATAAACCAACTAACATACTTTCGTTTCCATTATCAAAAAAAGAAGGAGAAATTTTTATAAACCTGAAACTAGCGCGCGCGGAGGCAAACAAAATTGGCAAAAAGTATGCAAATTATGTTGGTTTTCTTTTTATCCATGGACTATTGCATCTAAAAGGATACGACCACGGTAAGACAATGGAGGGTCTTGAAGAAAAATATCTAAAAAGGTTCACCCTCTAAAGTTTTTACCTACCCATTATGCAGTATGTTTACGTTTTGCAAAGTAAAAAGGATAAAGATTTATATATTGGTTGTACTAAGAACCTAAAAGAACGGCTGATACTGCATAATGCGAAAAAAGTTGCTTCCACAAAACGACGTGCACCATTTTTTTTGATATACTATGAAGCGTACATAGACGCGAAGGACGCTTACAACCGCGAAAGGTATTTGAAAACACAATGGGGTCGAACTTACCTTCACAAAACATTAAGCAACTTTTTTAATAGGTAAAAATTTTCTAGGGTAAAAATGTCCAGAAACATTACTGTTGGCGTTGACGTAGGCACATATCAAATCAAAGTTGTGGTTGCCGAACAGGGTGAAGAAAATACACACCCTCATATCCTTGGGACCGGTTTCGCCGAGTCTCGCGGTCTTCGACATGGCTACATTGTCAATTCCACAGAGGTAAGTAGTGGTCTAAGAACCGCCTTGGCTCAGGCTTCCAAAATGTCTGGAGTTCAAATCAAACGGGCTTATGTTTCCGTCGGTGGTATCGGACTTTCTAGTGTCGTTGCGACTGGGCTAGCAATGATTACACGCGGAGATGCAGAAATATCAGAACTCGACACCACAAAAGCCATGGACATAGCACGCGAAGCTATCCCTCCTGCCCTATCTCAAAACCGCAGAATTATTTATGAAATTCCAGTTAAATACCGTGTAGATAGCAAAGATGTCTTGGGTAATCATCCTCTTGGACTCAAAGGAATGAAACTTGAAGTCAGAGCTTTGTTCATAATGTGTTTGGAAAGTCACTTGAAAGACTTGATTGACGCCGTTGAAGACGCGGGCATTGAAGTCATTGACGTAGTAGCATCCCCTATCGCGGCAAGCTTCGTCACTCTAACCAAAGCGCAGAAAATTGCCGGCTGTGTCTTGGCAAACATTGGTGCCGAGACTCTTTCGATAGTCGTATTTGAAAACAATATTCCCATTTCGCTTGAAGTATTCCCTCTTGGCGGTACCGACATTACCAACGATATTGCCTTGGGCTTGCGAATATCCTTGGAAGAAGCAGAGAGTATTAAGCTGGGGGGAATTACACGTACTGACTATTCCAAAAAGAAACTGGATGAGATTATCAGTGCCAGACTTTCCGATATGTTTGAGCTGATTGAAGCACATTTGAAAAAAATCGGGCGCAACGGGCTCTTGCCAGCTGGAATTATTATTACTGGAGGTGGTTCGGCAATGAATGTCCTCGTTGATATGGCGAAAGTATCACTCAAACTTCCTTCCCGTGTGGCTCACTTCAACATGCCAGAAAAAGAAAAAGGTAAAGTGAAAGAAGCTTCATTTGCTGTGGCCCTCGGTCTTTGTATTCTGGGCATGAGCGAGAGTGACAGTGAAAGTCGTGGCACCATAATCATCAAAACTCCTAAAAATATTTTCAAAAAAGTCCGCGATTTTGTGAAGCCGTTTCTCCCCTAACGCACAATAATTAGTTTCCTTTATTTTATTTTATGTACAAATCCTACGATCGTAGGATTTGTACATAAGGTTTCAGAACAAATAGTAATATAAGAAAGACCCCGCTCGCGACTACGCGAGCGGGGCTATTTTACGAATTGTGCGAATTCCTTTTGTTTCTTTTCTGAAGATTGTGCCCCACTATGGAAATGACCGCCGTTCCAAATAACAAAAAAACAATGACTGTCACAACGCTCCATTGCCCCAACTTTACAAGGGCAACAGTGGGCATGAATACAGCAACAATCTCTGAAAAAAGAGCTGCTAAGAAACGAGGTTTTACGAAAATGAAAAAGCCACAGCAAATCATTCCACCCCAGAAAAGAAATGTAGAGAGTGGAGAAAGACCTAGGCTTGAAAGCATGGTTGCTCCTAGATGGAAGGTTCACAAGTGAATTTCTGCTAAAAACCCTAGCACACTATTCTTCACTATGTCAACTCCCTTTTCTTTTTTTAGGCCTTTGCTATGATACCTCTACTAAGCGAATCGGGCTTTTGACCCTTGTTTTAGCCCCCAAACTTATACAACCCGAACAAATTTTTATTTAAAAACTTGAACGGGCAAGCTTTTACACTTATTAAACTTATAAACTTTCAACCATGCCCCAAATCAAACCAGATGTAGAATCCTTTGCTCGTATCAAGGTCATAGGAGTAGGTGGATCCGGCAAAAACGCGGTGAATCATATGATCAATTCCAAAGTTCGTGGAGTTGACTTCATTGCTGTCAATACTGATGCTCAAGACCTTCACCACTCTCTGGCCAAGAAAAAAATTCACATTGGAAAAAACTTGACCAAAGGTCTCGGCACTGGAATGAATCCAGAAATCGGGAAACAGGCAGCCGAAGAAACCAAAGAAGAAATCCAAGAAGCGACCAAGGGCGCGGACATGGTCTTCATCGCATGTGGTATGGGAGGGGGCACAGGAAGTGGTGCGGCACCAGCTCTCGCTCGAGTGGCTAAGGACTCTGGATGCTTGACTGTAGCAGTGGTCACTAAGCCATTCTTCTTTGAAGGTACACAGCGTATGCGCATCGCCGAGCAAGGTATTGACGAGCTTCGCCAGTCTGTAGATGCAATAATCATAATTCCCAACGACCGCCTACTTTCTACTATTGAGAAAGACACCACTGCCAAGAAAGCATTCGCTATGTGCGACGATATTCTCCGCCAAGCAGTAGAAGGTATCTCTGACCTCGTCACTACTCCAGGTATCATCAACATTGACTTCGCTGACATTCGCGCCGTCATGGAAAACGCAGGTCCAGCTCTCATGGGTATCGGCTACGGCACAGGTGAGAAGCGTGCTGAAGATGCAGCTCGTGCAGCTATCAATTCCCCGCTACTCGAAGTCTCTATCGCAGGAGCCAAGGGAGTACTCTTCTCTATCTCTGGTGGCGAAGACCTCACAATGTTTGAAATTCAAGACGCCGCAAAAGTTATTACAGAATCCGTTGATCCAAACGCCAAGATTATCTTCGGTACTGTGCGTGATGACAAACTAAAGAAAGGTGAAATCAAGATTACTGTAATCGCTTCTGGTTTCCCAGAAAACATGATTAAGAAAAGTCTCTTCTCTCTTGGTGGTGAAGATGACAAAAAAAATAAAATTTTTAACAGTGTACCGACCTTTTCAAGCGGAAAAGACACAAAGGACGAAAAAAAGGCTGAAGTTCCACCTACTCCAGCACCAAAGCCACACGATGACGACGATGACTGGGGCGCAGTACCGGCATTCTTGAGACGATCAAAATTGAAGTAAACGCGGAACATACGCGGACCGAACGCCGACATATGCGGAAAGTTAATCAAAAAACGCTATAGAATAGACGTTTTTTTGATGTTGACTTTTTTTATTAGCTATGATATGGTTAAAAAAGAGCACGTTCCCATCACAAACCGTTAACAGTGAGTTTCAGCATGAGCACAACTGTTTTCCTTGGCGGAACAACGGGCAACGACTTCCGCGAAAGTATCACTTATGCGCTAGTTACACGGGGTGTGCCGAAAGAACAAATCTTCAACCCAGAGGTTGAACTTTGGGATGAGGCAGCCCAGAAGCTCGAAGACAAAATGAAGGCCGATCCCGCCGTTCTGATGATCTATTATCTAACGGGGGATAAAGACGGGGTGTTCTTCAGCTTCAATTCGCTTCATCAAGCTGAAATGGGACTTTATGATGAGCCCGAACGCACCGTTGTTATAGTCGGTTGCGACGATTACTTGCCTGGGGCGGCGAAAACTGTTCCTAAAGTCTACAATGATCTGAAAAAACGGTTCCCAGAGGCACCAATTTTTCAGTCGTTGAAAGAAGCCGTGGTTTGGCTGATAGACCGATTGAAGAATTGAGGTTTTGACTCCGTGAAGTTTGGGTTTGCATCCAAGCTTCACGGAGTTTTTGTTTTGTCCGCATTTTTCTGCTATCCTGTATCCACTCTTTATTCATAATTCATTATTCGATATTCAATGAACCTTTACGACTTAGCAATCATCGGAGGAGGACCGGCTGGCGTGGCAGCGGGGGTGTACGCTTCGCGCAAGCAACTTCGTACAGTATTTATTACTGACTCGTGGGGAGGACAGAGTGTAGTTTCTGACGACATTCAAAACTGGATTGGTACAGTCTCTATTTCCGGACCCAAGCTTGCCGAAGAATTGAAAAGACACCTCAAAGAATACGCCGACACCATTGTAAATATTCGCGAGGGTGAACGAGTCAAACTTGTGAGCCGTGATGCTACTGGTGCTTTTGTAATAAAAACAGACCTTGGTGAATACACGGCAAAAACTGTGCTAGTAACAACGGGAAGTACTCGTCGTAAACTTACTATCAACGGCGCAAATGAATATGAAAACAAAGGAATCTCATATTGCGCATCCTGTGATGGACCACTTTTTGCCGGCAAAGACGCCGTAGTCATCGGCGGAGGCAATGCCGGCTTCGAAACTGCAGCCCAGCTCCTCGCCTACTGCCCCACAGTCACATTACTAAACAGAAGCAACGAACTGAAGGCCGACCCTGTCACAGTGAAAAAGGTTCTCTCAAATCCAAAGATGAAAGTGGTGATGAATGCCAACCCGATTGAAATCAGTGGTGATAAATTTGTCACGGCAATAAAATACGAAGACTTAACAACCAAAAAAGTTACTGAATTGAAAGTTGGAGGAATTTTTGTAGAAATTGGTCTCGTCCCATCTACAGACTACATCAAAGATATTGTCGCACTCAATAAACACAACCAAATAATTATTGACCCTCGTACTGGTGCGACAGAAACTCCTGGCATCTGGGCCGCTGGAGATTGCACAGATACTCTCTATCATCAGAACAACATCGCTGCAGGTGACGCGGTAAGAGCACTGGAAGATATATACCTACATCTGCACGCGAAGTAACCGACAACTTACATAGTTGGTCAACACCGAGTGTTGACCAAATTACATTAACTAAAGGGCTCGCTCCGCCTCTATAAACTCTTCAATTTCGCCATTTAAGACTGCGTCAATGTTGGAAGTTTCGACGTTTGTGCGGTGATCCTTGACCATTTTGTATGGATGCATGACATAGGAACGAATCTGGTTGCCCCACTCTATCTGAGTGGTCTTGGAAATATACATGCCTTTTTCTTTGGCGATTCGCTCTTCTTCCATTTTTTTGTAAATTTTGCCCATGAGAATTGCAAGCGCTTTTTCTTTGTTCTGGGCTTGACTTCGCTCGCTGGTGACGTGCGCTGATAGATTGGATGGAATGTGCACCACACGTACCGCTGTCTCGCGCTTGTTTACATTCTGCCCTCCAGGACCACCAGAGCGAGAAAGCTCCACTCGGATATCTGATTCTGGAATATCTATTTCTCCCATCTTTTCAAACTTTGGGATTACTTCTACAAGTGAAAACGAGGTGTGACGAAGTTGCTTAGCATTGAATGGCGAAATACGGACAAGACGGTGAACTCCGGACTCATTTTTCAGTGTGCCATAAACATTTTTGCCTGATATTTCAATTGTCACATTGCGATATCCACCATGGTCGTTCTTGTTTTCATGAAGCAATGTGAAACTCCATCCCTTGTTTGCAATATATTTGAGATACATGTTTAGAAGAATTGCAGAAAAGTCTTCGGCATCATCTCCGCCAGCGCCAGAAAAAATGGTTATGATAGCATCGCCCTTATCGTACTTCCCTACTCCTGCTAGCTCGTCCTTGAGGCTGGCGATTTCTTTTATAGTCCTCTGCGCCTTATCCTTGTCCGCCCAAAAATCAGCAGACGACATTTCTGCTTCAAGTTCCAGTATTTTATTGTTTATCTCATCTCCATTTGCCATCAAGCGATTATATCAGGAAGTTGAACTACTTTCATAACTATAAATTTGTGACATACTATTGTAAGAACGCTCTTTGTCACTCTCGCAAAGGAGGACGACATGAAAATGTTTCTGCTTCTGCAAGTCCTCCTCGGAGGACAAGCCGTCGGATCACCAGAAGTAAACCTGCCACTGGCCAATGTCCAAGTGGTGATAGACCCTGGTCACGGTGGTACAAACCCTGGCTTGGTCTACCATTACAGGAACGGAAAAGAAAATAGACTATTCATAGAGAAGGTCTACACTTGCGATGTCTCCGCAAGATTGGTCAAAATCCTTGAGAATCTTGGCGCCCACGTGGTGAGTACGATTCAGGGCTCTTGCCTTGGAAAACCGCAAAGCAATCCGACTTCAACGTCATCCCGCATCAGAAACACCGATGAGCTGTTTGCTACGACTGGAAAAGGAGTTCATGGTGACAGCTTGGGCCTAAAGGAAAGGGTCAAGCTTGCGGAAGAGGTCGCTAGATTGCATCCAGACGAGCGGACGGTCTATGTGTCCATCCATTTTGACTCTGGATACTCAAGGAAGCTACATGGTGCGTACATAATTGTTCCACCCAGTAAAGCATCTGATCCACTGGCCGTGAGTTTGGCCGGAGAGTTTAGTAGCGCTGGACTGACTGGTCAAGGTTTTTGCAGGAAGCCAACCATAATTGTCGCTATCGGAACTTGTGGTATCAAAAACATTCTGATACTTAAGAGTCCACCGGTTGACAACATGGTGCTCCTGGAGCTTGGCAACATCGGAAACAACAGCGACAGAGCCAAGGTCCTCGATCCAACAAGTAGACAGAAATACGCTGACCTCATTGCTGACGGAATTGTGAGATTCAGCAAGGAATAAACGCCGGAGAACATCCCGGCGTTTTTGTTTTTAAAACCAAACAATATTGATACTTAAACTTTTGCAAAAAGACCTGAAATTATATAGGATAAACGGGTTCTGAATTTTAAAAGCCGTTAGCTGTTGTGGTAGGTATCACTGTAATTTCAAGCCGTTGTAGCTGTTTTGGTAGGTATCACTGTAATTTCAAGCCGTTGTAGCTCAGTTGGTAGAGCACGTCATTGGTAATGACGAGGTCTCCAGTTCAATCCTGGACAACGGCTCAAGTGCGAAGCACTTGTGCCTTGTAAGGCGCAAACTACTTTGCGCCTGTTCAGGATTGAAAGCCGGAACATGTCGCCCAAGCGACTGCGAGGCGGGGTCAAGAAATATTTCTACCAAGAAATATATTCGTGACCAATCATGGCCAACGCATTCTCTGACGCCATCTTAGCTCAGTTGGTAGAGCACCACTTTCGTAAAGTGGGGGTCCGCAGTTCGATCCTGCGAGATGGCTCAATAAGTTTTTGTAAAGTAAGGAAATTAATTTATAAGATTACAGTAACTATTTATTAAGTATTTTCCTCAACCGTTCGCCTTTCCAGTACTCATAGAACGGGCCCCACAAAAATCCAGCCAGAAACCAGAATACAAGTTCCTCGATTGGAATGCCGGTAATTCTTACTCCACTAAGTGTCGGCAAATATGTTTTATTAATCCATTCTGGACTGATGAGAATGATCGTGTAATAAAATGGGAGAGAAGCGATGAGCATCATGAAACCAGAACCTAGTGCATTAAAAAATAAATCTCTCCTAAAAAATAACATTACAAGTGAAATTACTCCCATAGCAAAAGTGCTTGCCCAGAAGGAAGTAAGGCCAACACCCCAAAACAACCATGTTGTAGCCTGAGCCAGAAGTAAAAGAATTGTAAAAGCTCCAACTACATGATGACGCAACTTTCTTTTGTAATATATTTGTTTAAAAAGTACTTCGTAAATCACTGCCATTATTCCGCCAGTTGTGAAACTCATGATGAAATCTTCAATCCCAATCCTGACACCAATGATTACGGGAGGTCTCCACCAGTCAATTGTAAACCAATAATACAAAGTGCCCACACCAAATATGCATATTAGCGTACTCATTATGAACATCTCTTGTCGTAAATCTTTTCTTAGAGAAAACAAAATTATCCAAATTAAGACAAGGGGAATTGTTGCAACCAGATAAACCATATTTAAAGGAACTTGCATAGAAAAATTATATCAGTTTAATAGTTCAATGACTGTAGGGTTCTTTGGTTTTGAATCATCCTCAACAATTCTCAAACTGGCCATTCCACGCCTTAATTGGTTTGAAATATAGGTCTCACCAATTTCTGGGTACTGCGCACAAATTTTCATGAAAGAAACCCAATCATCCTCTGTCATTAACCTATTTCCGTAATAATGAAAACACCTGCCAGAATCCAAAATAAAACCGTTCGTTTCGCCAAGTTGTCTTAAGAGATTTTTCACTTGCCCCAAATTTAACCCCTTAACAGTAGAATTTGAAAAATCTAACATTGGGAAATGTCTGTAGCCATCTGGGATCAAGACCTTCGACTGAAAGCTTATTAAATATCGAGGATCTTTGGCTTTATACTTTTCGTATATCTTTTCTAAATCATTTAAATCATTGGCAACAACCTCTTCATCAAAAGCATCGTTTGTTTTTCTTATATAGGCTCGATATCTGAATTCCTTTACTTTGTATTTATCCAAAAGATAGCCTACGACATCAACTGCGTCTTTGCCTAACAAATCATTCATGTCAAAATGATACCAATTTGTAACTTAAAAATCTTGTTTGCACGGGCTAGTGGAGGATATTAGAACTGCGTTTAGAACGATACACGTCGATAACCCCCCAATTAACTGGGTTCTTATTCCTAAAGGACTCAGTTAACTTCTTACTTTCCGACGGGACATAACTAATAGCTAAATTTAGCTTTTTCTTTTTTTTATCAATTATAAGCCAATGAGATGTGCCACGCTGAGACTCTGAAACAAAGTTTTGCTTATGAAGCCTGACTCCGTTTCTATTAAACTTTCTAAAAAACTCTGAAATAGGAACGTACGTGTCATTCGCCATTACTAAAAAACGCGGGTTGAAGTCTCGCCCCAATTTTCTTCGTAGGGATTTGTAAAACTTTGGCATCGCATGTCCTCTTTTCCGGCTGATCGAATAGGCGCCCAGGCTTATAAGAGCAGCCCCTCCAGGTTTCAAAACTCTATAGACTTCCTCAATGGCTTTTGCCTTATTTTTGATATGGATAAAGGTAACTTGACTAATAACTATTTCAAAACTATCTGTTCTGAAGGGCAACCTTATCGCGTCCGCAAAACAGACTGACGGTGTTTTATTGGGGCGAAGTTTAAGCTCCAATCCCTTAGCTCTGTCGGAAAGTTCTTTACCATTCTTAAGACCGTGGGTAGAGTTTTTGTTTACTCCTACTATTTTAATTTTTGGATAAAGGCGTGCCAAATCTAATAAGAGGTTTCCTTTCCCACAACCAATCTCCAATAAACTGATTTTGTTTCTTTTCGATTTTTTAACTATTTCTTTTTTTAATCTACTTTTAAAACCAAAAACTTTGAGACCTCGCCCAATAAACTCGTCGTGTTTAGCATAGGTGGGTTTTTTCATAGCAAAAGTATATCAGTTTCTTTGCGCGGACTAGTAGACAACGTTGGAACTGCCATTAAACGTTATGGTGGCTATATTTATATACCAATTATTGAAATTTAGTAGGAGCGTAATAAATACTGTCCCGAGACGGCAATGTGTTCAGTAAATATTATTAATAACCAACAAAAAGCAAACATATGAAAACAATGACTTGCAAAGAGCTTGGTGGACCCTGCGACCAAAAATTATCGGCAGGAACATGGGATGAAATGGCGACTGTCATGACAAAACACGTGACAGAAAACCACCCAGACACCGCAAAGGAGATGGAGAAAATGTACAAAGAAGACCCAAAGAAATGGGGAGCAGAAATGAAACCAAAATGGGAAGCAACTCCGAACGACTAGACTGAAAGCGACATATTGCCAACGTAATTAAACACTAATATGAACACAGGATGGACTTGGACTTTTTTATGGATTATTCTCTGGGTATTCATTTGGCCTGTCTTTTTTATATTTATACACAAAATGCGTGGAAAAAATCATAGGTACGGTGCAGATAAATCTCCTCTCGATATTCTCAAAGAACGCTATGCAAAGGGCGAAATAGACAAAGCAAAGTTTGATGAAATGAAGAAAGATTTATAATTTTGGTCGTCTGTCGAATTTAGTATACAGAAAAAAACCATATTTCTATGGCTTTTTTTCTATGCACGGGCTAGTAGAGGATGTTGGAACTGCATTAGAGCTTGTAAACAATACCTCGCCTTACATTCCAGTCGTCGGCACCTCTGGTTTATAGAGAAAATCGTCGGAAAGTTTATCAATTACTCTCACGTAGATATCATCTATCTTATTAATGTATGCTTTTAAAAGACGATGCATTCCATCAATCATTTCGAATTTATAAATTAGAATTGGATATGAGTGGTCTGCATTCCTTACTTTTTCAATATGGTCTGCCCATTCAGGATGCGCCATTTCCACCGCACCCCACGAACCAAGTTCAACAAAACTATTCAATAATTGTCTTGGTGAAAACATTTTTCCATCCAAATCATTCCAGCAAGCCTCATCTAATTCTTTTGGACTAAAATCAATAGTCTCCATTTTTATTGGTTTAATGTTATTCCCGTACTCAATCAATTTATACACATCATATTCTTTACCTTCAATGGTAGTGGAGTGAGCGTAACCAAACTTGCTTTCTTTGGGGAAATCTTCTTCCATACAAAAAGCCTATCAGGTTAGAACTGAAAAGTCATTGTCTTTATTGGTTATTCCGACAAAAATCCCGTATGCGCGGGCTAGTAGAGGATGTTAGAACTAGAATCAAAGGGAGTTCGGTAAATTATAAATTTGCTGGACTACCACATACCAACTTCCAAGCACAATGATTACAGGGACTATGATGAATAAAGTGGTTCTTATATTGGATGAAACGGTAGTTATTTTGAAGCTTTGAAAAAAATAAATAAAAGACAAAATTACCATCACGATTTGAAAAACTAAAAGTAAAATTCCTATATTTCCTAATCCAGAACCTGCTGATACTAGAATTTTTGTCGTTGGTCGAATAACGTTTAATACTAGATCTAAAAGAATTGCGTTTATTAATATCGGCAATCCAAGGATAATTTTTTTCATATTAAAATTATACCAGTTCCACGTCACATAAACCCATGAGGTTTTCAGGGCTAGTTTATTGAAAAAAATCGATGCGCGGGCTAGTAGACGATGTTAGAACTGCAATTCGTATCCATAACAGCGATATAAACCGAATTTGTGTTATATAAAGTAACGCACTAGCAAGTAGAGGAGCACAATAAATAAAAGACAAAGCACGAGGAGAGCCCCTGGCACTTCTTTAACTTTCCCAGGATTTCCAGAAATTCTGAAAAGTGGTTCGACATTCACCTGCCATTTTATTTTATCTAATTTAAGAAGATAAAAAACAAAAAGGACGGGCCAAAGGACTGCCGCAGTACGATAATTAACAGGGTCAAACCACTTTCTTCCAGGAACTGGTTGCGAGCTTGCTATGACGTCATCATTTGCTCGTATGCTGCTAACTCCCACTCTATCAGAAAAACTCTCAGAATTTTCTTTATCATTTTCCATATATTTTATTATACCAGTTCTAAGTCCCATAGACCCGTGAACTTTTCGTGGCTAAAACATTAGCGAAAAACTGATACGCGAGCTAGTGGAGGATGTTAAAACTAGAATTGAGCAAGCAGACAACACAACAATCTACATCCCCTTGATGTTATAGAGTGCCTTGATTTAGGACTTGAAATCAATCTCAAAAGGGTACATGCCCATTCCGCAAAAACCTTGAAGCGTCGTAAGCTGTGAACTTCCAATCTCAATATCTGTCGTTCCTGTCTGTGGCAATGACTTGCTAATATTCATACTAGGAATCCTCACTGACGATGAGCAGTCAAACGTACCGCTGGTACTAAATCTAAGTACTGTTGGAACACCTGCCTTTGCAATACTTACCCTGGGAGTAAACCCACCTTTGGCTTTAATTTCAATAATCTGCTTACCATCAACAATCGTGACGTTGTTCGCATTTGCGCTCATTGTTGGCCCCGCACTGTTGCTTCCTTTTGTAAGAAAATAGGCCCCTCCTACCAGAGAGAGCGCAATAACGATTGATGTAATGATTACTTTCATGTGTAGGATTATATTAAAAATTAAATATTGGAGGTAATAAACCAATTACAACCAAACTATTAATAAGGTTGAAAAGCGCAAACATGATTACCACCAGTCCCGCTGACTTGAAGAAGATGCCTGACTTTGAACTGTTCTGAATGCTAAATGAGCTGAAGCTAACGAGGGCAAGAACTGGGAAAGTACCAAGAGCAAATGCGAGCATTGTTAAACCACCATTCAGGAAATTTCCCGTTGTAAGTGTATAGAGCTGCATTGATTGAGTAAATCCGCACGGAAGAAAGAAAGTAGCAATACCCACGAGTAACGGTGTAAGGGTGTGATTAAACTTCGATACGCCATGAGCGTGTTTGGCTACAAACTTTGGCATTGATGGTTGCAACCTTTTTGCCCAATGGAATACGTCGAGAAGATTGATGCCGAGGATAAGCATCACTATCCCGATTATCAAACTAAGTGTGAAAGTTGCTCCAGTACTAAGAGTAAATGCTGCCCCCAGCGCTCCAATCACACCACCAAAGACAAAGAAAGATGCGACGCGACCACCATGAAACATGAGCTGCGGCTTAACCCTGTCGCCTTCCTTTGCAAATGTGGCTGACATAGATAGCAACAGTCCCCCAACAACAGCCATGCATGTGGAAAGTGAAGCAATGATACCGATAACAAATGCTGTGCCGTAATTAACGTTTCCAGAACTCACAAGATTCACCAGTCCCATCTTTTGCAAAACAACAAACAGCACAGCAAAAACGAGGGCAATAGGTATTGCAATTTTAAATTCCGACCAATTTTTTGTTTTTATTTGCTTTTCTACAGAAACAATATAGCCACGGGAACTAATTGGTATAGTAAGTTCTGACGCAATTTCTTCTGGCGTTTTATTTCCAAAATCACCTTCTATTTCTACTTCGTGGTTTTTGAGACTCGCTTTAACCCTTGTGACATTTTGCAAATCACCAAGTTCATTTTCTATCGTTAGAACACATGCATTGCAGTGCATACCATGTACATGAAAAACATATTTTTGTGTTTGAGCATTCATAATAATTATAGTGTTTTAGCTTTAATTCGTAACGAATTTGACACCACTGATACACTAGAAAGGGCCATCGCCATACCAGCAAAAACAGGATTGAGCAGCCAACCGAAAAGTGGATAAAATGCCCCGGCCGCAAGTGGGATACCTACAATGTTGTAAAAAAATGCCCAGAAGAGGTTTTGTTTAATCCCGCGCATTGTCATCTTTGATAACCTAATCGCTTTTACAAGCTTTGAAATATCTCCACCAAGTAGGATGATGCCTGCTGATTCAATAGCCACATCTGTGCCAGTGCCCATAGCGATGCCCACGTCGGCTTGAGCCAATGCAGGAGCATCGTTTACCCCATCGCCGGCCATTGCTACAACTTTTCCTTGTGATTGAAGTTCTTTTATTTTCGCCAATTTATCTTGCGGCAAAACATGAGCGACAACCTCGTCAATACCAACGAGCGAGGCCATATACTGTGCAGCCTTCTCATCATCCCCAGTGAGCATAACGACTTTAATCCCCAGCGTGTGCAGGTCGAGAATTGCCTGTTTTGATTCAGGTTTTATTTCGTCAGAAACCATCACGAAGCCAACAATCTTTTCTTTTGTAGCTAGAATCACGGGGGTTTTTCCTTGCGCTGTGTATTGCTCAATTTTTGAAGCATTAAATGGAATGCCCAGGTCTTTAATCAATTTCACATTACCCACAAAGTATTCAGTGTTATTAAACACTCCTTTCAACCCGTGACCTTGAATGCTTTCAAAATTTGAAACAACATTAATGGGTATATTTTTTTCTTCCGCATAACTTACAATGGCGTGGGCTATCGGGTGTTCAGACCTTTTCTCAAGTGATGCCAAGATTGAAACAAATTCGACACTACTCAACTGCGACAAACTATGTATATCAACAAGTGTTGGTTTCCCAATCGTGATTGTGCCTGTCTTGTCAACAATGACTGTGTCAACTTTGTGAAGCTTTTCTAGGGTCGCTGCATCTTTGATGAGAATCCCCTCTTTGGCGCCTTTGCCAACCCCAACAATAATCGCTGTTGGCGTCGCAAGCCCGAGAGCACATGGACAAGCAATAACGAGCACCCCGACAAATGACACCAGACCAAACGAAAGCGCTTGTGAAAAACCGAGTGGTCCACTACCAAGTAGTAACCAAGCGCCCAAGGTGAGAAAAGCAATTATAAGAACGATTGGCACGAAAACGCTTGAGATTTTATCTGCCAGAGCTTGTATTGGAGCGCGACTTCCCTGCGCCTCCTCAACCATTTTTATTATTTGAGCTAATAAAGTTTCTGAACCAACTTTTGTGGTCTTGAATGTAAATGACCCACTTGTGTTTATTGTCCCCGCCACCACACTGTCACCAGTCTTTTTTTGAGCAGGCATTGGCTCTCCAGTAACCATTGACTCATCAACAAAAGATGAACCTTCTGTTATTACCCCGTCGACAGGTATTTTGGCGCCAGGTTTCACAATGATGAAATCATTGTGTTGCACTTCACTTACAGAAATTTCAATTTCCTTACCGTCACGAACAACAAGCGCTGTTTTGGCCTGCAAATTTAACAGTTTTTCTATTGCGTCTCCTGTCTTTACCTTTGATTGCGCTTCCAGATACTTGCCAAGAGCAATAAAGGTAATAACAATAATCGTGACATCAAAATACGTCTGGTCAATATTTATAAAAGGTCTGAGCGTGTCTGCAAATGCTGTGACAGCAAAACTGTAGAGATACGCGACTACAGTGCCAATACCAATCAAAGTGTCCATGTTGGCTTTCCCATATCGTAGAAAACGGTAGAAACCCAGAAGGTAGGGCTTCCCAACAACAAACAACATATACGTAGCCATTAATGGTAAGAGGTATTGAAAAAAACTTTTCAAAATTAGCCCCATTTCTGGTACTTGACCGTATTGAGCCAAAATATCCCAGGCCATAATGAAAATACTTATAACCGCAAGAGGAATCGCCAACATAACTTTTTTTTTCATGTCCCTGATTTCTGCCAGTTTCTCTTGTTTGGACTGGTTGAGCCCCAGATGTGCCGCGTGCTCGCTAGCCGACATCCCCATTTCGTCTGCGGTGGGCATGGCAATAGAATACCCAAGTGGTTCTATCTTCTTTGAAAGGTGGCTGATGTTTGTTTTCGATTCATCATGAGTAATTTTTGCTGTTTCTGTCGCATAGTTAACCTCCACAGAATCCACGCCTGAAGTTTTCTTGAGTGTTTTCTCAATGATACTTGCACATGAAGCGCAGTGCATACCTTTTATTCTGTAATGCTCGCTCTTCATATTATTTGGATTTGAGTTTATAAATTTTCAAAATTTCTGCTGAAGCTTTTTTCTCATCACCGTGCTTTATCTGATGCGTAATGTGAGTTTCTAAGTGGTTTTGTAATATCAAATCTCCAACGCCAGATAAAGCCTCTCGTATTGCCTCAATTTGCGTGATTATATCTACACAGTATTTTTCATTAGCAACCATATCCTCTATACCACGAACCTGACCTGCGACGATTGCAAGCCTACGCTTGGCGCTTTTCTTGATATCCTTTTTCATTTTTTGAGTATACCCCCTAGGGGTATACAGTGTCAATACAAATATGTGGACAGAAAAATCCCGACGTAAAATCGGGACTTTTTCTTCATATGCGCGGGCTAGTAGACGATGTTAGAACTAGAATTATGATTGCGCAAAAGGAGTAACAAAAATTTCTCCAACCCCATCGTCCCTATCCATCCAGCTCCATATAACGGCGTAAGCAGCATTTACTCTTTCCCCGTCTTGTTCGTCTGGAGTTTTTTCAATAGGCAAATTTTGTGGATTATTTTTATATCGATTGTAATAAGACGCTGTAGTTCCTCCACCCTCAAATCCAGTAGCCAAATCACCTATAATGTTTCCATTCGTATCAAGAATAACCGCTTCCTCACAATTATGTTTGTCCATAATTTCAAACACAGAGCTCGGATAATCTGTTTGCGTAACTTGGCGGTAGTCCTCGGGGGGTTTATTTTTAGTAATTGATTCAGTAACAATCACATTGGCTTCACTTGAGATATACCCTCTGTCCAAAAAGTTTTGGAGTGGAAATCGTTCCTTAGCTTCAGCCATTGAAATTGACTCTTGTCCTTCTGGTTTATTTTCTTTATTTGATATATTTTCCATGTTTTTAATATATCACAGTTCTAATTCCCATACACCCGTGAAGTTTTCAGGGCTAATTTATTGATACAAATCTATGCGCGGGCTAGTAGAGGACGTTGGAACCAGACTTAAGCTTGAAAATGACGCGGCTATTTATATTCCTTTCTTTAATTCATAGAAGGCTTTCAAACAATTGACGCCCTGCTACTTGTCAAAATAAAAGCTAGCATATCCTGTTGTGATTCCAGTTACAGGTAGTAATTCACCGTTCTCAACTTGTATTCCTTGTGCCAAAAGTTTTGACATTTCTGCTTTTGCTGTAAGTGCACCAACAGTTTGGTCCATCTCTTTGAGGGCATCGTTATTTTGTGTGTTTGATTCATCATAACAACCGCCATATACCTTGGTTGAATCTTCTTTTCCACCTATGACTTTACTGATAGATGTTGATGAACATCCCGCATCACCCCAATACTGCGAGATATAAAAGGCTCCCTCACTTTCAACATAACCCAATATAGAACCGCCAACAGAAGTTGTTGCGACCAGGGCAGGCGTACCTCCACCCAACGGAACAGAATACAAGCTAGCAGGACAATTATGGTATCCCTCAAGACACCAACCAAGTGTTGAATTATTTGAAAGGTAATAGGCATCACCACCTCGAAGATACAAAGACGAGATATAAGTATCTGATTTTGCAGTACCTGGGATTTCGCTCATTTCACCAGTAAACGGGTCAAGGACATTAATAACAGCATTTAGTTGGCTGTCTATAGTTTGCGCGTACGGGTTACCATTGGCAGGAACATACAACTTCCCTCCCGATACTGAAAATTTCTCTGCCCATGTTCCTTGAGGAATACGCATTACTTCCCTGCGTTCTTGAGAACCATCAGCAGTGAATAGTAGATGTTCGTATGATTTGTTCACTAGACCCTGTGTATTATCATCCCAAACTTTTTCTGTTGTTAAAACACCTTTGGATGCAGGAGTAAGGTGAACAGTTTCGTAGTAAGGTTCAACAGTCATGAGAAGTGTGTTGAAGTCGTCATTACACTCATCAAGCACGGAGGAGCCATCACTAGTAAACAAGATAAAGGGGTCGTGACGCGCATCTCGAGATACTCGAAAATCAGCAGGAATATGTTGTCTCGCTCCACCAGAAAAAGAATACTGTGATGCCTCACTTGTTGAAGCAACATACCAATCTCCATCAAACTGCGCATAGTCTGTATACACCCTATCTGCAAACGAAATCTGCTTCTGCACAGCAACAGGGACAGGGACAATCCATTTTGCTTCAACAATTAGGCAAGTAGTTCCGACTTTTTGAAAAGCAAAAATTGGTTTATTAAAACCTACGGGCAATGGTGGAAGTTTGGTTGTGTCTTCTCCTGTCCATCTCTTAGGAACAGTAAGTTTAATGTTTTCTATGTTCGTATAGTACGAAGATGTCGCTACTGAAGTCGAGTGCGACAACTCAATAGATTGAGATTGTGGTGGTACTGCTTGGTAAAAGTTATTTGCCAGCAGGTAGACAGTCGAAAACACAACAACTAAAAATAGTAACCAGAAAGTTTTTTGCTTCCAGAAAGAAACTTTCTCATCTGAGTTCTGAGGAGGCATAAATTGCTGGATTAAGTATACACCAAAAGTCTGGACTCAAAAGTCCTTGGTAGATAAAGCTATTTTAGAAAAAATCCCGTATGCGCGAGCGATGGGATTTGGTCAGGAATAAATTTTCTTAGAAAATTTTTCACGACCCTAGCTCGCCTGTTGCAAAGCAACATGGCTCCGCTTTTCAAATCCCAACGTAAAGCAAGTCGTTGCTTTACTTCGCTCGCACAAAAAGGCACTTTCGTGCCTTTTTGTTTTGCGCGAGCGATGGGATTTGAACCCACGGCCTCTTCCGTGACAGGGAAGCGCTCTAACCAGCTGAGCTACGCCCGCAATATGACTCAAACTATCTGATTTTGATTGCTATCGCAATTTTCAAAACCATGTGACGAGGGTGGGAATCGAACCCACGACCGCAGCTTTATGAGTGCTGTGCTCTACCAACTGAGCTACCCCGTCATCTTTCAAATTTGTTCGACCGTTGAACCCACCCGACTGAACGATTCAGTCGTTCGGGCGGGCTACACCGGCATTGTCTCACATCCCGTGGGGTGACTCGATACTTCTAGTTTCGTGTCTGTCACCCACGAGTGCTTGTTGCGGGTATCAGAATTGCACTGATGCCTACAGGTTATGAGCCTGTCGAGGTACTACTCCTCCAACCCGCTATAGTAAAAATGCATTATACAGTAGAAACACGTTTATGCAACACGTTCGACTCACGACGTTCGCTCAGTGTGCATGAAAAAAACCACAATATTTTCTGTGGTTTTTTTCATGCATTAAATAATTTTAAACTCATCGAATACCGCTTTGTATAGGTCAACGACTCGTCTGGCTTCCCTATCGGTAAGGACAAAGTCGCCACCAGAATGAGCCACCATATTGCGAATTTTGTGGGCTTCCCAAGCTGACTCAATCGTCGTAAAGTCGCTAGGTTCTACAGCCTTGAGCTTGTCGGCCATGGTGTCGCCGTGGTACTGGAGAGTATCAAGAAGGTCTGCAAGCATAATATCGGCTTCCAAAATAGAGAATTTCCAATCATTTGGACTTGTGGAATTGAGATGCTCTAGTACTCTCTCCCAACGAGAATTTTTGTCTGTGTTTGGGATAACTTCACTTGTGCCAGCCTGTGGCATATGAAAAGTGGCGTGCAAAATTTTGTTTAGTGATGTGAGTCTTATAACATTCCAAACAATGCCGAATAGAAGTAGCGCTGAAAGCGAGTACGAAACGAGTGAAACAGTCGGCAAAATATTGTTGTTAAAATAATCAGCGAAACTGGATGAAGCTGATGAGTAACCTCCAGGTGCCACAGCATGAAAAGCGGCGGAAATCCTATTTATTAGCGCCATCAAAACAAGAATGACAAAAATTATCTCTACTGGATGAGTAAAATAACCAAAGATGGTTTTTGACCCTCCTCCTTTCACGTCCTTTTTTGGTGGTCCTTTTTTGTCTGGTGGTGGGGCCATGATAAGTTAGTAAGTTGTATAAGTTTAGAAGTTGAAAAAGTTTAATTCGCTATTCTCCTAGAAAGTTTTTGCTGATATTAAATAAAAGATCTTCTTGGTAATGTGGTGCTACTAATTGTACACCAAGCGGAAGCTCCACTTCTCCGACTTTAACAGTTCCAGATGGAATGGAAATTGCTGGGTTACCTGAAATATTTGCTGGAACCGTAAACACATCCTCCAAATACATTTTTAGTGGGTCACTTGTTTTTTCTCCCAAAAGAAAAGCGGCAGTGGGAGTGGTGGGTGTGAGTACCAAATCAACATCCTTGAATGCACTGTCATAATCTGCACGGATTAAATCCTTCACCGCAACAGCTTTGTTGTAGTAGGCATTATAATATCCCGAAGACAAAACATACGTACCAAGCATAATGCGTCGTCTTGTCTCCCGACCAAAACCTTCCGTTTTGCTATTGATGTAGTCTTCCAACAAATCTTTTCCTTCTTTATGAACGCCATAACGAACGCCGTCAAAGCGCGCCAAGTTTGAAGAAACTTCGGCGGGCATAATGACATAGTAAACGGCTAGAGCGTATTTCAAATTTGGAAGTGAAATATCTTTGACAATAAAACCATTGTCTTCAAATCTACCTATCGACTCTTCAAAGTTATCGGCCACTTCGGTGTCCAATCCTTCAAGTAAATTTCTTGGCACACCAATTGTCAGCTTCTTGGGAATTTCATATTTTGTATCAGGATAAAACGAAGTGCTATCCATTTTGTCTGTACCACGAACTGCATTGAAAATTATTTCTGAATCATCTACGTTTTTGGTCAAAGTTCCAAGCTGGTCTAGAGAGCTACCCATAGCTATAAGGCCATTGCGTGAAATTGCCCCATAAGTGGGCTTGAAACCGACAAGGCCACAAAGGGCTCCTGGCTGACGGACCGAGCCTCCTGTGTCAGTTCCTAGGCCTATAAGAGCCCCATTCATAGCCACGGCAGCGGCAGAACCCCCGGAAGAACCGCCTGGAACCCTGGTTTCATCTAGTGGGTTGTGGGTAGGGCCATAAGCAGAATTCTCGGTGGAGGAACCCATGGCAAATTCGTCCATGTTTGTCCTGCCAAGAAAAACTGCTCCAGCTTCTCTCAAACGCGCAATGGCGGTGGCGTCGTACGGTGCAACAAAATTTTCTAGAATTTTTGATGATGCGCCAGCGATGTGGCCTTTAATCAAAATATTGTCTTTGGTCGCAATCGGAATACCGGTAAGAATAGTGGCTTTGTTTTTTGCAAACAAGTCCCCTGCTTCATCGGCTCGCTTAAGCGCGTCTGCTGTAAAAACTTCTCTGAACGCATTGACACTGCCATTCCGTTTGTCTATCACTTTCAAATATTCCTCAGTTAGTTCGCGAGGAGTGTATTCCTTGTTTTTAAAAGCCTCATTAGCTTTTTTAATTGTTAGATTATCTAAATCAATCATTTTGCAATATTTTTTTCACTTTAAGATAATCCTTGTCGCGTTTTGGAGCTTGAGCCAACAATACTTCTGTGTAAATACCACTTTCATGCGGTTCTTCGTCTTTACGAAAAACGTTTCTGATTTCAGGAGTTTTTTGATTTGATGTTTCAGATTTTAAATCTGATATTTGACTGACGTATCCTAATATTGAGTCAATTTCCTTAGCAAAAGTAGCTTTCTCTTCGGGAGAAAGCTTGAGTCTGGACAAGTCTGCTAGTTTTTGTACTTCTTCGGGACTAATCATATAAATATCTTAACATTTTTTGTAATTTTTCTGAACATAAAAAAATTCGGACCGCTCTCACTGGAGCAGTCCGAAGGTACAAGGTAAAGGGTTCGATGATCAGGCCCAAACCCTGCGGGAACGAAGGTGCGAAATGACACGCGAAGCGTGGCTTTTGTTAATGGTGAACTCACCGCCGCGCAAGTAGGCGTCAGGCACGTCGCCATTGTTGTAACGAGAACCCGAGCACAATGTCCAATTCTCCTGATCCATGTGCTCGCCGCGCTCACCCCAGTAGTCAAACTCCATGAGCAGTCGCTCCAGGAGAGTGATGCCCGGGTGGTTATCAACCTTGAGGGTGTCCGCCGACATGTTGGCGAACTCCACGTCGGCTTCGCGGACATCCCTGACCCACAGAGCGTAGGTGCCTCTGTGTGGGTCGCGATCGTTTTCGGTGACCGATCCGTCGAGATCGACCACGCATTGCCAGATCGGGAAGTGATCAGTCATGGCATCCAAAGTGCCTTGGAGTAGACGCCCCAAGGTCCAAGGCACGATCTCCACGGCCGCCACGACCAGGCGGACTGGTCCGACGCCTTCGGGCCTGGCTGGAACCTCGAGTCTCGATAGGTTAGGCCGTCTTCCGAAGAGCTTCTGGTAGTTCCCCGCCCAGCGCTCGAAGTCAACGCCCAAGGCAGCAGCTGCCACATTGTGGAACTTGAACTTTGCGAGTGTCGCGGAGATCTCGCGATTGAATCGCTCACCCACCTTCTTGTTCTTGGTGATCGCCTCCACCTCATCACTGGTGTAGTCGATACGAGGCGCAATGCGGGCGATTATTTCGCCAACTTGCCCGGGCGAGGCCGGACGTGCTACGGGGACCTTCTCACGTTTGGACATGAGCCTTTCTCCCTTGTTTATAAGGTACTGCGACAGGAACTTGAGTGTTCCATTGTCCAAGTAAGACTATGTCACATTTATAAAACTTTGCAAATATATCATTCGCTTTTTAACAAAGCAGTAAAATTATCCTCTGAAAGAATGGCGACTCCAAGCTTTTGAGCATCATCAAATTTCGACCCCGGATTTTCTCCAGCCACAACATAGCTAGTTTTTGATGAAACTGAACTTGAAACATCACCACCAAGTGCTTTGATTTTGGCTTTTGCTTCATCGCGAGAAAGTGATGAGAGTGTGCCAGTCAAAACAAAAGTTTTGCCAGTGAGCTTGTTGCTTTTAGCTTTTAGCTTATAGCTTGAAATGCGAACCTGTTTCAAAAGATCGTCTAATACTTTGTTGTTGTGAGAATCTTTAAACCAACTTACAAGTGAACTTGCCACCACCGGTCCGACACCGTCTATGGAAGAAAGTTTTTCTAGTGATGCGTTGCGTATTTTTTCTATGGTGCCAAACTCCCCTGCTAGATCTTCTGCTGTCTCTTCACCAACTTGTGGTATAGAAAGTCCAACAATAAGTCGATTGAGTGGTGCATTTCTGGCTTTTCCAATTGAAGATAGAAGATTGTCGGCTGATTTTTCAGCGAATCTTGGTAGAGCTAATAAGTCACCTTTTTTCAAAGTAAAGATGTCGGCAAAAGTAGCGATTAAACCTTGATCTAATAAAAGGTCTAGATTCTTGGGTCCCAAATGCTCAATATCCAAGGCATGCTTGGAAGTGAAATGGTAGAAAGTGCGACGATCTTTGGCTGGGCAACGTGGGTTTTCACAATAAAGCGCTACGCTTTGTTCGTCACCTTTTGTGCCTATAGTGCGTTTGGCCAAAGTGGTACCACATTCAGGACATTTTTTCGGCATGACAAAAACTTTTTCTTTTCCGGTACGTAAATCAGTTAGCACTTTCACAATGTCTGGAATTACGTCACCAGCTTTCTGCAAAATGACAGTGTCGCCTACACGTACATCTAAACGCTTGATTTCGTCTTCATTGTGAAGGGTGGCACGAGAAACCGTAGAGCCATAAACAAGGACAGGATGCAAGTGGGCCACTGGGGTGATAACTCCCGTGCGACCAACTTGGAAAGCAATATCTTCTACGACCGTGGTCACTTGCTCTGCCGGAAACTTGAATGCAATTCCCCACCTCGGTGCTTTGCCTGTATAACCAATAGCATCTTGATACTGACGCTCTCGCACTTTGATTACCACGCCATCAATCAGATAATCTTCTTTCTTTCGTTTCTCTCGCCACTCTTTCCAATAATTAATTATTTCTTCAATGTTTTTACAATTTTTGAAATGGGAATTGACGCGAAATCCCAACTTTTGTAAAAATTTTAATTCTTCATCCTGCTTGTCTGGCACCGCAACGGAAGCTTGCGCCACATCATATACAAAAGTAGAAAGTTTTCGCTCCGCCACAATACTAGAATCAAGCTGACGAATAGTCCCTGCGGTAATATTGCGCTCGTTTGCATATAGCTCCTCGCCTTTCTTTTTTTGTTCTCTGTTTATTCGAGCAAACTGAGACTTAGGCATATAAGCTTCTCCTTCAACAATAATGTCTACGGGCTCGGTAAGTCGCAACGGTACTGACTCAATGGTACGAACATTTTCCGTCACATCTTCACCGACAGTGCCATCACCGCGAGTGGCGGCGGTTTTGAGCAAACCTTTTTCGTACTCAAAAACAATTTTCAAACCATCAATTTTTAGCTCGCAAGTATACGTAGGCGAAACGTCACGACCAGTTTCTTGTTTCAAAAACTTTTTGACGCGCACATCGAAGTCACGAATGTCTTCTTCACTAAAAGCGTCATTGAAAGACCATTGGGCAACCTTGTGACGAATTTTTTTGAATGCATCCAAGGCCTTCCCTGCTACACGCTGGGTGGGAGAATCCGGAGTAATAAGTTCCGGATACTTCGCTTCTATATCAAAAAGCTCCTTCTTCAAGCTATCTAGGGCCTGCTCTGAAATTGAAGAGGTGTTTAAAACGTGGTAATCGTAGCGATGTTTGTCTATCGCCTGACGAAGTATAACCACCCTTTTTTTGATTTCTGGAGTGACACCCATACCCATATTATGCCATTTATATGGCTAAAAACAAAGGCCTAATAGTTTATGCGGATAGCGCGCTCTACTCTACGAATACTGGAAGGATCACAGGTGTTGTAACCACGAGACTCAATTTTAGTTACCACGGTGCCAGACCCCACATTGCCTTTGTAAACTGTTACGATTGCACACGGAAAAGAAGTGTCCGAGAGACTAGATTTAAATGTAATGGCAAATGTAGAAGTTGCTGTTGCCGGTGTCCACGGACCAAAAATATTAGTATTGCTTGCCCCGACATATACAGGGGTAGCTACTGGATTGGTCGGATTACTTGTTGAATCTTGATTGCAAGAAATTTGAGTCGAACTCGTGGTACTGGCAAAGGCGCTACCTCCGGTGTTCTTTGCATCCCAGTATAGTGCGCATTCAGAACCAGCGTCTGCAGCATAGAATGCCACTTGTGAATCTCGACCAGCGTTGGAAATAGAAATTTGTCTTAAAGCAAGACTAATAATGGCAAAGGCAACCAAGACAATGGCGCTTGTAATGGTAATAGCCATGTAAAGCGCAATTCCGCTTTCAGTTGTTGGTTTTCTGTTGTTGGTTGTTGGTTGTTTCATGATTGCCAATTAAAAAGGGACTCACGAAGTTTGTATGTCTGTAAAGGTTGTGAACCCTTACTCCAAGTGACAGTGACAGCAATTTCTGCTTCGTTGGCACCGATAACCGTAATCTGAATCTGACGATTAAAGCTTGTGGGTGTCCAAGAAGAATGTGCTGATGGTTGTGAGGAGGTGAGACCGTACATACCATAAGTCGGTGAGCTGGAAACCGTTTGGTCTTGTGCGACGTTTGCACATGGGCCAGCACCGCCGTTGCAACTGGACAACTGGCCAGAGCTTGCGGTCACGTCAACGGTGCAAATTTTTCCGGAATAGCACGGATCGGCGTTTGTTGCGGCGATTCCTGCCAACCAACTTGTTGAGCTAGTCATGTTTAGTAGACTGTCGCTGTCTCGAACGTTACGAATATATTCAACTGCTTCTTGGGCCAAATAATAACCCACTACTTGGTTTCGTGACTCAATGGCGCTAGACAGGCCACTCTGGGCAGCTGTAAATGTAGCCACAATTGCAAAAGTCAGTATTGTGATGGCCACCAGTGTTTCCAGTAATGTAAACCCAGCACCACTTTTTTTATAAAAAAATGGTGCTGGGTAAACCCCTTCTTTTTCCTTGCAAGAAAAGTGATGCTGGGTAGGCCCTTTTCTGAAACTGTTTATATTTTTAGAAAAATTAAATTTCATGTTTAAAAAAGATCTTATGGGCCCAAATCAAGTAGTCTTTGGGATACCGTAGTCTGAATCGTAAAACTGGTTTGTGTACTTGCTTTTGCCCCCGCTTGCCCACTAACAACGATAATAACGCGTGGCTGAGCATTATCACAATTGATACCAGGACAATATGTTTGCGGGAATGAATTAAAAACATAATATTTCAAGCTATTTATTTGAACTTCTGGGGCCGTCACTCCAACAGGCAAACCGCCGTTAACTGACTTAACAATCTGGGTACCATTGAGTTTGTAAATAATTCCCGTCCCGTCACTTGCAACAAAAGCGATTGCTGGCTGGGCTCCATTTGGATTTCCACTACAATTTTGTGAAGTGAGGGGAAAGGTAACTACTTCTGAAGGCAAAATACAATGGTAATGATAACCAAATTTTATTTCGCGAGTCATTGTTTCAAGTGTAAAATTTAAATTGGTCAGAACGGATTGCAAAGAGCGAGCTTTGCGACCAGCATCTAGGATACTTATGACTGAACCGAGGCTAATCGTAAGAACAACCGCAAACAAACCAATCGCCACAAGCAATTCAACTAATGTAAACCCAGCACCATTTTTTTTATGAAAAAATGGTGCTGGGTAAACCCCCTCCTTTTTCTTGCCAGAAAAATGCTGCTGGACATGTCCTTTTTCTTTTTTAAAAAATTTATACATACTTTTAAAGTGTCGTGGCAGAAACAGAAATTTGTCCAGTCTGCCAAACAACAATAGTCTGGGTAAGCCCGTGTGGTGAAGTTACCACAATCTCACCTCCTTGATAACCGGAATATGCATTTTGGGCACCTGTACTATCCCAAAAAACCATTTGAGCTACTGGGCTAGGACGCAAAAAAGTAATGGCAAGCCTTTTGAGAGTACATATTGATGCTCCGTTTCCTTGGATAACACAAAGTTGCTTAATGTAATTACCTTGGGGGAAAATACTCCACGTTATACACTCTGATAACGGGCCCGGGGGACAGGTAGAATTGTAATAGCCATTGCTATTGAGATCAGCAAAAATATAAAATCCACAACCTGGATTTAGGGCAGGGCTATAAGTCGAACAGACTGCATTATTGAGGCTAAAATCAACACCGTATGCATTGGTAAAAGCGTTTGGAAGTGGAATGCTTTGTGGGCTAAACTCCTTAACACTGATACCGTAAACTTGCGCCTGCCTGATTTGGAGCGATATATCTGTGACCAGATTGGTCAATGAAATTTGTTCACTCATATTGTTTTGATTGAACATCACTATGGCTGTGATAATCGCAATTATAGCGACTGAAACAATAAGCTCAACAAGGGTGAAGGCTTCGTCTTTGTGAGTTAACTTAAAAATAAATTTACCCTCCACAACTTTTTTAAAATCTGTAGAACTTGAGAATAACTGGTATGTTTTTTTTAAAAAACTTTGCATCCTTAATTTAATATGTAAAAAAGTTGAGGCGGGTTAAACATTGAAAAGAAGAGCTATATGAAAAACGTCACTTCCTAAAGCGAGAGCCAAAAATGTTCCGATAATCAGAAATGGTCCGAATGGTACCTTACTCTTCATTGTAAGCTGTTTTCGGCCTGAACTCAATTGATTTCTGTGTGCCCCTCCAGTCAATCTACTCCGACCAAGCATTGATAATGCGTATACGGCGCCAATCCAAAATGCAAAAGCCATTGCGGACAAACCTTCAGCTACGCCGAGATAAAGGCCCATGGAAACAGCGAGTTTCACGTCACCAAAACCCATCCCCCTACCACGAGTGAGGAGCCAAACTAGAAAAAGGAAACCTCCAACAATGAAAGCACCGAGTAAGTGATCACTCACAAAAGAATTTCCATTTTGAGTACCACCAATATATGTAATTAGTGCGGACGTTATAAAAAATAGAAATGAAAAAAAATTTGGAATTATTTGATGTCTAATATCGTAAACAGCGATGACAAGGAGGGAGGACCATAGGAGGCAGGATAGGATAAAAAGCTGATAGCTGATAGCTGATAGGTTAAATAAACCGCCTGACAAAAAAGTTTCAAAAAACAAATACACAAAAAGGAGGCCGGAGGTGAGTTCGACTAGTGGATACTGAATTGAGATGCGAGCCTTACACTGCGAACAACGACCGCCGAGAAAAAAGAAGCTTAAAATTGGTACTAATTCGTACCATTTGAGCTCCTTGCCACAGGAAAAACAGCCGGAACGACCGAGAACCGTCTTGCCACTATTGAAGCGCAAGATAACTACATTTAGGAAACTACCTATGATGGTGCCAAAGATGAAAACAAAAATAAGAACTGACATAATGGACATAGACTCATTATAACCTATCATCTCCGACAATTTGAACGAAATTTCCCGAGGACTAAACCTCCGGGTACCATCGAGGTATTAGCCTCGAGAAATTACTAGCCAAAAATCAGTTTGTTACTGACAAGAAGGAGTATCGGCTGTCATTGTGGCTACACCAATATTGCCAAAACCATTTGAGTCAACGCACCATGAATGTGTCGGATCTGCTTTTAGTGGCATGGATACGGCCCAAGCACTTGCTCTAATTCCAACTGTAGCTGAACCATCGTCGGCTATACAAGTAGCTGGCACTGCCCCACTTTGAATCTGGGCATTGGATATAGCAGTAGCAACAACTGGGTCTACAAACAAACTTCCGGTGGTAAAACAATCAGTAGTGGGAACATCCGTACCGTAACTGCCGTTGTTATCATAATAAATTACGGCTTGGGGTCTGATACCAGAAAAATCACCTTTAATTGCAGCGTCAGAACTTTTTGCTCTTGCAGTATTGAGACTTGCCAAAACAATTGACAAAAGAATACCAATGATTGCTATAACTACCAGAAGTTCGATGAGGGTAAACCCTTTTGTTTGTTTTTTCATAATTTTTAAAAAATAATTTTAAAAGCTTGCTGGACAGGAGGTTACATTACCAGGCGAGGCTACACCGTACCTCGTGACTGAATTCGCGTCAGTACAGACATATTTGTTGGCACCAATTGATTGGGGAAGCTTGGCAGATAAAGTCCAGGAACCAAGGGCACCTGTATTATTTGAGCAAATTGCAGTATTACCAGTATTACTCTGAATCTGGGATACAAGAATCTTAACTTTGGAATCTGTGAAAACGGTACTTAATGTGGAGCATGAACCAGCACTACCGTTGGCAGAGGCTGTACCGTAATTGCCGAAATCATTGTAATAAAGATTTGTCTGGGTACGAAGTTGCGCAATAGAAGTCTGAACCGCAGCATTGGTCCCTTTGCCACGAGCGGTGTTGAGACTTGCCAAAACGATGGATGAGAGAATACCGATGATGGCGATAACCACCAAAAGTTCTATGAGAGTAAAGCCCTTGGAATTTTTCATAAAATTTAATTAATGATTAAGATTAGATCATCAACAAGTACCTTTAATTTTAGCATAAATACTTTTGGTTAATACTAATTGCAAGTATAAAAGGTAGAACTGTAAGACGAACCAGACCCCTCTGGAACAGAAGCGCCTGTGTAATCAACACACCACCAATTGCCACTACTTTTGAGTTGGGCTATCACAAACCACGAAGTGCTAGGAGTAGTGTTTGATTTACAAGTTGGTGAAAAGCCTCCATTGGCTTTGGAAATAGCAAGAAGAGCGGACTGAATGGTAGAATCTGTTCTAAACATTGAAGTAAGCGGATTGTTGCAGTTTGACGAAAGCACACCATAAGTGCCGTATGTATCCAAGTAAATTGCCGCTTGAGACCTGATTGCTATCAAATTTGCTTTTATGGAAGCGTCAGCTGCGCTGATTCGACTGTTGTTAAGACTGGCCAAAACAATTGCTGACAAGACACCTATGATTGCTATGACGACCAAAAGCTCTATGAGAGTAAACCCAGCACCATTTTTTTTATAAAAAAATGGTGCTGGGTAAACCTCTTCAATAATTTTAGAAAAATTTAATTTCATGTTTAAAAGTGGTACTGGACAGGCCCTATTTATAATTTTTTGAAAACATAAATGCTTGAGTAAATTATACATTAAATGGTGATCAAAAACTTTTAATTATTAACAATTTTTAACACAAAAAAACCGCTCACAAAGGAGCGGTTTTTTTAATCAAACAAAAACTTGATTATGGACAAGCGTACTGAGTTGCGCCACTTCCAGCGAGGTTTGTTGATTCCTGAACTGACTTACCAGTGTTGTCGATGCACCACATGACTGGGGTACCACTGACACTAGCCTTGAGGGGAGCCTCCGCTGCCCAATTTCCAGCTGAGTCATGACATGTTGTGACGTTATATACACCTGCGGTAGTTGCAACGATAACTGGAATTGCGGTAAAACCTCCAGCTGTGGCTGCTGCAACAAGACTGGTGTTAATTGGTCTTACGCCACCAGATGAGTTTGTCGTACCACAAACGCCAAGATAACTTTGGGTATTGGAATCATAGTACAATTCTGCTTGTGCACGAGCATTTGCTAGGTTTGCCTTGGTAGCGGCGTCAGCTCCCTTTGCACGAGCGGTGTTGAGACTTGCCAAAACGATGGATGAGAGAATACCGATGATGGCGATAACCACCAAAAGTTCTATGAGGGTGAAACCTCTTTCTGATCTTTTCATTAAATTAAAAATTAACTATTAAAAACTCTGTTAATGACCCACCTTTTTTTGGGGGGAGCCGTTTTGTTTAAAAACGAGTACTCTTATTATAGACTAAAAAAATACAGTTAACTGGGAGCGCTGTGGACAGTGAAAAATGGTTTAGCCAGCCGATGAAGCCATGTTATAGATTGGCAACAGCACAGAAGCTAGGAGAATTCCCACCCCTACGCCCAAAAGAACAATCATCACTGGCTCAATAAGACTAACTATAGTATCTATGGCATTTGTCACTTCTCGCTGGTAAAACTTAGCCAAAGTACTCAAAATATTACCAAGTTCGCCTGTTTCTTCTCCCACCTTGACCATTTGGACCATTATTCCTGGAATTTCTGGGTATTGTGAAAAAGCACCGGATAAAGAACTTCCACCCTTCACAGCCAGCATGCTTTCGTTCAAAATCCTCTTGTACACATCACTGCCCACGACTGAAGAGGTCACCTCAATAGCTCGGAGCATTGGGATGCCGGAGACAATCATAGTGTGCATATTGTCGGCAATCATTGATAGGTAAAGTTTGCGATATAGCTCGCCGACATAGGGGATGCCGAGCTTGAACTTATCAAAGGCGTAAGAACCTTCGGGAGTACGAACAAAACGAATAAAAAAATATGTAGCAATAACAATAATTGCCAGAAGGAAAACTCCGTAGTTAACAAGGAAACTACTTATGCCGATAATAATTTTGGTATAGATAGGTAATTCTTGACCAGAGTCTTGCAAGATGACAGAAATTTTCGGAACTATAAATGTAAACATCAAAACCATGACGCCAATAAAGACTGTAATGACAAAAGCTGGATAAATGAGAGCGTTGCGGGCCTTGGAGGAAACTTCGTATGTGCGGTCAAGATAGTCTGCTAGATAGCTGAATGTCTCGTTTAACTTTCCAGTTTCCTCGCCAGCCTTAATCATGTTGACATAAAAGTCGGAGAAAATTTTCGGGTGTTGTGAAAGTGCTTTGGATATAGAACTTCCCCCTTGAAGGTCGTCGGCCACTTGGGCCAGAGCCTTGCGAAGAGGGGGGCTGTCTGTCTCTCCGGCAATCAACTTGAAAACTCTAAGTGCAGAAACTTGCGCGTCAAAAAGCGTAGCTAACTGACGCGATAGAATAACAACATCTTTATTTGAAACTCTTTTAAGAGCAAAAAAATTACGTGCAAAACCCTTTTCTTGAACCGGAGTGATTGAGGAAATAATGAGTCCCCTCTTCTGGATAGAACTAATGGCAACATCTATAGAAACGGCTTCGATGGTGCCTTCCTTTTTTTCTCCGTTTTGATCTAAGGCTTTGTAGTTGAAGAGCATGATACGAATGTTACGAATTAAATCGAATGATACGACACGAATGTACACGAATTGAATCGAATGATACGAATGAGCACGAATTGTATCGAATAATATTTGTGAAGTTCATGAATTTATTTGTGGCATTCGTGGTCATTCGTGGATTGGTGTACCTATATCATCTTTTGCAGAGTCGCAGGGTTGGTAGAAAACATATAAGCGTTCTCAACCGTAATCTCACCTTTCTGCACCAACGCTGCCAGTGAACGGTTGAGGTCAATCATCCCTTCTCCCGAACTTGTCTCAATAACTGCGTTGATCTCGTGAGTTCTGCGCTCGCGGATGAGGTTGGCCACGGCGTTGTTGTTGAACAAAAGTTCATAAGCTGGAATAAGTCCTCCGGAAATACGCGGGATGAGACGCTGGGAAAAAATACCCGCTAGAGAACCGGCTAGCTGAATGCGAATTTGAGATTGCTGGTCTGCTGGAAACGAGTCAATGATACGATCAATCGTCTGTGCAGCAGTGTTCGTGTGAAGTGTCGAAAAAACGAGGTGGCCGGTTTCGGCGGCGGTCACTGCGGTGGCGATAGTTTCCGGATCACGCATTTCACCAATCATCACCACATCTGCGTCCTGACGGAAAACACTCCATAGGCCAGTGTGAAAATCTGGTGTGTCAAAACCCACTTCGCGCTGATCAATAATGGCTTTCTTTGGCTCAAAAAGATATTCAATAGGATCTTCAATGGTAATAATGTGGTCAAGTCTTTCAAGGTTTATCATCTCTATGAGAGTTGCCAAGGTAGTAGATTTGCCCTGCCCTACTGGACCAACAGTAAGGAAAAAACCTTGTTGCTTCTTTGTAAAAGTTTCCAAAATCGGTGGAAGGTTGAGCTCTTCCAATGTACGAATGCGCTTCGGGATAAGGCGCATGGCTACTGAAATTTTGCCTAAATGTAGAAAAGCGTTGCAACGAAAGCGGGCGTCATTTTGAGAAAAAGAAAAGTCAACTTGCTTGGACTTTGCAAACTCTTCTTTCATCAATGGTTTGAAAAGAATATCAAGAATACTTTCCATATCATCACGAGTGAGAACTTTTTCTTTGAGAAGCGGAATAAGAAAACTAGAAACACGAATAAAGGGTGTGCGACCCTCTGAAAGATGGATGTCTGAACCATTTTCATTGACCACTGTATCAATGAGCGAATTTAAAAGTTGTGTGTGGTCTGCCATATTAACTCTTGCGATTATTTAAAATATTAATTACTTCTGAAACAACCTCCGAAGGAATAGATGTGGCCTTGACGATATAACCCGCTATCCCCAAACTCTTGGCTTTTTCGATCTTCGCCGGATCAGTTTCATTTGTAAGCATGACAACAGTAGACTGCGGGCAAAGCTTCTCTTTGCGAATAGTTTCCAAAAGTTCCAAACCATCCATGATCGGCATAATGATGTCTAGAATCAGAGCATCTGGGGCATCGCCAGCTCGTAGCTTGGTCAAAGCGTCTGCGCCACCGACTGCGGTAGAAACGACGTGACCAAGAGTTTTAAACTTCATGGCATACATATCTAGAAGAAACTTATCGTCATCAACCAATAGAACTTTGTATTTTTTGTCATCCATATGTGTAAATTATATCACATGCAATCAATACTGACTGTTGATATACAAACTCAAATTTCCCGAGACTAAGCCTCCGGGTACCATCGAGGCATTAGCCTTGAGAAATTAAGTTGAATCCGAGAACTTCACCGAGGCGAGACCTCTTGGTACCATCGAGGACTCGCCTCAACCGGGTTCCTAGGAGAAGCCTCGAATGCTTTGTCCTCGGACGCTAAGCTACAAGGTTCCCACCTCCTCAAAAGGAATGATGCGCTTGAAGGCCTTGAAGATTGCATCTTCTTTCATGCTAAACATACCCTTCGCCCTTGCGGCCTTGGCGAGCTCAACTTCCGTGCCGTTTCGCAAAATAATTTGTTCAATTTCATCATCCATTTCAAGCATTTCTATAACAGCCAATCGACCACGAGTTCCGTTGGGGCAATCTTCTGTAGGAGAAATTTCATACAATTCGTTTCCGATTTGGATATTCTTACGATATTTATCTGGCAAATCGGCAAATTGTTTTTCGAGCATTACCTTAATACTTCCATCTACAGCAATTGGCTTACCAGCGCCAGGGCAAAGGGCTCGCACTAGTCGCTGGGCGATGGTAAGGATGAGAGTGGGCGCAATGAGGTATGGGTCAACTCCCATATCCATGAGACGTGGAATGACCCCTATTGCGTTGTTGGTGTGAATAGTAGAAAACACAAGGTGACCAGTAAGAGCGGCCTGAATAGCCAGCTGGGCCGTCTCTTTGTCGCGAATCTCACCAACCATGATGATGTCTGGGTCCTGACGAAGGGTGGTGCGGAGTCCAGTGGCAAATGTGTATCCAATTTCTGGTCGGACTTGAGATTGGCTGACACCTTCAATACTGTATTCGATAGGATCTTCGAGCGACAAAACATTTTTGTGGTCACGATCCACTTCATTCAACATTGAATAAAGTGACGTGGATTTTCCTGAACCAGTCGGACCGGAGATGAGAATGAGGCCATACGGACGATTGAGAGCTCTCCTGATGGTGGCGGTATTTTCTTCAGTTAAACCAAGATCATCAATTTTTTTCAAACCCTTTTCTTGGTCAAGAATTCTCATCACAACTTTCTCACCATAGTATGTGGGGAAAGTGGAAACACGAAAATCAATCGTTCTGTCCCCCATCTTGGCGCTAAATCGTCCGTCCTGGGGCTTGCGTTTTTCGTCCAAACGCATGTTGCACAATATCTTGATACGAGCTACGACAGCCGAATGAATTTTCGTCGGCAAAACCAAAGAAGTATTCATCACGCCGTCCACTCGGAAACGAACGCGAACACTATCGCGCATACGCTCAATGTGAATATCGGAAGCGTTGCCGTCTGTGGCGTAACGCAAAATGGTGGCGACAATTTTTGTAACTGGTGCGTCTTCTATAATTCTGGTACCACCCTTACCTTCTTTAATCTCCTCTATATCGGAAGCATTAATTTCACTGTCCAAAGAAGAATTTTCTTCTTCTACACTACCACTTTCTTCTTTGTCACCCTTTTTGGCTGGTTTTTTGCTGTCCAACTCCACCTCGAGCTCTGAAAGTGCTTTGGTCACTTCTCCAGAAAGACCTTTGTACGAAGAAATAACTGCTTCGAAATCTACTTGGCTTATCAAATAAATCTTGAAAGGCATGCCAATCTTAGACGAGATGAAATTGAGTGCGTCACGAGCTTCAATGTTGTCCGGATCAACAATTCCGACTTCAAGTACACCATCTTTGACTCCGATAGGTACGAAACCATAGTGGAGAGCTGACTCCTCCGGAATATATTCCAAAACTTTGCCAGGAATTTCTTTGTTTTTGAGTGAGCGAGTAGGAATATCCAAAAACTCACTTTTCATTTTGAGAATTTCTTCTGGGTCAATACCACGACGAATGAGCACTTGCTCAACTGTCAGATTGTCACTCTCTGCCTCATCCAAAATGACAGGAATGTCTTCCTTTTCTATGATTTTCTTTTCTGCTAGTACATCGAGTATAGACATCCCGTTACGAAGCAGGTCGCGGTCTGCGAGTTCTGCATAATTATATTTTTATTAACGCCCACATTTTACCATATAAGGAGAAAGTTCTTATTAAAACCGAGACCGTGGCTTCGTACGGAACATTACTTCCCTTTTGCTGGAGTGACAGGCGCAACCACTCCTTGACCTGCCAAATTGTCAAAAGGATTTGCGCGACCCACTGGAAGATTCGGCAAGGTAGTACTAAAATCTGTAAGATTTATAAACGCCGGGTCATGAAAGATAGAATCATCCAGGGTAACGCTCTGTAGCTTGTTCAAAAGTTCAACCAAGTCTTGGCCAACTACTTGCGCTGAAACTGGATTGCCAAACTGGTCTAAGGTAACGGCAGGGGCAGTCCCGCGGAAAAAGAAATAGTAGATAACGACCAGTATAACCAGGATGACAATGACGATGGTGGCAATCTTTTTTGTTGGTGAGTTACTTTCTGGTTGCATACAATTTATTTTAATGAATACGTTTCTATAGAAACAGTGTAATCGTAAATATTGGCGTTGAAACCAGACTGCGGAACGTTGAAACCAACCGATTTGATATCAATCATCTGTAGGCTTTTCTCCAAATCTTTCAGGTATGAAACCAAGTTTTGATATGTTGCTGAAAAGCTGAAATTTATAGTAGTGGTGTTGTAAGGTGTAGTGGAGGCGACGCTTGTATTTATGGCCTGTGAATTGTCCACCAAGGCTTGGGTAATTTGGACCGAGTGAACCGTTATGCCATAGCGACCGGCGATGCTATCCAAATCGGTGACGAGCTTCACTGTATTTACAGAATCAGGAAGTATGCGACTTAGGCGACTTAGATTATCCTGTGAAAATGAATTGTATTTTGTCAGAAGCTGGTCACGCACGGTGCCAAGCTCCGCCGCCTTGCTCAATGCGTCTTGATACTGATGCTCCTGCCCAATCAAAGTCTGGATATTTGAATAGCTCGGACCTACGTACATGTAAAATAGTCCGATGGAGAGCACTATTAGAATAATTGGTAATAAATTTCTCATTTTTTTATGGTGCTGGGGCTGGAGTAGCAGTAGTGCCAGTGGCGTTGGTTTTTGCCGGAGAAGCTGGCACGACTACCGGCACTGATGGTTGTGAAGTGGCTGAACTTGAGTTTGCAGAATTAAATTGCGCTTCGTATGAAACGACGTCTGGTCTCAAATGACTTTGAAAAGCGAAGACGACGTTGCCTCTGTCGTCCAAATCAAGATTTGAAAATTGTGGATTTATAAAATTGCTGTTTTTGCTAAAGATTTCGGACTGAAGTGCCACCGTAGCATATGTGCGGGCTTGACCCTTCATGGAAATAGTCAAATCCCCTTGGGCATTTTCTGAATAAGAAAAACCATTGAAACGAAGGTCTTGCAACGTAAGTGTCTGAAGTAGTGCAAAAAAAGCGGAGAGCGTAATGTGTTTGTTCAATAACTCTTTGGCAGAAATAATACGTGCATCCGATCGCGCTAACTGAGTGATGACGTCCGGTTGCAATTTTACTCGAGCAGATGAAAGGTTGTCATTCATCATAGAAATCTGACCCTCAAGATATTTCTGATACACAAAAACAACCAGTGTAGCAACAATGGTAATGACAAAAATTAGGTTTGAAACAAAGGAAAACAAACTAGTAGAGCGGGAAAAAGCGCCTCCTGGCACCATTGTTTTCTTTGGAATGAACGAAGATGTAATTTGAGGATCCATTTTGGTGGCTCACAGAAAACTAATTCCCTTTTATTATACAACAAACAAACGCAAATTTGCGCAATCTAATCCACATCCCGTAGTAGAAAATGTCATTGTGACTATCGGCACAATAATAATGCCATTTTGCACTACAGGATGAACTTTGTGTTGAGGCCGAAGGTGCTGAGCGCAAGAAAAAATTTCCTGAGGCTAATGCCTCGATGGTACCCAGAGGCTTAGTCCTCGGGAAATTAAATTGAATCAAAAACTTTTTCCGAGGAGAGACCTTGGCACGAAATCTGCCGAGGACTCACCTCGAAAAAATGGACCCGACCAACCCGTCAACGTGGCACGTTGACGGGTTGGTCGGGTGAAAATAAAAAATATGTACAAATCCTACGATCGTAGGATTTGTACATAAAAAATATTTGTTCAACACTCGGTGTTGGATATGGTTGAACATGAAAAAAGGCCGCTCAATGAGAACGGCCTTTCACTACAATTACTGCTTGTACTTACCCGCGTGGCACAGGGGCGAGTTTCAGAATTTCTTCTTCACTAACACCAAGTGCCATCATTATCTTGTGGCGGGCGTACACATACCCCTCGTAACCGTATTTGATCCAGTCTAGGAACTCGCCTGCCATTTCAATGCTATGGAGCGAGGTGCCCGGGTCACTGTAATAGAGGCCCGCCTCACTCTTTACGCGAAGTGAATGTACAACCGCTTCGACAGGTGTGAACAGCTTTTCCCTTTTGGGTTTCCTGAGACGAAGTCGCAAATGTGAATGGTCAGTGGGAAATCTCGCGCAAGGGCTTTCCACTACGACTACAACCCAACCAGATTTCTTGAGACCATCGAGTGCACGGACAAAATCGTTGAAATCCATGTGGTCATCCTCACGAGTAGTGAGTGCTTTTTCTAAATAAAAACTAACATGGTGATACTTGGTTGTCAATGGCGCATAAATAAACCCGTCAACGTCGCATGTAGACAGGTTAGGTCGTACATAAAAAATATTTGTCCAACACTCGGTGTTGGACATTATTAAAAATCAAACGTGTCGACATACTATGTCGACACGGGTGGGGCAAACAAAAAAGCCTCCGGCAAATTGTTCGTTTCCGTATTACACGGAAACGAACAATTTGCACGGAGGCCGAAACATCAAGAATCAATCAGAATTTCCTAGCAACCGACAGCCCGACGCCACCGTTGCGGTCGTCGCCGATCCAGCGGTCGACGTTGAGACCGCAGGAATCGAAGACGCCAACGATGACACGGTAAACGTCCAAGTCGAGAGAGGACGTGCTAACGTAGACGCTCTCGAACAGCCGTTCGCCGGTTGCGAGGAAGTGGCCGATGATGGTGTAGACCATCACCTGCGCCGAGGGCGTCTCCTCGTCTTGCGAGAGGAGTGCCTGTTGTTCGCTCCAGGTCTTGCTGGTAGAGTTATCGATCGGAGTCTTCCGAACGAGTTGCCAACCGACGTCGCCCTTGTACTTGGCGAAGACTTGCTTGTTGTACCAGTCCTGGGTGTAGAACTTGTCCGTCGCCTTACCTCGAATGTCGAGAATCGACATCGGGAACACAGCGATGAGGACGTGGGTGTCCTTGCACGTGGCGAGAACTTCCTCACTCCACGACACTTCAGCGAGGTAAGCGAGCTGCTGCTTCGAAGGGTTAACTCCGAAGTGCAGAATGGCTTCCTCGACGCCGAAGAAATTCCGGCCCATGATCTCGCTGGCACGCTTCTGTGAGTCCGACGGTTCGAAACCGCCGTTCGCGATGAGACGCACCACCTTCTTGGCGAGGTCGTTATCCTTCGAGGCGATGACTCTCTGGGCGAGGTTGGAAATGAGACCCGCGGCTTCGAGCTTGTTCAAAAGCTCATGACCTTGGGCCCGGGGAATGGGGCTCACGATGGTATCCATCGCACACCTCCGAATACCGGGTGGACCGCCCGAAACGCTCGGGCAAACGACTGTCTCAGGATGAGACGAGCTTTGTAAGTCCTAAAAAATAGGGCACAAAAAGCTCGTCTCATTAAAGTATCTGTGTAAAAGAACTGGGCGGAGTATACACCTAAAATTGCCATGCGTCAATAGCACCAAAAAAGCTCGCATTTTGGGGCTTTTTTGGTGCGGACAAATTGAATCCGAGGTTTCCCCGAGGACAAATGAATCCGAGGACTTAGCCTCCGGGTACCATCGGGGCTAAGCCTCAAATACTTTGGCTCTCCTCAGGGAAACTCAATCCAATTCTTGGAGTTTGCGGAGGGCGACGCCGACGGCTACGGCGAATTCGGGACCGGTTTCTTGCAAAATGTTTTCTAGAAATGCGGGTGCCTCGGTCTTGGAAAAAGGATTACCGGCAACGACTGGAGTTTGGAAACTGTCTTTGGCTAAGTCGGTAAGACCTTTGAGCGACGAGCCACCACCCACCATCATTATCTTACCAAGTGTCTTCTTGTATTTGCGTTCGTAGTTGAGTACCAGCTGATTGGCTTCGGAAAAAACATAGTCAAGCGAAAGTCGAGCCAAGTTTCTAATGTCTTTGTCCGCACCAGGAAGGGCGCCCAATGTGCGCTTGATGACTTCGGCTTGGGCCACAGGAATGCCAAGAGATTTGGAAATGGTTTGGGTGATGTCTTGCGAGCCACGATTGATGGTGTGAGAAAGACGGACAATACCGCGCTCCACGATGTAGAGCTTACATGATGCTGCGCCCATATCAAAAATCATCACCGGCGCTTGGTCGTCCTCAAGGATAGAACGCATAGTGCTGAAAATTTCTATTTCAAAAAAGCTTGATTGCAAACCGGTCTTCCTGATAATTTCTTGGTAGCGGGCTAGAGTTTCATTGTGAATAGCTACGAGTAAGACATCTGTTTTTTTGACTTTGGTTGTTTCTACTTTTTTCTCAATTTCGTCCGACTCTTCTTTCACATCTTCATTTTCTTCTTTGGGAATGACAGTCCAGTCGAGAGTAACTTCGGAAATTGGCACAGGAATATATTTGCGAGCTTCAAGCGGAATCATGGTGGAGAGTTGCTGGTAACTCACCGCCGGCATCTCCATGAGTGCCATCAAACTTGAGCCAAACGGAATAGCCATGCCTGCGGAATTGGTGGTGAGATTGACTTCTTTTTCAGCCATGAGGTCGGTAAGGGCTTCCACCATCTTCTCGGTAGAAAGTGTAGTGGCTTGGCCAATCTCCACTCCTCCGTATGGACCGAGGGCGAGCTCGCCGTAAGTCTCGAGAACAGCTTTGTCATTCTTCTTGCGCAACTGCACGACCTTGATGGCCGATGAGCCGATGTCAATTCCCAAGACGCTTGCGGATTTTTTGCCAAAAGAAAATAAATTTTTGAAGGGGTTGGCCATATTTAAACTTGATTATAACACAGTAGAAATTTGTAATTAAGCTCAAAATATTAGATATTATATTCGTATGTATTCACTTTTGTCACAAATTCTTGATGTTGTTTTTCCGAGGAAAGTTGAAGTTGCCAAGCTGGAAGAACTTGCCAAGAGCGGTCGGCTAGACAAGCTGACACCGGCTTTTGACACTCCAAAACCTTGGATGAAAGCGCTGTTTCATTACAAAGACCCGAAAGTCCGAGCTTTGGTGCTGGAAATAAAATATTCGCGCAACAAAATACTTCTGGACGCTGTCGCCACGCTACTATATGAGGAAATAATTTCTCTGGCCGAAGATTATGGCGCATTTGCGCCGACGGATTGGGCTGTGGTGGCAGTGCCAACCGGAAATACTCATGCCAAAGAAAAAGGATTCAACCAAGCCGAGGATCTAGCTATGGCAATCGCGAAAATTGGAGGAAATGAGTCGCTTGGAATACTGAAAAACGGTTTAGAAAAAGTAAGAGAGACTGAAGCGCAAATCAAAGTGCGCAATCGTCACGCCCGCCTCAACAATCTTCACGACTCATTCAGGGCCTCAGCAGATGTGGCGGGAAAAAATATTATCGTTATTGATGATGTCATCACCACAGGAGCTACAATGACCGAGGCCAAGCGAGCGCTCAAAGAAGCCGACGCCAAAAAAGTGATAGTGTTTGCGATAGCGCACTAAAATTCTAAACGCCAAGTCTCCTTGTCACTCCGAATAAAATTTACAGGTTTGGCAATGATTTTTTTGTTGCGCAAATTTTCAAAATCTTCATCAGTAACAACAACCAGTTCTGGTTTGTTTGTCATATCAACAGTGAATGGTTCATCACTTAATTTTCCATCTTCTCCAATTTCGTAAAATGCGAATCCCGGACGAATTTCATCTATCACTCCTTCTGGCACTCCTTCACCTACTCGGGATTTGTCCAAAACCACCTTGGCTCTGATACCAAGATTTTCTGTTTCGTTTATTGCTTCTGGTTCACTTTCTACCGGAAGTTGTGGTGCCCCTTCTCCAGATCTCATATGTCGTATATTATAGCAGATTAAAAAATTGAAGTTGTGACTAGTTGTAAAAACGCATATATATTATAATCAGTCGTCATGGAAACAGCACAGAAAGTAGAAACCGGAACTTCAGAGGTTCAACCCGGAAGAAAAATCACAGTAGATGGCGTGGAATACGAGCGCTTCCCCATCAAGATGTCACGATTGATTGAGTTTGGTGAAAACCTTGAAGATGTCCTGCGAAAATTTGTTTTGCCTCATTTTCAGAAAGGTGACTGGCTGGCACTTTCTGAAAAACTCATATCTGTTTCCCAAAATCGCGTGCGACATATTTCCACCGTAAAGGTGACGTGGCTGGCGCGACTTGTTACAAAAGGCGTCAAGAAACATAAAAACATGACCGCCTGGTCCAAACCAGAAAAAGTGCAAGTGGCGATAGAAGAAGCCGGCGTGTGGCGCATCATTCCTGCGATGATCCTCGGTGGCATCGGGAAACTTGTAGGCATCAGAGGATTATTTTGGATTATTGCCGGCCATCGAGTCTCGGAAATCGATGGCTTTATCCCCGAAGATATGTATCCTTACACCGAATGGGCCGTACTTCCCCCACCGGACCCACAGCATGACTGCGATGAAATAGAAAAGAATCTAGGCATGCCCACTGTGACTGCAGATGCCAATTTCATAAATGTAAAAATCCTCGGAGTGAGTAAGGGCGTGGGGCTGGACAAAAAAACTACTAGAAAAATTCTTCTTGATAATCCTCTGGGTCAAGGCAACAAAATGACTCCATTCGTGCTTGTCAGAAAAATAAGCTAAAGTATAAAAATGAAAATCAGAAGTGTAGTAAAAAAATACGCTCCGTGGCCGGCGCTTTATATTTATAGAAAAATTTATTATTTGCCCAAGGATTTGCCGGCCGTGCTCGGCTTTTTGTTTCGCCCGACCAAATCTCCCACAAGCCCGTGGAGTCGCCTCAAGCTCGTAGGAATGTTTTATCTCATTTCTTACAAAGTTGACTGCCCGCACACCGAGCACGAGCTACTCGCTGTCTCCAAGAAAATTCTCAATCTTGGAAACGACGTGCCGGGAGTCATCGTGGAAGCTGGCTCATACTTTGGTGGTAGTACGGCCAAGCTTAGCCTTGTAGCGAGTCTATGCAACCGCAAACTGGAAGTTTTTGATTCATTTGAAGGCATGCCGGAGAACAATGAAACCCACGGCAAAAGTATTTTCAAAAGAGAACATCATTTTCCCAAAGGCAGTCACGCGGTCGCACTAGAAACAGTCAAGCGAAACGTGCTTGCATACGGCGATGCCAGCCGATGTCAGTTTCACAAAGGTTGGTTCAAAGATACAATGCGGGATTTCCACGAGCCAGTTGCACTCGCCTGCATCAATGCAGACTTAGTACAGTCAACTAAAGACTGTCTCAAATATCTTTGCCCGCTTATGTCGCACGGTGGAATTATTTTCTCGCAAGACGGCCACTTCCCTTGGATTATTGATGTACTGAAAAAAGATTCGTATTGGCAAAATGAACTCGGTATCAATAAACCTCCGATGGAAGGTCTTGGTACTTCAAAACTGGTAGCGATTTCATTCTAAAGATTTGTTGCAACAAGCAAGGTGGAAACTGATATACTTTTTGGTATGGAGAAAAAAATTATTTATCTACTTGGCAGGTCTTGTTCTGGCAAGTCAACAATTTCGAAAAAAATTAAACAGCAACTTCCTGGTATCTACAATGTTTCCTACGACACTATGAAGTGGCAACTGGCTGGATATAGCCGAGACAAAGACAGAGCACTAATCAAATCAATCGTTAAGGATTTATTTGAACTTATTTGTTCAAAAAGCATTCCGGTTTTGTACGTTTCTTGGTTCAGGGATGAAAAGGAGTTTCTTGAACATAAAAACATTGAAAGTAAGTATGGGTACAAATCTATTTCAGTCGAATTAACCGCGCCAGAAAAAGTTTTGTTAAGCCGTTTTCGGGAGCGGGTTAATGATGTGAAAAAAACAAGTATGGATAGAATCTCAGTTACAGATGAGAATATCTTTTTGAAGAATCTGCATTCAGGAGAATGGTTTACCCCAGCCATTATAAAAAGTTTTGACACTTCTGTCTTGAGCCCCGATGCAATTGCAGAGGAAATTGTACGATTATTTACCTCCTTATAATTATTTATTTCCCAATAACGTTGTAAATACTTGGTAGTTCCAGACCTAGAACCCAAGCAGAAAATCCTTGCAGATGGTTGTCGGTGACCAGATTGATTTTTTTCTTCACACTTCTGGCGTTCTCATACCAAATTGTGTAGTTAACTTTGCCACTTTTGTATGTCAGGTACGGCTCTTGCTGTGCCACGCTAAAGTGACTCGTGACTTTGTATTTTTTCAAAACATTATCAATGCCTTCGTTCCCTCCCACACCGACAAGCTTCCCTGTCGCGTCATTCCATTTCCAATAATAAAGTGGGATTCCAAGAGACAATTTTTCTGCGGGAATATATTTGAGACTGTAATCAAGAACTAGATTGAGCCATGGATATTCAACCACCGGCCCTTTGGAATATGGATCATCGTACGACATGAGACTGACAAAGTCGGTGCTGGAAGCCAGTGCCGAATAGTCATAGACACCGATAAGGTTGGTCCAAAGATTGCTGGGATAAGCTTTTGGGTCATCCGAAAATTTAGCAATTACAGAAACACTCAATGACAAATTGTTTTGTTTCATTTCAGCGCCAGCTTTTTTTATAAACACCGAAAATTTGTCGCGGTAAGTCATGTCCATCTGCTCAAAATCAATTTCCCATCCGTAATAACCATTTAATTTTGCTTCGTTAATAAGCGAAGCAATTGCAACATCTTGCGCACCCGGGTTGTCTAGAATTCCTTGGTACGAAGCTTCGCTGAACGCGCCGTTTGTAACCAATGGCATAATTTTCACGCCACTGATGTGAGCGAAGGCCACGAGATTCTGATCCAACGAGCCACTAAGATTGCCCGTGCTGTCTAGGGCGTACGACTGTGGGGCAAAAATGTCTATGTATTTATAATTGGTAAAAAAAGATTGGCGAGCTAGGGCGTTATCACGAAAATAAAACAGTCGGGTGTACGACGGCTTCGCTACGGTGTCAGCTTCCGTGGTCACAGGAAAAAAACTGCACAGCGACAAAATTGCCACGAATAAAAAAATAATTTTTGTTGGGCGAGACCAAGCCATGCGCGTATTCTAACACTATTTATATTTTCTATAAAAAAAGAACCGAATGCATCCGAGGCGAGTCCTCGGAACCCCGAATCCCGAGGTCTCGCCTCGGCAATTTCCAAATTGCTCAAATGGTGTATTTGAGCAATTTGCCCAAAGAAAATCCGCCGAGCGCTACTGCGCTCGGCGGGTACAGAAACCTTCTAGTTCAAACCGGGGTCTTTTACCCAATTATCTCCAAAGCTTGTTGGCTTGAGATATTCGGGCTTGCCTAGTGCCTCTGAAATAGAGCGCGGATCGAAAAAGTCGTCGGGAATCAGAGTCAGAACACAACGGCTTAATCCCTTTCCGACGTTGGTACCGGAATACTCACCGACCCACTTCTCACCATCCTTTTGGAAGGTGTAAAAAATTGTATCCTTTCGTCCAGCGTACTTTTTGCTGAACTTGAATTCAGTATCGGTAAGTGTTATGTCGGAAATCTTGGATTCACCGTATTCGTCCGCCATGTTACCGACGAGTATGGGAACTCCAGACTCTGTGATGTCAGGATCGTCGCAAATTACCCCAACGTACAATGAACTAGTGAGTGCAGCACGTGCCCACAATTCACCGGTATTGATACTGTGCTCAAGATCTATTGCTTCTTGCCACTCAAAAAAAGAACCAGCGACTAGGTAGGACCTCATTGTGCCCTCCGTTAGGTATATGTGGTACTTCTTCCCCCACCCTAGCACACTGCAGACCACCGTTCAAATAGAACTTCATCGAACCCCGAGCCATCCCCTCGGTAAAACCAAACGACTCAAATCTCCAGGTTTGAGCCGTTCAAACAAAAAGGACGCCGGACTTACCCGACGCCCACAAACCTGCTAATCTGCTTATCATCAACTTTTGGGACCGCCATGATCAGCAAGGCCGAGAACAAAAGCGGCTACCAAACCGAATACTGCACAGTAGCCTGCCAAAGTGAGATAGAGCTTGCCCCAAACAAGACTGGCGATTGCAAATAGTATAGCGAAGGTGAGAAGTGCGGCGGTTGTTGTCTTCAAGATTTTCCTAACACCGGAATTGAACCACTCAATGTCCTTCTTTGAACGTTGATCCTGCAACGTCTTTGTGTTCGCCACTAGAACCCCCGGAGGTTGTCGTTTCTCCCACCACCCTACCACACCGCCGACTCTCGTTCAAATCCAATATTCCAAGTTTACCGAGGCGAGTCCTCGGAACCTCGAACCCCGAGGTCTCGCCTCGGTAAAACCCAAACGGCTCAAATCGGGAGATTTGAGCCGTTCAAAAAAAGAGCGCCCGACCACTTGGTCGTGCGCTCACCACTTCAGCTCCGGCGTCGAGCCAACATCCCTCTGAAAGAGTTCCGAGTATGAGCCCCGTAACCCGGAAATCGATGCAGTGCCCCGTCGCTGTTGTTGTACGACTGCGTAACTTCCCTTTGGTTGCCACAGAAGCATGGCGGTGGAGCGTAGTACCTATCCCAGTACTCCCGCTCCCAAGGAAAAGCACCCAGGTGTGGAAAGTTTTCCGAAAATTGGCGCCGACAGGTGCGACACTCGCTGACGTAGCATCTGTGACGCAAAAGAAGCCAACCGACAATCCTGTATAGTCTCTCAATTTGAGCATGCATGGAACGCTCCTTGTGAGTGACCATGATGTGTACAATCAATTTCTTTCTCCATATATTATATAACACCGAACGGCAATCAGCTATTTGCGCAAATGAAAATAATTTTGCACAGAAAAAGAGCGCCCGACCACATGGTCGTGCGCTCTCACCACTACTTATCACCAAGAATGCTTGCGAGTATTGTTAGTGAAAGTTAACTGCTAGACGAAACCATAGTTGATCTCCCTCTTTCTGAAACTGATATGCGGCTGTCACGGCAGTTGAGCCAAACGGAATCACCACGTGAGGGCCCAAGGATGTTTTCGGTAAATTGTCCTCTGTCTCAATCCCCACCATTCCAAGCCCATTAGGAAGCTTATAATTTGCTTCGCCGAAGAAGTAACCCGATGAGAAGTTATTCCACTCGACATTTGTCCAGAAGGAAAACTTCCTTGGTGATGGCCAGCTCGTTCGGATGTCGATTGAGGGAGTGACTTTCCCTCCTTGGACGAAAGCCCCAAAATTAAATTCGCTCCACCAACTTTTGGTCTGAAGTCTAGGGCCAGTCACTATAAGCCACTTGTTCGGAGCCGTCGTGATGTTTGGTGCGACGAACCAAGCATCCCAACTGAAGAAACCGCTATCAGACACTGGTTTGGTTGCGTGCAAAAGCACTCGTACATTCCCAGTTTGTGCTGTAATGACTGCAGGAAGTATCGTCATCGTTCCAACGATAGACAACAAAACAAAAAACGCGTTGAATCGCCTCATAATAGGGAGCTCCTGTGGTGCAGGGTTGAATGAACACTTGCTATATCTGGGCTAGATAATAATACAAATTATGATATTGTAAAACTGTCGGCGATTATCGACAAAATCAATAAAACAAACATGTTTAACAATCTATTCAAAGAGTTGGACTTAAGCGAAGTTAGCCAAAGAATTTATTCTCACCTTATTGAAAGTGGAAGCTCTTCAGCTAGACAATTATCTGAAAACCTGAACATACCAAGACCATCAGTCTACGACAATATAAAAATTCTTATACAAAATGGTTTAGTCGTAGAACAAATACAAAATAACAAAAAATTATTTCAAGTTGATGATTTGAAAAATTTGCCACGACTCATAAAAACCAAGATAGACAAACTGGACAAAGAAAAGAGAACTATTGAGAAAGTACTCCCCTCTTTAGCAAAGACATTGAGCTCCATTGAACCAAAGATAAAGTTTTATTCAGGAGTCGAGGGGGTAAAGCAGGTACTAAACGATATTTTGTGGTATGAAAATATTGAAACACTAGCCATGTGGCCAATCAGCGAGATGATCCGAGTTCTTGGCTATGATTATTTTGAAAATCACAACAGAGATAGAATCCGTCAAAACATTTCCATTCGTGCAATTTGGCCACAAGAAAGAAGTACGCGGTTAAAAGACCACCCAGCTCTAGGAGTAGGAAAAGGATTCTTAAGAGAGATAAGATTGGCACCGAAACGAATGGTGTGGGATATGGGGTATTGGAACTACGCTGATAAGGTAGCATTTATCTCATCGAGAAAGGAAACTTTCGGATTCATTGTGAGCAGTAAAGATTTTTCTCAACTTCTAAAGGCGCAGTTCGATATAATTTGGAGTATGTCCAAGCGAATTAAGGAGGAACCCGAACACACAGATGCATTTTTAAAAACCGTTTGGCCTCGAAAATAAAAGTAATTTTGCATAGAAAAAGTTTACCGAGGCGAATCCTCGGAACCCCGAATCCCGAGGTGAGAAGCGAATACCTGGAGCTTCGCAAGACCAGAGCGCTGGTGCGAGGTATGGGGAAAAGATTTTTCACCAGAAAAATACTTTTGTCTCGCCTCGGTAAAACCCAAACGGCTCAAATACCGGTATTTGAGCCGTTTCAGTTAAAAAGAAAGACCACCGTTCGCCAAAGCTACTAGGTGGTCCTGTTTTTCTTCATTTGCCTATACCGCTGGATTCCTCCAAAAATGGTGAAGGTAAGGAAGTAGGCTTGCGTTGTGAACGCACGCCACGATTGCTGTTGGTACGTCTCGACGCCAGTTGCTAGTTGGCCGAGAAGCATACCAAGCGTGTACAGAATGAACTTCTTATCGGAGAGCATGCCGCCCTTGTACATGAACCATCCCCAGGCGACAAGCTGTACCCCCACCAAGATCCAGAGAATCATCTCACACTCACGGGTTTGGGTTTGCGGAGAATCAGGGCCACAATCACTCCATTGAAAACCGAAAGGAAGATTGGATACCCAGCCTGAGAAAATGTCCACTCTCTCGTCGCAAAGATGCCGACGAAGGAACCAAGAAGGAAGAGACTCCAGCCCAATGAATCTTCGCTCTTCGGGTCTCCGAGTAGCTTATAAGCAGTCGGGATTCCCGCCGAGCAGTCAGCAACCATGCTGAGTACAAGTGCGATGATTGGGTTGCCAGTTATGACCCAGAAAGTCATGCCGATGCCAGCAACTCCGATGCACCACCGGTCAAGTACTGACCACCCACCGACTCCCTGTTTAAAAGAAAGAACGGCGATGATAGATGCCCCGACACAGTAGCCTGCAGGAATGAACGCGGTCTCCCACGCTCCGCCCGCAATCATACTGGCCGCAATCGTTCCGGTGACGAAAACCCATATTGACCAGGTCGCGCGGTGAGGACGCCATCCGCGTTTCCATGCGATGATGAGGGGAATGTAAGCACCGAGGCTCAACACACCCGACACAACACCGAACCACCACTTTAGATCGTGCACGGGTCGAGGCCTCAGTAGAAGTTTAGAAGGAACCGCTCTTAACCTACCTCTATTATATCACACCATATACCACTACGTCAAGCACTTAAAAACGCCTTATAATAAGCACAAAAAAGGCGCCGGATTTCTCCGACGCCGCTATCTCTTGGTGCTTATCGCCTACCTTCCGCTGGTCATGGACTTCACCCCATGCCTGGCGGAACACCCCAGTCGACTACACTGAGAGTTTCATTTGCCCCCTCGAACTTCATACAAAGGTTCAAATCAAGCTCTTCAAGAACGTTGGCAATCACTTGGAAGCCTACTCTCCCGAGGTTCCGACACATCAGCACTTCATCCTCGGTCCCTGTGACCAACTTCTCGAGGGTGCGGATGCCCTCATGCTTCAGTGAATTGACGACCTTAATCGGGAGTTCAAGGTCATCAATCGATGTGGCCAAGACCCCTGCCAGTTCCATGCCATTCAGGTCAATTCTTGGAACAAGCTTAGCCCGTCCGCGCAAAATAGCCAACGCCTTGCGGATGAACCACGAAATCTCTACCATCTGGTCCATCTCCGTAGGACTTCCCCCTGCAGTGGCGAATGCACGGCAAAACTTTGCCGCAAGCTCCGCACTGAAATCCTTTACTTCATACCTGGTTCGCATCGCCACGAGTCACTCTCCTGTCGGTGAAAAGAATCAAAATCTGATCTCTTTATATCACATTCGCTAACTTTGTCAAACTAAAAGTTCATCATTTTCATTTTTTATTTTATTGTGTTCTTTCATTTATTTGGAACGATGCGGGCAACCGGCCCAACAGCATGGTCTTCGCATGCCAGAAGTGAGCTTGGAACGCCCTACTTCAATCCTGCGCTCCCTAGTTTCTTGTTTTTTCGCAGATAGAATCCAACAAATCCACTCATTGCGCGCCAATGGCGTAATGTCTTCCCACACCGAGAGCATTCTAGGGTCAGACGACAATGCTTTTCGTAAATCCAATGGTAGTTTGTGCACCACTCCACCAGCAATTTTTTCGGTCATATGGTTATTTTAACAGAGATTTGGTCAGAAATATTTTGTTCGCCAATGGCGAGTTTTTTGTTATAATCAATTTCTCACCGCCGCATGTTCTTTCGGGAGACGCGAGCGGGTGAGTTCGGATGGACTGCTCCTCGCAGAACCCATCTCTCCCAAAAAAACAAAATTGGTCGGGCAATTGCCTGACACCCTAGAGCCACGGACGAGGACCGTGGCTCTTCTCTTTTTCTTTGCGGTGTCTTAACGTTTCAAACTTTGTGGGTCAATCCGAATGAGGGTATTTTAGCAAGTTTTTCTCGGTTTCATTGATGCCTTGGCATGCTCTACTTCAGACCAGCAGTAGTTGTTATCACTCTTGATATAGCTACAAGGCCATCATTTGAGTACCTTAAAAAGAAGGCTTCTAGTTCTGACAGGATATTTACTCGCTCGTTGTCATTTACAAGATTCCAAAAACTTATAGATCTGACCCAGGTGAGAGCTTCATTTACACTATACTGCTCGTTTTGATAAAAAGTTCTTTCATGGATGTTTTTGAAGTGCCATTTTTCCAGAAGTTCTTTTGGTTTGTAATTTTTTGAGCTATCAAACCGAGATCCTACATATTTTTCAGAAATGGATTTGAATTCACGATAAAAGGTGGTATCTTTCTCTGTCCATTTCAAGGCAGAAAAAAATAAACCACTCTCTTTTAAAACTCTTTTTAATTCAATCATCGATTGATCATCATCAAACCAATGAAGGGAAGTAAAGGTAGTAATGATGTCATACTGGGCATCTTCAAAAGGAAGGTTGTCTGCAGGAGCCACAAAATATGTTATCCCATCATTTTTACTCTTAGCTTTTTCAATCATTTGCGTATCCTTATCTACGCCAACAACTTCAAATCCGTATTCTTTCAATTGCCGAGTGGCAATTCCTGTGCCACAGCCGACGTCCAAAACTTTGGTATACATTTCTAATTTGAGCGATTTGAGATACTCAAATAATTCTTGCGGATATTCTCTACGACCCTTCGCATATTCGTTGGCCAATATTCCAAATTGATTTTGTAACACCATGTTATTTCTATAATAGAATCTTGAAGATTGCCACGACTGCTATAAGTGTCCAGATGATATTTAATACTCCAGGCTGGTATGCACGTTTACGGAAAGAAACCAACACGATTCCCAAGGCTCCTGTACCATTAAGTATTTGATATGCAATATCCGTAGACTGTAATACAGAAAAGCTTACCAAAGCATAAGCGGTTACAATAGCAATCGTTCCATACCATCCAAATAATTCCATAAAATTTTTCATTGGCTAATTATAGCATTAAAGTGTGTTAGTAATACTGACAATAAATACTAATTGCGGGAGTTCGGACGAAGTTGGAACCAGTTTATTGAATAATAAGGACCAGGTTCAAATATTGGTAAAACCAAAATTTGTATTATAATAAAGCATATGCCTTTAATTATTTTAATAATTCTTGCAACAATTTTTTATACACTATTCGACATCTTTGCTTCAAAAGCTGGGAACAGAGTTGACGCGAACTTAAGTTCAGTTATTTTTAACGCCTTAGGTGCACTAATCCCACTTGCGGTGTATGCCTATCTAAAGTTTGCAAAAGGGGCAAAGCTTATTGCCACAAGTAGTTCTGGAGTCATGTATTCTTTACTGGCAGGAATATCAATAGCCATTTTTTCTATTCTTTTGATAAAAACTTTTGAAAAAGGAGGACTAGCGTATGTAATACCACTTATATACGGAGGCTCTGTAGCTCTTGCTTCACTCGCGGGTTGGCTTATATTTAGGGAATCTGTTTCCGCCTTGCAAATGGTAGGAATTGCCGTGATTATCGTTGGTATAATCTTGGTGATTGTGGCTAAGATGCAAATTTCTGCAATTTAATAAAAATTATATGAATTTATCATCAATATCCGTGGGTTTGTAGTTTTCAAAATAATTTAATATTTCTTCAATATCTTCTGTGCAACCGGTATACGGTTTCCCATCAACACATTTTAAAATGTAAACTGTATACATATGATTTTCTACCCGCCTTCGCGAGCCCCTGCGGACATCGTCCGCCGTAGCTCGCTACTGCGGGCGAAGGCGGAGGGTGTAGGATTCGGCTTTACTTCGCGATACCCTTATATACATAGCCATACGACAACTTATCGTATTTATCAGTCAGATAAGCGCATATTCCCTTGTCATTCCATAAAACAAATTCTGATATGCCTGTATCTAGGGCAAATCTACTGCAGACTGTACAATACGGCTCACCTGACTTCTTTATCTCTCCTTCACTACTTACTCTTGTGAAAAATAGTTTTGAACCTTTTAGTTTCTCTGGATTTCTTTTCATTGCATCAAGTATTGCTCTCCATTCAGCATGCATACAGCAAGTACGGTCAAACTCGAGCTTTCCAGGAAAATCATATTTATCCAAACAAGTTCTGTTTTTTGGGTCGTCAAGCGGCGGTGCGTTATAACCCTGGCCGATAATTTTCCCGCCATTTACAATTACTGTTCCGCACTTAGCTTTGAGACATAAAGCTTTCTCGGCAACTTTTGCTGCTTCCTTCATCCAACTTATACCCTCTTGTTCATCTTTATCTTTTAAATATTTCATACTCTTATAGTTTACCAAGATAACTGCTGCCTAAGAAATGGAAGATTCAGCGACGGATAATTTTCAGCTGAAAATTTCCGCCACCCCGCCTCGCGCCGTCGCGCTGCGGCCTTCGAATCTCACACCCTCACGCAATGATACTCCACTCGAATGTCTCCCAGACATTCTCGCGGATCATGGCGGGCCGTCTCGTGTTAGAACCTTTCAGTAACAAGACCTGTAAGGCTCTTGAGACTTTTTTCATTCTACCGTAACGACGCATCTCGGGCATTCTTGCCTTGGTGGTAAAAATTCAATCAAACTGCCTATAGAAAAAATAAACAAAAAGAAAGGAAATAGCGCTTAAAATGTGCCACAAGGCATGCCCATTGATCAAATGAAACGTACTCGGCTCACACCATATTCTCAAAAAATCTAAAATCCATAAAATAAAAGCAAACATAAAAATAACAAAAGCAATCAGTATGCTGTGGATTTTATAATTACTCACCTTTCGTTTATGTAATTGCCATTCCAAAATTAAAACCACCAATATTTGGAGTGCAAAAATCGGAAGACCTATATTAAAATTATTTATCGTTCTAATAAAATAGGTGGCTGAAAAGCTAGTAAAAATAAGTAATGAAAAAATGAAAAGTAGTTTTCTCGTTGTAAAAAATTCTTTATTAAGACGGCGAAGATTTAAAATTATAAGATAGGATGAAAAAAGATACATCGACCCCAAATCTAAAAATTGACCAATAAAAGTATAGGAGGCGTGATAAATGAAAGAAAAAATACCTATTAATACAGCCATAGGTCCTAAGAATTTCAAAAGTGGATTTTTGTGGTCTCGACTCTTTAAATATATATAAACGCCCACAAAGACAAATACAAGGTTCGACCAAGCATTCGCTGGTTGAGCAATATATGAATGTAAATTATCTTCGCAGTATTTTATTGTCGGTTTTACAAAATTTTCGTACATAAAATTTTAACTTACTTAACCCCATCAAATGCGTCTCATGCTACCTGTTGATGGCGGAGGGTATTAGACGAAGTTAGAACCTCTTTAATGCTGTCAGCATTACACTAAGTTCGACATTGTCAAAAAGTGGTAAATGAAGACCAGTGTTAGTTTAGCCCAAGTTCCTTTGCCAATCCTTCTATAACTGTTTCGCTAGCCCTTACTTTTTCGTGGTCAATTTCCTTAGAGCTATTCTGATTAAACTGCACACCAGCTTCAGCTAGCCAGTAGATTCTATTTAGTAATGCCCACATGGTCACTATCTCTCTTTGAGTGGAAGTAAGGCCCAGATTATCCATAACTGCATTGGCATAATAACTTCCATACGAAGTTCCATACCAACTTGCCTTGATTCTGCCTATTGATTCGCAGTAATCTCCGTAAGCCATGCCATCCAAATCTACTAGGCCATTAAACTTTCCGTTATATATGATGACATTTTTTGAACTCATATCATCGAAATAGAAAAGAGAGGGGGCAGATGTGAAGTAGTCTTTGTATTTATCCAAGACTTTTGCGAAGAGCTGTATATATTCTCCTTTCACCACCCCAGTCTTTTCATTTCGATTTTTTATAGTCTTCAACATACCTTCGGCCACTGCCATCTGGGTAGGTTTTAAACTTTCGTCACTAAGCAAAAACCACCCATACATGCCGTTCGTGGGAAGAGTGGCGAGCTTTTTGATGATACTCGCAAGTTCATCTGCTATACCTTTAAGCTGTTCATTATTCAGGTTAAAGATGACTTTACTAATATCTGTTCCCCCAAGTCGAGTGAGTATCTGCCAGTTGTATGGAATAAGTGACTTTGAGTAATCTTCAGCAACAATTTCAGGGACTTTAATATCCAGCGACTTAAAAAGAGGGATATTTTTACTAGAACCCTTCAAAGAATCTCTAATGTTAAGACGAATAATATATTCGGAACCTGAAACTGTTATCTCGTAGACTTCATTATCCATTCCAATCTTCATCCTCTCTATTTTCTCTGGAAGCTGTTTAAAATGACTTGAGACAACTGTATTAATGAGTTCTTCGTGAGATGAAAAAATATTATTTTCCATAGCAAAAGTATATCAGGTTCTATATCTCACTATGGGTAACTAAAATAAACCTTATTTCTAGGTGTTAAAAAGTTTTGCGGAGGGTGTGAGATTCGAACTCACGGTCCCAATTAAAGGACGACAGTTTAGTAAACTGTTGGTTTAAACCACTCACCCAACCCTCCAAGTGGTGCAAATACTATAAACGATTTCAGAATTTTTGCTAGAAAAAAATTGGGCGCTGGATTTCTCCAGCGCCCAGACTACGACCGTCCTTATGTGCTCTTTTCCGGTAAGTCGGCGTGCATCTCCTCCCCCGCTTTGCAATGGTAGAAACCGTCACTCCGTCTGTACGGAAGAATGAAGCATTCGACCATCGCCTCTCGGTGAAACTTTTTCACCGCACGAACCATCTCCATCGCAAAGCGCCTTCGCCCTTTGGGGCCAAGACGACGTTCTGCGAACATGCCCGAAGTAACCTCAATGATGATCTCCGTCCCAAGTCCGTGTGAAATCATGACCTTGGGAAAAAGTACCGCCATGTTCGTCCCATCCTTCACACTGACTTCTGGAACTGACGCAGCGCCAGCCACAATTTCACGGCGAAGCGCCTTCCGTTCCTCATCTGTTGAAGAAGGTGGCAGATTCCACACTTTGACTACTGGCATACTTAGCGATCTCCTTTGAGGGTGATTCCGCAACTACCCTATCACAACACGTAAGGTCTTTCAACATTTTTTACCGAGGGGAGGGCTCGGTAATTAATTACGGTTGTGGTAATGGAGAGCTGTTCTTTCTAGGATTTGATTTTATAATTTTGATAAAATCCTCAAGTAACGTTCTTGCCTGGTCACTAGATAGTTGTGGTAATTTTAACCAAGTTTCTTCCTCGCCCTCTCCCTCATTATGACGATAATGTTGCCAGTCGGCTCCCTTTTTTATTTCAGGATCTAGTGATTCAAAAAAAGTTTTTATGTGTTGAGAACTATTAAACTTATACGGATCAAATAATTCTCCAAAAATTAAGCTGAAGGTTTTGCTTCCTCCCCCATCCGAGACAAGCTCTATACTTGTATAGTCATTGTGGTAGTACTCTTGACTAGGAGGCACCCAATCAAAAAACGTTCGGGCCCCGATACCAGTATTAAGAGTGTTTAATATTTTTGTTGCAACAATATCTATATCTTCATATGTACTTGCAAAATCGCTATCTATATACTCACTTTCTTGACCTTGGTTACGTAATTTATAATAATCTTGTTCGAGTGATTTGGCTTCAGAAGCATATTTATAATAAGAATCGTCATAGGCCAAGTCGACTCCTCTCATTTTTTGAAACAGAGAAATCGCTCGTTCCCTCAACCGCATCACATCTAGGCTAGCTCTTTCTTCTGGATTCCACGCAATGATAACAGAACATATTTTAAATATATCTCTTTCTGAAGAATTGAGGTTCTCGAATGGTTTTTCTGCTGAATTCATCTGTGTTTACGTAGTAATTTTAGCTCAAATATCAGATTATAAATACCTAGGTTTCACTCCTATAATTAGTTATTTTTTGGCGGACCTTGTCCGCCGAAGCTCGTTACTGCGAGCGAAGGCGGAGATTAGGGGTCGATGTTCGAACTTTAGTAGAATCGAACGATCAAGACTTCAAAGAAATTATAACAAATATCAAAGAGATTCTCGTGCGGAATGAAAAAAGCCGGCATTCTTGGGAGAATGCCGACCATCTTGAATAACATGCCTCGTTAGTTGCTACTAGGTGAACTCTCGCGAACCATGTCCTGAAGTTCGAGGATTTCCGTTCTTAGACCCTCATCATTTCTGACGGCTTGAGTCTCTAGTAGCCTGCGGAGAAGATTGCGAGAAGTCGCATGTTTCTCCTCTCTGGGCAGGTACCCCCTTACGATGTCGAGGAAACAACGAACGTCCTCCGCCGAGCATTGTCGAAAGTAGTATTCGGTGTCGGCTGATGACGGTAGCTTGATGCCGAGTCTAGTTCTTTCCGCGACAAACTCCTTATCGAGCCATTCGAGGAGTGTCTTCCACGAAGGAAACGAGAGCTCCTCACCTGACTCATAAGAAGATCCGTAATCACGTTTAAACACATCTTCCATATCCATGCTGCTGACACACGTGATGGTGTCCGCCACATACGGTGGTTGGACAGCAAAGAAAGCCCCGTCCCCGTTTCTTACGAACGCATAGCCTTGAGCCTTGTCAACAGCGACGAGGCTCAGTGCATTTACTACCGTTGGAGTCTGCATAATCCTCTCCGTGTTTACGTGATCACCCCTGTTCTTGTCTCACCCTATCACAGACTCTTTTCTCATTCAAACAAAGTTCGAATCTCGATTCGGGGCACCCGTTTTCTGATGTTTTTGGGTGACCAAAAAACCTTCACCTTCGAACTTCTTTGCTAACAAAAGAGCCCTCAACAGAGGGCTCTTTTTGAATTGCCGAACAAATAATTGCTTCTGTCTTTAAAAGCGGAGACGGCGAGATTCGAACTCGCGAGGCTTTTACACCTGCCTCCTTAGCAAGGAGGTACGTTAGACCACTCTGACACGTCTCCGGAATGTGCTTGCCACTCTAACATATTTTTATAGCTCTATCTATTTGCTAAATATCATTTCGCTTTACTGGTTTTCACTTGCTAGAATGACTCTATGAAACTGGAAACTAAGCTAACAGAAGTTACACGCATTTTGCCGGCGCAAGCCAAGGCGCTAAAGCATTTACACATAGAAACTGTGGCCGATTTGCTCTATCACTTCCCCGCCCGCTACGGTGACACTGCTTCAAAAATGAATATCGGCTCGCTCGGGAAGGGTGACACAGCAGTAATCTTCGGTAAAATTTCAGGACTCAAGACAAGCAAGGCATTTCGCAAGAAAATTCCCATGGCCGAAGGAGTGATTGAAGACGAAACTGGCAAGATGAAAATCATTTGGTTCCACCAAGCTTACTTGGCAAAAATGATTGGCGGTGGTTCGCTCGTTCGCGCCGAAGGCAAGGTTAGTGAACGACGCGGAGAGCTTTATATGAGTAATCCGAAAATTGAAACCGTCACCAAGATTCCACTGGCTGTCGGCGATTCACTTTGGAATGAGGGCGGACCAGATCATACCCTGTATCCTGTATACCCCGAGAGTCGTGGCATCACTTCCAACTGGATGTACCACACCGTCCAGCGAATTTTCTCATCAGGAATTCTAGACAATATAGAAGACCCAATCCCGAAAGATATTCTAGAAACTTACAAACTTCCCAACCTAAAAACTTCTCTCATCTGGATTCACACCCCTCGCAAGACCGATGACGCGCTTTCGGCTAGAAAAAGATTTGCTTTTGAAGAAATATTTTTCATTCAATTAGAAAAACAGCAGAACCGTGCTCGTTGGCAACGTGAAAAAGGATTCGCCATAGAACCGAATCCTGAAACTCTGGCGAGTTTCATCAACCGACTTCCATATCCACTGACTGGTGCCCAAAACAAAACTCTTGACCATGTTCTTTCCGATTTCAAAAAAGGCCACCCAATGTCCCGCCTCTTAGAAGGTGACGTGGGAAGTGGCAAGACCGCAGTGGCCGCCGCGAGTTGTTTTGTCGTCACCACCACGCATCCAAAGGGCCAAGACTTTGGCAACCTGCAGACCGCTTACATGGTGCCGACAGAAATTTTGGCCCAGCAACACTTTGAATCTTTTATAAAATTCTTTGTTGGTACTGGTATTTCTATCGGTCTTATCACTGGAAGTGGTTGCAAAAAGTTTCCTTCAAAAGTAAACCCCGAAGGTTACACTTCCATTTATCGCGCCCAACTTCTCAAATGGGTTGCTGGTGGCGAAATTCCCATTCTTATCGGCACTCACGCTCTTATACAAAAGTCTGTTAAGTTCAAACACCTCGCATATGTAATCATCGACGAACAACACCGCTTTGGAACATCACAGCGCCAAAAGCTGGCTCAAAAAGAAGGCATCACGCCCCATCTCTTGTCGATGACGGCTACGCCGATTCCAAGGACTCTTGCTCTGACATTGTACGGCGACCTTGATTTAAGTTTGCTAGATGAAATGCCTCCTGGAAGAAAAAAGATTATTACCGAGATTGTTTTGCCAGGCCAAAGAAAAGCAACTTACGAAAAAGTGCGTGGAGAAATAAAAGCCGGCCGACAAGCTTATGTCATTTGCCCGCGTATCAACGAACCCGACCCGACCAAAGAAGGCGCCATCTTGGCAAAATCAGTGACAGAAGAAGCTAAACGTTTAAAAAAAGATGTTTTTCAAGAATTTGAAATTGCGGTTCTCCACGGCAAAATGACTCCCGCTGAAAAAGAAAAAGTGATGAATAATTTCAATAGTGGCGCTATAGATATTCTAGTTGCCACCTCCGTTGTTGAAGTCGGAGTCAACGTGCCAAATGCCACCGTCATTATCATTGAAGGCGGGGAAAGGTTCGGCCTAGCCCAGCTTCACCAGTTGCGTGGACGAGTCCAGCGAAGTAATCATCAGCCGTATTGTTTTGTCTTCACAGAATCCTCTGGCGAAAAAACTGCCGACAGACTCAGGGCACTTCAGAAAGCAGCCAATGGCTTCGAGCTTGCCGAGTTTGATTTACAACAACGTGGCGCGGGGCAACTTGCTGGGGGCAAGCAATGGGGTATTTCTGATTTGGCAATGGAAGCCATTAGAAATATAAAAATGGTAGAAGCCGCTCGTCTAGAATCAGCAAAAATAATTTCCGAAGACCCTACTCTGTCACGCTTCCCTCTCCTCGCCGACCACTTGAGCCATACTGAAAACAAAATCCATTTTGAATAAATTATTTATTTTAAGTTGAAGTAGCAATGTTGTCCGGAGTTGATGTACCGAAAGGATTTTGATTAGTAACTTGTGGTGAAACAGATTTATTTGAATAAATAAATGCTAGTGCCAAACCCAAAATTATAATAAGAAGAACGAATCCACCGATAACAAAAAGTTTCGTTTTGTTTGGTCTAACCACGGGATTTGGTGAGATAACTGAAGGATTTTCAGTTGGTGCGTTCGGCGGTGGCGCAAAAGTAGATATTGGAGTAAAAGTACTCGGGTTTAAATCTGGTGTTGGAGTCTGAAATGGTGTTGGAACAGGAACGGGGTTAAAATCCGGAGACGAGACAGGAATAGGTGTTGGTGCTGCCATTGTGTTAACTATTTGCGCTGGCTCTGGGACAGGAGCAGGTGCAATGGGAGCAGTAGGATTATGAAATACTGGCGCTTCAACTATCGGTTGAGAAACCACCGGCGATGGAGCTGGAATTTCTTTTGGTGCTGGACCAGAGATTGATACGTTCAACGCTATAAATACCTTTGTAATATCTTCATCACTCCAGCCACCACCCAAGCGCAAGTTTGAACGAATAACGTCGAGTGGCATTCCTTTTGCAACTTGCGAACGAACATAAACGAGCAATTCAGAATTAAGCATTGTATGAAATTTAGTACTGTACTACCAAAATAATAGCATTGAGAAACCATGTTACAAGGAACAAACCGTTTTACTTTTGACTCAATAGGATGACGGCCACAAATCCAAAGGCAAGACCGATTGTTTGCGTCATAGTAAGTTTTTCATTGAAAATAAGTATCCCTATCACCACCGTGACAATGAGAGCAACGACTGACCATATCACACCTGTTATAGAAAGTTGACTTTTCTCAAATATCGCGGGTATCCACGCAGTTGCACTGATTATATCTACAACAAGAAACAGCAAAAACAATGTCCATCCAGGATTTAGAGCAAACTCTTTTGAAACAAACTCTCCTAAAGCGAAAAAAATTGCAGATATGATAATCCAAATCCAAAATGGAAAAAATGTAAATATTGCCACGGATAATATTCTACCACAGACACTTCTCTTATCTCATTGTCCGCCCTCTAGGAATCGAACCTAGGACCGCAGAGGTAATTAGCCGTTTGTTGTACGCGCAGAGGGACTCGAACCCCCGACCAATCGAGTATAAGTCGACCGCTCTACCAACTGAGCTATGCGCGTATATTTTACCTACCACCAATTATAAACCCGAAACCCTCCAACTGCCTGCCCCGTACGAAGTAGGTCGCCTGGGTTTGCCCGTTTTCGGGCGACCGCTAGTTCGTACGGAGGAAACTGCCTAAAACTATAGCATAATAGCCTTTTTTTCGGCTAATTTGTATCCGGCAACAAACAAAACCCTAGACCCTGTGGAGAACCGCCTAAATATGAAAATTTTTTGATATAATGGAACTTGGCATTATTAATTATTAGTAATAAAAATATTTTATGAAATTGCATATGATCGCTTGGATTCTTGTGATAATCGGAGGTCTCAACTGGCTTTTGATTGGCGTTATCAGCTGGGGCATCGGAGATTTGTTTGGTGCAGACAACATGATTACCAGAGTTATCTACATCATCATCGGTCTCGCCGCTCTATATGAGCTCTTCACTCACAAAGGACGATGCAAGGATTGCAGTGTTAAGGGTGCGTCAGGAACAGGAATGTAATTTCGCTTCAGTTTCTAAAACAAAAATGACCTCTCGGGGTCATTTTTGTTTTATCCAAAACTTCTAGATTTTTTATACTCATTGACACGTCTTGCAAATTCACCCACATCATCCTTATGGATTGCTAGAGAATGATAGTCATACGCGTAACCATCAAACCGCAATCCTTCTCCTAAATTTGGATAGCCAGGAATTGCACCGTCCACATAACGACTTGCGTATTGAGATTGCTGGTGCAATATATCTAGAGCCACAACACCAAAATTTACAAACCCTTCTCTTTCTAAACGAGATTCCCTTTCTTCATAACTCTCGTGTTTTTTTATTCCCTCTTCTGACATTTTGTTTTTCCCAATTCTTAATTCCTGATTCTTAATTCTTTTTCCGTCTACTGACTACTATCTACTGCCTACTATTAACTTTTCTCTACCCTGTAATCACCAAATCTTCAATAGGATGGGGCGACTTCTTCACAACGATGCCGTTAGCTACAAGAATTGATTCAAATTCATCACGTTCTATTGTTTCTACTTCAATCAAGCGTTTTGCAATAGCATCGAGCACCTTACGGTGGTCATTGAGTACTGTCTGCGCTCGTCCAAGGCCTGTATTCATAATTTTTGAAACTTCTTCGTCAATCTTGGCTCCCACTTTTTCAGAATATTCTTTGTCGTCAATTCCTTTACCGAAAATGGTTCGTCCACTCTGCCCTTCAAGGGCAATTGGCCCAATGTCGTCTGCCATTCCATATTTCGTCACCATATCGCGAGCAAGTGCGGTAGAAACTTGCAAGTCATTTGAAGGACCAGTGGTGATATCACCAAAAATCATTTTCTCTGCTACATAGCCACCTAGTGACATAGCGATAACATCAAGAAATTCTTTCTTGGATTGTAGTCTGCGGTCTTCAAGCGGAAGATTGAGTGTGTATCCAGCAGCTCGTCCGCGAGAAATGATAGAAATTTTGTGTACTGGGTCAGAATGTTCAAGGACCGATGCCACAAGTGCGTGGCCGGCTTCGTGGTATGCGGTGATCTCTTTTTCTTTTTTGGAAAGCAAATGACTTTTACGTTCAGGACCGAGCATCACTTTTTCAATAGAACGCACAAGGTCAAACTGCGAAACCTTCTGTCGGTTTTCACGCGCCGCAAGTATGGCCGCTTCGTTCATCAGTGAATACAGGTCCGCTCCCGAGAAGCCAGGTGTGCGCTCGGCAATCACTCTCAAGTTCACATCTTCGGCGAACGGCTTCTTCCTTGAATGAATTTTCAAAATCTCTTCTCTGTCATTGCGGTCGGGAAGGTCAATAGTTACTCTGCGGTCGAAGCGTCCAGGGCGTAGAAGTGCTGGGTCAAGCACGTCGGGTCTGTTAGTCGCCGCCATGACAATCACTTTTTCATTCGGTTCAAATCCATCCATCTCCACCAAGATTTGATTCAATGTTTGCTCACGTTCGTCATTACCTCCACCAGCGCCCACACCTCGCACTCGCCCCACCGCGTCTATTTCATCTACGAAAATAATAGCTGGCGCCGCGCGCTTGGCTACTTGGAACAAGTCTCGCACGCGAGATGCGCCGACACCGACAAACATTTCCACAAACTCCGATCCTGAAATAGAAAAGAATGCTACACCTGCTTCTCCTGCTACCGCGCGCGCAAGCAAAGTTTTTCCTGTCCCTGGTGCGCCCATCAGAAGCACCCCCTTAGGAATTACCGCACCAATTTCCAGAAATTTTTTCGGACTTTTCAAAAAATCTACTATTTCCGAAAGTTCTTGCTTGGCTTCTTTGGCTCCTGCCACATCTTTGAAAGTCACGCGCTGTTTCTTATCATCCGGTGCTGTGATGCGCGCTTTGGACTGGCCAAAAGTAAACGCTTGCATGCCCGCACCTTTCACTTGTCGTGAGAGAAACCAAATAAAAAATAAAATAAAGAGAACTGGAATAATAATCGGCGCCAGATTGAGTATCCAAAATCCGATTCCATGGTCGTTACCGACATTGACACTTACTTTTGCAAGTTCCGCCGGCGTCACTCCGTAGTCTACAAGGGTCTGCGTGAGCGCCACGCCAGTTTCTTTTTGTGATTGCTTGTTTACGCCACTCACATACACAATATCCAAGTTGTCTCCCGTCACCGTCACCGTCTTCACTCCTCCAGCAATAATGTCACCCGCGAGTTGTGAGACTGGAATAGTTTGAACAGTGGTTTGATTACCGACAATAAGCGAGTAGATACTGGAAAGAATAAGGAAAATAAGAATGGTGGAAATGATGTTTCGCACCAATGAATTTTTGCCATTGGGCTTCTTCCAACCCATACGTATTAGCGGGTTGGGTTGCTTTTTGGGGCTTTGTTTCTGAGGTTTTATAGCCATATATGGTTAAAAAGTATTGCAAGTATAGTGGATTTTGAGAATTTTGCAAAAAAATTATTTGATTCGGTATTCTTCTTAACATTGACATTCTTTTATGAATCATGCTATAATCTGAAACAGAAACCCCAGCAAGGAGAGAACCCGTGTTCAAAAACAGAAGTTGGGACGACCTGGATATAATGCGTTGGTTTCTTGTGGCCGCGGCCGTTGTTATAATGGCAATCATCGTATACCGCCATAAGCACCCGCTCATCGAAACTGTGGAGAGTGCGGAATTCCACGTCATCTCAAAACAACACGAGAATTCCCATACTACCATGGTCATGTTTAGAATGGGGCCGGTAATTAGTGTCCGCCCCAAAGAGTGGAACCTGAAGCTCGCTTCAAAGGCAGAAACGGTGACTAATCATTTCAGTCAATCATTCTTTGATTCTGTTAGCGTTGGCGATGTTCTCACCTGCACGTTTGTACGCGGCCGAATCTCCAACGAACCAATCATCCGAGCTTGCGCCAAGTAGGCCAGCGCCTTCCCCCACGGGAAGGCGCTGATTTTTTTATGCAAAACAAAAGGCGCACTCCCCAAAGGAAATGCGCCCGTGAACCCGTCGAGTTGTCAACGAGTTCTACTTTTTGCGAAGCGAGTCGATGTACTCCTCGAGCGCGAATTGACCGTCTGGTTCGATGATCTGTACTTCCTTACCCCCGAACCCAACTATGTTGTAGAGAGGCACCACGAACGTGAGATGCCCCTTCCGATGCTTCGTGGAGAAGTAACCACTGAGGTCGAAGTGCCTGTGGGAGCCACGAAAGTTCCAGCTCTCACCAGAACCATCTTCCTGCTGAACCAGCGTGATGCCGACGCTGATGGGCTTCTTCACCCCATCGAGTTGAAAATCAACTGTTCGATGTAATGTACTGTTACTGTCGAAAAGGGAGAACATCAGATCCAACTTGCTCGGGCCACCGTTGACGTTGAAATGCAATTTGTTTTGAGAAGTCATACGACTCTCCTTGAAAGAACGACTCCTGATTGGCGCAGGAATCAAACGCCCTTATCTGCACTTGCAGACGATCTATCCATACGAATAGGAATTTCCTACTTTTTAGACTATCACGTTTACCATATTATGTCAAGCTTATAGATTCGGTTAGAGAAAGTTCTGCATGCTAATATTAAATTATGAAATCAAGTCCTAAAATAGAAAAAGCTATGGAACTTGCGACCACACTCCACGCTGGTCAGTTCAGGAAAAATGGAACAACCCCATACATCAATCATCTATTGGCTGTGGCTGAAATTCTATCCCAATATACCAATGATGAAGACGTAATAATTGCCGGACTAATGCACGACACTATCGAAGACGTGCCGGGATATACATACGATAAATTGACCAGTGACTGTGGAAAAAATGTTGCCGATATCGTGATGGGTGTCACAGAAGAAAAATTTCGTGGCCACAAAGAATTACCGAGGGAAGAAAGAATCAAGTTGTTTGAGGAAATGATTTTGAGAAACGTTGCTAACACTGAAAGAGCTGGGAAAGGATCAATCCTTGTTGCTCTCGCTGACAAGATTCACAACCTCAATTCAATGATTGAAGGATTCAAGGAGGAGGGTGAAAACTATTTTTCAAAATTTAATAATCCCATAGAGCAGAAGCTCTGGTTCTATAGAAAAGTTTTAGAAATGTCTAAACGTAATATTTCGAGCCCTATTCTGGAAAGATTCGAAAAAGTTTTACTTGAAGCAGAGGATTCATTCAAAAATATTCCAAACAGATTTCAAGCACCTTAAACAGGTCCAGAAATATGGAAAAAAAGACTGCACAGTTTCGTACAGTCTAGGTAACTCTGGAGTCCATGGAATAAATGGCGGAGTACGGAATACTTCTCCATTTGTCTTGCTCATACCCGAGGTATTTACCTACCTGGGGCAGATGTGTGATGAAGAGGGTGAAGACATTCCCATCTTCTGAAAGATTGCTGTGAATGCCATCTTCCAGTTCTTTGATTTCTGTGTCCTCCGACAGCCAGCCAAATGGGCCGACCACATCAGCCCCTTTTCCGTAGATAACAAATATTCCTCTGACGATTTCGGCTGTCAGTCTCGCCCGTTCCATGGGTGAGTGAAAGATCTTCACCTTGTCGCAACTGATCTCTCCCAACAGGCGACGAGTGACAATACGACAGTCACTCTGGCCTTCCTTGGTTATCACGACCTTTTTGCCGATATAAGAGTCATTGGCATGCCTCATAATGCCGTAGTTCTCATTCAGAAACCGTCTCATTTTAACCCCCACTGTTATTGGTGCAGTTCTGGTGGCATCCTAATACTTTGCTTATTAAAATGCAAAATTAATAATGATGGGTGCGCGGAATGGGTCACGACAGCTTAGTTTCTTTTCCAGCTTTGTATTTATCTATTAACAACTCCTTCTTGTCTCTCCGCCATTTTTTTATTTGGATCTCTCGCCCTCTTGCTTCTGATAAACTTTTGTACTGTTCGAGAAATACTACTTCGTAATCCGGAACATATTTTGTGAATTGAGCCCCACGTTTTTGGTTATGATATTGGACACGTTTCTGGGGATTCTCGGTGACACCCACATACAGTTTCCCTATAGAATTTTTGAGCATGTAGAAGTAATACATAAGTTGATTATCTCTCAATTTTAATTAGAGACAAGCGGTCCCTCGATAATACTCGGGACACTCGACTCGCACTTAAACAAAAAAAACCCCAAGCGAGGTGCTTTTGTTCGCTTTTCGCATTAGGTGGTTTACCACGAGCGAGTGAAGCGAGTCGAGTGGAAGTGCGCGGAATCGAACCGCGGTGCAATAGGGTATTTGAAATATTTCTACAAGAGTTAGTTTATTTCACCTGTCGAAGACAGATTTGAGCATAATGAGTAGGAAGTAAACAAAACCTCATCATGCCGAGCTTCTACAGTTCAGAACACATCGAAGCGGTTGTGTTCTAGAGTCCGTTAGTATTCCACCAACATCTTACTTACAGACTTCGTAAGAGTTGACGTCGTTTAGGCCGAAGCGTAAGCGAAAGCAAAATCGTTAGCTCCAAAATATGGAGAAACGGTTGCTCGTGCGACTTTGCTGTTTGCAGTTAGTCTTTGTGGCGGATTTAAGAGTCACCACAGCTCTCTCTTGCATATTTCAAATGGATCCTACTGTCTAGGCCGATCACTCCCGAGAAAAAAATTACAAATTTCAAAGATGAAATTTTTTTCTCGGGAGAGAATAACGAATTATGAATTATGAATAAAGAATCAGCCATTCCTTATTCGATATTCGTTATTCCAGTATCATTCGTATTTCAAAGTGCGTCTTGTCTCTTGGTCGGTCTCACGTTTCTTTATAGTCTGACGTTTGTCAAACCTTTTCTTACCGCGAGCAATGCCGAGCTCTACTTTCAATTTTCTCCCTTTATTATACACCGAAATAGGTACGATTGTCAATCCTTTTTGGTGCTCTACCCCTTCCAATTCCTTAAGCTCTTTCTTGGTCAGTAATAGCCTGCGATTGCGCGTAGGGTTATAGCTTTCCGGCGTATTTGCGCTCTGGAATGGTGGAATTTGCATACCTATCAAATATGCTTCCTTTCCACGGACAGTTACATGTGAGCCTTCAAGGTTACCCTGCCCTTTGCGCAAACTTTTTACTTCAAGGCCAATAAGCTCGATGCCAGCTTCGAGCTTCTCGGTAATTTCATAATTAAAGTGCGCCTTTTTGTTTTGGATAAGACTCATAAAGCAATAATAGCAAAATGTTAGGTTTTTGTTATAGTTGAAACATGTTAAAACCTGAATCCATTGGAACCGAGCTACCAGAAGAGTTGACCAACGACGTTGATAACTTGGTCAAAATAAGACAAGTCCAACTTGCTGAAAAAGAGAGAGTGGAATCTTTGCTCGAGAGTGAGCCTTCATCCTTGAGCTCAACAGACCAACAACTTGTTGAAGATTATAAATCGGGAAAAATGATTGATAGACACAATCGAGAACTTCTTGAAGCTTCTGAAAGGCAGGACCCGGAATTAATGGACGCTAGAGAAATAGAAAGAATTTCAAAACGTAAAAAATATGTTGTGGATGGAAAGGAACTTTATGCTGAGGGAGATTTGAAAGAATATTCTGGGTATAAGGTGGGCAAAAGATACGAAGAAAAGTATGTTTCAGATTATGCACTCACGATAAGAATTGAGATTTTAGGTTTTACTGAAGTAAATAAAGATGACGGGCATAGACTTGTAATAGTAGAACGCCGTGAGGGTAATTCTGATCCAGTTGTCACTACCATAAATGTAACCGAACTTAACAAAAACTATTTTAAACCTACATTTTTTAAGCGTAGTCCATGATTATATAGAATCATGAAATTGTGGCTATATTGCAGAATTCAAAAAACCGACTTAGGTCGGTCGTTTCTTGTTTCGTTTCTTCATCTTAAACACGTTGTCAGTCGTCTTTTGGACATTCTTAGTAATCATCGCTTTTTTCCAGTTTTTATTTTCTTTGGCCATATATTCATAATACCACACTCCGTAAACCCCATATTTCTAGCCATTCTACCCGTTCTGCACTCCACGTTTTATGATTCACGATTTCGTCTTGACAAATTATATGGTATATGATAGTATTCTAGGGTACAAAGAAGCTCGAAGAAGTAGTCGATTTTGTCGTCTTTTTGTAATTTAATCTTAAACAATCAATCAATGACCGGTACTATTAAGACCATCAAAGAACAAGGATTCGGTTTCATCACCGCAGAAGGCCTTGCGAAAGATCTTTTCTTTCACAAGAATGGCCTTGTTGGAGTAACTTTCGAGGAACTCCACGAAGGTGACAACGTTTCCTTCGAAACTGAAGAAGGTCCAAAAGGTATGAGTGCAGTGAATGTGCAACGCGCATAATCTGTCTCCCCTTTTACAAAACCCCCGCGCAAGCGGGGGTTTTGTTATGTCCAAATTTACCGAGCCCTCCCCTCGGTAATTATTTTTTGTTTCGTGCGGTATAATATTGGAACCTGTCCCGTTAGAAGTCCGCCGAAAAGGTTAACGCTTAACAAAAAGAAGCTGAAGGCGAATATTACAAGCAATTAATAAAGCTACTATATGACAAATCAGACTTCTAATGGGATGCCTCCATCAAATCTACCCGGCGTTCCAAATGAGCCACCCACTCCTCCAAACAAGGTAACGCCACCTTCTGCCCTAACGTCCACTCCTGTGCCCCCTCCCGTTCAAAAACCCATCACTTCTCCTAAAACCGTAATGACAAAGAAAGAGGAGATTACCCTCGCCCTTGTTATTACTTTATGTGTGGTCGTAGCTATTTGGGGAATTGTTTGGGCCACACGCCAAGGTGGAAGCCCGGCGGTAACTACTTCTTCTACACAGCAAAAATCTCAAACATCACAAGCTTCGCAGGATCAAATATTACAAGCCGAACAATCAAACTCGGCCATTGGCGGACCGACAGTTCTCGATGAAGCATGGACACGTTTTGCAGATCCTGGTTTGCGTTTTACAATTGACGGTCCTGACACCGCGCGATTTATTACCGACAGTGTCAGTATGGCTTCTGTGGGTTATCAGCCGACATGTAATCCCGACACAGGAATAGTTTGCGTTTATCTTCCCGACTCCACGTTTCCAAAATCCAATTTCAACGGTGCTGGGGTCTCGGTCAACACCACCACCGACAGCGCCTCATCTTGTCTTGCTACAAAAAATGGTGAGGTAGCCAGCCCAACACAAAAAATCATTGGCACTATTCCATTTGCTTCTTTCACTTCTAGCGACGCGGCCATGAGTCACCAGAGTGCCGGCAACGACTACCGTACATTTCGCAATGGCACTTGCTATGAAATCACCACCCGCATAAACACGACCACATTTGAGGTTTATACCAAGGGCTCCATCGCCAAATTTACAGACCAAGAACGAACCACGATCAGTTTAATCTTAGAAAAAATTGTTTCATCATTTAGGTTTCTCAAATAATAAACAAAATGACGGACATCCGACGTCCAAATGCATCGGGACGTCGGATGTCTGAAAGGTGCTTGACCAAAATGTTATAATGAACACTTACTTTATAAATATTATTTTATGCAATACATCGCTATTCTAGTTGGTGCAGTAGTAGCCACAGCTTTCGGTTTCCTTTGGTATTCCAAATTCCTTTTTGGTAAACAGTGGATGGAATACTCTGGACAAACTGAAGAAAAAATCAATGAAGCCAAAGCTCGTGGCATGGCAAAGATATATGGCGCCAACTTTGTAGTAACTTTGATTTCCGTTTTTGTCATATATCGCTTCTTGGAACTCTTACAAATTACTTCCATAGTCGGAGCGTGCGAGTTTGTGCTTTGGGCATGGCTTGGCTTCATTGTTCCCATTGAGCTCAATCCTGTTTTTTGGACCGGCAAACCTTGGAAACTATTTATCATCAACTCCCTTCAGTATCTCGGCACTTTTCTTCTCGCTGCAATTGCTCTAGTTTTGATTAAGTAATTAAAGGGATGGACCATACTCGTTGGCATTTTTATTTGAAGACAGAGGACGCATGGGCTTCAATGAAAGAAGCTTGCCTCAATGCCAAGACTTCCATAGACGTTGAACAATACGTACTTGAAAACGACGAAACGGGACAAGAGTTTTTGGAATTGCTCATCAGCAAAAGAAAGCTTGGTGTTCATGTAAGAATACTGTGCGATATGGTGGGTAGTTATAATCTGTATACATCTAATTTGCCCGACACGTTGCGTGACATCGGCATAGAAGTTCGTTTTTTCAACACCATCAAACCGTGGCGACTTTTCACTTTCTTTTCATGGTTCTTTCGCGATCACCGCAAGCTGATGATAGTAGATGCCACCACCGGCTTCATTGGTGGTGTGGGATACAGGAAAGACATGCGACCATGGCGCGATACCCACATTCGAGTCACTGGCCCCATCATAAGTGAAATGCGTTTTGCTTATGAGGAAATGTGGGAAACTGCTGGAGCCGAAAACTTTTTCCGCAGAATGAACAAGACCAGGAAATTCATTAGAGGGTTCAATTTCGTCACCAATTCACCTTTTCTACTGCGAAGATTTATGTATCATGCGCTTATAGAAGCCATTCAGAACGCCCAAAAATATATCTATATCACCACTCCATATTTCATCCCTGACCGCAGACTTCGCAGAGTCCTCCGGCTTGCCGCGGGGCGTGGTGTGGATGTGAAAATCCTTCTTCCAGAATCATCCAATCACAAAAACGTGGACTCGGCTTCACGCACCTGCTTCAAGAAGTTGCTTTCGTCAGGTGTAAAAATCTTTTTGTATACTAATGAAATGATTCATGCTAAGACTGTGGTTATAGACGACAACTGGTCCACCGTCGGAAGTTTCAATCTTGATTCTTTGAGTTTTTTTTATAATTACGAGGCCAACATTGTAAGCACCAAGACCGATTTTGCAGAGGAGGTCAGAAAATATTTTGAAATTGATTTGAGTCATGCGGAAAGAGTCAGTCCCACAGAATGGCACAACCGCCCGTTCCACCAAAAGTTTCGCGAGACTTTATTTCTCCCCCTCCGAAGATTTCTCTAGTTAATTAGGCAAAAACGTTGTAGTTGCCCAAAGAGTGAAAAAATGATACAAATAACGAGTTAATAGTCACTAACCATATACATATTGAGTAACGTACGCATCAACCACCAGATCAAAGCACCAGAGCTTCGCATCATCGGCCCAGAAGGAGAGAACTTCGGCGTCATGACACTGTCCGCTGCTTTGACAAAAGCTCATGAGCTAGAGTCCGACCTCATCGAAATCTCCCCCACTGCCACTCCTCCTATCGGAAAGATAATGGACTACGGCAAGTACCAATACGGCGAAAACAAAAAGCAAAAAGTTGCCAAAGCCAAGACCCATTCAGTAGAAGTAAAAAACATTCAAATCAAAGTCGGCACCGGCGAGCATGATCTTGCCCTCAAGGCTAAGAAAGCATCCGAGTGGCTAAAAGAAGGTCACCGTATCAAGATTGACTTGTTCCTGCCTGGACGCACCAAATACATGGACCGAAAGTTTCTAGAAGAACGCATGGACCGCGTCTTCAAACTCTTTACTGTTGAATACAAAATCGCCACTCCACCCCAGAAAAGTCTCAAGGGTCTGACTGTTATCGTTGAAAGGGCAAAGTAAGTTACAAAGTTTAGAAGTTGTATAAGTTGAATAAGTTTTGACCTGGGTAGCTAACTTGGAAGCCGAGCTTCCAACTGGGGTTATAAAGTTGCAAAAAATCCTCAAATCTGTAAGATATAAGCCCTACGTTAAATATTTAGAACATGGCCATAAAGACCAACAAATCCTATAGCAAGCGCCTAAAAGTCACCAAAAGTGGCAAGATTTTATCGCGAAAAGCCGGCCAGAATCACTTCAACGCCAAGGAAAGTCGCCATAACCAGCTTGCCAAGAAGCGAGGCCAGAAATTCACCATAACAAATAAATCAGCCAGCCGTTACTTGGTAAATATATAATTTGCATTTTATTCGTATCATTCGATTTAATTCGTAATATTCGCAACCATGACCAGAGTAAAAAAAGGAGTCAACGCACTCAAATACCGTCGAAATCTTCTCAAGGCCACCAAGGGCTACCGATTTGGTCGTAGCACCAAGGAGCGCGCCGCCTCCGAGGCAATGTTCCACGCAGGAGCATATGCTTTTGCTCATCGCCGAGACAAAAAGGGAGATTTTCGCAGACTTTGGAATGTCCGCATAAATGCCGGCCTTCGCCCCCTTGGTCATTCGTATAGCAAATTCATTGGTGCACTCAAAAAGAAAAATATAACTTTGGACCGCAAAATTCTCTCCCAATTAGCTGCGGAAAACCCAGAAACCTTTAAGAAAATCACAGAGATTGCCTTCTCAAAATCTGAATCTACAAAAACTCCCGCTTAAACGGGAGTTTTTGAATGCCTATTCACTTGGACATCCAATGTCCAAGTGAATTTATTGTGTGTTTGTTTGAGTCAACTCGGCTACAAGCTGAATCAGTTTGTTGATGATAGCTTCCAGTTGAAGTGTAATTGATTGTTTTAACGACGGATTCAAATCTGAAAGTTGAATGGATGAACTTTTCAAGATAGGAGTGGGAGTGGATACGGAAGTGGTGGTGGTTATTGTCGTAGGATTTACGTTCACCATAAGCGGAGTAATTTCAAAACTTTTACTTGTTGCTGTGGTAATTACGGTGCCAGTGGGGTCGACAAAATCTAATTCAATATAATATGTTCCTGACGGCACAAGCGGTGATGAGAATGTGAAAGTGGGATATGCAAGTGTCGGTTGCCAATATGCAACAGAGCTGTAGTGAATACCGTTTATAGAATTGTGACTGCCCAAAACTTGATCCGGTTTATCTTTCATGAATACAAAATAAGAATCACTTGTAGGAAAGTTTCCACTTCGGCTCCATGTCATGGTGATTGGATTTCCAAGCTGATACGAATTGCTGTTTGCGGACACACCAGAAATGACCGGCGAGTTTGTCGTTTGAGCAAATGCAGGTAGTGCAATGAAAAGTATGGCTGTAAACAATAAGAATTTTTTACTCATTGAATATTATCTTAGTTACTAGCTACTTGGCGGTTAAACCGCCAAGTAGTACTTTTTGGCTATTAATGAATGTGCCTGCAATGGTACCAGACAAGCTACGGGTTATTCAAGTCCTATTTGATACACCTTCCCCACTTCAGGAAGTACTGTATTAGCCCCAAGATTATCACGCATTTTTTGGGAGAGAAAGAGAGAGGCCTTTGGCTCACCCATGACTATAAAAAAAGTCTTGGTGCGAGGTAGTGCGTGCTCTGCCCAGTCCACAAGATGGTCAGAATCCTTGTGACCAGAGTAACCTGAAATCATTTCTACATGGGCTCGCACGGGTACTTTTTGGTCATAAATAACCACTTCTTTCGCCCCCTCTTCTAGCTGTCTGCCAAGTGTTCCCGCCGCTTGGTAGCCCATAAGTAGCAGAATGTTATTGGGGTCTGGCAAGTATTCCAATTCATGATGAAGCACTCGCCCGCCAGACGACATGCCGGAACCGGCAATAATTATCTTTGGATTTGGCACAGAAATAATGTGCTTTGAATCAGCCGATTGTGCCGTTGCCTTAAGTCTAGGAAAGTTGAATATGTCATCGCCAGCACCAATGTCTTTCTCTACAGAATCGTTGTATAAACTTGTAATGCGTTCATAAATTGCCGTGAGCTCAATAGCGAGTGGCGAATCAAGAAAGATTGGAACCGAAGAAATTTTCTTTCCTTCCACAAGCTCGTTGAATTGATACAGAACATCTTGCGTTCGTTCAAGAGAAAAGCATGGAATTACAAGAACTCCTTTCTGTGCAATAGCTTGTTTCACTACTCTTTCGAAATGGGCCTCACGTTCGTCCTTACTCTCATGGTTTCTATCTCCGTAAACGCTATCCATCACAATATAGTCCGCATCTATGACAAATTCTGTATCACGCAGGAGAAGTGATGGTGAATTACCCAAGTCACCTGTAAAAAGAATAGTTTTTGCTCGCCCGCCTAAATTTTTTCCTTCAAAATTTTTGGCGGGTAAATCATCAGAAACTGTAAACAAATACATTGATGAGCCGAGGATGTGTCCGGCATCCTTAAGTTCCACCGAAAGATGCTTGGTAATTGTTGTCGGCTTGTGATAATCAATTGTTTTCCAAAGTGTAAACGATTTTGCCACATCTTCTGGTCCATATAGCGCCAGCGTTCCATTTTTTCGTGACTCCATGTCACCTATTCGCTGTGCATCATCAAGCATTAGCTCCGAAAGAGCACGTGTGGCCGGTGTGGAATATATGGTGCCGACAAATCCGTCTTTAACGAGCTTCGGGATTCGGCCAATGTGGTCGGCGTGTGCGTGCGTAATAAAAAGAAAATCAACACTTTTTGGGTCATACGGAAAAGCTTTGGCATTTTCGTCACCAGAGCTGGCTGTCCCTTGAAGAATTCCACAATCCACCAGTGCGCGAAAACTATCCCCTTCTAGGAGAAAATTGGCACCTGTAACCGTGCCGACTCCACTCCAAAATGTGACGCTAAATTGAGAATCTGACATTTGTGTAATTATACCCCATAGTATGGCAAAAAGCCCATTTTTAGGCCTTTTTGAGCCAATACGAACGCTCCACCCCCGCGACTGCGGGGGTGGAGCGAATGTGAAGGGTTACAAGTTTCATTCCCTAGAGCTATAAAAGCTAGGTGGGTGTCCTCAATCGGTGCCCCAAGGGGCATGATAATGTCGGACTCCCTGAATATATTTTGATCTAGAAAATTTACTAATAACCCTACCTTGTATGATGTTCGTCAGAGACAAATCTTACAAGGGGATAGTGAATTAAGAAACGGTTTACGAAAAAAATAAATAGAAAAAAATAAATAATGACGTAATTCGGCCTTAAATGAAACTATAGAAATAATTTTGAGAGTGTGCTGTAAAATTATTTCTATTCGAAAATTCCATCGACGTTAACATCATACAAAATTTGTTCTTGAACAAGTCGATAATCTATAAGTTCTTCGTCTTTGAACCAATGTTTTATTTCTTTTTCCGCTTCTTCTGGAGTACCTGTAATATGTACGACATTTCTCACCGCCCGGCCATCTAGATCGGATAGAGCGTAAGAATCAAGCATGAAATCTCCTCGAATCGTGCCCACATCCGACGTAAGTGGCTCTGTTCCACCAGTTATTTTCTTTACAACCTTTACAGCATTGGCCCCTTGCCACACCATTGCCACCACTGGACCAAGTGTTAAGTACTTCTTAAGCTGTTTGAGTATATTATTAGCGATCTCTATGGGGTCTTCGGATGGTGGCGTTAACCCCTTCTTTCTATAGCTGTCTATGGTTTTCTCGCCAAGATTACGAAACCATTTTGGGTCAAGGGTGTAGTGTTCTTCAACCATTTTTTCGGTAGGAACAATCATTTTTATACCTACCAATTTCAAGCCGAGTCTTTCATAACGATGAATTACTTCTCCGATAAGTGATCGCTGAACCCCGTCTGGTTTAATAATAGTTAACGTTCTCTCAACTGTTGGGTGTTTTTCTTTCATAGGTAAACGAGTATAGCAGACTTTTTACTTTGTGAGAATAACCGGCTCTCCTTCGGTGATAAGAATTGTATGCTCGAAATGAGCGCTATTTTTGCCATCTTTGGTACTAAAAGTGTAGCCATCTTTTTCCAAGACAATATCTCCTTTACCGACACAAAGCATCGGTTCAATGGCTATGACCATACCCGGCTGGAGTTCTTCCCCCACCCCCCTTGTGCCAGTGTTCGGCACATACGGGTCTTCGTGTACCTTGTAGCCCACACCATGACCAGCAAGGCCTTCTGCTACGGCAAAGCCTGTGCGTAGAGCCACCTGTTCTACCGCATAGCCAATATCGCCAATGTGTTTGCCACCTTTCGCCACTTTGATTCCAGCATAAAGAGCTTCCTTGGTGGCCTCTATAAGTTTCTTGTCTTCGATTGAAATTTTTCCAACACCGACCGTAATTGCACTATCGGTTATCATGCCTTGATGTGTAAGACCCAGATCAAGCGTTACGACGTCACCGTCTTTCAATATTCTTGGATGCTCATTTGGTATACCGTGAACAATTTCATCGTTAATTGATACGCAAAGTGCGGCAGGATAAGGTCTCTTGGCACCATCAGGCGTGTAGTTGAGAAATGACGCTTTGTCTCCACCTTCTTTGAGAAGCTTCATCGCACACTCGTTCAATGCAAAGGTACTGACACCGACATCTACCATCTTTGCCAATTCAGCAAGAATAAAAGCGTGGCGCTTACCACCCTCTTTTAGCATTTCTATATCCTCGGAATTTTTGATTGTAATCATGCAAAAAACGGAGTCAGTGAATTAAGAATATCTGCTGATACTTCTGGTATTGGTCTTTCGCCATTGATTGAAACAAAGTGGTAAGAAGAATTTTTTAAATAATCTACCGCAGGCATAACGTCTTGATCAAACCAATCAAGACGTTTCTCAATGTCGCCTTCACGCTTGTCATCAGCCCGACCACGTGATCGCAAATGCTTCTCTGACCACCCCCTACTGACATCCAAATATATAATGTGTACTTTTTCAAAACTATAAAAAGTAAGGGCAGTTCCTAGAAGTCTGGCCTCGTTTAATGATCGTGCCACGCCATCAAAAATGACATGGCTTTTACCATCAAATCCTTCAATCAAAAGTTTTGACCACATGTAACAAGCGAGAAAATCAGACTGACGGTCAGCTCGTTCATATGCTTCGTGAGAAAGCTTTTCACTATACCCCTCTCCAAGAATAAACTGTCTAAAGGCGGTGCCCGTTTCGACATAAAATATCGGCAACTTTGTTTTCTCGGTGAGAAATGGCTTCAGAAGTTCCACCTGAGTTCCCTTGCCACAGCCAGAACGACCAATAAATATAAATGCGTGAGGTTTCATAATAATAGTAGCCAGTAAAAAGTAATCAGTAATTAGATGATCTAATACTGTCCATTATATATTATCTTGTCGCATTCACTAGCTACTGATTACTAACTACTGTTTACTATTTCTAATACTCCCTTGCAGAAATCTGCGCGTCTACTTTCTTGATGAGGTCAATAACTACAGAAACCACGATGAGAAGTGCCGTACCTCCGAGAGCAAGGGATTGAATACCAGTAAGGGAACGCATAATAAGTGGCAAGACAGCAATAGCACCGAGGAATAGAGCGCCCACCAAGGTGAGGCGAGTCAAAATTTTAGCGATGTATTCTGAAGTTGATTGTCCAGGGCGAACACCAGGAATGAACGCTCCACTTTTCTGAAGGTTGGTAGAAATCTGATCTGGGTCAAAGGTCACTGCTGTGTAGAAATATGTGAAGACAAATACCAAAAGGAAATACGCCGCTGCATAAAACCATTGATTGTTGAGAATATTTAGAACAAACGTGGAAATACTTTGCAATATTGTGTTTGCCGAAGTAGCAAGAAAGCTGGCAATCATTTGAGGAAAGAGAAGAATAGAAAGTGCAAAGATAATAGGTATTACACCGGCCTGGTTTACACGTATTGGAAGATATGTGGACACACCGCCATATACTTTGTCTCCACGCACTCGCTTGGCATAGGTGACAGGTATTGGTCGTTCGGCTTCGGTGATAATGACTACTCCGAAAATAATTGCGATGGCGAAGACTGTAAACGCTAGATAAAGAGGAATCTGTGATGGATCAAATGTAAATATAAGTTGACTAATGGCGCTTGGTAAACGCGAGATGATACCGGCAAAGATGATAAGAGAAGTACCGTTACCTACACCGAATTCAGTAATGAGCTCGCCAATCCACATGATGAGGATTGAGCCAGCTGTAATGATTAGCAAATTGGTACCGAGAGCAAACGGAGTAAGTGGGTCAATGACACCTTGGCGAGTAAGGAGGGTCAAAAATCCAAATGCTTGCACAAGGGCTAAAGGTACAGTAAGGATACGGCTGTATTGAGAAAACTTTTTGCGTCCAATATCACCTTCATCTTGATACAAAGCTTTTAGTTTTGGGAAAATGATAGTAGAAAGCTGCATAATGATGGAAGAAGTAATGTATGGACTGACACCAAGCATCACGATAGAAAGATTTGAAAATCCGCCTCCAGAAAATAGGTTGAGTAGTCCTAGGAATTGGTTGCCTGTGAAAAAGCTTGCCAATCTGGCTGGATTGACTCCAGGAATTGGGATAGTTGCGAGCAAACGAAAAACAATCAAAGCGCCCAGAGCAAAAAGAATGCGCTTTCGGAGGGTGCTATCAGAGAAAATAAGGCGCAGTTTTTCTGTAAATGTATTCATGTAATCTATTCAATACTACCACCAAGAGCTTCTATTTTTTTGCGAGCACTTACCGACACAATGCATGATTGGAAATTCAATTTTTGAGTAAATTCTCCGTCTCCCAAAATTTTTACTTTTGGCAGAGTATTATCTAGCTTCCTGACAAGTCCTTTTTCTAAAAGTGTCTTTGGGGTTACTACTTCACCAGCCTTGAAAGCGTTGAGAGCTCCTAGATTTACCACTGCCATTTTTCTTTGAATGGAAAGATTGCTGTTTTTCCCACGTCCACGAAGTTTTGGTAAACGTTTGATGACGTCACGAATTTCCGGATGCTTTTTTCTTCCAGCTCTAGCGTTTTGGCCCTTTGTTCCTTTGCCTGAAGTCTTGCCACGAGTCCCCCCTCGTCCCACTTGGTGCGAAGTTTTGTTTGGATGTACTCTTTTTAGTGAATTTATTTGCATTAAATTATTTTTTATTACTACCACGAACTTCTGAAAGTAGTGATAGTGCTTTCACCGCCACCTTGGCATTGTTTGCACGATTCTTGGTACCGCCAATGAGCTTAGCGTTGACAGAATTGAGGCCCGCAAGTTCAAGCACTATACGTACAGAGCTACCTGCTAGAATACCACGGCCAGGTGCTGGCATGATGATAACTCTTGAACTTCCGTATTTTGCCTCTACTTCGTGTGGGATGGACATATCTTTTGTGGTGCGAACAGTAATCATGTTCTTCTTCGCGTCACGAACTGCTTTGTCGATTGCTAGCGGAGTGTCACCGGCCTTTCCTTGACCAACACCGACACTTCCCTTTCTATTGCCAGCTACTAGGGTGACCGAAAAACTAAATCGGCGTCCCCCAGAAGTTACGCGGGTAACTCTGCGAATAGAAACCGTCTTATGATCAAATTCAGGCTTTATGCGAGCTTCCTTTCGTCCGCCACGACGTGGATTTTTCTTGTGTTCACGAGGAGGTCGTGCACCACGTGGCGGGCGGGCACCTTGAGTATCGATAGGTGTGGCAGGAACAGCAGGAACAACCACATTAGCTGTGGGCATATCAGAAACGGTTTCGGTATTCATTTGTGTAGTTTCGTCAGCCATATTTATTAAAAGATAAGACCTCCCTCGCGTGCTCCCTCTGCAATAGCTTTGACATTACCGGTATAAATAAATCCTCCTCGATCAAACACAGCGTGTTTCACTTTTGAAGCCAAAGCTTTCTTTGCAAGCTCCAAGCCCACAGCATGTGCTTTTTCCATTCCAGTCTTTCCTTTTACTGATTTTGAAGATACTGCAGCAATGGTTTTGCCGGCACTGTCGTCAATTAGCTGCGCATAAATGGTGGTGTTAGATTTGAAAATAGAAATCCTGGGCTTTTCACTAGTGCCAGAAACCTTCGCGCGAATGCGAGCATGACGTCGATCTCTTTTTTCTTTTTTTGTGTTGCTTAATTTCATATTCGTATCATTCGTATGTATTCGTAAATTAGTATCGCATTATACTGACTTCTTTCCTTGTTTGATTTTTATCACCTCACCCTCGTATCTAATGCCCTTACCTTTGTATGGTTCTGGCTTCTTCAGCGCACGTAAGTGAGCGGTGAATTCTCCAACCTTATCTTTATCGATGCCGGAAATAGTGATTACATTTTTTTCAACAACAACTTTAAGACCTAGTGGAATTGGCACATTTACAGGATGAGAAAAACCGAGAGCGAGGACAAGCTTATCTCCTCTTACTTCAACTTTGAAACCGATTCCCTCAAGGACTAATTTTTTTTCAAATACTTTATTTACCCCTGCAATCATGTTCATGACATGAGATGCGTAAGTTCCCCATAGGGCAGCCGATTCCAAGGTCGTGACGGTTGGTTTCAAAATTACTTTGCCATCTTTTGTTTCGACAGCAATCTCCGGACGAACTTGCCTTGTCAGCTCGCCGAGTGGTCCTTTTACAGCCAATGCGCCATTAGCAAACACAACGGTGGTGTTTGCTGGAATAGATATTTCTTTTTTGCCGATTCTACTCATTTTAATTTTGATTTTTGTTGGTTGGATTTAACTTATACAACTTTTCCAACTTAAAAACTTATCTACCATATATTGAACAAAACTTCTCCGCCAACTTTTTCTTTGCGAGCATCAGCACCGGTCAAAACACCTTTTGGAGTAGATATAATACTGTCGCCATAACCATTTTTTACTTTGCGAATATCACTTACTTGCTGATAGACACGACGAGATGGTTTGGAAACTCTTTTGACGCCAATAATTTTTGGAGTACGACCATCATAGATAAGTTCAACTTCAACAAACTTTGCTACCTTCTTGCCCTTTTTAGTTACTGACTTTAGGTAACCATGGTTTTGGAGTAGAGTGCAAATTTCAAACTTAAGTTTGGAATAAGGAATGAGTACCGTCTCTTTTTGAGCGGCACCGCCATTCTGTATACGGATTATCATGTCTGAAATAGGATCGGTCATTTTTAGTTTAATAAGTTTAGAAGTTGTATATGTTGTATAAGTTTTGTTGTATTTGAATTGTTAAACTTATTCAACTTTTTCAACTTATACAACTTCATAACTTGCTACCAGCTTGATTTCTTAACACCAGGAATTTTTCCTTCATTGGCAAATTCACGGAAGCAAATTCTGCATAGGTCAAAATCGCGCATATATCCTCGCTTTCTTCCACAACGGAAACAACGGTTAACAGCCCGGGTAGAGAATTTCGGGGTTTTCTTTGATCTTGCGATGACTGATGTTTTTGCCATTGTTAACAAAAAAGCTTCAACGAAGCTAGGGACTCATCCTAACAAGACCGTTTGGTATTGTCAAACATGGGTTTTCTTTGATTTTGGGCGCTTTTTTGACTACCTCGGATACCCTTGTTTTTAAGGTAAATATATACATAATGGGTCAAGAACTGCACCTTAAGCAGAGGAAATACCAGATGACATCCGTGACGCCCAGTGAAATTGATATGGCCAAGCATCTGAGGGAGTACATATACTCCACACAGAAAGTAATACTTTCTGTGTGGAGTATATTGACATACATGGAAGATCCGGCGCTATACACACCGTCGGAGGCTCTGGTTGAAGCAACAATCAAAAAGAGTCAGGAAGTGAATCCTCACTCCGATAGGGACTGGGCCATCCGGGTATTGAGACAGCCTTTCACCAAAAGTGGGCAAGAAAATATCTGGGGGAAAAGGCCTCGCCAATAAGTGTTGCCGCCCCAAAGCCCAACAAAAGAAGCGCCCCTGGCGCTTCTTTTTATTTCTTATTTTTTGCGTCTTCTTTCTTAAACGGAAAACCGAGCTCTTCTAGAAACGCCTTGAGTTCCTCCTTGGACTTGGCGCTGGTGACTATTGTTACTGCAAGACCAAATACATCTTTGAGGTCTTCATCTGAAGTCTCTGGGAAAATGGTGTGCTCACGAATACCAAGAGTGTAGTTACCCATAGGATCAAATGAGGTATTGGAAATGCCACGAAAGTCTTTTGTGCGTGGTAAAGCCACATTTACTAGTTTGTCCAAAAAATCAAACATTCTTGCACCACGCAGAGTGACTTGAAGCCCTACTGGGTCGCCTTCACGCACCTTGAAAGCGGCTACAGATTGCTTGGCTCCTTTGCGAGCTGGTTTCTGTCCGGTAATCTTGGCCAACCTGTCTTCTGCAAGATCAATTTTCTTTTTATCCTTAAACGATCCAACTCCAGCAGAAATTACCACCTTTTGGATGTGTGGAGTCTGCATGACATTTTTATATCCTCTCTTTTCTTTGAGAACTTTGTATGCTTCTTTTGTTTTTTCTTTTAAGGGTTTGGTAGCCATTTTAGTATTTATTATGAAATTTCGGTTTTGCTTTTTGTCCCGACACGAATCTTTTTGTTCCCTTTCATCTCATAGCGCACTCGTGTGCCCTTGCCAGTCTTTGAGTCAATAAGTTGTACGTTAGAAACATGAACAGGGAAAGCTTGCTCAAGAATCTGGCCTTTTTGGTTAGTCTTGTTAGCTCTCTTGTGAATTTTTTTAATATTTACATCGGCAACTACGACACTATTCTCTTTTGGAAATGCGCGAATAACTTTGCCGGTTTTACCCCGATCTTTTCCTGAAAGCACTATTACGTTGTCGCCCTTTTTTATGTTCATAAATTTTAATGAGTGAAACGAATATAAAAATCTGAACCCAGCCCCACTTTTAACACCAAACCTGCGTTGTTTCGCTGAGTTAGCTGTGTAAACATAACACTTTTTTGATAATTTGGTTTCATGTTTAAAAGTGGAGCTGGGTGGTTAAAAATATAGTCGCTTCGCTCCTTGTTTTTATACCACTTCTGGTGCCAAAGAAATAATTGGCTGAAAACCCATTTCACCAAGTTCCCTAGGAATTGGACCGAATACGCGTCCCGCGATTGGCTCATGCTTGGCTTTGTCTACGATAATAACGGCATTCTCGTCGAATCGCACATACGAACCATCGGAGCGTCGGAAAGGAAACTTTTGTCTGGCTACTACAGCATAAAGAATATCCTTTTTCTTAACCGCTTTTCGTGGTTGTGCCACTTGCACAGAAAGAACGACGATATCCCCGATTTGAGCGTATCTCTTTTTGGAACCGCCGAGCACCTTGAATACGCGTCCGATTTTGGCTCCGGAATTATCTGCAATTTTGACGATGGAACGTGGTTGAATCATGGTTTATTTTGTTTTTACAACAATGAAATGCTTGTTTTTTGAAATTGGTTTAGTTTCCTTTATGGTTACTTTCTCGCCGACGACACAAGTGTTGCCTACGTCGTGCGCTTGGTATCTTTTTCGGCGCTGAATAAATTTTTTGTATCTTGGATGTTCTACAAAGCGCTCGACAGCCACCACCACAGTATCTTTCATCTTGGTCGAAACCACTACACCCTTAAGGATCTTTGGTCTTGAAATTTTTTGTTGTGTTTCTTGGGACTCCATATAATTATTTCTTTCTTCGTGAAATTTCTGTCTGGATGCGTGCAACCTCGCGTCGCAATCCTCTGCCCTCTCGTATGTTGCGATTCTTGCTGCCCGCAATTCCAAAACGAAAACTCTTCAAAGCTTCCCCTTTTTCTACAAGTGATTTATGCAAATCTTTTTCGTCTGTGGTTTGAATATCTTTGGCCATCCCAGTAGGAAAATTTTAATATATAAATTGCGTGCTTATACTACTTATTTTTACTCTTTTGTCTATTTTGTTTTAATTTTTTACTTCGTTGAAATTTCCTACGGGACAAGTACATTATATACGTGCGACCACTTTGGTCTTGACCGGAAGTTTGGTTCCTCCTTTTCTCAAGGCTTCACGTGCCTCGACTTCAGGTAGCCCGTCTACTTCAAAGATGACTCGTCCCGGGAGAACGGCGGCTACGTAGCCGGCTAGATCTCCTTTTCCCTTGCCAAGCTTCACTTCAGCCGGCTTTTGAGTATACGGCATGTCAGGGAAAATGCGAATCCAAACTTTACCCGTCTTCCCTACAGAACGTGAAATGGCTTTTCGAGCTGCCTCAATTTGGTTTGAGCGAATACGTCCTGCAGCTAGAGACTTGAGACCAAAGGAACCGAAAGCCACTGTGGTGCCACGTGAAGATACTCCCACCTTTAGTGGGTTCTTGCGCATAGTTTGCCATTTTCGATATTTTACTTTTTTTGGGAGTAACATGTTGGTGTATTAAAAATGAAATATAAAATATCTAGCCTTGAGATTTATTATTTGACTTATCATCTTTGTTGAAAATTTCTCCACGATAAATCCAAACTTTGATTCCAAGATTTCCATACGGGAGCTTGGCTTCGTAGTGAGCATAGTCTACATCGGCTCTGAATGTCTGAAGTGGAATTTGTCCGAGCTTTTTTGTTTCACTGCGAGCAATTGAAGATCCTGCCAGTCTGCCTCCGAGGAAAATCTTTACTCCTTTGACGTCACGATTGGCCATAACCTTCTCCACCATTTGTTTCAACACTCGGCGATATGGTAAACGCTTTTCAAGCCCTTCAGCCACCATTTGAGCGACAATGGCTGCGTTTGATTCAGGAGACTTAAGCTCACGTATATCGAGTTTAACTTCCTCTTTGCCACTATAAACTCCCTTTTTCTTCATTACTTTGACTATCTCATCCTTGAGTTTTACCGCTCCGTCGCCCGAGCGACCGATAATCATACCTGGACGTGATGTCTCTACGATAATACGAAGCATTTTCTCATTACGCTCAATTTCAATACCACTGATATACATACCACGAAGTTTCTTTTCCAAATAAGCTCTGATGACAAGGTCACCGCGTAGAAATGCTTTGTATTTATCTTTCGCGCCAAACCATCGAGATTTCCAATCTCTGATGATGCCTAGTCTGTGTGAATATGGATGGACTGTGTGTGTCATGGCTATTAACTTACAACTGACGGCTTACCACCAACAACAGACGAACCCTTCTTAGATTTTTTTGTAGGTTGTAGGTTGTTGGTTGCTGGTTTCTTGCTTTTTGGTTCCTTAGTTTCTAGTACAAGCATTATGTGGCTTGTTCGTTTGTGAATGGACGGTGCTCGGCCACGTGAAGCACTGCGTCTTCGATATAAAATTGCTCCATTATCTACACGAATTTCTTTTATAAACAAATTTTCGGTCTCTATTTCTTTGTTCTTAGCATTTGCGATAGCCGAAGCAAGAAGCTTACCCAAGGGGCTAGCCGAACGCTTGGCAATGAAATTAAGTTTGGTCAAAGCAATCTTGGCATTCTGTCCTCGCAACTCTCTTGCCACAATTCGCACCTTGCGGGGCGATTGGCGATAGTTATTGAGTTGTGCGGTAACTGTAGGCATAAAAATAACTTAATACTATTTTGCGGGCGCCGCTGTAGACGCTCCTGCTGTCGCTGCTTTTGCTGATTGCGCTGCTGCAATTTCTGATTCTTTCTTGGCTTGTTCAATTTCTTTCTGCATTTTGCCGCCGTGTTTGACAAACTTGCGGGTTAGCGAAAATTCACCAAGTCTGTGACCTACCATATCTTCTGTCACAAAAACTTCAATATGATCTTTGCCATTGTGAACGCCAAAAGTAAAACCCACCATTTCCGGTGCTATCTGGCTAGCTCGTGCCCAAGTCTTGATGATACTTGAGGTACCAGCTTTCTGCCCCTCAATTTTCTTGAGAAGTCTTTCGTCTACATATGGACCTTTTTTGCTTGAGCGTGTCATAAAAACAAAAATACGAATATAAAAAGCCCACGAAGAGCTTGGCAGAAATACTAGCAAAATACGTAGTATTGTCAAATGAATATAAAGGAAAAGACCAGTCCCGACATAACGTCGAGACTGGCCTGTTGGTCGTGGTTGACCCCGACTAGAAGAGGGTGATGACAGCTTCGCCCGTGGCACCGTCTGTCACAACCCCCACCGCGTTCGCCCGCTCGGCCACCCTGTAACCTCTGAAGTGGCATGAAAGGACGATGTGGTCCGGCACCCTGCCGATCGGCGGGTTGCGGTCGCCGCGGACGGCCCATGAGCCCTCGAAGACGGGGGCGAGCTCCGCCATGCGGGCCTTGGTGATCCTGCGACGCTTCCGCTCGAACGAGATGCCGACGCGAACGTTGTCGCCCTTGCCCGCCTGCTGGTGGACTCGGACGGGACGGAAACCACGACGCTCGAGATGACCGATAAGTCCGGTGATCGTGCAACCACCGCCTTCGTTGATGAAGTTTTCCGACTGCCCCTGGGGGGTCGGCTCGCCGACGTGCTTCTTGGGCTTGCGGGTCTTGACCCAACTCGGAATGAGCTTGGTCCGGTTCGACGTCACGAGGACGCGAACGGAGTCGATCCCTTCGAGCGATCCGCCCAACAGGGTTGCGGTTTGCATCTGGTCATACCTCCTAATGCGGTGAGTACAACTGGTGAACCGAGGGTAAAAATGGGCTATCCGTTACTGGCTGTATGATAGCATACTACAATAAAAAAGTCAAGGAGAAGTGAGCTAATCCTTGGCCGTGGCTAAATAGAGCCGTTTTTTATACTTATATTTTTGGAGGGACCCAGAGCGCTTGTGAAAGACCGATCTCAAGCAGTTTCAAAAATTCAAGTGAATCAATTTTGGTTGGAGAAATACCAACAGGATTTGGTCCTCCGTTAAAAATGGAATTGGTAGCAGTATCATAGAACCATTCAGGAATAGATGGAAAAGTTCCCGCCACTGCCACCTCTTTTGCATCTGAATCAATAGTAATTCCTTTCGCATCTGCCTCTTGCATACGCAAAAGGACAACGAGGGAGCGAAGGTCAGCTCGTGTTGTTTGGCGAGTCAAAATATTTACATGTCCTGAAGATAGTCTGACAGCAACAACATCATAATTACCCCCAGCGCGCGCACGGAGAAATCCTGCCATACTTACATTGTCACTTTCTATGTAAATGCATTTATAACTTTCTTTCCCCTGCCTAACCATAAATGTGTAGGTCTTCCCTTGTTCTGTTTTTTCTTTAAACTCTTTGGGAATTTCAAATACCCTCTGAATTTCTTCGTCAAGAAATGCTTCTAAAACAGGGAGAATAGTTTCTATTACTTGTCCCGGTTCCTTAACAAATTTTTTGTTCAAAACGGTTATTAGGCTTGGTAGGCCAAATGCCCGATCAAGTGGATCTTCGGAAATAACACCTTTACCAAAAAAATCATCACGCTCCGCAATCTGCAATAATTTGGCGAGGGCTTGGTTGTTATCAACTTCTAGGAAACGTGCGACAAGGTGAGAGACTATCGTCTGAAAAGGTTTATTGTGGTGGTCAAAAACGCCACCACCGACATCAATGAGAAATATTCCCTCCGACCTAAGTGACTCTTCTGTATCTCCCTCGCCCAAACGAGGCACTACTTCATAATTAGCATCTTCTATGCCTGGGAAAATATCCTTGCCGTATCGCCTAAGTATAAGAATGGCGATACAGGTATCGGTTTGGGGACGAGAAGGAGTATAAATAGTTTTTACTCGAACATATTCATCCTTAGGAACAAAATCTATTGGCACAGGGTTGCGTTTTCTAAGGTCATCTGCAGAAGAAACTCCAATGCCTGCAAGCATGTTTTCTTCGTTACTACTTTTTGAGAATAGGGTGATGTGAAGAGGAGGAATAGAGAGATGCACTGACAACAATGCATTTATTTTATCCAAAAATTCCTTAATAGCCTCAATGTCAATCATTTGAATAATGCTTTCGCGCATTTCATCTTCACCATCAGAACGTGTAAATGTTTTTGAAATCCGATAAGCTTCGTTCTTCAAAGTAAATGTCCAATCAGTGTCATTGATTATCGAATGAATGTTATCAACAATGGACTCACCCGCATTTCCACTACTTTTTTCAATTCTATCGAGAATTCTTTTCCCAACATCAAAACCAAAAATCGTAATATGGGGTTCATCCTTTTCTTTAAGCCCATATGATTCAGCATATTTACGTAGAACCTCCGGAAAATCAATGTCTGAAGACAAAACCGAAAGGAGAAGCGTCCCCTTTTCTGTATCAAACACAACTGCATCTGGTTTTAGTTCCCCAGCCATAATTATCAATAATACACGCATATTGCGTTTTGGCGAGATACAAAAAAGCTCCAGAAGAGCTTGGCCGAAATACTATATGAGAAAGGGCCGGAACGCATGCGTTCCGGCCCTGCTCGATATACAACCAGTTGGTGGCCATGATGCTACGTATCCGAATCCTCATTCGGTTTCCGAAACAATAGTACAATAGCTGCTTGGCCATTCCTCCTGTCTACACTAGCATCACCACTTTGGGCGGGGGGCAACAGGTATCTAAGTGGAATGGTAATTTGACGCCCGTTGGGAAGTTCTCCAGTAAGAAGCGGCTCAAGACCAGCGGTGGCAGCCAGCACGACCGCTTCATACACCTCTACAGCGTCGCTCATGAGCTGGTGCCTGGGCACTCCGACGCGCACCTGCCCAATCCTGCCCAACCTTTCTTCGGTTGCCTTATCAATCTTCGTGTATGCACCCAGTCGACGAGGCTCATCAGACATAGTGGCTCCGTAATTTAAACAAGATGAAATCCATTCGTACAAATCTCAATTAAGAATACGTGCGGATGAGAAACTGTCAAACAAAAAAACCCTTGCGGGGATTTTTGTTTTTATTTACCTCCCACTTTCCTTCTTCGAACGATATGAATATTTGAATATTTTTTTGGTCGACGAGATTTCTGACCTTTTCCTGTTGGTCGGCCGGTACGTGTCTTCTGTCGACGGCTTCCGCGACCCGATCGTCCTTCTCCTCCGCCGTGTGGATGGTCTACTGGGTTCATGGCAGTACCACGTACCGTTGGGCGGATACCAAGCCATCGTGAGCGTCCGGCTTTGCCGATGTTTACCAAACGATTTTCATCATTGGAAACTTCGCCGAGAGTTGCCCAACAATTCTCACTAACCTTACGAATTTCAGTTGAAGGCATTTTGAGGTCAATCTTACCTGCATCCTTGGCCACAACTTCAATGTAGTTACCAGCAGATCGTCCGAGCTTGCCACCACCGTTTGGTTTTACTTCTACGTTGTATACAAATGTTCCAAGTGGAATATTTTTCAAAGGGAGACGATTGCCCGGTGTTTGCGGAGCAGATTCACCGGTAATTAAAGTGTCGCCAGTTTTTACACCTTTTGGTAGCAAAACGTAACGCTTTTCACCGTCACGATAAACAGCTAGGCCGATGAAACCGGTGCGATTTGGATCATACTCCACACTTAGGATGGTGTAAGGAATATTTATTTTGTCATATTTAAAATCAATCTCGCGGAAAAGTCTCTTGTGCCCTCCACCCTTGTGCGCGGTGGTGATGCGACCGTGATGATTGCGTCCCATCTTTCTACTAAACCCGGTAGTCAAAGACTTGTGAGGATTTTGCTCGGTAATAATCTTCGAGTAGTGAATCGAAGTCATGTTTCGTCGCGATTTGGTTGTCGGTTTATAGTGTTTCATTTTATTTTCTAAACAAACTCAATCTTGTCACCTTTTTTTAGGTAGACAAAAGCTTTCTTCCCACCAGCCTTGGTGCCACGCTTACCGCGCATAATCAAATCTTTTTTAGGAATTGTAACTGTACTGACTTTTGTTGGTGTCACTTTGTAACCTTCTATCACCGCATTACGAATCTGTAATTTCGTAGCAGATGGAATAACATTAAAAATATAAACGTTATTGTTCATTGATTTTTCCGAAGCTTTTTCAGTAATACGAGGACTCAAAAGAATGTGAGTAAGGTGATGAATACCGAGAACCTTTGTGGTCTTTGAAGTTTCCTTTGATTCTTTTGTAACTTTTTTTAGAGCCATGAAATTATGCTTATTTTACCGCCTTTTTTCCTTGTCCTGAGCCCAACGAAGGAGCCTGCTTTGTCTTAGAGACTTTGGCCTTTGCCTTGGCTTTCACAGTGGCTTTTCGTGTTGCTCGTGCAGGCTTTGAGATTACTGTGGCATCCAAAGATTTTGCCGAAAGTGGAACTTTCATTTTTGATTCCAAAATGGCAACAGCTTCTTTGGGTCCAACCAAAACAATTCCTTTGTACTGGAGTAACATAAGAGGATTTAGGTTTCTTACTTCATCCACAGTGACAGTCTCTATGTTTCGCATACTGCGAACAATATTCTCGTCACGTTTTGCAAATGCTATTAATAGTGCATTGCCCTTTCTTTCAAAAGAAGGGAAATTTCTAATCGCACCACTCATTGTAGAAAGGGTAGAAACTGCATTCTTGGTCTTTGCATCATTCATGGAAAGTGAATCAACAAAAAATACTTCGCCATCACGTAACTTTCTAGAAAGAATCGTGTAAAGTGCTTTGGCTTTCATGCCACGATTTACTTTGCGGGCATAATTTTTGTCCTTACGTGGTCCGTGTGTGACACCTCCACCGACCCAAATAGGTGAACGTGTAGATCCGTGTCGAGCTCGGCCAGTGCCCTTCTGCTGCCATGGCTTCTTGCCTCCTCCGCGGACTTCACCGCGAGTCTTGGCATGAGCGATTGGCTGTCTTGCATTTGATGCCATAGATACAGCAACCTGGTGAACCAAGTCGGAGTTCCAATTCAAACCAAAAATATGCTCGGGAAGTGTAATCTTTCCCGCATCTCCGCCTTTTTGGTTGTAAACTGCTGTTTCCATGTTTTTCTTGAGTTAAGAATTACGAATTATGAATTAAAATTTTCTTGATTCTTAATTCTTACTTCTTATCTCTACTAAAGTTCCCCTTCGTCCTGGTACCGCTCCAGAAATCAAAATTAGATTTTCTTCAGGATTGACTTGAACTACTTTGAGATTCTTCACGGTTATGCGATCACTACCCATTCGTCCGCCCATGCGCATTCCTTTTGGAACTTTGTTACGCAATCCTCCACCGATAGAACCCGGCTCGCGCTCTGAGTGCTTTTGACCGTGACTTCGTGGACCTCCTTTGAAACCATGGCGCTTCACGACTCCTTGAAACCCCTTTCCTTTTGAAGTTGCGGACACAGAAACGGTGTCACCTTCTGCGAAGGTAGAAACGTCTATGGTGCTACCGAGTTCTGGCATAGTTGCACTGTCATCCATACGAAATTCTTTGACGGTAGCAAAAGAGCCTTTGCCTGCAAAATGGCCCTTTAGAGCCTTGGTTAGATTCTTTTCTTTCTTTACGCCGAAACCCACTTGGACAGCTTTGTAGCCATCTCGAGCCTGGTCCTTGATAGCAGTGACAACAATCGGTCCAGATGAAAGTACGGTTACAGGAGTAACTCGGCCTTCGCTGTCGAAGACTTGAGTCATGCTATGCTTTTTTGCTAGAAGAAACTTCATGATACGAATATTACGAATTGGGAACGAATGACGCGAATTATACGCAGAAGACAGAAAAAGGCAATCCAAAACGAATATTACGAATTATTCGTGGTATTCGTGGCCATTCGCAGATTTGTGTACCCTACATAAGTTTGACGTCTATGTTCACCCCGGATGGAAGCGAAAGATTGGTCAAAGATTCAATAAGCTTAGGAGTTGGGTTTACAATATCAATCAATCGTTTATGAATCCTCATCTCAAACTGCTCTCGCGCATTTTTGTAGACGAACGATGCGCGATTGACTGTATACTTTTTGATTTCAGTAGGAAGAGGAATTGGCCCAAGAACTACTGCATCATAACGCATGGCCGTATCCATAATTTGTTTTACCGACAAATCAAGAATCTTATATTCGTAAGCGCGCACTCGAATTCGCAAACGTGACACAGGTGCTTCCTTAGAAACCTTCGGGGCTTTTGCCACCTTAGGTGCTTTTGCAACCACAGTTACTTTTGTTTTCTTTGGTGCGCTCTTTTTTGTTGTAGTTTCTTTGGCCATGTAATCAGTTGTCAAGTTACGAAGTTGTATAAGTTGTATAAGTTTTTGAATTTTAACTTATTAAACTTATGAGTGAAGCGGAACTTACAAACTTATAAACTATTAAGCTGTAATCTTCGTTACCACTCCTGCTCCCACGGTCTTGCCCCCTTCACGGATAGCGAAGCGCTGTTGATCTTCAAGAGCGATTGGCGAAACGAGTTTTACCTTGAAGGTTACAGTGTCTCCAGGCATTACCATTTCTACCCCCTCCTTGAGAGTCACCTCTCCAGTAACATCAGTTGTACGAATGTAGAACTGTGGTTTGTAACCGGTAAAGAATGGAGTGTGGCGACCACCTTCTTCCTTTTTCAGAATGTAAACTTCTGATTCAAATTCAGTATGAGGAGTTACAGATCCTGGTTTTGCAAGAACTTGTCCGCGAGTTATGTCTTCTTTCTTCAATCCGCGAACGAGAACTCCTGCATTGTCACCTGCCATACCACTGTCGAGTGACTTGTTGAACATTTCAATACCAGTGACAACAGTCTTCTGTGTTGGTTTGAGACCGACAACTTCAACTTCTTCACCAACTTTGATAGTTCCTCGCTCAATACGACCAGTAACCACAGTTCCTCGGCCTTCAATAGAGAAGATGTCTTCTACTGGCATGAGGAATGGCTTATCAACTTCACGAACTGGATTTGGAATAAATGTATCAAGAGTTGTGACGAGCTCCATAACTTTTTGTGCCCATTCGTCAGTCATGTCCTTGGCTTCAAGAGCCTTGAGACCTGAACCTCGAATAATAGGAGCATTTGCACCATCAAAACCCTGCTTGGTGAGAAGCTCGCGAATTTCTTCTTCCACAAGGTCAATAAGTTCTTTGTCAGGCACCATATCGCACTTGTTTAGGAAGACAATTACCTTGGGCACACCGACTTGCTTGGCAAGGAGAATGTGCTCACGTGTCTGTGGCATCACACCGTCTGTAGCTGCAACGACAAGTACTGCACCGTCCATTTGAGCCGCACCGGTAATCATGTTTTTGATGTAGTCGGCGTGTCCTGGAGCGTCGATGTGAGCGTAGTGACGAGACGGCGTCCAGTATTCGGAGTGGTGGAGAGCAATAGTAATACCGCGTGCCTTTTCTTCTGGGGCACTGTCAATTTTGTCGATTGCTTCAACTCGTGCTCCATAACCCTTGTCCTTGTTCATATCAAGGACGTGAAGAATGGATGCTGTGAGGGTCGTCTTGCCGTGGTCAACGTGGCCGATTGTACCGACGTTTACGTGAGGCTTGGAACGATCAAACTTTGCTGATTCTGCCATAGTAATTTTGTATTAAAAAACTCAATAAATAAAAATGAAACCTGAGAAACAGGTAGAAGACATCATAACAAAGACCAGTAAGGAGTCAAGCTTTCCTATGGGTTTCTCGCCAAATATTGTGAATATAATGGGGATAAATGAAAAAACCCGACAGAGAGGAGACTACCTCTTTGTCGGGCCCGTGTAACCTCGTTCACGGTCGTGCGGGGAAAAGATCGTATTCTCCACCACCTTCACCGTCTGAAAATATGACGAAGAATTTTGCGTGGCGAAACTTGAGACCCATGTTGATACCAACGAGCATTTCTGGCGTAAACTCAGGGTAAACCACTTTGGCCTCGGCCGCGGAAAGTGGTTTACCCGCTTTCTTCAGGGCTTCCAGAATGGCCCGCAGACTGGGCTTCCACACGAAACCACCAACTTCAGAGAGGGCCTTATCCCAATCTGGCTTAAAGGTTTGATCACCACCGCTGGGGTACGACATGCTATGCCTCCATGAGATTGCGTACGAACTTAAAATTCTTTAGTTACATTATTCTTAATGTTGTTTGATGTCAATACAAACGAAAAGCCCAACGATGTAGTCTGTTGGACTAATCGTTGGGCTGTTTACCCACCCAGCTTACGCCGTGCGGATATGGTTGTGCTCTTCGACGAACGTGCGGTGTTCCAGACTCTTCGCCTGTGCACGAACCTTGTTCGGACGACGACCGTGCTTGTTCGTCGAGATCGTGCCGATGGTGGTGCTGGTCGAAACGACCGAACTCGCGATCTTGCGAATCGCTTCGCTCTTGGTCACGAGAAGCTTCTCCGGGTCGAGCTTGGCAACCAAACTCACCAGGACGATGGCGAACGTGTCGTTGTTGAGCAGACCCATCTTTTCCACGGCGGCGAACTTCTCGCCTCCCATGCTTGGAACGAAGGGTGACTCGCGATCCACCACATACAGCGTGGTGAAGTTGAGCTCCTTTTCGTACACGCTCGACTGCCACTGCCTTGCGCCAGTCGACGTGTTCACCCCACGACTGACCTCAAGCTCGAAGTCGTACTCGATCTCGTCGAGATTGACCTCGGTTTCGACGGCCCGTGCGACTTGCTTGACCTCCTCGGTGATGGCCTCGAAGAGGTCGACCGAGACGATCACGAAAGTCTTCGAGGGGCTCTCGAAAACCGTGCGCCCGCGGTAGCACAAGAAACGCTTGTACTCCGCCGACGGCTGAATCGCCGAGTGCAGGTCTGGGACGTAGATGACGGACTTGAGTCCGATCATCCCGTCCGACTTCCACTGCGGCGCGTCGGTCTTCTGGTTCTTGCCGAGGGCGAACGTGAGATCGAGAACCTGGGGCGTTGCCTGCGTCATCCTATGCTCCTGCCTATTGGCGGAGAGGGGTAATGTAACAGAACATCCTAACTTTTTTAATAATAGCATATTTAAAATAAAAAGTCAAGCACAATTAATAGCAAACATCAAAAAACAGCCACAATTGGCCGTTTTTTGGCTAAAATTGAAATCCCAGACTAAATGAATTCGAGGCTTAGCCTTGGGAATTTGAAACTAAGGCTAAGTCCTCGGATACCTCATTATTTCCTTGACTCTATGATTGTTGTTGCCACATTCTGTGGCACGATAGCATAGTGGTCAAACTCCATTGTAGAACTTCCACGACCTTCGGTCATAGAGCGAAGTGATGTGACATAACCAAACATTTCAGAAAGCGGGACTTTGGCAGTAATGACTTTGAGTTCTCCGCGGTCAGCCATGCCTTCTATTTGTCCGCGCTTGGACGAAAGATTTCCGGTGATGTCACCCATGAATTTTTCTGGCACCACCACTTCAATTTTCATAATTGGCTCAAGGATGACAGGACCAGCTTTCTTCGCCGCTTCTTGGAATGCTTGTGACGCAGCAATCTTGTATGCAATTTCAGATGAGTCAACATCGTGAGAACTTCCGAATGTCAGCTCGCAAGAAATATCTGTCATTTTAAATCCTGCCACCACTCCACGGTCCATAGATTCGTGGACACCTTTTTCGACAGCAGGAATAAATTCTTGCGGAATGACACCCCCTTTGATTGAGTTTATAAATTCAAATCCCGGCTCGCGATGCGCATTCTTGGGCACCTTCTCTTCTGGATCATAGTGTGGAAGAGGTTTGATGTTGATGACGACGTGACCATACTGACCTTTTCCTCCGGTCTGCTTGATGTATTTGTTTTCTACTTCTGCAGTGCCCGTGATGGTTTCTTTGTAAGCTACTTGTGGTTTGCCCACATTTGCTTCCACAGAAAATTCTCGCTTCATTCGGTCAACCAATATTTCGAGGTGGAGTTCTCCCATTCCCATGATGACAGTCTCGCCTGTCTCTGAATCTGATTTGATTTTAAATGTAGGATCTTCATCAGAAAGTCGTTTGAGTGCCATGCCCATTTTTTCTTGGTCGGCTTTTGTTTTTGGTTCAATGCGCAAACTAATAACCGGCTCTGGGAATGTGATTTGGTCAAGAATAATTGGATGATCTTCATCGCAGAAAGTATGTGACGTTTTTGCATCTTTGAGACCTACCGCAGCGGCGATTTCACCTGAAAAAACTTTCTTCACCTCCTCACGGTCGTTGGCCTGAAGACGCACAATACGGCCAAGACGCTCCTTTTTTCCAGTTGTTGAATTGTAAATATAACTTCCTGATTCAATGGTTCCAGAGTATACACGGAAGAACGTTAGCTGGCCGACAAACGGGTCTGCTTGCAGTTTGAAAGCAAGCGCGGCAAACGGTTCGGAGTCTGATGCATGTCGAATGACTTCTTCACCGGTATTTGGATCAATGCCCGTAACTGGCGGAATATCAAGTGGAGAAGGAAGGTAATCCACGACGCCATCAAGAATGAGTTGAACTCCTTTGTTCTTGAGAGCAGAACCTGCGTACACAGGGAAAATCTTGTTTGCAATTACCGCTTTGCGAAGCGCGACTTTCAAAGTTTCAATTGGAATTTCTTTTCCTTCTAGATATATTTGGGTCAACTCATCATCACTTTCTGCAATTTTTTCTACAAGTTCGTGTCTGTATTTTTCTGCATCGGCTTTGAGGTTTTCTGGAATTTCTTTTTCCACCACATCTCTGCCAAGCTCTCCTTCGAAGTCATACATCTTCATCTTCAAAAGATCCACGACACCTTCGTGTTTGTCTTCTTCTCCGACGGGAATCTGCATTCGCACTGCTTTCTTGGAAAGTCGGTCGAGAATAGATTTGTATGAACGTTCAAATGAAGCACCGATACGGTCAAGTTTGTTGATAAAACAAATGCGAGGCACATTTGCATCTTCTGCGTAGCGCCAGTTGGTTTCTGATTGTGGCTCCACACCAGCAACTCCGTCAAAAACTACAACTGCACCGTCGAGCACACGAAGTGAACGCTTTACTTCCACTGTGAAATCAATGTGACCTGGGGTATCAATAATATTGAAACGAATTTTGTTTTCTTTTTTTAATCTCTCTTCTTTGGAAAGATAGGTTGGTGCCCAGAAACAAGTGATGGCTGCCGCTGTGATAGTGATGCCACGCTCGCGCTCCTGCTCCATCCAGTCAGTGGTGGTCTCCCCCTCATGCACTTCACCAATGCTGTGCTGTGCGCCGGTGTAATACAAAACACGCTCACTTGTGGTGGTTTTGCCAGCATCAATATGCGCAATGATTCCAAAATTTCTGACACGTTCTAAAGGATAGTCGCGTTCCATAGCTATTGTGTATTTTTTTTACAAGCTCTTCCAATTAATGTTGCTACTAATTTTTGTTCAGTTTCAGTTTGCAAACCAATTTCAGAAACAAAAGCATCTCCACTTTGTTTTGGCCACAATTCACTCTCCAGTGCAAAGTTCAGTTCTGACGAACCTAAGTGGACACCATTAGTTTTTTCTTTCGCAACTTCTTCTGCGTAAGCTCGCATTTTTTCTACAACATTTGTTATTACAACCTGACTGATACCAGCATGACTTAAATCTGATCTTAGTGTATCTAGATCAATCTGAATTGAATCTTCTCCATTGTCTATATTTAAAACATGAACCTGATCAATATTATTTTCAAATGTCATAAATGTTGGGCAGTTAAATACTAAATCTAACACATCACTCGACTTTGGGCCCCGGGGTAAATCCGCTGTAAAAGATTTACCATGCAAAATGGGCAAAAGCTTTGTTTGCTTCTGCCATCTTGTGAGTATTCTCACGCTTGCGGACCGCTTCACCTTCATTCTTTGCAGCAAGCATAATTTCTTCTGCGAGCTTGGCCGCCATTGGCTTGCCCTTCTTTCCACGAGCACCTTCAATAATCCACTTCATAGAAAGAGCTAGACGTCGCTCTGGGCGAACTTCACGAGGAATCTGATAGTTGGCACCCCCGACACGTCGTGAGCGTACTTCCATAGTAGGACCGGTATTCTTGAGCGCGGTCTCAAGGGTATCGAGAACCGCGTCGTCACCGACTTCCTTCTTGATGATATCAAGTGCACCATAAACCACCGAACGCGCAGTGTTCTTTTTCCCAGACTCCATACAATAATTGATAAACTTCCCCACCTTTGGTGAGCTGTAGACTGAATCTGGCGCTGCAATATTTCTATTTTTAACTTTTCTTCGCATTTTTTTGTAAATTGTTGGTTGTAGGCTGTCGGTTATTTTGCCTTTGGACGTTTAGTTCCATACTGACTTCGGCCCTTTCTGCGATTTTCTACTCCGGTAGCATCTAGCACGCCACGGACAATAGAGTAACGAAGTCCTACGTCTTTTACACGACCGCCTTTGACCATAACCACGGAGTGCTCTTGGAGATTATGCATCATTCCAGGAATGTAAGCGGTGATTTCCATACCGTTTGTAAGACGGACACGGGCAATCTTTCGAATAGCAGAGTTTGGTTTCTTTGGAGTCTTGGTTGTTACCTTGGTGCAGACACCTCGCTTGAATGGCGCGTAAAAGAAAGTAGGGCGATTTTTAATAGAATTGAATCCACGAGTAAGAGCCACCGACTTTGATTTCCTTGCAGTGTGTGTGCGCTTTCGCTTTACTAGTTGGTTTATGGTGGACATTTATTTAAACGTGAAACGTAAACCGTGGAACTTAAAATCGTGTTTAATTCACTACGGCAAACGAGTGAACGCCATAGTAACATACTCGCATTTTTTATCAAGTAAGCATACGTTATTTTTCCGCTCTACGTTCTACGACTAACGCCCTACGACAATCCAGTAAATATATGAAATAGGTAGTATGCGATTGGAGCGATATACTGCCAAAGGAAAAAGATGAAAATAAGGGCAAGGATAAGACTGTATCGTTCCAAGAAGGCGCGGACACCCGCAAAGCTATTTGTCGGAAACAAGGAAAAAAGAATTCTGGATCCATCCAATGGAGGAATGGGTACGAGATTAAAGACTGCCAAAAGAATATTTATAAATACAATCAATGCTGAAACCTGAATGAAGGAACCAGGTAATGTGACAGAGCCGAAACGAATAATCAATGAGAACATACCTGCAATACAAATATTGGAGAGCGGCCCAGCCACAGCAACTAGTGCTTCACCCCATCTTCGGTTGCGGAGATTGTAAGGATTGAATGGCACTGGCTTTGCCCAACCAATAATAAATCCGCCAAGAAAATACGACATCAGTGGGACAAGAAAAGAACCCACTGGGTCAAGGTGCTTAAGAGGATTGAGGGTCAGACGACCTTGATATTCAGCGGTGTGGTCGCCCTGAAGCATGGCCGCGTATCCATGTGATACCTCATGCACAACCACAGACATTATGAGAATAATTAATTGAAATGCTAAATCCATAATATGTAGATGTAGTATAGCAAAACTTGTATTTTTTTGTTGTTTGTTGTAAGTTGTAGGTCTTACTTTTTATGGCAAAAATCTGCGCAGTCACAAAAAAGGGTTCACGTGTTGGCGGTGGATATAGCAACCGCACTCGTGCTACCCAGTTCAATCCTACGGGCATGGTCCGTAAATATCCAAATCTTCAGAAAAAGAGGATTTATATTCCTGAACTCAAAAAGACTGTCGTTGTCACTCTATCTGCTCGTGGTATCAAAACTCTAAATAAGAACGGCGCGTATCGAACCCTGAAGAAGGCCGGGGTAATTTAAAACAAAATAAAAGCGCCACGAGAATCACAACTCTTTTATTTTAACCAGACATTTTCACCATCAGAAACAAAAGTAATTGTGCCATGTTCCGCAGTTGTAATAATTGTTGAGCTTGCTGCTGTGAGACGATCAGTAACGGCCTTTTTGGGATACCCATAAGTATTATCGGGTGCTACAGAAATAACCGAGTATTCTGGCGACACAGCGCTCAAAAATTCTTCACCGGTGGATGTATCAGCGCCCTGATGCGCCACTTTCAAAACTTGGCAATGAAAATTGGCTCCATATAGTGACACCAAATAATTTTCAATGTTTAACGGAGCATCAGCCATAAAGAGAAAACAAGTTTTACCAAAAACATATTGAGCGACAATAGAAGCGGTACTTGGGTCCACACCAGAAAGTTTTCTGTCCGGAAATAAAATTCGTAAAAACGAACCGTCATGTAGATCTATGGTGGTGCCGAGTTGCGCAGTCACCACTGGTATGTTTTGTTCACTCAAAAGTTTTTCTGTTTCGCCGTCCGCACCACCTTTCCCTGCCACACCAGAATTAAAAAAGGTCCCCACATGATAATGTGCCAGAACAAACGGCAATCCAGCCGACGAAGAGAGAGCCGAATGTGTTTCCACAACGGCATCAAGTGAACGGGCAAACAATGGCAACAACCTGTTTAGCTCAGTCAGAACCGTTTTATCTGGACCGCCATCTATAAGAATGCTGTTCCCCATTAGTCCTTGTATGAGAATAGCATCTCCATTTCCAACGTTGAGAAATGAAACACTTACGGTCTCTTTTGGTTTGATTTGACCGACAACAAACCATGCAATGACATAAGAAATGGCTAGAAATATAGCCACATACCATTGCCAACGCCCCAGGTGTTTTTTCCAATCGTTCATGTTTGTATTATCACATAACGCAATACGAATATGCGAATGATACGAATTGACTCAGACATCCGATGTCCAAATGCATCAGGACATTGGATGTCTTGGCACACAGATTCGTGAGTTATTCGTAGATTAGTATCATGATTAGAAAAAGTGATATCATGAAAAGATACTTATTATTACTAAACTCTCAAACTATGACCAAATCTTTCATTGAACAAAAATTTAATATTCCGACCCTCGTCGGAATTAGCGCGAAAAATATAGAGGAACATTTGAAATTGTATTCTGGATATGTAACCCACTCCAACCTTGTGCTTATAAAAATCGAAGAGTTATCTTCCGACGCTGAAAAAAATATGGGCATTTTGAGCGGGATGCAGAAACGTTTTGGGTTTGAATATAATGGTATGCGTAATCATGAAATATACTTCGCATCTCTCGAGAGTGGGTCAACCAATATCACTAAAGATAACGCTCTGCACAAAATGATTGAAAATACTTGGGGTTCATTTGACGCTTGGTTTATTTCATTTAAGTCACTGGCCACTACTCGTGGCGTTGGCTGGGCGATGCTTTATTGGGACAGGAAAGACAAACGACTACTGAACGCTTGGATTGACGAACAGCACTTGGGACAACTCCAAGACTGCGCCCTCATTCTCGGACTTGATATGTGGGAGCACTCTTACGTTGCAGATTACCAGCCGTCAGGAAAAAAGCAGTACGTGGAAGATTTTTTCAAAAATATCAACTGGCCTGTAATTGAAGAAAATTTTAGGAAGGCGCTTGCTTAGTTACTGACAAAGATTTTTTGTTTTTCATATAGAAAAATCCTGCGGTAAAAATTGCGTAACAGACAACCGGAATAAGTGGTGAAACCGCTGAAAGTGACAAGTACGAACCTGGAATTTGAGATACATGTTCAGCAATCCAAATGATGTAAAAAAGCATAAAGTAAGTAATCATTGCGGGCACAAAAGCGACCCAGTAGCCGAAAAACCCTAGAATACCAGTGAAAAAACCAATGCCCATAAGCATCGGCACAATTGGCAACACAATTAGGTTTACAAAAAATCCTGATAGCGAAACAATGCCGCTAGAATAAATGAGAAGTGGCATGACAAATATTTGCGCAGATATTGTGGCGCTGGCTATTTCACGCAGTCCCCATTTTTCCGTAATCCAACCCAAATGGGGTGTAAGAAAGGGCGAAAACCAAATGAGCGCAACGGTGGCAAGGAAAGACAGCTGAAAACCAAGATCGTAAACCAAAATCCATGGGTTAATAACAACCATAACGAGTGCGGCAATGGTCAGGCCGCGACCAACATCATATTTTCTACGCAGTGCCTGCGCGCTTATTGCAAGCAAAGCCATGATGGCTGCCCGCACGACAGATGCACCGCCACCGGACATTATAGAAAAAAGAATCACAGCCAGAGCGCCAAGGGCAAGTGAATAATTTCTGCCAAAACGAGAAAACAAACGACGCGCCGACTCGGCTACAATCATGATGTTGTAACCTGAAAGAACAATGATGTGAATTATGCCAACCTTACGAAAAGTATCGGTGAGACTGTTCGACATCCCATCAGCATCACCTAAGACAATTCCTGAAAGTAATCCTGACTCCGGGTATGGCATCACTCGCTCAAATGATGCAACCAAAGAATCCCTAAGATTGAAAAGTATTTTTGAAACAAAAAATACATTTCCCTCACCCACTTTCGTCAGAGTGGCATGCGACATTACAAACGTGATGCCGTCACGATACAAATATGATTGATAATCAAATGTTCGCCCGCTGTCTGTGGCAAAAGGCTTGGGTAAATCTAGTCCTCCATAGACACTGACACTGTCTCCATATGAATAAACTGGAAACATACTTCCGCGAACCAAAATTTTGGTTTTGCTGTCTGTTTGAATTACATAAAGCCTGTACGTACCCTTCTCTTGTGGTTTTTCTATAATTGTTCCCGCGACGTCTGCACTTTTTCCTACTTGTGTAAGCAAATCTTGGTCAATATGTGGGGTGGCTAAAGCAAAACGCACGAATCCAAGCGAGGCACAAATCAGAAAAATTGTGACAAAAAATAAATGGGAACGAAGAACGTGCTCTCTGGCCGGGTGAACGAAATAAAATGTATAAACTCCTATTAAAACGGCGCAGGTTAACAAAAAGCCAACAACAGAATAAATAGGTAAGCCAAATGAAGCAACAAAAACACCGGTGAGAAAGCCAGCGGTTACAATATAAATTCCGTTTGTTGTTAACTTTTGGCGCTCCACAACTTTATAAGTGCTACTTCATCCTCTTTGGAAAAAGACTTTTTAAATTTCGTTCCAGAAACTCCTTTGACGCGTCTTTCGCACTCCGCCCACGTAGCATGGGTTTTCACAGTGCCGTTCACTACACTCACATATGAGTACGCCTTTGTCGAGTTTTTCTTTTTTTTGTTGGTTGTGGGTTGTTGGTTGTAGGTTAAAACCGAAACGTCTACGCCATACTTTGCCAAACTCCCGACGTAGAGCTTCGGTTTTATCCCATCTGCAAAACTGGTGGCAATAACATCACAACGTTCGTTTCCCCCTGTCCCAGCATGTCCTTTCACATGTTTCCATTCAATCTGCCACGTTAGCTTAGCCTCGGCGGATTTCGTGCCGAGGCTAAGCCTCGGTTCCTTTCGCAATAAGTCTGCCAACCGTTCCCACAAATCCTGGTTCAACACAGCTTTTTTAGTTTTCGTCTTCCAATTATTTTTTTGCCAATCAAACACCCACTTAGTAGCCCCATTAAGTACGTAACTTGAGTCCGTATATAAAATAACTTGTTGATTTCGAGATGAGTCCCTGAGTTCAGGTGAGTCCTCGGGAAGTCCTCTTGAGGTCTCACCTGGGAAGTCTCTCCTCGGGATCATTTTGTGTATAAAACTCAAAGCTTCAATCACCGCAGTTAGCTCCATCTTGTTGTTAGTTGTGTGAGCCACTCTTCCTCCCAGTTCTGTAACTTTTTCATTAGCAGTGATAATCACTCCGTAACCGCCTGGTCCTGGATTACCTCTCGCCGAACCATCAGTAAAAATAATTATGGGTTTCATGATTCAATAATATCAACAATTCGCAGTCTTAGCTCCGGATAATTCCTAAAGTTAGATTTTTCCAAAGTGCCCACAATACTGACGGACTGACCTTCTTTTGGCACTGACGAAAAATCTTCGGGTTTTGAAAAAAAACTAATGGCTTTAATCATTTTGTTATTTTCAGAATATATCACCTCCAGGTGATTACGCTCTTTACCAAACTGTTTGACTGCCGACACCTTTCCGCCAGTGACAAGAAAGAGTGGTTTGGGGTTGCCGACACCAAATGGAGACAGGCGCTCAATGTGTCTATATGTGTCCCACGTTATTTCTGGAACTGTTAATTTTCCATCGAGAAACACCGAGGTAATTGCGTCTTTTTCCGGTAAGGACTCGAAAGCCTTGTTCAAGGAAGCTTCAAGTGTGTGAACCTGTTCGTTTGTCAAAGCAAAGCCACCGGCCATTGTATGGCCTCCATATTGAGTAAAGGCGCCATTGGCTCCTTCCATAAGTGCCATAAGGTCCGTCGCACCATCAGACCGGCACGATCCTTTGATCAGCGAATCTCCATTCCTACCCCATAGAAATATTGGTCGAGAAACATCATCTACAATGCTATTGGCGGCAAGCCCAAGAAGTGACGGCTTCCATTCCGGATTGCCGAAGACCAGAACTTTTGGCAACTCACCTTCAGTTTCTCTCGCGCGTAAATGTTTTTTAATTTCTTTGACAAGAGAGGCCACCACACCCTTACGTTCATCATTTATTTTATTCAAATGAGCGGATAGTCTTCCTGCCTCCACTAAGTCTGTGGCGTTAAGTAAATCGAATGCATCTTGTGGATGCCCCATTCGCGAAGCGGCATTTATTCTCGGAGCAAGAGAAAATCCTATATCGTCTTCAGACACCGTTCTTTGGTCAACACCGAGTGTTGACCAAATTGCTTGAAGGCCCGGACGCGGAGATTTACGCAAAACCTTGAGTCCAAAGTACGCCAACGCTCTGTTTTCTCCGACAAGTGGCACCATATCGGAGAGTGTGGCCATACCGACAAGATCAAGAAACCATTTTTCCTTACCGGGAGTCATATCAAAACGGTTTTTTTGTAAAATTGCTTGAATTATTTTATAAACCACACCAGAACCACAAAGAATTCTTTCAGGATATGTGGAATCTGCAAGTTTCGGATTTATAATTGCAAAAGCTTTTGGCAAAACCGCTCCTGGTTCATGGTGGTCAGTAACAATGACATCCATGCCAAGCTCTTGTGCTCGAGCCACTTGGTTTGCATCAGCAATTCCACAATCTACTGTGATGATGAGGTCAGTTCCATTTTCTTTGAAACTTTCTACCGCATCCAGATGAAGTCCGTACCCTTCATCGTGACGATGAGGAATATAATTTTCTACATTTGTGTATCCAATCTGATTAAAAAACTGTCTTAGTACTACTCCACCTGGAATTCCATCTGCATCATAGTCACTATAAATGAGAATTTTTTCATTATTTTCTATCGCTTTGAGTATGCGCCCTACTGCTTTTTCCATTTCGGGAAAAAGATACGGATCATGAAGGTGTTTCTCGTAATTTGGGTTTAAAAAACTTTCGGCGTCTATGGCAGTAGAAATACCCCTAAAATGCAGGAGATTTTGGAGAATTGGGTGATAGGCAGACAGCTCAAGACGGATGTCTTCTGGAACATCTCTTCGAACAGTATAGGATTTTGAAGACATTTTGCTATTATACTGTAATCATGGACGATTGTATTTTTTGCAAAATTGTCAGGAGAGAAATACCTTGCACTAAAATATACGAGGATGGGAACTTCTTTGCTTTTTTGGACATAAATCCTTTAAACCCAGGTCATACACTTTTGATTACAAAAAAACACATTGAATTTGTAGATGACTTTGAACCCTTTGGTGAGTACTGGGAAACTGCAAGGAGGTTATCGAGGGTGATAAAAAAAGCTCTTAACCCAATACTTATTTCTTATGTTGTTTATGGTTTGGGTGTTCCTCACGCACACATACATTTAATTCCTAAATTTAAAAATGACCAACATCCCAAAGGACCAAACCCAAATAAAACAATAAAATATAAAGAGGGTGAGGCAGAAGAAGTAGGTAAAAAAATCAAAGAGAATTTATAAACTTTTATTTAACGCTTCAATTCCCGGCAAAGTTTCGTTTGCAAGAAATTCAAGCATTGCTCCTCCCCCTGTTGAAATAAAAGAAAATTTATCGGAGATATTAAGTTCTGCTATGGAAGTAATCGTGTCACCTCCACCAACAATAGAAAAAGCGTGGCTGTCCGAAATCATTTGTGCCAAAGCTTTTGTGCCTTCGCTAAAGCCATTTTCATAATTTCCAAGTGGTCCATTCCACAAAATTGTAGTCGCTTCAGCAACAAACTTCGAAAGTATGGCGAGTGTTTCAGGCCCTTCATCAAAAACAGCTTCGTAAGGTGGTTTACCATCCAGCATTTCCACATGACTTTCTGATACTGTCGCACCCGGCGCAGCAATGACTTCATCACACGGAAGGAGTAACTTGGGATTTTGAAGAAGTGGATCTAGTGCTTTAGGGTCAGCATCTGATACTAATGATTTTTCCATAGGCATACCTTTTTCTTTCATGAAATCATTTGCAAGCGCCCCACCAACAAATACGTGGTCATATATATCAAGAAGTTTTTTTAATATGGGTTCTTTGGTTGAAAACTTTACTCCACCAATAACAGCTAAAGCTGGATGTTTTGGTACCAAAGCACTTGAGAGCTGCTCGACCTCGTTACAAAAAGTGTAGCCAGCAAAACCTGGAATATACTTTGGAATTCCGACGATAGAGGCGTGCGGGCGATGCGAGCTAGGAAAAGCCTCGTTGACATAAAAGTCGGCAAAACCAGCCAAATGCTTGGCAAAATCATCATCATTTACTTTTTCTTCTGGGTATTTACGCAGGTTTTCAAGCAAAACAATTGACCCATTCTCAAGTGCGTTTTTGATATCTGGTGAGGCTGTAGGAAAATAATCCGAAATAAAAGCAATTTGATATTTTTTCTTCAAATAATCTGCAACTGGGACAAGAGTGTCACTCCCGCTCTCTATGTGACTAGCCAAAATAAGTCTGGCTCCCCTTGCCAACAACGCATCAATCGTTTGAAAAGACTTTTGGAGGCGAAAACCATCGCCCACTTTTCCCCCCACGATAGGAACATTGAAGTCCGTTCTAACAAAAATGGTTTTACCCGTAACATTGGGAAGATCGTTCAGAGTTTTCATTAAAAATTACGATTTATCTACAGCCCTCAAAATCAGCCCAAATGTTTCGGCTGAAAGACTAGCGTGACCCGGCAGAAGTCCACGTACATTACCATTGCGGATAAGATCAGTGGTGTTATCAGCTTCAACTGCGGCGCCATATATAATGCGAACTTTTTTGGTTGCTTCACGTCCGTATATTTCAGAAAGAATCTTCTGTATATAGAGAACCGTTTCATGAACTTCACCAGACTTCATTGCGTCACCAGCACTTTTTCCAATAGCCCATATTGGCTCATAGGCAACAAGAATCCTGCTCAAATTTCCACGAGAAACTTTGTGAAACGCTGAACGAATTTGGTTTTGGAGAAAAGAAAGATATTTACCATGAGCATCATGTGTGTGTTCTCCGATGCACAGGACTGGAGTCAGACCGGCATGCAATACCGCTCTCATCTTTCGATTAACAATCTCATCAGTGTCTCCGAGCGCGCGACGCTCTGAATGACCAACCAAAACATAGGAAACTCCAAGTTTTGCAAGTTGCTCCGAACTTATTTCACCAGTATAAGCACCTTTTTCTTCCCAGAAAACGTCTTGTGCACCAAGAAAAAGATTCTTGCTTGACGATTTTAAAAGCGGTAAGTAGATAAATGGAACCGCAAGAACAACGTCCGTTTTTTTCAATGTTCTAACAATTCTGACGCTCTTATCAAACAGTTTTTTTGCCTCACCCACGCTTCCTGGGTTCATTTTCCAGTTGCCAATAACAATATATTTCATAGGGTCATTATACTAAACACCATTAGAATATACGAATATTCGCATTATTCGATCTAATTCGTAATATTCATGTCACTATTTCTCTTCTTGCCACGACAAAATCTGATATTGAGAGGAAGTTAGTGGAAAAGAAGGTGGTGGAGCGTAAAGAAGGTTGGCGTCGTAGGTGATATTGCGAGTATCATAACCATTGCCATCAGTATAAGCAAAACCGTATCGCAGGTCAGTAGCAATCATGCCAAAAAGGGTAACGGCGGTACGTGTGTCGTATGGCGAACAGGAACTTCCTCCACCTCCGGGGTAATAGTAACGACCCACACGACCGTTTTGTGCGACCAAGGCTCCGTCAATAACCAAATTTGTGTCACTGACCATTCCCACCGTTATGTTTCCTTGAGAAATAAGGGCTATGGCATCTGCGCCGTCAAAGTTTGTGTAACTAAGATCATTATTTACAACAATATTTGGCGTGGTCGCTGCGTTGTATGGAAATTTACCGGAAGCAATGGTTATACGCGCTGAATTAATTGTTCCTTCTACCCAAACATTGTCCTCCACAAACACAAGACCGTTTGCAGGGATTGCGTAATTTGCAAGAAACGTCTCTGTTCGCACACTCCACGTCCCCCACCCAGTTGCTCCGGCCACATTTGTGCAAGAACTTCCTGGTGTTGTCTGTGCCGTTACTTTGTAAATATCAAAGGTGTCATTCGTTTTCAAAATAATGTGATAACCCTGCGCTCCGGATGGCGCAAAATATTTTCCGGCCGATTGAGCGTTGCTTTTGATTTGTGCCAAGTTTGTTGTTAAACCATTGAAATCAATTGCTGGCACAGGAAATTGTCTTCCAGCTTGAAACACATCTGACCTTGTTGGCACTGTGGCTGGCGGAGCTGGATCGGCTGGTGAAAGACAGGTGTGAACGCCAAAGGATGTTCCAGTGCAAGCGTCACTATCTGGGTCCGTGTAAGTAGCAACTGCACTTGTAACCAAATTATGTGCCAATCCGTCAAAACGAATGCCTTGATTTGACTGAACGGGTCCGAAAATTTCAGTTCCGTCACCAAAACGCATATCGTCATTTGCTACTACAGCATATTTTGCAAGTGACGGAATGGCCAGCTGGACCGCAATCCTTCTCGTAATACTTGGATTTCCAGCCGGAATGCCTCTGGATTCTATTTTCACTTTTGTGGAACCGACTGGCGGAGCGGTAATTACTAAAGAAAATTGCCCAGACACGTTGCCGTCTTTATCTAGAACATTGTGAACATAAGGACTTGGAGTGGTGGTGCCATCTGTAAAATCCTGTGGGGCGTGAGCGAGATGCCAACGGTAGTAATCTACTCCCGCTTCTGCCAGTTGGATAGCTTGTTCACTATAAACTGCATTACGCGATGCGTTTATATTGACACCAGCCCAACCCACCAATGCCCCCATCATGACAGTTGCGATTGTAGAAAAAACTATGACCATTACAATCACTTGCCCTGACGATGATTTTGTAAAATATCCTTTTTGCATTTTATAAATTATCTTTTAGGTTACGCAAAACCCCAAGAGACGTAACTGTGATTGGATTTGGAGATCTATTTGGGTCAGAATCTATGATTACTGTCACACGGATCAGACGAACTGCTGGAATATTGACAGGAATGGTAATGGGGCTCGAGGTGCCGGCATAATTTGTATCAAAATAATCAAAAATTGGAGTGGAAGTTCCATTGCGCACATTGTGAATAACTATTTGAGACGTCTCATTTCCACTCGGGTAAGTTGGAGGATTGCCTGATGGAACAGTTTGACCACGCATAAGTGACAAACCACTTACGTAATAACGCAACTGTTCTTTTGTGCCGTCACTATTAACATCACTAAAAAAAGTTAAACTGGAAGTTCCGGCAACGGCTATCGGATACGCGCCAGCAGCGGAGGGTGAAGCGCTTCTTAATTCAGAAATCATTTGTTTAAGCACGTGTCTTCCGTCTATCTGGGCACCCAAATTACCCTGTGTTGAATAATTGAATGAAAAAATGTTCGCAGCAAAATTTGCCACAACAACTCCAATCATTACAAATATCGCTGTTGCGACCACCATTTCTGTCAATGTAAATCCTTTGTTAATACTTTTCATAATCTATGGAGATAAATTTACCTGTGTCTGTTGCCAAGAAGAACCCACTGATACCGTGCCACTATATGTTGTGTGACCAGATTTTGAAACAGAAATGTTGTACGTTCCGGCCGACAAACCTGTATATACCACCTGGCCAGGAGGAACGCAGGCAGAAGTAAACGTCAAAGCTACATTTGAAATATCCGGTGAGTATGTAGTGCTGGCCGTATCAAGAAAAATTTTATATCTAAAATATCTTGTGTTGGCATTTGCAGAACTAACATTATTGTTTGTGATGTCATAGTACGTCCCAGAAGAACCGTTCGGACCAACAAAGTTCCATGTAGTGTTATCATTGTTTGAAGCGATTTGAAATTGCACATTTGGACTACCTGTTTGTGGTGGTTGTGAAAGTGGTGCCCAAGTAATCTGACTGTAATTACTTGTGGTTCCTGTATCAAATGTTGAGGAAGTAAGATTTCCACTTGAAGCGTACAAACCAAAAATCTTGTTTAAAGTCAAATCGCCAATAGGTGAATTTACTGATACGTTTCCATCCGAAGCGAAATACTTCGTAGGGTCACCTATCGTTCCCTGACCCACCCCTCCAGACCAGTCAGTTTGCGAAAGAGAGCCCAGTCCAGTAACCAAAGAACTTGAATAACCGGTTTTGGTCAGTGAAACCGTTGCACCAGAAAGTGGTAAACCCGAATTGCCTTCCGTGACAGACGCCATCAGTACATCTGGGCTTCCACTAGTAACAATAAGTTGCACATTTTGTGTGGAATTTGGTAAAACGGAAACTGGAATTAAAGGATTGGTTCCTGCGAGCCAATAATTTGAGCCATTTAGTGAAAGCGAATACGTGTCCCATTCAAAGTTTGGTACTGTATATTGGCCACTACCATTTAATGTAAGTGTTTGGTTATATTTTGGTGTATTTGGATTGGTGCCTATCAATTTCGTTCCAGTCAAATTGAAAGACAAACTTGGCACAGGAGTGCATGTGTCAGACACTGCAGAAATAGATAAAGTGCTAACCTTATCAATTGTGAAACTGACTTGCGTCACCTGTTGCAAGGCCACGGTTGCGTCTGGCTTGGTTGGGTGAGGATTTCCACCAGTTACCGGATAAGTTTGGTCACTAGTATATCCAGACTTTGAGACTGTGACGTGATATGAGTTGTTGCTTGGTGGCGCATCGACAATCTGAAGCATGCCATTGTTGTCGGTCACGTCATCAATTGAAATTGCCGGACTAAGTGCCGTGTTTGCAACATGAACATTAGCATTGACCACGGGTTGACCATTACCATCAAAAACTTTTATAAACAAAGCTCCGTTTGTAGAAGCGGACTCAAGGCTTTTTGCCCCCACTCTTGTGGTTACGTCCATTTCAGAAAAGTTTTTACAAGATGGGCATCCTATATCAATTTCTACCATTTTGTAATCGGCTGGCGAAAGGTCGTTTGGCGAACCACCAGCCCTTCCATCAAACGGATCGTCTATATTACGAATGGTGGTTGTGGCATAAAAAGTAATACCGTTACGCACAAATGTTTTGGTATGGTTTAGAACACCGGCGGGAATTCCACCTACAAGTCCGACCTGTGCGTAAGGAAGATTTCGAACAATTTCCAATTGTTCGTTTACTAAATCAGTTGCTGTAACTTTTGTTATGGCCGTGCCTACCAATGAAGAAAGAGTGGCGTAACTTTGATATATCGCCAAAGCGATGAGAACGAAAAGGGCTGCGCCAATCACAACTTCAATAAGTGTGAAACCTTTGTATAAAGAAGATGCGAAAGAACTTTTCATCACAAATAATTATATAGCATATTGAGCCGAAGAGCGTCGCAAAAGCGATTACGATATGACATTGACCAAAGAATACATCGGCGACAACATCGAAACCGCGAAGAACCCGACTCCAAGTCCCATCATCACCATGAGCAGTGGCTCTATAATTGTAGACATGTCTTTTGTTTTTTGGTCAACATCATCTTCGTAATATACTGCTACTCCCAAAAGCATCTCTGCCATTTTTCCCGTTTCTTCGCCAACATTAATCATCTCTCCGACAAAGACCGGATACAGTTTGTCGTTGGCAATAAAAATATCTGATATCGGTTCGCCTTTTTGAATAGTTTTTTGCGCCTTTTCCAATATTTCTTTGTAGTATGAATTTTGCAAAACATCGTGGGTCACTTCGATAGCAACCACAATATCGACACCTGACGCAAGAAGAGATGAGAGTGTGCGAGTGGTGCGAGCCGAATTAATTTCTTTTGCAATAGGACCTATAATTGGCAGATGCAAAGTCATAAAATCAAAAAATCTTTTGCCTTTTTTACTTCTACTAGCGATGAGACCAAACGCTACGATAAGTAACAATGCCACCAAAGTAATAAGATAGTGGTTCTGTAAGAAATAACTTAGATTTACAATAAACTGCGTGCTGGCTGGCAACTGTACCCCCAAGCCAGCAAAAGTAGACGACAGTGTGGGCACCACGTAAAGAAGCATTAGTACTCCAATGGCAATCATAATGCACAAAATTACTCCTGGATATATTAGTGCTCCTCTAATTTTCTTGGTAAGTTGATACGACTTTTCCATTTGAGTGGAAACCACTTTCAGTGACCCCGAAAGATTACCACTTTCCTCTCCCGCCTTAACCATAGAAACAAAAAGTGAAGAAAAAACATCACTTTTGCTCTTCATTGAATCAGATAAGCTTTTGCCTTTACTAACATCATTGTTCAAATCATTTAAAACTTTTTTTAGAGCCGCGTTTTTGGTTTGTTTTTCCATTACCGCAAGCGAACGAGTAACAGAAAGCCCAGCTTCAATCATAGAAGCAAGGTTGCGAGCAAAAATAATTTTCTCTTGAGTTTTAACTCTGGAAAAAAAACTGGAAAATTTTAGTGAAATACCCCCGTGACCACTTAATTCGGTCACAGAGATAACAGTTCCCCCGTCTTCTTTGACTTTTCTGTAAACCGCAAAACGGTCGGCGACATCAATCTCGCCTTCATATGTCTTCCCCTCTTTGTCTTGTGCTTTATATAAAAAAAGTGGCATTGTCTTAATCTTCTGATACTACTCGTAGTACTTCCTCAACAGTTGTTATGCCCTCTACTGCCTTAAACATTCCGTCTTCAAGCATAGTAAGCATTCCTTCCTTCTTGGCTTGGTTCTCCAAATCTTCTGTCGTCACTCCTTTCATTATCAAGTCCTTGATTGACGTCGTTACCTTCAGTACCTCGTGAATACCGATGCGACTCTTGTATCCGTCTTCCGAATCTCCCCCTGGTTTTGGTCTATACATTGGCATTCCTTCCCACTTTGCATTCTTGTCCACTATTTTTTCTTCCTTCAAAGCTTCCATGACTCTATCTAGGTCCACAATTTTTTGAAGTTGTTCAATTTCTGCTTTAGTCAAAAGATATTTTTCTTTAGTGTCAGCGAGTTTTCTAATTAGACGTTGGGCAATGATCACAGAAAGCGTGGAAGTAAGTAGGAATGGTTCTATTTTCATATCAATCAAACGCGCAATTGTTCCTGCTGCGGAGTTTGTGTGAAGCGTCGACAGCACCAAGTGGCCAGTAAGCGCCGCGTTCACTGCAAGTGATGCCGTTTCACCATCGCGAATTTCTCCCACCATGATGACGTCTGGGTCTTGACGGACCAATGTGCGTAGACCAGATGCAAAGGTAAATCCAATTTCCGGTTTTACTTGAGTTTGATTGATGCGCTTCATTTGATATTCAATCGGGTCCTCGATTGTTGAGATGTTTACGTCTGGCGTATTCAAAATATCAAGAATTGTATAAAGTGTGGTCGTCTTTCCTGAACCGGTGGGGCCAGTGGTAAGTATCATTCCTGTGGCTAATTTACTGGCTTTGTGGAGTTTTTCTAATCCATCACCATGGAAACCCAGGATTTCGAGCGTGAATCCGGAAACATTTTCTCGCAAAAGACGCATGACAGTTTTTTCACCATAATAAACAGGCAGTGTGGAAACACGGAAAGAAACTTTTTCTCCGTTCATGTCTATTTTGAATCTTCCATCTTGAGGAATTCGTTTTTCATCAAGTTTTAAATTTGATAGCACCTTGATGCGGGCAGTAATACCATTTGCCACATTTTTCGGCAGTACCATGGCGTCATGCAATATTCCATCAATACGGTATCGCACAATCACTTGTGTATCTGCCGGTTCAATGTGAATATCGGAAGCATCTTGAATAATGGCATGCTTAAGTAGTGTATCCACTATGCGAACCACTGGCACATCATCAGCCAACTTTTTCAAATCTTCTTCACTTGCTTCTTCGTCACCATTTTTTTCTGAAATTGCTTTTAGATTGCTAGCTTCTTTCTGAATGATGTCACCGAATTCTGCCTTAAGACTCTTTTGATAGTTGAGAAGCGCATGCTTCATGCTCTCGTCGTCTGTCAGTCTCGGCAAAATTTTCAATCCAGTCTTTTTGCGGACGAAATCAATGGCGGTCAGGTCTTCCGTGTCTAGCATTGCAACTTCCAAGTTGTCGCCAACCTTACGAAAAGCCACGATATTATGATTTCTGGCAATCGGTTCAGGAATTAAGGAGAGAACCTCAATCTCAAGGTGTTGCCCTTTGAGATCTACGAAAGGAATACCGAGAATATAAGCCTGCATTCTACGCAGGTCATCTTCAGTTAAATTTCCCTTATTGACCAAAACTTTTCCAACACTTGTGCCACTTTCTTCCGATTCTTTCTCAGCTTTGGCCAAATCTGTTCTGGACACAAGTCCCGAATCAAGAATAAATTCTTTTAGTTGTTTTTCTTCAATGTGCATAAAAATGACTTACAACCTACAACAAACAACAAGATAAGAACGTTTAACAGTTACAGTATAACAAAAAAATCTCATCATGAGATTTTTTTGTTATTAACCCCTTGTTCGTTATTGGTTGTTAGTTGTTAGTTGTTTTTCCGCATCTGTCCGCGTTAGTCCGCGTTCGTTCCGCATGTGACTTAAAACTCTATGTAGTTCGGATTGATTGTCACCTGCACCGTTCCCGAAGCGCTTCCCGTATTGCCAAGAAAATCAACCACGTTACAAGTCATAGTTTTCGTCCCCACTGTTTGATACGTCACATTAAATGAATAGGGTGATGCGCCATTAAATGATGAGCCCGTGTAGTCAGTTCCAGAACAAGTAAATGTGTATGGCCCGACTCCTCCACTTGCCGTAAATAACCATGTCACAGGATTACCTACATATACCGACGACGGAGGAGTAACGGACACTGTCAAGCCAACGGGGGCAACAACGCGGAGAGTGAAGCTAGTATTTGACCCACCGCTAGTAAGAGCATTTACTGTTACTGGATAACTACCCGGTGCAACACCCGAAGGAACTGTAAGAGTAGCAACTATTGGAGAGCTACACGTTGGATTACAACCATTGTTTGCGTAATTGTACGTAACAGAAGGAGCCCCTGGTATTGATAATGATATGTTAACTGGTTGAGGAGAACCTGCGGTAAGTGTGACTGCAATGTTTTCTGACTGTTGCCCACCCTGAATTATTGTGAGGATGCTCGGACTTGGCGTAAGAGAATAGCTAAATGTTGAAGCAAAACTCGCCACAACAGTACAGTTGGCTGTGATGGCATTAGTGGTATATGTGGTTCCAACAAGAGAACCTCCACAAGTACCTGCAACAGAAGCGGAGTAGCCAGAGTTTGGGGTGACGGTGAAGGTTCTGTTTGTGTTGTAAGCAACTGTCTGTGCAGTATTTGGTGAAATTGTTCCGTTAGCTCCGGCCGATGGGGTGACGGTGTATTGAGCACAAGTGGTTCCATTCCACGCAGAGTTTGCAGCGCAGGAGGTACTGACATTTGTTTGAGCTAATAACACTCCATTGTTGTAAAGGTAGAAGTTAACACCGGAAGCATTGCGTGGAGCAGTGAATGTGACAGTACCGGAGTCTCCGCCAGATGGACTAGGAGTACCAGTAGGACTAGTGACCGAAGAGCCACCGACAACGACTGGATTGGTTACGGTTCTGGTCAATGCTTGGGTACAACTGTTTCCACCAACAGCAATGGTACAAGTTGGATTGAGTGGAGTAAGGGTGCCTGACAT
>OCZT010000009.1_pt1 | contig 161555 bp, 128 predicted proteins | sample 1539031 | NCBI WGS metagenome assembly OCZT01 (sample SAMEA3539308, study PRJEB22396) | soil metagenome | biome: tundra; feature: field; material: soil | place: USA | collected 2010-05 | depth 0.15 m
GCCACTATTGGAAATTTCCTTACTATCCAATTGTTATCTCCTGAAACATCACACAGGATACCATTCTTGGCAACTGAAAATATCCTGATTATTCCGTCATTGTCCCAGTCAAAATTTGAGACTTCGATAGAAATGGTCTTGTCATCAGCAAAGGGATATATTTGAGATACATGTTTTTGATCATCAGATAGTCTGAAATGATATTTATAGGTAAACCAATTACCACCCTCAACTGCAACATTTTCAACAGGACTCGTACTTAAAAAGTATTTATAAATATTCCCATCATCCCCTGAAATACCCTGTGCAATGATTTTAAATACACGGCCCCCAAGTTTCTCAACATACTTTCCTTCGGAAGGATTAAAAGGTCCAAAACTATACCACTTTTTATCGTATTTCGGATCGACCCCAAATGATTTTGATGACAATAAATATCCACTCTTATAATTTGCTGCCTTATTAATGTCCTGTGCTGTTGTATCTGACCAGCAATCTTTCCCTCCATAAATTGAAAAGTTTACAATTGTATTAAATTCTCCCTTGACTTCATCAAGGTCCCCACCCGTATCCGGATCATAAACACGGATATATACAGGCCCAGTTTGTGATGGAGGAATGACGCAATAGAATATCTGACAAAAATCATCGTCCCCCCAGGATGTCAGGGCGTCTTTTCCAAAGGTTATGAGGTAAGGAATGTTTTCATCAATTGCCGGAGCAGATTGGGAAAACAGACCTATGCCAGCTCTTAGAATAAATGATATGATCAATGTATATCTTTTCACTTCAATTTATTTTTATTTTTTTCATGACACATATTTTGGGAATCACACCCAGGCTATCCTTTTCGGCAAATAAGCCCAGTTTAACCATATATTCACCCTGCTTTTTAAATGTATTGTTTATAAATTGTCCTCCTGGTTTAAAACCGTCTCCGAAGTTCCAGAAATAGTCCGTTATTCTAAAACCTTTAAGGTCGGAAGTTACCCCCATGAAGGATATTGATTTATCAACTATACCAATTTTATCTGAATTAATATAAGCCTGTTTTATATTTTCAAGTTCTGTCTTAAACTCTACCTGTTTTGCTATGGTATCACTTGTGAGTTCATCAATTATAGTTAGCTTAACTGAGTATTTTCCAGGACCAGTAAAGCAATGCTTCACCTCTTTACCAATACGTACTATCCCTTCACCAAAATCCCACTGATAAATTACCGGTACTGTATCAATAAGTCGTTGTTTTTCATCATAGAAAGTAAAACAATAATTATTTTCCTTTATAGTGTCGCATGTAGTGAATTCTATTGGTGCTGAACTGAAACTGAAAATATCGTCTGTTTCCCGCCTGTTTGTCGAAAAATACCCATTTTCAAATGTTGAATCAATAACAATCCCAAAATCATCAGCTGTTGAATTTATTGGTGAATCCAGGTGCTCCGGGACCATCCATTCTTCATTTAACTCCTGGGTATAAAACAGGTCCTTCCCTCCAAAACCTTTAAGCCCGTCAGAGGCAAAATAAAGTTTGCCATACTTACATGCAAAAGGGAAGGATTCATTTTTTGGTGTATTTATAACCGGGCCCATATTTACAGGTTTATCCCAGTCATTATTGTGCCTGTCACAATAATAAAGATCCATTCCACCATAGCCACCAGGCATATCAGATGAAAAATAAATTCTTCCTCCATCAGGTGTAAGTGAAGGTGTAAAAAAAGAATAGAGCGGGTTATTATAGGTAAAAGGTTTGATATTAGTCCATATTCCATCTATTAATTCTGCAGAATAGATGCCCAGTTTATTTGAGGTATCAGAAATGTTTTTCATCGAATTTTCAATGGAATTATTCCTGGAATAGTACATGATATTCCCATTTTCATTGAAAGTAACCGGCCCATCATTAAAAGCAGTTGTAATTTCCTTTGCCAGTAGCTTTGGATGGCTCCATCCTGAATTGCCGTTTCTGGTCACATAGAATATTTTGAAAAGTCTGTTTTGATCATCCTTATAACTTACCAGAGAATTATCACTCTGATCTGAACAAAATACAATTCCTCCTTTATAAAATACGGGGGAAAATTCATTGTATATTCTTGAACTGAATGGTGTCGGTTTTATAATATAACTATCAGACTGAGCAAACGATTCAGTTATAAGAGACAATGATGCAAATATTATTAAACAAAAGCTTTGACTCATAAAATTAGTCTGTTAGAACTGTCTGGGGCCTATTACCTTTCGTGAATATTTAAGTACATAATTTAAAACGATCTCATGAGAACCATTCATATATTTTCCAATACTGCCAAAATAAAAATCATAGGAATATGCCATTCTGAGTTGGTAATTGAGCTGACACTGAAGCATTCCAACAAGTATATCTTTGTTACGGTAACCAATGCCCATCCATATCTTGTCTTTTAAACTGATCTGTACATTATAATCGATTTGGACAGGGTTATCCGGATGATATTTTATTAACATGGAAGGAAGGAATTTTACATGCGGACTGATATCCAACTCATAACCTCCGGAAAAAAAATAATTGCACCCGGAAAAATTGTTGTTAATTTTATATTTGCCTGTATATTTATCCAGCTCTTGACTTAAAAACAACGGTACGGAGATACCAATATAGTACCTTTTTGTATAATAATACATGCCAAGACTAAAATTTGGCATGACAACTGATGTATTATTATTCATCAGTTGTACATCATTTGGATCAGCAGCGATCAGCTCATTCCATGCAATATTGTTCACAGTGATGCCAAAACCTAATCCCAATGCTAATTTGCCATTACGTAGTTCCATTCTGTATGCATAATTGCCAAAGAAACTGGTTTCTTTAAATATACCAATACTGTTGTTATCAATGAGTAATCCAAGACCAACCCTGTCATTAAAAACCGGTGTATGAACGGAAAGAATATAGCTTTTTGGAGCATCATTAAATCCAACCCATTGATCACGATATGAAGCTGTTAAACTCAGTGCATCCTGGCAACCTGCAAAAGCAGGATTTATAGCAAGGGCATTTACAACATAATGATCCGACAACGGAAACATCTGTCCCAACAGCTGGAATGGAAAAGATATTGCTAATATGCTCAGAATAATCCGGTTCATTTACCTTTTAATTAAAACAGATCCCTTTTTTATCTTACCGTTTTCAAATTTCAATACGTAGAAATAGGTGTCAGCCGGAAGTTCCACACCTTTATTATTTCGTCCGTCCCAATCATTTAAATAATTGGCATTTGTATATTCTTCATTCCCCCACCGGTTAACGATGATCAGCTCCACATCACCGGTGAATTCACTTATCTTGAAATAATCATTTTTACCGTCGCCATTGGGTGTAATTACTGAGGGTACAAACAGATCATGAACAGTAATTTTAACATCTGCAGTGTCCTCACAATTACCCTTCATCACTTTCCATAAAAATTTATTTTCCCCTGCTGACAATTCAGTTACCCTGGTTGTTGGAGACTGAATCTCATTAATGTGACCTGAACCTGAAATTAAAGACCATTCACCTGTTTCGGATGCAGATAATTCTGCATTCATCTGTGTTTCAAAGTTAAATTTCAGTTCCTGGTCCGGCCCTGCAACTGCAACCGGGGTCTCATTAACAATTATTTGCTGTGTGGACGTATTGGTACATCCATTGATATTGGTAACTATTAGAGTATAAACCCCTGCCATATTTAGGGTGGCACTATCCGATACTGACGGATTTTGTAATAATGAGGTGAATTCGGCTGGGCCCCTCCAGTAATAGATCGTCATACCTGCCGGACCACCAGTCAGGCTGAGGGCACTACCTGCACATACCGGACCATTATTACTTTCTGTAGGTACCGGTAAGGCATTTACAACTATTGCGGTTGCTACTGATGCTGCACTCTGACATCCATTCGCATTGGATACCTGAACAGTATAACTTCCTGCAGTAGTAATGTTTGTACTTGCAGTGGTTGCAGCAGTTGACCATAAGTAAGTTGTGCCTGCACTTGAGGTTAAAGTAACATTACCACCAGCACAGAAGGTCGTAGGACCTCCAGCCGTAATAGTTGGAGTTGGTGGCAATGCATTAACCGTTACTGCTGAGGCTGCTGATGTTGCACTCTGACATCCGTTTGCATTTGTTACTTTTACAGTATAACTTCCTGCTGTGGTAATATTTATATTTGGTGTGGTTGCACCTGTTGACCATAGATAAGTTGCATCTGCACTTGAAGTTAAAGTTACACTACCACCTGAACAGAAAATTAATGGACCTGATGCAGTAATAGTTGGTGTTGCCGGTAAAGCATTAACCGTTACTGCTGTGGCTGCTGATGCTGTACTCTGACATCCATTTGCATTTTTAACTTTTACAGTATAACTTCCTGCTGTGGTAGCGTTTATACTTGCGGTGGTTGCACCTGTTGACCATAAGTAGGTTGTACCTGCACTTGAGGTTAATGTAACATTACCCCCTGTACAGAAAGTTGTTGGACCACCAGCTGTAATCGTTGGTGTTGCCGGTAAAGCATTAACCGTTACTGTTATAGCTGCTGATGCTGCACTCTGACATCCACTTGCATTTGTTACTTTTAGGGTATAACTTCCTGCTGTGGTAACGTTTATAATTTGTGTTGTTGCTCCATTTGACCATAAGTAAGTTGTTCCCGGACTTGAGGTCAGGTTTACACTACCGCCGGTACAGAAAGTTGTTGGACCACCGGCTGTAATAGTTGGAGTTGCTATTGTACAAGTAGATTGAAAGAAAGGATATATCGGATCACTTATAAGATCTGTCATATCCCCATAACTACAATGCGAATTAGGGTATCGAATCGGAATTGGCGCTGTGCAATTGAGCGCTGGGAAATTAGGTTCATTGTCGGTTATTGTTATCGGAGAAATATTTCCGCCAATAAATACCTTAGCAGGATTGTCATTGCTGGTGCATGAACCCTCATCAAATGGACCGGATTTATCAATGTCGCCTGTGATGATAAGATACCCATTTGCTATAATATCAGAATGGTTGTGGAAAGAAACGGATCCTCTGACAATAAGAATTGCATTATTGTTTATAGTCAAATCACAATTATCGTTAAGTGACAAATCACCGTTTATAACAAGTGTGTCATTAATAATCAGATCACTGGTGCCTGAAAATGAGAGAGAACTATTTACTGTAATAAAACCGTTAATGGTTATATCGTACGGGTTAATGTTAGTTTGGGGTACCGCCCATGTTGGACTCCAACTTGTAGGTGTTTCCCATGCACCGGTATAATTATTCTTACTTGAATGTTGTGAAAATATTAGCTGTATCGGAAGGCAAGTTATCCACAACAATAAAATAATCCGCTTTATTTGTACCTTCATTCTGTACAATTTAATTCATTATCTGTATGTTGATTGAAATCTTAACCCTCAAGATACTCTTCAACTCCTCATACTTGTCTGAATGTCTATAAGGCATAGTTAATTTGACCGAAAGCCTTAATTCACTTAAACGCATTTACCCGTTTAAGAATTTGGTTTCCTTTTAAGTCTTTTAAAGCATTTTTCGTAAACAGATCAAGTTCCCCAAAATGACCTTTCTAATATCAAAAAGTCAAATATAGTAAATTTCAGTCATGCTATAAGACAGTAAAATAATTTAAAATTTATAATCAAATGATTAATCTAATCCTGGAATATATTTATTTGCAGTTCGACTTTATGGAGAGAGGGGATTACCAGCGGTGATCCACGGGGGAGCCTTGCAACGCTTAAATGAACCCTTCGGGTCTTATTTATTTCACCTCAGTCACCTTCGAAAGCAGGCTTTCGACGTGTCTTCAATAAAATAGATGAACCCGCTAATGCGGGGTTCATTTAAGCTTTGCGGAGAGGGGGGGATTCGAACCCCCGGTACAGTTTCCCATACGGCAGTTTAGCAAACTGCTGGTTTAAGCCACTCACCCACCTCTCCAAAATCATGTTTTGTGGCTTAAGGAGCGCGACAAAAGTAGGAAAACAAGCATAAAGTGCAAAATAAATCAGAATTTTATTTTAAGCCCCCGAGCAGATCAGTAATCAGCTTAAAATTCTCAAGTGTTTCTTCATCAAAATCAGATGCTTTAATCTTATCTTCTTTGACATTTAACAGAAATCTGCTTAAAATGAAATTCCGCGGAAGCTCCTTTTCTTTTATATATACTGAATTCGGAACTGTTATTCCTTCTCTTGATTCTAAAAGATGGTTCTTGAAATCAAGCGTCGATAAAAGATCTTCGGAATTTAAAAAAGTCCCCGGTATTCTGATAATAAGTTCCCTGTTGTTGACATCTGTCTTGAAAACTGAATTTTTTAAAAGCTCAGCCATTTGCATCTCATCGTCATTGTCAAAAAGAAGGACTGCAAAATCCATACCCCACCCCATCATAATATTACATAATAATGGTATGGAGGAGACATGTGTTGAAGGAATTACAGAAATTTTACCTTTAAATCTCATTAAAAGTATAATCGCATTTAGCATGTAGAATGATCCGGTGTCATTAACTATCAGGTTAAATCTCTTCGAGGAAAATCCTTCACTTCCCATTGGGTTACCGAGAATACTTTGAAGTGGTGTCAGTGTATCTGGTGAAGCCGACGACAACTGCAATGGATCGAGTATCCGGGAAGTACTTCTCATACTATCAAGATCATCACGCTGAACAGCAAGAACCCTGTAGAGCTTGTTGATCTCAACAAGATGCGGGGAATGAGTAGTATAAATTACCTGGATTTTATCCTTAATATCCTCAAACACTTTCAGAACATCCTCCTGTGCTCTTGCATGAAGGCTTACCCCCGGTTCATCAACCAGAAGCACTATATGCTTATCAGTTATGTTAGCCGAAGCCTTTAACTCCATATAGAATGATAAAAACCATCTGACGCCCCTGCTTCGTTGCTTTGGATAGAGACGTTCTCCTTCATCCTTGATCCAGAATTCGAGATACGGTTTGCCGGCTTTACCTACATAAGAAGCATTGTAGTGGTCAAGCTCAAACTGAATATGAATCTTATTGTTCCTTCCAATGGATTGCTGCCAGAAATCATGGAAATTATGTGTAAGAGTTTTATTAAGGTTTTCAATTTTCTGTTTTAGTATACGGCTCGACGGTTGCTGAAAAAAGGAATAATCGAGATGAGCCAGAGAAAGGAAATTTCTGGCAGCTTTATAACCTTCAACATTTTCATTCCCGCTGATAATATCTTCCATGTCAATCCTGTTGGGAAGAAGACTCCCAAAGTCTTCAAACAACTCAAAGACAGGACAGTACTCAAAATATTTCTTCCCTAAGTAAGCATTATTAAACTGTGACTTATATGACTGAATGATTTCATTTACCTTATTCTCAGCCTCTTCCTCAGTGTTGCCTTCAATGATATATCCTGAAAACGCTACATGACTATCCAACTCTGCTACGCTGATTTCTTTCTCAGATCTTGATTTCTGGTAATCGTAAAGCACTTCTTTCCATTCTGCATCAACATCATTTTCAAAAGGACGCATCAGAAGTGTCATTCTCTGATGACGTTCTTCCAGTTTAACTGAAAGTTCCTTGAGATGACTTTCTATCTGGTTACATTTTTCCAGAAGTTTTTTCCACTTTTCACCTGCCCTTTTAACTGTTTGTTTCTTTAAAAGAAGATCATTGATCTCTTCTTTCTGTTTCTTTAATTCATTAAGCTGATTTTTCAGTCCCGGGAAATGGGTATTTTTATGATTTTCTGCCTCTGCCGGTTTCCTGCCGAATAACCGGAATCTGAATCTTTTCACTTCATCCGGTGAAAGTTTGGATCTGATTTCTGATTCTTCTTCAATAAGCCTTGAGAATGTTGTTTCCAGATCATGGATAGATATCATTTCTTCATCCAGTTTCACTGTTACATCATTGAGATAGATTCTCCAGGCATCTTCCAGTGAATCAAGATACAGGCTTATTTCACCGCTGACATTTATAATTGAAGAAAGATCCGCGATCCAACTCCTGGTAAGCTCCAGATGAGTCAGTTCAGAGAGTAACTCTTTTAATTCGGTGCCCGGGTTATCAGTAATTTTAATCAACCACCCTTTTGGAATAGTGAAACGGCAGCTCACTTCAGGTAAGGAGAGGTCACTGCGCAATACATCCTCAGAGATAATACCTGAATAGAAAACTTTCAAACCCTCCAGAACTGATGTCTTTCCTGATTCGTTCTGACCAATTAGACATGTTATGTTATCGGGAGAAATATTCTGCCAACCGGTATCTACAATTGACCTGAAGTTCCTTATTCTGAAAGCTTTGAGCCTCATCATTATATTAATAATTATAATTGGAAACCAATAACCAGAACATCATCTACCTGCTGGGCTTTGCCTTTCCACTCATTGAAAGCACTTTCGAGATGTTGTTTCTGCTGTGCCATCGGGAGCTGCTCAAACGAATGTATTATCCTTTTGAAATGCTTGTACTTAAATTTTTTATCTGTAATTTCTCCGAACTGATCGGAGAAACCATCTGAAAACAAATAAAATGAATCGCCGGGTTTTGTTTCTATGCAATTATTTGTGAATGAAGCCTCCTTTACAGGCTCGACACCTAAGGTCATCTTATCGGGTTTGAATTCAGTCAGTTCCCCGTTTCTTATCATAATAAGAGGCCTGTTTGCACCTGAATACTGTAATTTCCCGGTGACACAATCCACCATACATAAGCCTATATCTATACTGTCCTGTGCATCACGGCAGTTACCAGTCTGATGAAGTGCCAGCATAATTTTCTCCCTCATAAGGTTAAGTATCCTATTGGCATTCAAATTAATATCCGACTGCATTACCTCATTCAGAAAGCTTATTCCGAGAATACTCATAAGTGCACCCGGAACACCGTGTCCCGTACAATCACCAGCAGCAATACACATTTTCTGCTTTGTACAGAAAGCATAATAGAAATCCCCGCTTACAAAATCGCGCGGAAGGAAAAGAATAAACAGATCTTTAAGCCTTCCTTTGAGTATTGCCGGATTAGGCATTAAAGCACGTTGTATCATTTGTGCATAACGCAGGCTGGCAACATGATCATTCATACCCTGCTTAGGGAGCAATGAAAGCAGGTCGGGATTATCTTGCTTTTCGAGGCTCATACTTGTATCTCATTAATAGGGACAATAAATATACATTATTTTTAATCCTGTTCTAACAGGCTTTGTACATTTTAGTGATCTCCTCGTTTAAGAAGAACTACATTTTCAACATGATGAGTCTGGGGAAACATATCCACAGGTTGTACCGCTGCAACATGGTAATCTTTTGAAAGCAATTGTATATCACGCGATTGCGTAGAAGGATTACAACTTATATAGACAATTTTATCAGGGGCAGCTGTTACAATAATTTTTATAACGTCCTCATGCATTCCTGCTCTTGGCGGATCAGTAATAATAACATCCGGTTTACCATTAGAGGCGAAAAACGATTCAGAAAGTACATCTTTCATATCACCGGTAAAGAAGCGGGTATTACCAATTCCGTTTATTTCCGAATTAATAATTGCATCCTGTACGGCTTCATCAACATATTCAATACCTATTACCCTATCAGCATAAGCTGCAATATAATTTGCAATTGTTCCTGTTCCGGAATAAAGATCATACACTATTTCCTTCCCGGTAAGTCCTGCAAAGTCTTTGGCAATACGATAAAGTTCCAGTGCCTGCTTTATATTTGTCTGATAAAATGATTTTGCCCCAATTCTGAACTTCAATCCATCCATACCTTCATCTAAATAATTCTCCCCCTTATAAAGTATTGGCACCTGATCATTAAGTGAATCGTTTCTCTTAGAATTAATAACATACATCAGCGAGGAGATCCGCGGAAATTCTGATGCAAGAAAATCAAGTAACCCATTTCTTTTCTCAGCATCATCATGAAAGAAGACAACAATAACCATTACTTTGCCTTCTAACGAGTTACGGATCACAATATTTCTTAGAAATCCATTTTGTCCCCGAAGATCAAAAAATTGCAGGTTATTCTTATGTGCATACTCCCTGACAGCATTTTTTATTGAATTTGACGGCTCGGGCTGAAGATGGCATTCTTTGATATCGAGAACTTTATCAAACAGGCCGGGAATATGAAAACCAAGTGCATCTTCCTTTTCAAACTTATTACCTGAAAATACCTCCTCTTTTGTTCGCCATCGCTTGTCCGAAAATGTGTATTCAAGTTTATTCCTGTAATTATATATCTCAGAAGATCCTAAAATCGGGTTAATTTCAGGCAGCTCAATCTTCCCAATCCTGGTCAGATTATCCCTCACCTGCTTTTCCTTAAACTTAAGCTGAAGATTATACGGGAGATGCTGCCACTTGCAACCACCACAAACTCCGAAATGGATACATCTGGGCTCAATCCTGTCAGGTGAGTATTCATGAAACTTTACAACTCTCCCTTCAAGATATTTTTTTCTTTTCTTAATTATCTTGATATCAACAAGATCACCGGGAATAAGCATCGGAACAAATACTACGAGATTATCAACCCTTGCCAATGCATTTCCTTCAGCTCCGATATCGGTTATCCTGACTTTTTCCAAAAATGGCAATTCCTTTCTTCCTCCCACTTCTCTCCCCTTTCAAATATTTAAATACACTACCCCAATCTGCGCAAATATAACTGAAGCAACACTAAACAAGGCACCCAGAATAAAATAAATTTGCTTTTTTTACTTAATAGCTGGAAATTAGCGATAGTAATTTGTCTCGCAACAAATTAATTTAATTAATCACTTATAATACTGACTTTTATGAAAAGAGCTATTTTCTTCGTGCTACTAACCGTCGTGAGCCTCTTATCATTCGCTCAGAACCTTGTTATAAATCCGGGTTTTGAGACATGGGAAAAATCGAACAAACCTGCCGGATGGACAACTGCCCAGAATTGTCTTAAAGATTCGGATAACATTAAATCGGGAAGTTATTCATGCCGTCAGGATGGAGGAACAAAATACCTTGGACAATCATTATCAATTGTTCCGGGGAAACGATACAGGCTTTCATTCTTCTATAAAACTGTAATCACTGGATCCGGCAATGGCTGCAGGACCTGGTGTTACTGGAAAGATGCAGAAGGCAATAACCTTACTGACGTTTCAACAGATGATATATTACGGCCCTCTAAATATCTGAAAAGTGATAGATGGCAACAGTTTTCAGTTGATTTAGCCGCTCCTGCAGGTGCATCTTCATTTTATCTTGAAGTCAGAACCTATCAGAATAGTGTTACTTATTTCGATGATTTTAGATTTGAAGAAAATGTGACAACTTTTGTTAATATGGAAAAGATTCAGAATATAAGAATATATCCTGATCCTGCACATGACTACCTGATAGTAAGTAATATAACAGATGCACAACAGATTTATATTCAGAGCCTTACAGGCACAATTCTATGGTCATCAGGTTTCTCCGGAGAGCAGACTGTTACGATCCCCGTTTCAAAATTAGCCGACGGGATATACATAGTCAGAATCCTCACATCCGATAAAACGATCACACGAAAATTTATCAGGGAAGCATATTGAAAAGGCGGAAGTCAGAAGTCAGAAGACGGAAATTGGAGGTCAAGAGTTGAAGCTAACATAGCCAATACTCAAACTTTGAACTTCGGACTTCGGTCTCCGGACTTCGGACTTCAGCATACTTTTCCTATATTTGCAGACATTTAACATTTTATATGGTTTCGGTTCAGGATATCTCAGTTTCATTTGGCAGTTTTGATTTGTTAACAGATATTTCCTTCCTGATAAATGATCAGGACAGGATTGGTCTGGCAGGAAAAAATGGTGCAGGAAAATCAACCTTACTTAAGATTATTTCAGGTTATCAGAGCCCCACTTCAGGTCAGATTGATATGTCGAAAGAGGTTACCATCGGGTACCTTCCCCAACAGATGAAAGTTGACGACACAGCAACTGTAATAAATGAAACTATAACAGCATTTTCAGAACTGATCAGTCTCTCTGAGGAAATAGAACATTGCAGTTCTGAGATTGCGAGAAGGGAGGATTATGAATCAGCAGATTATCTGAAACTGTGCGATCATCTTACAGTAGTTGAGGAGAGGTACCGGATGCTTGGAGGAACGAATTATATGGCCGAAGCAGAGATAACCCTGCTTGGGTTGGGATTTGAACGAAAAGATTTTGACAGACCGACGCAGGAGCTGAGCGGCGGATGGAGAATGCGTATTGAACTGGCCAAAATCCTACTGAGGAAGCCTTCTCTTTTTCTGCTTGATGAACCTACTAACCACCTTGATATAGAATCAATCCAGTGGCTTGAAACATTTCTTGCCGGTTATTCCGGTGCAGTAGTTCTGGTATCTCACGACCGCGCTTTTCTTGATAATATAACTAAAAGGACAATTGAAATCTCCCTTGGCAAAATTTACGATTATAAGGCCTCCTGGTCGAAGTATCTTATATTGAGAGAGGAAAGAAGAGAACAACAGATTGCTTCTTACAGAAATCAGCATAAGATGATCGAAGAGACTGAAAAGTTCATTGAGCGATTCAGATATAAAGCTACAAAAGCAGTTCAGGTTCAGTCAAAGATCAAACAGCTCGATAAAGTTGAAAGACTCGAAGTTGATGAGGAAGATAAAAGTACCATTAACCTGCGCTTTCCTCCTTCACCCCGGTCCGGTACTGTTGTGGTGGATGCAGAGGGTCTCACAAAAAAATACGGATCTCTGACTGTGCTTAATAAGATTGATTTCAAAATCTCAAGAGGAGAAAAAATTGCATTTGTTGGCCGTAACGGAGAAGGAAAAACCACTCTTTCCAGGATTATCATTGGCGAACTGGATTGGGTTGGCAATCTGAAAATAGGACATAATGTCAAAACAGGATATTTTGCTCAGAATCAGGATGTACTTCTTGATGAAAGCAAAACAGTTCTTCAGACTATTGATGATATTGCAAAAGGTGATATAAGAACCAAGATCCGGGATATGCTTGGTGCATTTTTATTCAGGGGAGATGATGTCGAGAAAAAGGTGAAAGTACTGTCAGGTGGCGAAAGGGCAAGACTAGCGCTGGTAAAGCTTCTCCTTGAACCGAGTAACTTTCTAGTTTTAGACGAGCCCACAAATCACCTTGATATGCGCTCAAAAGATATACTTAAACAGGCCCTGATCAAGTATGATGGCACATTAATTGTGGTATCGCATGACAGGGATTTTCTGGATGGGATCGTAGGTAAGGTATATGAATTTAAACATAACAAGATAAAGGAAAATATTGGAGGAATTTATGATTTTCTAAGGAAGAAAAAAATTGAAAACCTGAAAGATATTGAGCGAAAAGATAAAGCAAAAAATGTCTCTGCACAGGAAAATGTTTCATCAAATAAACAGAAGTACCTTGAAAAAAAGGAGTATGATCGCAATCTGAGAAAACTGAGAAAGAGACTTGAGGAATCGGAATTAATTATCGAGAAGATTGAAGCTGAAATAATTTCTGTTGACAAATCATTCATGGAACCTGGAAATTCTTCTGAGGCTCATGAAATTGATTATAAAAAATATCAGGATCTTAAGGAACAGCTGAACGAAGAGATGAATAGATGGGCCCAGTATAGCCAGGAGGTTGAAGAATTTTTACAAAATAATAGTTAAAAATGGATATACTTCAGTTTGAAAAAGAGTACAGGGTACACGTTTATGAAACCGGACCTGACGGGAAACTTAATTTATATTCTCTTTTCAATTACATGCAGGATATTGCATCCGACCATGCAATTAAACTTGGATTCGGCAGGGATGACCTGATGAGAGATAACCGATTCTGGGTACTTTCAAGGATTTATGCTGTGATAAATAAATGGCCAATGTGGGAAGACTCAATAATTCTAAGGACCTGGCCAAATGGTACTGACAAATTATTTGCCCTCAGAAATTATGAAGTAAAATATCCTGATGGAAGACACATTGCCTCCGGTACATCCTCGTGGTTAATACTGGATCGAACAACAAAAAAAGTCCAGAGACCTGATTCCATATTATCTCAATACAACCCTGACCTGCGTACTGAAAGTTCTCCTGTCAGATATGCTACAAAGATTGATCCGGCTTCAGAATCCGGCCATGTATCACCAATATTCAGAATTAAGGTCAGCGATCTTGATGTAAACCTTCATACTAACAATGTAATGTATCTGAAATGGGTGAGTGATAGTTACGATCTCGGTTTCGTAATGAAAAATGACCCTCAATCCGCTGAAATTAACTATCTTGCAGAATCAAGGTTTGATGAAGAGATCATGATAAAAACATCTGTTGAAAATGAACATGACACTTTCTATAACCATTCAATATTCAGAATTAGTGATAATAAGGAACTTTGCAGGATAAGAATTGAATGGAAAAACGGTAACAATAAATAATATATTAATTTTGGGCATGAAGAATAGTATTTCCATCAGGACCGTTAGTTTACTGTTATCAGGGGTTCTGCTTACCGTAGTATTCAATTCCTGTAAGACTACGAAACAGACTGTTGATCACAAAGATCTGTCCTATCTTTATAATCCCACAAAAAGTCTGATCAACCCACGATATTGTGTTATTAATCAAACTGATGAATCGTCGCAGTTGTCTGTCAGGTTTTCCAACAATGATCTTTTTTTCTCTGAAGCTAATCCACAGGGAATTGCGATTGCCCAGATACTGATTACAGTTAAACTTTATAGTATGAGTCAGGGAAAAGCCCTTGCTGATACCGCTGTTTTAAACTTAACCATACAAAAGGAAACCGGAAAACAGGAATATGTTTATAATATACCTCTGAAAGTTGAAAAGGGTATTGAATATCTGGCTGAAGTAAAAATTCTAGACAGGCTGCGACTTCTGGCAGCACAGGATTTTATTCAATTTAATACTCTGTCAACCACCAACAGGTACAATTTCTTGGTTCAGGGACATTTCGATAAAAATGAGCTCTTCAGCCCTGTCCTGAGAATTGACGAATACGTCAATCTCGTATATTCCCGCGGGCATGTTGACAGCTTATTCATCTCATTTTACAAACCCTTCAGGGAGGCTCCGGATCCTCCATCAATGCTTCTTCCTGAAAAGACTCTTGACTATGACCCTCAGCAGGTTGTGGCATTACCATATTCCGATTCTTTACCAATGATGTTTCCGAAAGAAGGTATATATCTCTGCTCGGTTGACAGGAATATTAAGGATGGATTCACATTTTTAAATCTAGGCTCCACTTATCCTAAGGTTACTACTCCCGAGGGGATGATAGAGCCATTGGTTTACCTTGCATCCCAGGACGAAATGACTGAACTGAAATCCGCTGTAAAACCAAAAGCAGCGCTCGATGAATTCTGGATAAAATGTGGTGGAAATGTAGATAAATCCCGTGAACTTATCCGGATCTTTTATACACGGGTCATGTATTCAAATTTCTATTTTACTTCGTACAAAGAAGGATGGCGAAGTGAACGAGGAATGATTTATATTATTTACGGGCCGCCTGACAAAGTCTATAAAACATCTGAAGGTGAGATCTGGGGTTATAAAAAACCTGTGGTAAGATCAAAATGGGGCGGCAGATTCACGGTAACCGATTCTTATCTTTTCTTCAGCTTTAAAAAAAGAGCAGATATCTTTTCTGATAATGACTTTTATCTGAGCCGAAATGAAACTCTTATAACATTCTGGGATAAGGCGATAGCAAGCTGGAGAAAAGGTATCGTATTCAGGCTCGATAACCCGAAAGGGATTTAGCACTAAGAAGTACTGCAAACCTCTAACTTTAATAATTCATATTAATTGCAATAAATAATTTATGCAGAAAGAAACAGATTGTATTTTTGGATTGCATGCTGTGATAGAGGCTATTAAAGCCGGAAAACAGATCGACCGGCTGCTTGTAAAACAGGGTCTTCAGGGTGCACTCTATCATGAACTTATGACAGAAGTTAAAGCTCATAACATTGTATATCAGATTGTACCTGTTGAAAGAATAGAACTTGTGACCCGGAAAAACCACCAGGGTGTCCTGGCATGGCTCTCAGTCATTGAATATCAATATATTGCCAACCTGCTTCCTATGGTTTTCGAAAAGGGTGAAGATCCTTTGATAATCGCACTTGACGGAGTTTCGGATGTAAGAAACTTTGGCGCAATTGTCAGGACTGCAGAATGTCTGGGAGCACATGCTATCATCATCCCCGAAAAAGGATCAGCCAGGATAACAGCTGATGCTGTTAAAACTTCAGCAGGGGCTTTGCATTCATTTCCGGTATGCAGGGAAAAGAGTCTTGTTCGTAGCATTGAGTATCTGAAAGAATCAGGGCTAAAGGTATTTTGTGCAGGTGAAAAATCCGCCAAATCAGCCTCAGAAACTTCATTAACAGGACCTTCAGTTTTAATTCTTGGAGCTGAAGACAAAGGCATAAGTCGTGAACTTATAGCATTGGCTGATCATCTGATAAAAATACCTATGACAGGCACTATTGGATCGCTAAATGTATCGGTAGCAGCTGGTATTCTTTTGTATGAGATGGTAAGGCAGCGGTCAGTCTGATTTATTCGATAATGTTTCTTATTCTCTTATCAAGCATCTCCTGATCAGCAGTAAATGAAGCCAGACCTGCCAGCGTCAATAAAGTATCAGGGGCAATTTTCCCTTCACTTATCTTTTTCTCCCACCTTGCATGAACCGGAATTTTTCCATCAGATGCAATGAACCCTTTCTCCTCTTTTGTAAGTGAGGGGAACATATCTTCACATCCCTCTTCATGAGCTATGTGAATCAATTCAGGACCGGTGGCCGGTATTTTTCCTGCTAATCTTTCAGAAAGTTTAAGCACTTTGTTATCAACTTCCCAGAATGTTTCGATGTGTGCATCTTTTGCTGAATCAAAAATACTAACATCGTAATTTTCATGAGTTCGTGATGAGAATTTTCCGGATAATTCTTTATGTCCGGCAGCTGCTACTTTAGGTGGCATAGTAAATACATCTACACCGGCCAGAAGCTCAAGCTGGGTGTAATTCCTCAGACTTGCCGCGATCTGTTTGGTCTGCCATGGATTCTCAGCGGTCAGGCCTGTTACCCAATTCTGAGATGAGATAACCGCCTTCTCTCCTGCCCCTGAACCATCCCCAAGTTTGTTGTTGATCATATAAGCACCAATTCTGCCCAGAAAAACATTTACATAATCTGGTCTTGATACTCTTGTTACGAGTACATTTTCACGTGCACTGAATCCAAGCGTGAAATTGATTTTGACTCCTGAATCCTTTAGAAGTCTGGCTCCTATCAATCCTTCAGCAGTATATGGAACCTTAATAATAAACTGTTCCGGACATATATCATGAAATCTTCTTCCATAGTTTTGAATGGCCTTAATATCATGTGCAGTGTCGGTATGAAGTTCGACACTAACATATCCTCCAAATTTTGAAGCCAGCCGCAGTGCATGCCTGGCATTTAATATAAAGGCAATCTCTTTGACTCTCTCCTCCTGAGGCAGGTCTCTTACAACACTTTTTGCCTCAGAAATAAAGATATCGTATATCCCTTTTTGTATTTCATTGTTTAGCAATGAATTATTCGTTGTTAAAGCGGCCATTTCGGTCGCCCAATTTGCTTCGGCTTCCTCCACATCACCTGTGTCGAGCCAGAGTTCTGTACCGGTATTAAGAAGTGATTCCCAGAAGGGGTCGCTTTTGCCCGTAACATGTTTTTCACTAAGATTCTTCCAAACAAAATCGCTAATTCTGGTGTTAATGTCAGCCATGGTTTCAAGTATTGATGTGAAATTCAATTATTTCATTTTTTCAATAAAGTTTGCAGGTCATCACCTGTAGGTTGCTGAAAAATTTTCAGTCCGAACTCACTCATTATTGCCAGCAGATGTTCTACTATCTCAGACTGGAGGTTTTCGAATGGTATATACTGAGTATTTTTTGTGAAGAGATTGAGTTTTAATTGAAGACCATTACCCTTATCAATAGGTTCATGTTTCAAAATAATTGCCTGTCCGGTATCAATAGAGGGATGTTGCTTCAAATAAGTTTCAGCATAAAACCTGAATAACCCAAGATTGGTTACTTGCGAAGAATTGAAAAAGGGAGCTTCCATTGAGTTAATATCTTTAACTGACAGATCAGTTTTACTTTCAGTTAAATCAATAAATTCTTTTAATGCAGGAATCCTGCAGAGTCTGTTTTTCAGCTCCTTATCAAGAAACCTGATGCTCTTCATATCAATGAATAATGATCTCTTTACTTGTCTGATTCCTGCCTCCTCCATTCCTTTCCAGTTTTGAAATGAGTCATTTACAAGCGAATAAGTAGGAACTGTAATTATAGTCTTGTCGAAGTTCTGCACCTTAACAGTATTAAGAGTAATATCGGAAACGATCCCGTCTACATCGCGGCGAGGTATTGAAATCCAATCACCTATTTTCAGCATCTTGTCAGATGAAAGCTGAATACTGGCAACAAGTCCAAGAAGAGTATCCCTAAAAACCAGTATCAATACTGCAGCGATAGCACCTAAACCGGCTACGAGAGTGCTGATATCTTTTTTGAATATTACCGATACAATAACAAAGATTGTAATGACTACAATGAATATCTTTAACAGCTGAACATATCCTTTTATATGGCGATGCCGTGCAATCGGCAGTGTTTTATAAATCTCATGCCAGGCTTCAATAAATGAGTTAATAACAACTGTACCTGTAATTACCATATAAATATAGGTCAGTTTATGAACTCCAACCAACCATGCCGGATAAGCTTTTAGAGCCCATGCTGCCATAAACCATATAACAAGCGCAGGAGCAAAATGCGATAACCGTGTGAAGACTTTTTGTTCGAGGAAAATATCATCCCATGTATTAGTGGTTCTTTTTACAATCCTGATTACAATCTTAAGGATTATAGCTTTCGCTATAACGTTTGAAAACCAACTAAGCAATATGACAATCAGTACAAGAGCAATCGTACTGAGAAATGAAGAAAGGCTATAACTTAGTCCGGCGTTAACAAATAACTCTTTAAACCAAACTGCCGGATCATTAATTAATGGCATGTCAGGTTACTTAAATAATTAGTGGCAAAAATAGATAAATTATCAATCCGTCTCAACGAATATTTTTAGCTTTACATCATTCTGGTAAAAATAAATTTGCTATGAGAACAATCATTTCATTCATTTTACTTATTATCTCAATTACTTTATCGGCACAGGAAACTTTTGATAAGTATTTTACCGACAAAGCCTTAAGGTTTGATTTCATGCTTGCCGGTAACAGCCAGACGACTTCTGTTTACCCTGTCGGAATGAAGGAAGAACCATTCTGGGCTGGATCTAAAACGAATCTTATAAATCCTTTCAATTCTGGTAATTTTAAATATGAAGTCTTTGATGTAACCGGAAATAGTCTTATTTACTCCAGAGCCTTCTGTACACTTTTCCAGGAGTGGCAGACAACTGCTGAAGCAAAGACCGTTGACCGAAGTTTCTATGAGGTTGCTACTTTGCCCTACCCAAAAGATAAAATCAGATTTATACTCAGCAAGAGGGAACGGAATGGTCTATTCTCAAAATTGTACGAAACTATTATTGACCCTGCCAGTTATTTTATCAGGAAGGAAAATCCCATAAATGTAGTTACTACTAAAATTTATGGCAGCGGGAATCCTCATACATCTGTCGATCTGGCATTTATTGCAGAAGGTTATAAAGCTGATGAGATGGGGAAATTCAGGGAAGATGTAAAGAAGATGGCTGATTATCTTTTTGCAGAAGCACCATTTAGTGATTATAAGGATAAATTCAATATATGGGCGGTCGAAGCAATATCGCAAGATTCCGGGACTGATATTCCGGGTGAAAAAATTTATGTCAACACTGCATTGAATTCAAGTTTCTATACTTTCGATATCGACAGGTATCTGACTACACAGGATATTAAAGCTGTAAACGATTATGCAGCAACTGTTCCCCACGATAATATCATTGTACTTATAAACAGCACAAGGTACGGCGGAGGAGGCGTTTACAACTATTATACCGGCACAACAACAGGGAATCAACTCTCACCAAAGGTTTTTATTCATGAATTCGGTCATGGATTTGCTGGATTGGCAGATGAATATTATGCATCTTCTGTGGCTTATGATGAGTTTTACCCCCTCAATGTTGAACCATGGGAACCAAATATAACAACAATGGTCAACTTTGAATCAAAATGGAAGAAGATGATCAGTAAAGATACTCCACTTCCCACCCCTTCTGAAGAAAAATATAATAATGTAACCGGGTTATTTGAAGGTGGCGGATACTCCGCAAAAAGAATATACCGTGCAGAAATGGATTGCCGTATGAAGAGTAATGGGACAAAAGGGTATTGTTCAGTCTGCCGGAATGCTATTAAAGAAATGATTGAGTTTTATATAAAATAAAAACCAGTTAGGGACGTTGCATGTAACGTCCCTAACTACCCGTTTTTTATTTGTTCTTTCTGTCAATAAGATAGAACAATACAAGGCTGAGGCCGCCGAATAAGAATACCATTGATACATAATCCGGCCCATGTGGCATAACCTCCATAGACTCGAGAATAGCGCCGGCTATTATGCCAACTCCCACACCCATAAAAAGCATTCCGATTTTCAGTGTAACCTTGTTCCAGTTAAACAAGGATCTTTGGCCCTCTTTCCCGGTGTTGAAAAGACTGGCATCTGCTCCCTTGTCAATGAGTGCCATTCTCTCTTTGTTACGGGTAGTGACGTGAACATAATAAATTCCAAATACTGTGGCGAATAATGCGATAAATGCTACTAATACTTCCATGACTTTAATTATTATTTGTTAAGGACTCTATTTGCACCTTTAGACTATAGGAGTAAGGAACAGGTTACAAAAAAAGATTAATAAATAAATTAAATTTCCCCGTAACCAATTAATATCTTTACTCGTCAAACAGTCAGAATGGATTATAAAGGTGACATATATAATATTAAGGAGATCCTTGCAGGAAACAGTAATGCTTTCAGTTACATAGTTGACAGACATAAAAATAAAGCATATAATCTTGCATTCAGAATATGCGGCAACCATGAAGAAGCTGAGGAACTTACACAGGATTCATTTTTAAAGGCTTTCAGATCGCTTAAGAGTTTTAAAATGAAAAGCAGTTTTGCAACTTGGCTCTATCGGATAGTTTATAATACTACGATCTCGCATATAAGAATAAAGAAAAAAGGGGTCCTTTCACTTGAAGATTTTCCTGCTGACGCGACAGATTTTATCGGTAGTAACACAACTGAGGAAGAAGCAGAAAAAGAGTACAGGAGTTCATTGGTCAACTTTGCCCTCCAGAAAATCAATGAAGAAGAAAGAGGTTTGGTAAGTCTCTATTATTATGAGGAGATGAGTACTGAAGAGATTTCGGATGTTACCGGAATAAGCAAATCAAATATCAAGGTAAAATTATTCAGAGCAAGGCAGAAAATGCTGGAAATAATTGAAAAGGTTGAAAAGAAAAAATTAATATATCATGAATAACCAGGAAAAATTTAAGGAAGATCTTCTCAGGCAGTATATTGATCCTGAGAGTATTGAAAAAACGCCGGACGGATTTACTTCAAATGTAATGACACGTATCCAGTTGGAAACACTACCTCTTATGGTTGCTGAAAGATCGCGGAAAAAAAATCTTGTCCCGATTATTTCGACTGCCGTTACAATTTTACTAATAGCTTCAGCTTTTCTGATTCCGGTAAGTCAAACCGATTCATTTGCTGATCCGGTTTTAATCCTTATTAAAAATGTTAAGTTTTCAATGCCGGAGATAAACCTGTCATCTATCTTCCGGCTAACTCTTCCATCGGTAACAATATATGTCTTTGTCGGAATTTTAATACTTACTCTGTTCGACAGAGCCCTCTCCAGAGTATTTCACAGTGAAAAGTAGTCAAAGACAAAGGTAAAAAGATAAAGTCTAAAGGAAAACGCAATATGATTTTACAGACTTTCGACTTTTGAGTTAAGTCCTTTTGAATTCAATGATCGGCTCATAGCATTAAGCACCTCAAGGACGCCTAATTTAACCTCACAACTTCCTTTAAAATGTACTATCATAGCACATTGTTCAGCTTGAACTGAGTCGTGGCCACAAATTTCAACCAACGATTTGATGACATGCTCGAAAGTATTAATATCATCATTGTAGAGAATAAGCGAACATGATTCTCTACCACTATTCAACTTATCATATTTATGTAATATCTTTTCCTTCATTTCAGTTTTTCAATAAGTTGTCTTGCCGTTTCAATAGGTATCTCTTTCCCCCCAAGCCATGCAACAACCTGTGCCTCACGGTATCCGTTCTTTTTTAAGAGGTCAGAATACTCTGCTGCGGTTTCAAAAGTAATAAATTTCCCAATCAAATAATCAATTTTCCCGTCTTCAAGAAGTTTAATATCCAGCCCTCTGTTCCCGGCCATTTTCCTGATTCCTTCAACCACATCCTCAGTCAAAGGTTTTAATGATCGGATTACCTCAACTCTGAAAGTGAGTGTCGGAGTAATAGTATCTGCCTTTGTCTCAGGCAATGTTTTATCTATTGAATAAAATGATTTCCCTCCCCACTCCTTTTCCTGTAATGCTGCTCTATCCATCGAAACACGTTTATTCTCTGACAGTGGAACAATAAATGCATCTTTGAAGCCTTTGCTTTTAACTGCTCCAAGAGCTTTATTGGCATCTGAGAATTTCCGGAACATACCAGCATAATAAATTGTTTTATCCGTTCCTTCAATCTTAAAGCCATAAACCGGACTAAGTCCTTTAAAATAGGAAGGAACGACCGGATTACGGAAGACGGCAATCTGAATCCGGTAAATAAGTCCTGGAGGCACCTCCGGATCAATTACAATCTTTGCATTCGGGTCCGTTACAGTTTTCGGCAACGCTTCGAAGAAAGTAAAGATTTCCATCTGGGGTTTTACCGGCGGAACAATCACTTTAGTTGTATCTGATTTTTTACCAGTTAGTTTAACTATTTTATTATCAGCCTTTTCCCCCGAGTCAATAACAACCTTGAGTTCAGTTTTTCCGGCAATTTCTTTGAGATGTAAAGTGGAATCAGACGTCGGGTTCATTTCAAGCTGAGCCTCTTGATATTTCTGATCGGCGCTTGTCTGAAACGAAACGGCAGTTTTTTCATTTTCATTAATCTTGATTCTTAAAGCTAATTTTTCGGTACCAGAGAGTTTTTCTATCTGCTTCTTCTGTTCGTTTATAATTGAATTAACTGAATCAGCTTTATACTGAAATTCAATTGCTTCACCCAGAATTTTATCATATTTCACAGGCAGATTTACCTTGTTATCACTTGTTTTTTCAAGAGTTTTTTGAACAGGTTGCTTTATAGTGGGTTTAACATCTGCTTTACTTGTGTCTGTTTTGTCATTTTTTAACTCCGCTACTGGTTTGAGTTCGGAATCTGAAACTTGTCCCTGTTTTTGGCTACACTGCAGCAATAATTCAGGAACACCCATTTCCTTTGCGGCTTTTTTACCAACCCGGTCAGTATACAAATTAAACGATCCAGTGGCTTCCGGGAATTTCCCTGACATCTGTTGGGCACGCCCCAGGTAGAATTGTCCATCTGATGGTAAAGTTCTTATAGCATCTGCTTCCTGTAGAGCCTGTTGTAAAAGGTTTACAGCCAGACCCGGATCCCTGTTAAGTTTCACCAGGCAAACACCAGAATAATATTTATACAATGGATCTTTTGTATATGTCAGGAGAAGCTCCCTGAATTCACCGTACGCCTTTTCATAGTTCCCCTGTGAAAAGGCCTCAAGAGATGATTGACGAGTAGGTTTCGTCTGAATGATCTGGGAAAATAGATTATTAAAAGATATTTCAATAATCGTTATAAGGCAAAACAAAATTATCTGTTTCTTCAATTTCATACCTGCATTTTAATTAGCATATAATTAATGTTCAACACATTACCTGGTTGTTCTGATTCTTTGCAAGAAGATTTATGTTAATAACAATTGACTGATTTTTTGCAAATAACAATTCAAACTTCGTAAATTTACCCATAATAACAAAATAAATAAGTATGATACAATTAAAAGAGGGAATGAAAGCCCCCGGTTTTGAAGGTATCGATCAGGATGGCAAACTTATAAAGCTAAGTGATTTTACAGGGAAAAAGGTTGTTTTGTATTTTTATCCGAAAGATAACACACCCGCCTGTACTGATGAAGCATGTAATCTTCGTGATAATTATAATTCATTTTTAAAGAAAGGATTTGCAGTTATCGGAGTAAGTTCCGACAATGAAAAATCGCATAAGCGTTTTGCTTCTAAATTTAACCTTCCGTTTTCTCTCATCGCTGACACTTCAAAAAAAATGCTGAATGATTATGGTGTCTGGGGAGAGAAAAAAATGTTTGGAAAAAGCTATTCAGGGATTATCCGAACAACTTTTGTAATAGATGAAAAAGGGATCATAGAAAGGATAATCACCAAAGTAGACACAGGGGAACACACTAAACAGATTTTCGATATGTACAATTAATAAAACCAATAATATGAGCAAAGAAAGAAAAGAAATAAATAAAGAAAAGCTTAAGGCACTTGAGGTTACCCTTGGGAAAATCGAAAAGGATTTTGGAAAGGGAACAATAATGAAATTAGGTGATCATGCAATTGACAACATCCAGGTCATATCAACTGGATCAATCGGTCTTGATGCTGCTCTGGGTATTGGTGGAATCCCACGCGGAAGGGTGATAGAAATTTATGGTCCTGAAGCATCAGGAAAAACAACCCTGGCTATCCACGCTATAGCTGAAGCACAAAAGAATGGAGGTATTGCTGCAATAATTGATGCTGAACATACATTTGACCGTAATTATGCCGAGAAACTTGGTGTAGATGTTGAAAATCTGCTTATTTCTCAGCCTGATAACGGAGAGCAGGCACTTGAGATAACAGATAATCTCATCCGGTCCGGAGCGCTCGATATAGTGGTTATTGACTCTGTGGCAGCACTTACACCTAAAGCTGAAATTGAGGGTGAAATGGGTGATTCCAAAATGGGTCTGCAGGCAAGACTGATGTCTCAGGCACTAAGAAAACTAACTGCAAATATCAACAAGACAAACACATCATGTGTTTTCATTAATCAGCTCAGGGATAAAATCGGTGTAATTTTTGGAAACCCGGAAACTACTACTGGTGGTAATGCATTGAAGTTTTATGCATCAGTCAGATTAGATATCCGCCGGACAAGTCAGCTTAAAGATGGTGAAGAGATAATAGGAAGCAGGACAAGGGTCAAAATTGTGAAGAATAAGCTTGCACCTCCTTTTAAGAAAGCTGATTTTGATATACTTTATGGTGAAGGGATCTCCCAACTTGGAGAGATTGTTGACCTTGGGGTCGATTTTGAAATTATCAAGAAAAGCGGTTCATGGTTTAGCTATGGAGATACCAAGCTTGGTCAGGGACGTGATGGTGTAAAACAGATACTTAAGGATAATCCGGAATTATATGATGAACTGAAGGCTAAAGTATCTGAAGCTCTCAGGAAATAGCAATTTATAAATATAAAAACCAATCCTTCCCAAAATTCCGTCTCTCCCCAACGCCTCCTCCGGGAGTGAGGGGCTTATTAAAGATAATCACATGGTTTCCCAATTCGCTCCTGGGAGAAGGGGGAAGAGGCAAAAAAATAAAAAATTTAAAGTAAATAACAATCTCACATATGAAAAAATATTTTCTGCCGGTAATTCTTCTGGCACTGCTTTATTCTTCATCATGTAATAAAAAGCCAGTAGTCGTTAAAGAAGCTTTACCGCAATTCAATAACCAATTAACTGCTGAAGAGAAAGCGGGAGGAGTAATGACTCCTGAAATAATGTGGAAATTTGGAAGGCTCGGGACCTTTGCTCTTTCTCCCGACGGATCAACTGTTTTATATGCAGTTACAGATATAGATCTTCAGAGTGAGGCAAGACGAACTAACATTTTTAAGACGGCCTCAAATGGAAGTAATACTGTACAACTGACCACAGATGGTGGAAGTTCTCCTCAATGGATAAATAGCGGTAAAGCTATAGCATATATCAACAAAGGGAAGCTCTGTTCAATGAATGCAGATGGTTCAGGACAGAAAGTAATATCCGGGATAAATGATTTTGAGATTTTCAGCGTTTCGCCTGATGGAAACAAGATATATTTTACAAAGAGAGTCAAATTAGACCAGACAGCAAATGAAAAACATAACCTTCCAAAAGCAAATGTCAGGATTATCAATGATCTGATGTACAGACACTGGAACTACTGGAGTGATTTTTCATACAGCCATATTTTTGTTGCAGCCTTTAATGGAAGTGCTGTCTCGGAAGCAAAAGATATCATGGAAGGACAAAGATTTGAGTCGCCAACTGCTCCGTATTTCGATGATGGAGAAATTACATGGAGTCCCGATGGTAAATCAATAGCATATACTTCCAAAAGACTTAACGGCAAAGCAGATGCAATAAGCACTAATTCAGACATTTACCTGCATAGTATTGAAACAGGCAAAGAAATTAATATTTCTGAAGCCAACAAAGGTTATGACAGATACCCTGTTTTTTCACCGGATGGTACAATGATAGCGTATCAGAGCATGGAAAGAGATGGTTATGAAGCTGATCTGGACCGTCTGTTTGTTTACAATATTAAAGAAGGTACCAGAACGTGGATCTCTAAAGGATGGGATTTTGATGTATCGAATATTATATGGGATGGGGGTACAACAATATATTTCGCATGTTCTCATCTGGGTACTTCACAGATATTCAAAACCGGCCTTGAGGGAAAAGGTGTATCAAAGGTAACAGAAGGAGTGCATAATCTGGGACCATTCATTCTTAAGTCGGGTGTTCTGGTTTCAGAATTGACTTCCATGTCGATGGCTCCTGAACTTTCCAATATTGACATGAAGACAGGGTCAGTTAAGCAGATCACTGCTATAAATAAACCTATCTATGATAATATCAAAATGGGTAAAGTCGAGGAGAAATATATAAAAACTAAAGATAAGAAGGACCTTCAGATGTGGGTAATCTATCCTCCTGACTTTAACCCCTCAAAGAAATATCCTGCTTTGCTTTTCTGTGAAGGAGGCCCACAGTCAGCACTGGATCAGTTCTGGTCTTATAGGTGGAATATGCAGATGATAGCAGCAAAAGGCTATGTTGTATTTGCACCAAACCGTCGTGGTGTTTCCGGGTTTGGCCAGGAATGGAAAGAACAGATTTCCGGCGATTATGGCGGAAAAAACATTCAGGACTATCTTGATGCCGCCGATGCAATGGCAAAAGAACCTTCTATTGATGCAAAAAGAATGGGTGCAGTTGGTGCAAGTTACGGCGGTTATTCGATTTTCTGCCTTGAAGGTGTTCACCAGGGTAGATTCAAAGTGTTTATTGCCCATTGCGGTGTATTCAATTTCGAAAGTGAATACGGATCTACTGAGGAGCTTTGGTTCCCTAATAAAGATTATGGAGGTCCATACTGGAAAAATCTGCCTAGCTATAAATTCTCCCCTCACCTCATGGTTGATAAGTGGACAACACCTATCCTTATAATTACCGGAGCAAATGATTTCAGGATACCATACACTCAGAGTATGGAGGCATTCCAGGCAGCCCAGTTACATGGTATTCCAAGCAGACTGCTCTTCTTCGAGGATGAATGCCATTGGGTTACGAAACCGCAGAATTCTGTGATCTGGCAACGCGAGTTTTTCGAATGGCTGGATACATATCTGAAGTAAAATCTACCTCTCCACATCCCATGTACTCACACCCAACCCCCTCTCTGCTTCCCAAAAAGGGGGTTGGGTGTGAGTTCATATAGGGCGTAAACGGGCTCAGGGGAATGAGGCTAGCCTTTAAGTAATTCCACAACTTTCTCCACCTTTTCTTCCATCGGCAACTGACCATCAATCCAGTTTATTTTTATACCCCTCCGTTCCATTCCTCTGAACCATGTCATCTGCCTTTTAGCAAACTGATGAATAGCTATTTCAAGATCCCTGACCATTTCCTGATAAGATATCTTTCCGGTCAGATATAACGTAATAAACTTATATTCAAGACCATAATAAATCAAAGTCTCGGTGTTTATACCCAGATCAATCAGATTCTTCACCTCATCCACCATTCCTGAATTGAGACGTTGTTTAAGCCTTTCTGATATTCGTTTTCGTCTGGTATCTCTATCGAACATAACACCGATAAGGAGAGCTCGTACCTCCGGAAATTCACTGTAGTGATTTCCCTTATTCCTGTTGGAATGTTCTATTTCAATTGCCCTGATGACCCTCTTTTTGGTATCTATATCGGTTGTATTATGAAGGTTTTTGAACGTTGATAATATCTCTTTGAGTTCTTCTATCGATTTTTTCTCAAGTTCAATTCTCAGCCCGCTGTCAGGAGGCACTTCAAACATTTTGTATCCGGTTATTATACTATCAGCATACATTCCGGAACCTCCGCAAACAACCGGGAATATTTTTCGTTTTTTCAGATCGGAATAAACTTTGATGAAATCGCGCTGGTATTCAAATACATTATATTTATAACCGGGATCAGCAATATCAATCAAATGATAAGGAACATCAGTGCCATTGACCCGGTAATCATCGTAATCCTTCCCGGTACCGAGATTCATGCCCCTGTAAACCTGACGTGAATCTGCACTGATAATTTCACCTTCTACCCTCTGTGCAACAACTGCAGCCAGGGAAGTTTTGCCTGATGCAGTGGGCCCTGTAATTACAAGTAAATCGTAGATAGAATTTAACTCCACATTCACATTCTTAATCATTTCTATAGGAAAAGCAATATACCATAAATTTATTTAATTTTGCCGGGCATTCAAATTTGATTTTTATGGTTAACAAATTCTTTTCTTAATAAGTCTACATGAAAGGCGGTACTGGCAATATAGTAATTCAAAACAAAAAGGCTTCTCACGATTATGAGTTTATCGAAAAATTTGTAGCAGGAATTATACTCTATGGAACTGAAATAAAATCGATCCGACTCGGAAAAGCCACACTTGCCGATTCATATTGCTTTTTCAACAATGGAGAGCTTTTTATTAAGGGAATGCATATTGCTGAATACTGGTGGGGAAATCTCAATAATCATGATCCGCTCAGGGAAAGGAAATTGTTGCTTACTTCCCGAGAATTAAGAAAAATTGAAAGGAAAATAAAAGAGAGCGGGTTGACTATCATTGTCATTAAAGTCTTTATCAACAACAGAGGATTGGCAAAGGCTGAAATAGCAATCTCTAAAGGCAAGAAAGAATACGATAAGCGCGAAACCCTCAAACGTAAAGATGCCACCAGGGAAATGGATCGTATGAGGAAGGTCTGATCAGAAGTTCGGGCTCAACAGATATCTTGAATAGAATTTGACGATATAATCCACCGCCTCATCAGCTGTATCAACCAGGGTAAATACATCGAGATTCTCAAGTGATATGTTATGTTCTTCCTCAAGCATCTCCTCTTTAATCCAATTCATCAGCCCACCCCAGTATTTCTTTCCTACCAGTATAATTGGAAATTTCCCGATCTTCCTGGTCTGGATGAGAGTAATAGCCTCAAAGAGTTCATCGAATGTTCCGAATCCTCCTGGAAGAACTATAAAACCCTGTGCATATTTCATGAACATGACTTTCCTGACAAAAAAGTGATCGAAAGTTATCAGTTTATCAGAATCGATATATGGATTAGGATGCTGTTCAAAAGGAAGATCAATATTTATACCCACGGATTTGCCTTTTCCCCTGGCAGCTCCTTTGTTAGCTGCTTCCATAATGCCGGGTCCGCCCCCGGTAATAACTCCATATCCTTTCTGGGTTAGCTTAAATGATATATCTTCCGCAAGTATATAATACTTATTATCAGAACGTGTCCGCGCAGAACCAAAAACTGAGACACAGGGACCAATTCGTGCAAGTTTTTCAAAACCTTCCACTAACTCAGAGATAATTTTAAACACTCTCCATGAATCTGTAGTATGAATTTCATGCCATGTTTTCTGTTCAAAGGCATCTTTTATAAGATCGGCAGGTTTCTCCATTTTGGTTTCAATAAAAGTTAATTGACTCAAATATAATTAAAATCTTATGCCTTAAGTTCTGCTTTAAGGTATTTTCCGGTATAGCTCTCTGAACACTCAGAAAGTTTTTCGGGTGATCCTGAGAAAATAATATTACCTCCGGCTTTCCCTCCTTCTTTGCCAAGATCGACAACATAATCAGCCATCTTAACCACATCCAGGTTATGTTCAATAACTATAATAGTATTACCTCTGTCAACGAGTTTATTAAGCACATCGAGTAATACCCTGACATCTTCAAAATGTAATCCTGTAGTTGGTTCATCAAGGATATAAAGTGTTTTACCGGTATCACGTCTGGCCAGCTCAGTGGCCAGTTTGACCCTTTGTGCCTCTCCACCTGAAAGTGTTGTTGACTGCTGTCCCAGTTTGATATATCCAAGCCCGACATCCTGAAGTGTTTTTATTTTATGATAGATCGATGGTACGTTAGCAAAATATTCAACTGCCATATTGATAGTCATATCCAGAACGTCACTTATTGACTTACCTTTATACTTGACTTCGAGTGTTTCGCGGTTATACCGTTTTCCGTTACATTCTGTGCAATGTACATAAACATCAGGCAGAAAATTCATTTCGATGGTTTTCATTCCTGCTCCTTCGCATCCTTCGCATCGCCCGCCTTTTACATTAAAAGAGAATCTTCCCGCGCCGAATCCTCGAATCTTAGCTTCAGTTGTCTGTTCAAAAAGCTTTCGTATATCAGTGAAGACTCCGGTATAAGTTGCGGGATTTGACCTCGGTGTTTTACCTATTGGCGATTGGCTAACCTCAATGACCTTGTCGAGATGTTCAAGTCCGGTAATTTCTCTATATGCTAAGGGTGATTTCCCTGAATTATGAAATTTCTTTGCCAGGGCAGGATGAAGAGTCTGGTTAATGAGTGACGATTTACCACTTCCTGAAACACCTGTTACACAAATAAGGGTACCAAGAGGCAATGTAACATCCACATTATTAAGATTATGTCCTGAAGCACCTGAAAGAATCAGAAATTTTCCATTTCCTTTTCTTCTCTCTTCAGGAATATGGAATCTCTTTTTATTATTAAGATATGAAGAGGTAAGAGTATCCTGTTTCATCAGTTCCTTCGGGTTTCCATGAGCAACGATCAGCCCTCCAAAACGTCCGGCTCCCGGTCCCATATCAATCACATGATCTGCCGACATGATCATCTCTCTGTCGTGTTCTACCACAATGACAGAGTTGCCTGCATCCCTTAGTTGCTTCAATGCAGCAATCAATCGCCTGTTATCCCTTTGATGGAGCCCTATACTGGGTTCATCAAGAATATAAAGCACATTTACCAGCCTTGAACCAATCTGGGTAGCCAGTCTGATCCTCTGGCTTTCTCCTCCGGAGAGAGTCCTTGCTCCTCTGTTAATTGAGAGATATTCCAGTCCCACCTCAAGCAGGAAACCGAGCCTGGCCCGTATTTCTTTAAGAATTTCTGCGGCAATTAATTTTTGATTCCCGGTCATCTTATCCTCGATATTGGACAGGAAATGAGATAACTCTTTTATATCCATGGCCGAGAGTTCCCCGATATTCTTATCAGCAATTCTGAAATATAATGACTCTTTCTTCAGCCGGGTACCCTGGCATTCAGGACAAACATTATACTGCACATATTGGTCCCTGATTTTTGTTCCGTTTTTCTTGCCGTTCATTGTTTCAACATTCCCGACAAAATTCACAACACCTTCAAAAGTTAAAAAATAGTTGGAAGTCATTCCCAAAGGGGTATTTGACAATTTGAGTACTTCTTCCGAACCATAAAGTACCTTGTTGAGGGCATCTTCAGGAATCTCATTTATAGGAGTATCAAGTGTGAATCCGTTTTTTTCGGCTATAGCTTCGATCTGCCAGAAAATCCAGGTATTTCTGTATTTTCCAAGAGGTTCAATCCCTCCTTTTCTGATGCTAAGCTCTTTGTCAGGAATAAGTTTTTTTTCATCAATGCTAGATATTTCACCGAGTCCATTACAGTGAGGACAGGCCCCCTGCGGTGAGTTGAAAGAAAAAGTATGAGGTGCAGGTTCGTTATATGATAATCCTGTGGTTGGGCACATCAGATGACGGCTGAAATACCTCGGTTCATTATTGTCGCTATCCAGAACCATCATCACCCCATCACCCTGATCGAGTGACATAAGGATTGAATCATTAAGTCTTTTATCGGAAGTATCCCCAACTTTGAACTTGTCAACTACTAATTCAATATAATGAGTCTTATACCTGTCGAGCTTCATTCCGGGAGTAAGCTCCCTGATTTCGCTGTTAATGCGAACATTAAGGAAGCCTTTTCGTCTGAGTTGTTCAAATAACTCTTTGTAATGCCCTTTCCTGCCTTTAACTATAGGCGCAAGAAAAAAAACTTTCTTCCCTGAGAAACGGTTTTTAACGAGGTCAAGTATCTGGTTATCTGAGTACTTTACCATTTTTTCTCCGGATGCATATGAGTATGCTTCGGATGCCCTTGCATATAAAAGTCTGAGAAAATCGTAAATCTCAGTAATTGTTCCGACAGTTGAACGGGGGTTTTTGTTGGTGGTCTTCTGTTCGATAGATATTACCGGACTTAAGCCTGTTATCTTATCAACATCAGGACGTTCCATCCCTCCGAGAAACTGACGGGCATAAGCTGAAAGAGTCTCCATGTAGCGTCTTTGTCCCTCAGCATATATTGTATCGAAGGCAAGGGATGATTTTCCGCTCCCACTTAAACCGGTGATCACCACGAGTTTATTCCGTGGAATAGAAACATCTATGTTTTGCAAATTATGGACCCTTGCGCCAAGGACTTTAATCTCCTCATTCATCTTAACTTCTCCTAATCAAAAGATCAGTTCTCCGTTTTCTGTTTTTTCGATGTTTCGCATCCCTTCCGAAGGAATCCTAATCAGATATTCTTTATTTGATTTTGGGGTCAGGAATGGTTTCCTGAGCCATGGATTCAGAAATTTTAACATCTTATAATTTGTTCCGAACTTTTCAGCAAAAGCTGAAAAATCGTTTATAATACTGTCGACTTTTACCTCAGAGAATTTTAGTTCCGGATATAGATCCGTTTTAGAGATCTTAAAACCGTAATTCTCCGGATCAGTAATAATAAGTTTATAAGCAACTGCTCTGAATATATATCTTGCTGTTTCATCGCTTAACAAAAGGTCATAGTAGTTATGCTGATGCTGGATATCTATTTGTTCATCTATCGCAGATCTCCCACCATCATATGAAGCTGCTGCAAGTGTCCAGTTACCAAATATTTCATAGGATTTCATAAAATAATCGCATGCGAACTGTGTTGACTTTTCAACATCATATCTTTCGTCAACAACTGTGTTGATCTCCATTCCTTCCTCCCTTCCTGTTTCAGGCATTATCTGCCAGAAACCTGTAGCTCCAACAGGAGAAACCATATTACTATATTCACTTTCGGCAGCAACCAGATATTTGAAATCATCAGGGATATTGTTCTTTTTCAGAATTTTTTCTATTAAGGGAAGATACCTGTTTGCCCTCTTGATAATCAGAATCGTAGAAGAGTGTCTGTAGGCATTTGTAAGGATTTCACGTTCAAGACTCTCCCTGGTGTCAAAGTTGTCGAGAGGCATTTTCTCACCTGCAAATGTCACCTCATCAGGTAATTTAAATGACTTGATATTATAAACTGTGTCTATTCTCAGATACACCGCTTCCGGACTATTGTTAAATCCTTTAAAGCTCTGTGCGATTGAAAGAATGATAATTACTGTTCCGGTCAGAACAAAAGCAGTAAATACTGTTTTTCTTTTTGTATTTATCATAATAATTGAACCAGTAAAAAATTAAGTGCAAAGGTAACATTTTTGCACCTGAAAAATAATTTAGATAGTGGTAAATTAATCTGGAATGAATGGAACCTGAGCCAAAAACAAAATCTGGCCGGGAAAGATTAAAGCAGGAAAAGATTGTTTATGTCTCAGAATTTATATGAAACTCCTGAAAATATCCCAAAAGAATAGGGATGAATAAATGAACCTGTTGTAATACTGAACGGATTCAGGTAATATCTGAAAGTTGGTTCGAGATTGAGAGACAATTTACCTGAGAGATTGTATTCCATTCCCATTCCCAGAGAACTGCTTAATGTAAGAGGATTTAATCCTTTAGTATCCCCTACAGAATATTTGCTGCCATCAATAGTAGTATATACTGAATTATTGACCAATAGATTATATGACAATCCACCTATAAGATTGATACCAATCGTTTTATCCACAATTTTATATTTTAAGATGACCGGTAATTCCAGGTAACTGAAATTCTGGTCCAGTGAACTGTTAACAGGCTGAAGACTAGCTTTATTCGGGTCAAATACATCCTTTGTATATGCTGTAACTATCCTATTTGTACCGTCCGTGCTAAGGAAAACATCAGGATTATTTGTATAAACAGTTCCATTTGTAGTAAGTACTTCAAAGTTATGATCTCCTTTGGTATTGGCATATTGCTGAAATCCGCTAAAGGAGTTTATACCATCTATCTTCTGTCCTAAAGAGGAATAGTAAAGACCCGATTGTATACTGAATCTTTTACTGATTTTATAAGAAAATGCGACGCCACCTGAGTAAGACATAAGAGGCTGGTCCGCAGCACTCAGCTGTTTTGAAAGTGCATCGCTCCCCGAATTAAAACTTGAATAATAAGTAGGTGAGGCCATGGCTGCAATAGACCACCTTTTCTCCGGTTTTATAGTAATATTCTCCGGAAAATATTGCAGTTCAGGATATTTAATCTTTATAGAATTTCTTTTAGATTCATTAAGAGGTGTCAGGAATAATCCAGCAATTGTTTCATATTTTGCAATAGACAGGCTTTTAGAATCTTTAATATTCACAATTTGTTCAGGATAAGCTGTTGTTTCAATTTCTTTCTGAATGGGAGACTGATCATCAGTTTCAATTAAAATATCGGAAGAGTTATTTAGCTGATTATATTTCTTCGCCGGCAAATACTGTAAATTATCAACAGGGCTTGAAATTACCGGTAAAGAGACAGGTACATTAAATGCAATTACAGGACCTGAGGGTCCAACTGACAGTCCCCTGCTCCATCTGTAAGTTAAAAAACTCAATGCCAGCAGAACAGTAACCACAGCAGCAATCCTTAGAAGTATAATCGGTCGTGATTTTGTTTTAATTGAGGAGTGAATACCATCCCATACACCTGGCGGCGGAAGCACTTCGAAATCTTTGAGTCCGTTTCTGAAGAGAAGATCAATATTTGCCCCTTTTTCATTCATTTGCAACTTTCTTCTTAATTCCTATGTATGATCCTACTCTTCTCTGAAGGATAACCCTTGCACGGGAAAGATTTGATTTTGAAGTTCCCTCTGAAATATTCACCATTTTACTTATCTCTTTATGTGAATATCCCTCTATTGCATAAAGATTAAATACCATCCTGTATTTCGTGGGCAATTCTCTGATAATTCCCAGCAGATCGTCAGCTTCAAGGCCTGCATAATCCTGATTATCAGGTTCTGCATCGGGCTCCTGTATCGTATCTATGTCATCGACACGATAAAGGTTATGCCTGCAGCGGAATTTTTCAAGCGCGGTATTGACAGTTATCCGGCGCATCCAACCCTCGAAAGAACCTTCATGTTTATAATGATCAAGGTTTTCAAATATCTTAATAAACCCTTCCTGTAAAATATCTCTTGCCTCCTCATCATTACCTGAATACTGCAAACACACAGCATATAGCTTAGAAGCATGCCTCCTGTACAGAAGTTCCTGGTCCCTCCTGTTACCGGCAAGACAACCTTTTATTATTTTTTTTATCTCCGACAAGGTTTTTTACCTGATTGAGAACATAAAAATATAAAATAATTATCTTAAATGCCAGTAATTCTATAAAGATTGATGGAATTAATGAAAAAAAGGTTGCGTATGGATTATATAAGGCGCCAGGTTTCAGGTGTCAGACGTCAGGAAATTATGCCAAAGACCCCGTAACCTGAAGCCAGAACCCTCTCCTGTTAAAGATGTATCACCTCTCCATACGCAGCTGCAGCAGCCTCCATAATAGCCTCCGACATTGTAGGATGAGGATGCACTGACTTGATTATTTCATGTGCCGTAGTTTCAAGTTTTCTGGCTACAACTATCTCTGCAATCATTTCGGTAACATTTGCTCCAATCATATGTGCACCAAGCAATTCGCCGTATGCTGCATCGAATATAAGTTTGACAAAACCCTCTTTTGCACCTGAAGCACTGGCTTTACCTGAAGCCGTAAACGGGAATTTTCCGACTTTGATATCATAACCGGCTTCCCTTGCAGCAGCTTCTGTAAGACCACACGATGCAATCTCCGGTGTAGTATATGTGCATCCGGGAATATTCTTATAGTCAAGAGGTTCAACTTCTTTTCCTGCAATCTTTTCAACACAAATTATCCCTTCTGCAGAAGCCACATGGGCCAGAGCCGGCCCATGAACAATATCACCTATGGCAAAAATACCGGGAACTGATGTCTCGTAATAATCATTAACGACGACCTTTCCATTATCGGTCTTTACACCGGCACTTTCGAGACCAATATCTTCAATATTTGTTGTAATACCCACAGCTGATAAGACAATATCTGCCTCCACAATCTCCTGCTCTTTTGGTGTTTTTATGGTTACCTTGCATTTCTCATTTGAAGTATCAACCGATTCAACTGTAGAGTCGGTCATCACTTTCATCTTAATCTTTTTGAAGGATCTTTCAAGTTGCTTGGAGACCTCCTCGTCTTCAACCGGTACAATTCTCGGTAGAAATTCAACTAGTGTAACATTTGTCCCGAGCGACTGATAGAAATTTGCAAACTCACTGCCTATAGCGCCTGATCCGACAACAACCATTGAACCCGGCTGTTTTTCAAGCGACATAGCTTCACGATAACCGATTATCTTCTTTCCATCCTGTTTCAGATTAGGAAGTTCCTTCGATCTTGCTCCGGTAGCCACAATGATATTTTTTGCAGTGTATTTTTTCCTATTACCATCCGCATCCTGAACTTCAACGCTATTTGCGCCGGCAAGACGACCGAATCCTTTAAGGTGTTCTATATTGTTTTTCCTGAAAAGGAATTGAACTCCTTTACTCATACCATCAGCAACATTTCTGCTTCGTGCAACCATTGCCGTGAAATCCGGTTTTACTTCTCCTGAGATTGTAATTCCATAATCAGATGCATGAGTCAGATAGTCAAATACCTGGGCACTTTTCAGGAGCGATTTTGTGGGTATACATCCCCAGTTGAGACAGATTCCTCCGAGTTCAGCTCTTTCAACTACAGCTACTTTCAATTTCAGTTGTGATGCCCTGATTGCGGCTACATACCCTCCGGGTCCGCTTCCAATTATTATAAGATCGTAATCCATGGTTTCTGTTTATTTAACTTATAAATATCATTTTGCATTAAAACTTAATATCAATACTTACGCTTTATACCTTTATACCTCATTCCCGACCTTTCCCCACGGGGGAAGGAGTAAGAAACCATTTCCCCCCCGGGGGAATCAAGAAAGGGAGTTTCTCGATAAAAAATTATTGATGCTGTTATGGACCATTCTATCAAGTAGCTAAAGTATTCTTTTTAGTTAATTTCAAAATTAACTGAGTAATTCCTTTTACCAGGACCCAGAGCATGACAAGAGTAAATATTATTGTGGCGCCTACCGGGATTCCTGCATAATATGAAATAACATATCCTGTAGCAGTGCCGACAAATCCTGCAAGAATCGACCATATTACTATTTTAAAATAGACCCTGGTAAATAACATAGCGATATTTGGCGGGATAGTCAGCAATGAGATAACCAGGACCACACCAGCCATCCTTATATTCAGAACTATTGTCAGAGCTATCAAAGATGTTGTAATGTATTTAAATGTGTCAACATAGGAGGAGTATGTCCTTGCATAAACCTCGTCGAAAGAGATATAAAGAATTGTCCTGTAGAATATTCCGAAGTAAAGCATTAATATCACTGACATTGCTCCCAATGCAATTATATCGGCACGTGAAACGGTGAGGATACTCCCGAAGAGATAACTCATCAGGTTAGGTGTATATCCTGGTGTCAGATAGATGAAGATTATCCCAACTGCCATTCCAAAAGCCCATAATATTCCTATTGCGGAGTCTTCTCTTATTCTCTGCTTAACAGAAAGATATTCAACACCCAACGCTGACAGGATTCCAAAAACTGCAGCTCCAATAACAGGATTGATACCCATAAAATACCCAATTCCAATACCACCGAAGGAGGCATGTGTTATACCTCCACTTAAAAAAACCATTCTTTTTGACACGACGTATGTTCCTGCTAATCCGGCAGTTATACTTGCAAATATAGCTCCGAGAAGTCCCTTTATTATAAATCCGTATTGAAATATACTTGTTTCCACTATGAATGGGATTTAAGTACCGTATGCGGAACGTCGCCATGTGTAACAAGCTGAATCGGACATCCATATGCAAGGAGATCTTCATTTGTAAGCTCACTTGAAGGATGGTAATGAAGACTCCTGTTTACACAGGCAAAAGATTTAATATGTAACGAAATTGTTCCGACATCATGTGAAACCATAAGTATAGCCATTCGTTTATTGAGCTCTCTCAATTTTTCATAAAAATCATTTTCAAAAGCCATATCTACGAAATTTCCAGGTTCATCAAGCAACAATAACCTGGGATTTCCAATAATAGCCCGCCCCAGAAATACTCTCTGCATTTGGCCTCCTGACAATTCATTTAAAGTGGATTTAGACATTCCGGTCAGACCGAGCTCGTCAATAACATTATCTGCCTTTTTCTTGTCGGAGACCGACATTCTGGAAATTATTCCCTTGCGAATCATCAGGCCCGAAAGAATTATATCAGTAACTGTTACAGGATAGTTAATGTCTCCTGTTGACATTTGAGGCAGATAACCAATGCTGTTCCCATTTAATAGTTGGCTATTGAAAATCAATTTGCCCTTAGACGGCTTCACCAAACCCAGAATGACTTTTAAAAGTGTTGTTTTTCCACCACCATTAGGGCCAATGACACCAATAAAATCATTCTCATTTACCTTGAAATCCACATCCAGCAAAACCACATTTGCGCCATAAGAAGCTGACAAAGAATACATTTCGAATAGATACGCCATAAAGCTGATTATTTTGAGCTTTCAATTAAACTTTTATGCATAGCATCAATTATATCTAAGGTAGACTTTTGCCAGTTTTCCGACAAAGGATCTATTAATATTATTTTAGCACCGATTTCTCCGGCAATAGATTTCGCATTTTTTGTATCATATTCCTTCTGAACAAATATTGTCTTAAGGTTATCTTTCCTGGCACGGTCAATAAGTTCTTTCATTCTGGACGGGGTCGGCTCTTTGCCCTCAAATTCCACAGGTATCTCTTCAAGTCCATAGTCTCTTGCGATATATGCCAGGTTAGGATGATATATCATAAAACATTTTTTAGGCACATTCGTAAAAAGTTCCCTTGCTTTATTATCCACATCCTGAATTTTTGAAATCAGAATCAGATAATTTGTTTCGTATTTCTCTTTTTGTGAAGGATTCAGCTCACACAGGAATCCCTTAACAGAGGATGCTATTACCAGGGCACATTTGGGTGATACCCAGTAATGAGGATCGGCTCCTTCGATGTGCCCTCCTTCACGGTGATGCGCTGAGGTCAGAGGATCAATCCTGTCTCCTAACGATAACCTCTTCATTTTCATATTTGTCTCATAAAAACGGTCAAGCCAGTTCATTTCAAAACCCAGGTATCCATTACTTATATAGGCGACCGATCGTCTTAGTTTATTAATTTGTTCAGGGAAAGGTTCGTAAGTATGAGGATCTGCGCCGGATGGAACCATTATGTTAACTGTAAAGTCATTCCCTCCGATCTCTTCAGCAAAGTACTTGAAAGGTGCTATACTCACGGTAATTATTTTGTTGCCTGAATCAACACTATTCCGGCCACAGGAAATACAAAGACAGGTTATCAGAAGAAAGAATATTTTTCTCATTCTCTGGAAAGGTGATCAAACACCACAAATTTAACATATAACAGAACAAATGGCTTAAGTGTTGCAAATAAAATAATATAAGTTATTTTTGGCTAAGAATAACGGAAAATCTACTTCCAGCCGGATGAAGAATAAAGGAGAGCTACTTGCATCAATATTGAAAAATTTTAAAGACTGCTATTTCTTCCTACATAACACCAGGGAGTTTGGCATTGTAGAAAACATTATGAATGAAGGGTTTATCTTCGAAAGACAATTAGCTCATTCAACTGACCGTGTTAATCCGAAAGAGCCTATTGAAGTTACTTACTTTCTTATTCAGAGGAAAGATTATGGCTCCTACACCATAATTATAGCAATACCTAAAGTTATTTATGAAATATATACCAGTGTCTCTAATAAAAAGGACGTTGATATAGAGGAAGTGCTGGCAGTCACCGAGCCATATTGGGGGGATAATGATGAGTTGATATACACTCTATCACCTAAACATATCCTTGGATATTTTAATATCAAAACATCGGAGTTTTATCAGAACAGGAATTGGGATCCCTTTTTTAACAATTGCCATGCCAGATCTGCAGGTAAAAAATCAGTGAATTCCGGAAGAAAATGAAGAAAAAAAGAGGACCGGCCCACTCTGCCGGTCCTCTTTTAACTTGGAATGAAAATTAATAAGCCTGAAGTGCGATCTTAAAAAATCCAGTGGCCCTGGTCGATGAAATCTGGAATTTCCATTCACCTGTTTTATCCATATTCTCTTTTTCAGTGATAGTGAATGACTTTCTCCAGTTGAGATTGCCTGATTCATCAATTAAAATATCAGAATAATTTTTACCATTAGGCATAATGATTTTGATACGGATGTCACCGCTTTTACAATCGCCCATTACTGACATTACGACTGATTTTACTGTTTTATCGACATCGAACGTGTAATCCCTTGAGAAGGTATTATCCTTTACTGACTTGGAAAAATCCAAAGTTGTACTTTCAGAATCGTCACCCATTGTGTGCCTTAAAAATGTATTCATATCACGTCCATTGAATTCAAAAGGTTCATCAAAAGAGAACGATCTGTTTCCTCTGGGTAGGTTCATAAATAGTTTTGTTCTCTCTTTATCTTCATTTTCAAGCTGATCCTGTGCATCATTCATGGAGCTATCTGTTTTTTCATTCTGCTCTTTCAGGTTTTGCACTGCGTCTGCCATTGCTTTCTTTTGTTCGGCCATAGTTTTTTTCTGCTGGTCGATTTCCTGCTGAATTTTCTTCTCCTTTTCCTGTTCTTCTTTTGTCTTCTCCTGCGCAGTTACCTGCTGAAAAGAAGATCCTATTGAGATAAGGAAAATAACCATTAAAAATAAACTGAACTTTTTCATGACTGCCTCATTTTTAGTTTGACAATGTAAAGATAGTCCCCGTTTGATTGCTATTTTGTTAACACCGGGTTAATGCCGGGTTAATGTTTCTTTTGTCCTTCTTAAGATTCAATAAATTGAATAATTTTGAGAAAGTAAATTAAAGAAGATGAAAAACCGAAATACTGTTCTGATTCTTGGTATTACATCAATTCTGATTCTGATATCTGTCCAGGTATACATTATATCAGGTATCTGGAAACAAAAAAATGAGATGTTTTCCCTAAGATATACTATGCATTCACAGGAAGCACTTAATTATATCAGAAGAGGGATGTCAACTGATGGTTTTGACACCGTAAGGTTTCTTTTAAGCAATTACTCAGAAAAGGCTAATAAAGAGTTACATGCAATTAAAGACGAAAAAGAACTTGCTGCCAAGAAAAAAGCAATATTAAATTATTTCACAAAAGTTATTAATCAGGAACAGGATTTATCCGGATTACTTTCAACCTATTTTGGAAGCAGGGGATTTGAAAAAAACTTCAATTCTTCAATTGTAATTAACAATCTTGAAATGATCAGTAATGACACGATTGTTGTGTACCGGAGTGAGGATTTTGCAAACCGTCTTTTACCAGATCGAAGCAGAAAAGTTTTAATTCCTGAAATTTCCAGGTCAAAAATTTGGGTTAACTGGTTCCATGAGGAAGATAACAATTACCGTTTAGTTTTTGATTATTTTATTGACTTTTCCAATCAGCAGAAAATGATCTTAAAAGAGATCTCTGCATCTCTGGGAATGAGTACTCTCAGCATACTGCTCATAGGTATAATGTTTATGATAACTTACAGGAATCTGATGGAAGAGAAGAGGCTCTCAAATCTTAAGACAGACTTTATAAACAATATGACCCATGAGTTAAAGACACCGCTATCAACAATTACAGTTGCCGGTAAAACGCTCGAAATGCCCCAAATTAGAAATAACGATGCCAAGATACTTGAAACAGCAAAACTTATCGGGAAACAGAGTGTGCATCTGAATCAGCTTATCAATATGATACTTGAGATAAGTATGTGGGAAAGGACACAATTTCAGCTTGATAAAAAAATAATCAGGATCGAAGAGATAATGAACGATGTGGTCGATAGTTTTAAATCGGGTGGCGGAAACAACGCTTCAATAAATCAGAAATATAACTTCAAAGGAGCGGAAATAGATCTTGATGAATTTTATTTTACAACACTTGTCAATAACCTGCTTTCCAATGCAGTGAAGTACTCCGACAAAGAACCTGTAATTGACATTGAAGGATTCACCCAGGATAATAATGTATGTATTAAGGTCGCTGATAATGGAATCGGAATTAACAGGCTCGACCAGAAACATATTTTTGATAAGTTTTACAGGGCCTCAACAGGAAACATACATAAATTCAAAGGACTTGGTCTGGGTCTGTACTATGTTAAGAAAATCGCTCAAGCACATGGTGGAGATGTTACAGTCAGCAGTAAACCCGGAAAAGGGAGTACATTCACTGTAATAATTCCGTGTAATTCATAAAATCTCTCACAATAAATGCATATCAATAAATAGATCAATGATATGAATAGAGTCCGTCTGATTTTTGTAATCGTCCCCATGATACTTTTTTGCAACAGTTTACAGGCGCAGAAAACTTATTGCAACCCACTTAATCTTGATTACGGATATTGTCCGATTCCAAATTTCACAGAATCAGGCAAACACAGGGCAACTGCCGATCCTGTTATTGTTCTTTATAAAGGAGATTACTATCTTTTTTCAACCAATCAAATGGGCTACTGGTGGAGCACTGATCTGAGTCATTGGAATTTTGTATCCAGATCTTTTCTTAAATCATATCATAAAGTGTATGACGACTTATGTGCACCTGCCGTATGGGTTCAGGGAGACACACTTTTGGTATTCGGATCAACCTATTCAACTAATTTCCCGATCTGGATGAGCACCAATCCTAAAGCAAATGAATGGAAAGAAGCCTTAAGCTCACTTACTATCGGCGGCTGGGACCCCGGCTAACAATGCATTCGCTTACAATATCTACATGGGTACAGCACCTGATAAACTATATAACTGTATTATGGTCTATGGTGCCAATGAATACTGGCTCAAATCAATGGATAAAGAAATTCCGTATTTTTTTCGTATAGAAGCCATCAACGAAAATGGGGTATCTCAATTATCAGAAATAATTAAGTCGGAATAACTCATAATGCTTTGTACCTGTCTATTACCATTTTGTAAAAATCAGGGAAGCTCACCATGGAGTTGCAACATTTTGAGTAAACCAAGAAAAATTAGTATATTTACTTTTACAATACCAAACTAATTAAAATATCCGGGAAATGAAAGTTTTAGTTGCTGAAGATGACAGGGATTTTGGAAATATATTGACTCAATATATCACAATAAGCGGTTTCGATGTAAAACTGGGCAGGGATGGCAAAGAGGCATGGGAATTGTTTAATCAGGACAAACCTGATATCTGTGTATTTGATGTGATGATGCCTGAAATGGATGGATTCACCCTAGCTGAAAAAGTAAAAGAGGCGCACCCCGATGTTCCCGTCATTTTTCTCACGGCTAAGAGCCTCAAGGAGGATATTGTAAGAGGTCTTAAAATCGGGGCAGATGATTATATAACCAAACCATTTGATCCTGAAGTTCTTATCCTGCGTATAAATAACATCCTGAAACGGGCCTATTCATCTTCAAATGATGAGTATAAAGTATCCCAGATAGTCCTGAAATATAACACTCTTGAACTGATCTGTGGAGATACAAAGGAAAAGCTTACACTTAAAGAAGCACAGCTATTGAAGTATTTCATTATTAACAAGAATAAAATTCTTGCCAGAGAAGATATCCTGACAGAGATATGGGGAGAAGATGATTATTTTCTTGGAAGAAGTATGGACGTATTTATCAGCCGATTAAGAAAATATGTTTCGGAGGATAAAAATATTGATATCCGTACAGTCAGGGGCACAGGATTCATACTTGAGGAGATAAAGAAAGAGGAATAACTTCATACTGAGGTAGGGAGAGAGTTCACATAACAAAAAAGCTGCCTCATTTCCGAAGCAGCCATTTAATATCCTTTTAGTTCCTGATTCCTGATTCCTGATTCCTAATTATTTTTTAGTACCAAGAACCTCATTTACTTTATTATATAAAGCTTCACCTCTCAGGTTTTTGCCAATTATTTTCCCGGTTTCATCAAGAAGGAAGTTAGCTGGAATTGAATTCACTGCATATAATTTCGCCGCTGCATTATTCCAGTACTGGAGATCAGAAACCTCAGTCCAGGTAAGTTTGTCATCAGCTATTGCTTTAAGCCATACTTCCTTTTTCTGGTCAAGTGAAACACCGAAAACATCAAAACCTTTTTTGTGAAATTCATTATAAACTTTTACCACATTAGGATTTTCCATGCGGCAAGGATTGCACCAGCCTGCCCAGAAATCGATCAACAGCAATTTAGAACCTATCTTTGATGATAGGGGCACCGGATTGCTATTAACATCACTAAGAGTAAAATCGGGAGCTTTCTGACCAACAGCTACCGCTTTCATAACTACAACTCTCTCTTTCAAACTTTTAATCTGAGGTAAGGAGGCAATTGAAGTATCCAGTACATTTATCATTGATTCGATCTCGTCAGCTTCCATCTCGTAACTAAGACTTACAAGGATTGAGGGAGTGACATATGATTTAGGATTAGTTTTAACAAAGTTTTTCTGCAGATTTGTCATTGCAGTCTGGATAGAATCAAGCTGCTTTTCAATTAAGGCAACCTTCGCTACATCACCTGACTGACTTGCAGCCTGGTATTTCATAACGAACCTGGAATAATTATCACTCAAGGGCTTATTGGAGTTGATAAAAGCTTTGTACTCATCCTGTGTTTTAGATCCGGTGATATCTGCTTTAAAAAGTGAATCGAGGCTTCCTTTAACTGTTATTTCCGAGTTCTCAAGGTAAAATGATGTTCTTTTCCTCGTATTACCGGCAACCAGCTGAACCATTTGAGGATAATGAACTACTCCGCCTGTCATTGTAAATGAGCCTTTCCTGGAAACTGCAGAATCAATTGAAACTGTCTTACCAGCTTCTCTTTCCTGAAGATAAAAGGTAATAGTGTCGGATCCATAAATATTCCCTTTGACCACATAATGTGGCTTTGAAGAGCATGAAGATATTATTAGACCTACAAGAAACAGATAAATGACCTTTTTCATATACATTAATTTTGAGTTCGTAACAGATTATTACTAAATTGAGATTGCAAAGATATGAATTATTATTAAGTCTGCTTTTTGAAATATTTGTCAAATAATTTTAAAGCTGCCTTGTATGAAGTTATTGTTCCGTCGTGCAACTGCCGCTCAATCTCAGGTATCAGCGATTTTACATCACTCTGATTATAAAACGAGTTATTCAGATACTCTAAAATTGTATTATGCATTCTGATAACCGCCTGTTCCTTTCTGAAAGAATCAAAATAACCAGACTTCGTGGTAAAAGCAAAGTACTCCATTATTATTTCCCAGAGCTCTTTTATACCTGTATTAGTTAATGCAGAACATGAGTGAACCTGAGGAGACCACCCCGAAGATTTCTTTGGAAAGAGATGAAGTGCATTCTGAAATGATATGCGGGCATTCTCAGCAATCAGTTTATTTGCCCCATCGGCTTTTGTTATCGCAATCAGATCTGCGATTTCCATTATGCCCCTTTTAATGCCCTGAAGTTCATCACCGGCGCCGGCAAGCATCAGTAGAAGAAAGAAATCAACCATTGAATGGACGACTGTTTCCGATTGTCCGACACCAACAGTCTCAACAAGTATTGTATCGAAACCTGCTGCCTCACAAAGTATTATGGTTTCTCTTGTTTTCCGGGCAACACCTCCAAGGGTACCTGCTGTAGGAGATGGCCTGATAAAAGCTCCCGGATGAATACTGAGTAGTTCCATCCTTGTCTTATCCCCCAGAATACTTCCTTTAGTCTGTTCACTGCTCGGGTCAATTGTCAGGACTGCTAGTTTTCTCCCCTCTCCTGTAATATATAATCCAAAGGTTTCAATAAATGTACTCTTCCCGGCTCCCGGAACACCTGTAATTCCAATCCTGATTGATCTGGAACTGAAAGGAAGACATTTTTCAATAATAGCCTGCGCTTTATCATAGTGTTCAGGCAATGAGCTTTCTACAAGAGTTATAGCCTGACTTAAAATGGTTCTGTTCCCGGAAAGGATCCCTGATACAAATTCGTCTGCTGAATATTTATTTCGCTTCTTCCGCCCCGATTTTGTAAGAACATCAGGATTGACATTTGGGGGTTGCGGAATCCCTTCATGTACCTTTAGTGAGCTTTTAAATTCTTGTTTCTTATCCATTAATTATTTTACCGGGGCGGGTTGTTCAACATCGGCAGTAAGCATTAACACAACTTCCGAATTCTTTGGATCATTTGTGTAAACATAGATTGCCTTTGTAACTTTCCCCGAATATGAACCGGAGTTAAACACTGCTTTGATACTGCTGGATTGTCCCGGTTTAATTCCCACATCCTGATTTCCCTGCTGGACAGCTGTACAACCGCAAGTAGATCTAATAAATCTGATCAACAGGTCACTTTTGCCTTCATTTGTAAATTTGAACTCAACTTCGTTTTGTGTTGAGCCCTTTATATTTCCAAGGTCAACAGTTGTCGATGCGACTTTGAAAACAGGAGCGTTTTCCAGTTCTTCCTTTGATAATGAAGAAAAATCTTCAACAAGGTTCGCCGATACATAATAAAATAAATTCTCCTGGATCACTCCATTCAACTTTATTTTTACCATATCGCTGACATTTCCCCACCCTGCATTTTTTGTTGCATCATAAGTTCCCTCAATCATCCCTTTCTGTCCGGGTTTAAGGGTTTCGGGATTAGATTTCAGAGTAAGATGTGCCGGTACAGCATCGAATTCAACTTTAACTGGTTCGGCAGAAGTATTAATCAACTGCATCACCCTCATCTTCTTTTCAGTTTTTTTAACATTGGTGAATGCAAGGTGGTTACTTTCAAACCTTACAGATCCGACAGCAAATGTAAATAACTCTTCAACAGTTTTTTCATGCGGAATGACTTCACCTTTAATTACAAGAACGACAACCTCTGGTTTTGTATTACTGTAAACGGAAAGTGTCTTATTGAACTGACCCGGCCTGTCTTTTGGATCATAAATAGCTGTAACCTTACCTTTGGCGCCTGCCGGAATAGGTTGTTTCGTCCACTCCGGTGTTGTACAGCCACATGATGCTACAACGTTTTGAATAACTAACGGCTCAGTGCCGGTATTGGTTACAATGAAATCAAAGGTCTGTCTCCCAGCTTCTTCTTTAAAAGTTCCGAAATCGTGTTCGGTCGCTGAAAGCTGCATTTTTGTTGATGCTACCTGCGATTTTACTGAAAACCCTAAGATCAGCAGAGAAAAAATAAAGAATAATCGTTTCATAACAATATGGTATTTTAATATTTTAAGAATTATTAATAAATTTTTTACAAATATACAAAATGAATATTCAAATTCCTCCATATGACAATTCCCTGAAGAATATGGTTGCATGGAATGTTGCAAAAATCAGTAATGAAAATTGAATCATATAAAGTGATGTAAAAATAATAAAGTTTGAGATTTTTAGATAGTTTAAAACAGATTATCATTAGTTTTGTTGGATAGACTGGATTCTTTGGATCAATATTTGCTAATTTAGAGTTCGGTTACCTCATGAAGGCCTTGGAAAAAAGAAATATTAAAAAGCTTATTATCATCCTTATAGGGTGCCTTTTTTATTCAAATGCATCTGGTCAGTTTTATAATGGACTTCAGATGTCGTTTGGTAAAAACAAAGTCCAGTACTACGATTTCTACTGGCAATTCTACAGGTTCGATAATTTTGATTGCTACTTTAATGAGTATGGCCGTGATCTGGCTCAGTTTACTGCGGATTATGCTACCAAGAAGCTGGCTGAGATTGAGGATTTTTTCGATTATACACTTGAGAAAAGAATGATATTCATTATTTACAACAAAAATTCCGAGTTTAAACAATCAAATATCGGACTCGTCACATTTGATGAGGACAGTTATAATACTGGCGGCTTCAACAGGATTATTAAAAATAAAGTAATGCTTTATTATGATGGCGACCATGAGGCATTTAAGCACCAGATAGCAGCATCAATTACTGAAGTGATAATCAATGAAATATTATATAATGCCGATGTAAAAAACAGAATATCAAGCTCATCATTGATTTATATGCCAGACTGGTATAGTAAGGGACTCATTGGTTATGTGGGAGGTAACTGGGATTATGAAGCGGAAAACAGGGTAAAAGATGGATTCAAATCGGGTAAATACAAAAATATCAATCATCTTGAGTACGATGACGCCATAGATGCGGGGGAGTCTTTCTGGAGATTCATAGGTAAAAAATATGGTAATGCCCTTATTCCCAATATAATCTATCTTACAAAAATTTATAAAAACATCGATGATGGGTTACAATATGTTATAGGCGAGAAGCTCAAGGACCTTCTGAAGGATTGGAAAGATTACTATAAGGACGAGTTTTCAGGTGATAAAAACCTTCCGGCTGACGATGCAAACAATATCAGAAAATCAAAAAAGGATCAGATCTATCAACAGGTAAAGGTAAGCCCGGGAGGAGATTATATCGCTTATGTAACCAACGATTGGGGAAGAAAACGAATCTGGCTCTATAATCAGGCAACGGGAAAACGAAAAATTATTTTCAGGAGGGAACCACGATTTGAACAGGTTGTCGATAAGACTTACCCGGTAATTGCCTGGCACCCGAGCGGAAAGATTCTGACTTATATTAATGATGAAAAAGCTGACCTGCAGATGTATTTCTACAGGGTCGATGAAAAAACAACTCAAAAAAGAATCCTTCTTTATTTTGATAAGGTCCTCGATTTTTCATATTCCCCCGAAGGATCACGTCTTGTCTTTTCTGCAGTAAAAGATGGAATAACAGATATCTACATTCATACTATTGCCTCAGGAACTAATGAGCAGATCACCAGGGATGTAGCAGATGATCTTAATCCGACATTTATGAAATCTTCGCCTGACGAAATACTTTTTTCGTCAAACAGGTTAACTGATACCCTGACAAATACGGCAAACCCTTTTGAAAGAGTCTCACAAACATTCGATCTTTTTACCTACGACTTAACAAGAAAAAACAATATCCTGGTAAGACTTTCTGAAAGTAAATATACTAACAGGTTGCAGGCATCTGAGGTTGCAAAGAATAAATTTAGTTACATAGGTGACCAAAACGGAATATTAAACAGGTACACAGCACAATTCGACAGTTCAATCAGCTTAATTGATACAATTGCCCATTACAGATATTATATTAATTCCCAGCCTTCTACTAATTATGACAGGAATATTATAAACCATTCCGTTACTAACGGAACTGACCCATTTGGGGAAGTTCTTTTCACCAACAGGAAGTATGTTTTAAGAAAAGGGCTCCAGAGCCAATCAAGTACAGTGCCTCCGGCAGAGATGGTGAACACTAGATTACGTGACGAGAAAAATCAGTATTTCCATAAAGCTGACAGTGTAGAACAGTTAAGGCAGTGGCTTGTTGCAGAAGATAAAAAAAGAAGGGATACACTTACTAAACCACTCTATGAGTATTATATCAAGAATGAACCCATTGATATAAATCATTACATATTTGAAAAGGAGAAACAAAACTATTATAATCAATTATGGCGGAAAAAATATATGGATATCGACCTTGATACCGGGAAGTTTAACCTCCCTTTGATCAGGATTTATGAGACCTCATTCTATAATAATTATATAGCTACCCAGATAGACTTTAGTTTCCTTAACAATTCGTACCAGGTTTATAGTGGAGGAGCTCCATATTTTAATCCCGGAGTGAATTTTCTAACCAAGATCGGAACAGTTGATTTGTTAGAAGATTACCGGATCACCGGAGGGTTCAGATTCTCCGGGAATTTTGACAGCAACGAGTACTTACTCAGTATCGAGAACCTGAAAGGGACCTTTGACAAGCAGTTAATATACCACAGGGAGACCTATTTAAGTTCAGATTCAACAGATTTTAAAATATACAGTCAGGATATACATTTTTCTATATCCAAGCCCATTACGCCTGTATTAGCATTGAAGGGTACTATTTCATACAGGTACGACCGGCATGTCTTTCTCGCTACAGATGCTGCGACTCTCAATTTTACAAACATAACACAACAGTGGGCAAGCCTTAAAGGAGAAATAATTTTTGATAATACGCGTAAAAGACTTATAAATATTTACTTCGGAACGAGGTTTAAGATATTTGGCGAATATTATAAGGAGCTGACTCTAAAAAGATCAGATATGATTGTTCTCGGAGTGGATTTCAGAAAATATATACGGATACACCGGGAACTGATTTGGGCAAACAGGTTTGCAGCCAGTACATCCTTTGGCCCTACCAAACTGTTATACTACCTTGGTGGAGTTGATAACTGGATGGGGTATCTGTTTAATAAAGTCCCAATGTTCGATAATACAATCCCTGTAACACCGGGTGTAAACTATGGTTTTCAGACGCTAGCTACCAATATGAGGGGGTTCTCACAAAATGTCAGAAACGGAAACAGCTTCGCCCTCATAAACAGCGAATTAAGGTGGCCGGTAGTAAGGTATTTGGCTGGTCATCCTCTTCGGTCCAATTTCCTGAATAGTGTACAGATTATTGGATTTGGTGATATTGGAACTGCCTGGTCGGGAAAATCCCCATGGTCGGGCAATAATGGTTACGATACCCAAAATTTAACCAACGGCCCTGTATCAGTTACTCTTGAAACAAACAGGGACCCTATTGTAGAAGGTGTTGGTGCTGGATTAAGAGCTCAGATTTTTGGTTATTTCGTCAGGGCTGACTGGGCCTGGGGTATCGAGAATAACTACATTCTTCCAAGAATTTTCTATTTGTCGTTCAGCCTCGATTTTTAATTTGTCCATATAAAATTTTTGTAATGTCGGGAATCAAAGAGTATATCCTGGAAAAATCTGCTGATCTGAAAGTAGAGGTGATAAAGCTCCGTCGGCATTTTCACAGCTATCCAGAACTCTCTTACGAAGAGACTGAAACTTCACAATTTATATGTAACTGGCTGCAGAATAACGAAATTGTCTTCAGAAAAGGAATAGCAGGAACAGGCATAATCGGAATGATAAAAGGGAAAGCTCAGGGTAAGAAGGTTATTGCACTACGGGCTGAAATGGATGCTTTGCCTATAACCGAGAGAAACAAAACTGAATACTCCAGTCTCATTCCAGGCAAGATGCACGCCTGTGGACACGATGCTCATCTGGCAATGCTTCTTGGAACAACAAAACTGCTTAATAGCATCAGGGATCAATTTGGAGGGACAGTCCTGTTGATTTTTCAACCCGGCGAGGAGAAATCTCCGGGAGGGGCCAGACTGGTTATTGAATCCGGAGAACTGGAGAATCCAAAACCTGATATTGTGATTGCCCAGCACATTCTTCCTGAACTTGAAACCGGGAAGGTAGGCTATAAAGCCGGCCGGTATATGGCTTCATGCGATGAAATCTATATTACTGTCACAGGTAAGGGAGGTCATGCTGCTTTGCCCGGGCTGACGACTGATCAGATATATATTGCATCAAATCTTGTTATAAGACTTAAAAACAGAATGCTGGCACAACAGACTTTAAACAAAATACCAACTGTTCTCGGAATCGGAAGGATATCGGGGGAAGGTGCAACAAATATTATTCCCGAAAATGTGTACATTTCAGGTACTTTCAGAACATTTGATGAAAAATGGAGAGCTGAAGGTCTTGCACTGGTCAGGACTGTTTCAGCTGAAACGGCACAGGAGTTCGGTGTTAAAATTGACGTTAATATAGCTGAGGGATACCCGGTTTTATTTAACGATGAAAACCTTACTTCAAAGGCAATTGAATTCAGTGAAGAATTACTTGGTAAAAACAAAATCGAAACATATGATATCCGGATGAGTTCCGATGATTTTTCTTTCTATTCGGCACTGGCCCCTTCACTCTATTTCAGGATCGGGATAAGGAAAAAAGATACTGAAATGCTGAAACTGCATACTCCTGATTTTGATATTGATGAGGATGGTCTTGAGACTGGCGTAGCAAATCTGAGCTGGCTTGTATACAATTTTTTACTATCTGAAGATTAGCTGATTAAGTAATATTATCAACATATATTTATCATGTTTGTTTTTCAATTAAAAAAAATAAGGTAATTTTGTGCACTAATTGTAATTAATTAATCAAAAAATAATCAAAATGGCTTACAAAATTAATAATGATTGTACTGCTTGCGGAACATGCATCGATGAATGTCCTGTAGAAGCAATATCAGAAGGCGACATCTATAAAATAGATCCTGATGTCTGCACTGACTGTGGTGCCTGTGCTGATGTCTGTCCAGTTGAGGCTATTCACCCTGCATAGTATTACAATTTATGAAATTGAAAAAGGGACACGCCATGGCATGTCCCTTTTCATTTCCTATTGCGGGCTGAATTTAGCCTTTTCCAGAATCCCCTGAACATCTGCATTCCTGATCATCTCCTCAATTTTTACACCTGGGTTTTTCATCATATATGATTCGACAATCCTGAAACCCAGCCAGATAGCTGCCCTTCCCGGAGATTCCTTAGTAAAATAACTGGTAAAAGGAGCTTCCCCTGTCAGCTTGCGTATAGTAAACTGATCACTGCTGAACAGTAAATTATTTTCAACAAGATATTGCCACATCTGGCTTTCATTGTTCCTGCAGAATTTCATCTGATCGGGAGTGAAGCCAAATATTATTTCATCGGAAGTTTCAGGCAACATGCATTTTTCAAAGTATTTAAGCTTCCCGGCGTGAATAATTTCTGCAAGTACATTATCAGCCGGGTATTTTAGCGTTGAAAAATCCCATTCCGAAGCGCCCCATCCATACATACAATCAGGAACAATATTCTCAGGAGTCATCCTGGCAATAATATATTTATAAATATTAAGCCTTGGATAATATTCACAGTCGGCTCCAAGATATCTGTCAAGACCTATACCAAGCGATGAATCTCCGGTAATAATGCTGTTATTAAATCCTGTGATACAAGTAAATACGGCCGGTATTTTTTTCTCAGGGAAATAATAGAGATAATGGCTGAATGCTCCTCCAAGCCCTTCTTCAATAGGCTTAATATCAGGAAATTTTTTCATTGCAAGGGCAAATACCTCATTATTCTGTTTATCAGAACAAAATCTGAGAAGTAAATCACCAAATGATGTTTCATTTATATCACCCGTATTTATCACCATGCTGAATAATTGAAGAAAACCGTCATATTTCTTTTTGAGGGAAGGAACATTTTGGATTACCTCATCAGGGTTTAATGTAAAAAGATCTTTATCTAGTCTCTTTATTTCAATTTTTACTTTGATTGATGATGTGTTGACCTTGTAATGATTTCTTTCACATGAAGACAGGATTATTACCACCAATAATAACAGCAAACAAGCTATAATTCGGATTTTCATAAAACTTTCTTTTTAAACATTCTAAAATAAACACTTTTTCGCTTATAAGGCAACTATTAATAACTATACAATAACTTCACTTATTATTTGTTATTTTTACAAGAGAAGATCTAAGATTGATTTTCAAGCGATATGGAATATATTGTTTTATAATTACGTATGCTCATTTACTCTATTATGAAAGTTTTAGAATTCAATAAAATCAGTCTGGTCAAAATTCTTTTATGTATGCTTTTGACTATTATTCCTTTAAATATTTCAAATGCCCAGCAAATAATAAGTTTCGGTATACATGCAGATCCCCTTATCAGCTGGTTCTCAACAGATGTTAAAGAGGTCAAAAATGATGGCGCACGAGCAGGTTTTAATTTTGGATTGACATTTAACAGGTATTTCACCCCAAATTATTCTTTTTCAACAGGAATAAGTCTCATGAGAGCCGGAGGAAGACTTGTCAGCAGCGATACCACTGTGCTGGAGTTATCAAAATCCAAATATACAGTCTTACCCGGCAATCCTGTTGTATATAAAATTCAATACCTGGTATTTCCAGTCGGACTGAAGCTTCAGACAAACCAGATTGGATATCTTACTTTCTTTTCCGATTTAGGATTGGATCCTAAAATTGTAATAGATGGCAAAGCAGACATTCCTTCTCTTAATGTCACTGACGAAAAAGCTACAAATGAATTAAGGATGTTTAACCTTTCCTATCATGTTACTGCCGGTATTGAATATTCACTCGGTGGTTCAACGGCACTGGTCTTTGGTCTGAATTTTGATAATAATTTCCTTGACATTACAAAGGACAATGGAAATCAACCAACTGATAATGTGTCGCATAAAATACTGAGCTTCAGGCTTGGTATTAACTTTTAACACAATTCTGATGAAATTCACAGTTGCACAACTTAATTATCATATAGGCAATTTTGCCGGTAATAAGGATTTAATCTGCAAAGCGATCAGAAAAGCAAAAGCAGCGGGATCGGATCTTATTATTTTTTCTGAACTCTGTATACCCGGCTATCCTCCTCTTGATCTGCTTGACCGACTTGATTTCATAGAAAAATGCGACCAAACAGTACTGGAGATAGCTAAAGAATGTACTGGCATTGCTGCTATAGTGGGCTCTCCTACCCTTAACAAAAAGCCTGAAGGAAAGAAACTATTTAATTCAGCTCTGCTGTTGTTGGAGGGAAAAGTTATTTTTTCAGCAAATAAAGCTCTGCTACCAACTTATGACATTTTCGATGAATACAGGTACTTTGAGCCGGAGAACCAGTTCTCGGTTTGTTTGTTCAAAGGGTTAAGGCTCGCTATTACTATTTGTGAGGATCTGTGGGACGAACAACCATTCGACAATGAATTCGAAAAGACGAGACTCTATACAGTCTCGCCAATGGAAGAACTGGCTAAACAGAATCCCGACATAATAATCAATATTGCAGCCTCACCATTTTCATATACCAAAATTGAAGCAAAGGAAAACATCTTCATATATAAAGCCATAAAGTATAAAATACCTGTAATATCGGTTAATCAAACAGGGGCAAATACAGAACTTATATTCGACGGCGCCTCTATTCTTGTCAACGAAAAGGGTGAGAAGTGTAATCAGCTGCCTTTTTTTGAGGAAGCAGTTGAGACCTATTCATTCGAAAATATTAAATCAGGTTCAGCTGCCTGGAAAAAGACCATAACTGATCCTATTTCTCTAATACACAAGGCTCTGGTTACAGGGTTGCGTGATTATTTTACTAAAACCGGTTTAAAAAGCAGTATTATAGGGCTTTCCGGGGGAATAGATTCTGCCATTTGCCTCTGTCTGGCAGTCAAAGCTCTGGGAAATCAAAACGTCAGGGCATTGCTTATGCCATCACGATACTCATCTGATCACTCAGTCAGGGATGCCATAGCGCTTGCCACGACTCTTAATGTGCATTATGATATTGTGAATATTGAGAAGCCGTTCAATGCTTTCGAGGAAGATCTTATACCTGTTTTCAAAGGAATGAACTGCGATGTTACCGAAGAAAATATTCAGGCCCGGGTCAGAGCTATTCTGCTAATGGCTGTATCAAATAAATTCGGCTGTATTGTATTGAATACCTCGAACAAGAGTGAAGCTGCAGTTGGATATGGCACTCTTTACGGAGATATGGCGGGTGGCTTATCTGTAATTGGCGACGTTTATAAAACTGATGTTTACAGGCTTGCAGGCTACATTAACAGGGAAAGTGAAATCATTCCGGAAAATATAATCTGTAAATTACCATCTGCAGAATTAAGACCTGACCAATTTGATACTGATTCGCTTCCCGATTATAAAATTCTTGATTCAATTTTGTACCAGTATATAGAATTACAGAAGCCTGCCAGTCGTATCATTAAGGAAGGAGCCGATAAGGATACAGTTTTAAAAGTTATCAGGATGATCGACTTCAATGAGTACAAAAGATACCAGGCGCCTCCCGTCTTAAGAATCTCATCAAAGGCCTTCGGAGCAGGAAGAAGAATGCCTCTGGTTGCAAGGTACTAAATTAAATATATTGCAAAATTCTGTTAATGTGATTCTTACAACTACCTGTAATTGAATATGTTAAAAATTGTTAATTTGAATTTCATTAATTTCTTTTATTACCTTTGATATGTTATTAAACATGATCAATTCATGCAATATCTTAATCCGTATATCGAGCTGTGTCTTGAAGGATCTACTTCCATTTTTAAAGGATTAAATCAAAAAGACAAAGAAGCGCTTATCCATCAGCATACTCTGGTAATTATTAAAAAGGGACAATTTTTATTCAAAGAAGGAGAAAAATCACGTGGTTTGATCTGCCTTGCCTCTGGTAAAGTAAAAGTTTTTAAAGATGGGGTTGGGGGAAGAGGGCAGATACTCAGAATGGTACGCCAACTGGGATTTATTGGCTATAAAACATTGTTTTCGGATAATCCGTGGCCAGTATCAGCCATAGCAATTGAAGATTCCGCAATATGTATTTTTGAGAAAAATTCCTTTGTAAGGATCCTTAAGAAAAACCCCGACCTTACAATGAAATTTATAAAGGTAATCGCTGACGAATTAGTGTCTTCAAACAACAGAACTGTTTCACTTACCCAAAAACATATAAGAGGACGTTTGGCTGAATCGTTGTTGATACTGCGCGACACATATGGTTACGACGCAGATGGAAAAACAATCCGTATATCAATGTCCAGGGAAGATATAGCCAATCTTTCGAACATGACTACATCAAATGCGATCCGCACACTCTCCAACCTCGCAACAGAAGGAATCATTGAATTAACCGGAAGAAGGATTCGTATACTCGACAGCAATTATCTTGAACATATAAGCGAACTCGGGTAAAAGACAATAATTACAATCAGTTGCGGCTATTCCCTGAAGAAGACTCTCTTCACACGTCTTGGAATTGATGTAAGTATCTCATAAGGAATGGTCTGGCATTTCAAAGCCAGTTCATCGATTGAAATTTTTTCACCGAATATTTCAGCTTCATCACCAGGTTCAGCATTCAGTCCGGTTATATCCGCCATACACATGTCCATGCATATATTTCCGATTATTGACACTTTTGAGCCTTTAATAAAAAGATTCCCGTTCCTGTTTCCGAGTTTCCGGTTTAAACCATCGGCATAGCCAACAGGTAATATTGCAATAATTCTTTCATTTTCAGATACATCTGCACATCCATAACCTACCGGTTCACCTGCTCTGATTCTCTTGATCTGTGAAATCCTTGTCTTGAATCGTCCTGCCGGTTTAAGATCAAGACCCTCAAAATGGCCTACACCGTACATCCCGATACCGGGTCGCACCATTTCGAATTGATATTGCGGGAATCGTATAATACCTGAAGAATTAAGAATATGACGAAGAAAAGGGTATCCAATAATGTCATGGATCTGTTTAACTGCATTTAAAAAAACTGCCACCTGATGATGACTAAAATGATCCAGGTCAGCGTCCTCACTGGCTGCAAGATGTGAGAAAACAGAAACGACTCTTACACACTCCAGTTCTTTAATTCTTTTTGCCAATGTATCAACATCTTCCGGCATGAATCCCAGCCTATGCATTCCTGTATCAATTTTAATATGAACTGGATAGCTGATCAGTCCGTGTCTTGAAGCCACCGCTGCAAACCGTTCAAGAGATAAAAGACTATAGATTTCAGGTTCGAGAGAATGTTTTATCATTAATTCTGATGCAGAAGGATCAGGATTCATAATCATGACCGGTAATGTTACGCCCGAGTTTCTCAACTCTACTCCTTCATCAACATAAGCTACAGCCAGATAACTAACTCTTTGGTACTCAAGCAATGCTGATATCTCAGCCGGTCCCGCACCATAAGCAAATGCTTTGACCATTGCCATAATCCGGGTACCCGGATTCAGATGTCTGCGGAATTCATTAAGATTGTGAGCTATGGCATCCAGGTTTACCTCGAGAACTGTCTGATGAATCTGTTGTTCAAGCAGTTTTCCTATTTTCTCAAACTCATAGATCCTTGCTCCTTTAAGAAGTATTATCTCATCTCTGAAATCAGTATTATTCAAACTGTTGACAAACTCATCAGTTGAATAGAAAAACCTGGCTCCATCATCAAATAATGCATTGTTTCTTACAAGTGCGTTCCCAATCCCGATAAACTTCTTAATACCGGTTTTCCTTATCAGACCTGCGACCTCACCGTATAAATCCTTTTCATCTCTTCCACTCTGAACAAAATCAGAAAGTATAAGTGTAGTATCCCTGCCATCCTGAGATTTAAGATACTCAAGAGCCATCCCTAGCGACCCCGGATCTGAATTATAGTAATCCTCGATAAGCTGGCAATTATTGATGCCACTCTTCAACTCCATCCTCATAGCTACTGAGACAAGTCCCGTAATCCCTCTGGAAATAATTTCATATGGTGTTCCCAAAGCAAGACATACAGCAGCAACAGTAATTGCATTTTCAACTGAAGCCCTGTCGGTGAAGGGAATTTCAAAATAGTTTTTTATACCGTTAAAGTTCATCAGGATGCTGGTACTGCTTCGCTGCAAGGAACTCTTTTTAACAAAAATCGCAGCTCCTTCATTTTCGCAGGACCAGTCAACCAGTTTCTTTTTTCTTAAAATTTCATTGTCCAGGATTGATTGATGAATAAGTTCCTGATCGCTGCAATATATTATTAAAGAGGAATTTATAAACAGTTTAAGCTTCTCTTCTGCCTTCATTTTATTATCGGGAAAATTCTCTCTATGGGCGTCGCCGATATTTGTAATTACACCAATATCAGGATTAATGACTTGCTGAAGTTTTTCCATCTCCCCAGGTAATGATATGCCTGCCTCAAATATTCCCAGCTTGTATTTGTCATCCAGTTTCAGGATTGAAAGTGGTACTCCAATCTGGGAATTATAACTTTTCGGGCTTCTGATAACAGAAGTTGTTAGGCCAAGGATATCTGCCAGCCATTCTTTAACAATGGTTTTGCCAGCACTGCCCGTGACTGCTATTACAGGTGAATGAAAGGATTTTCTTATAAAAGAAGCTAATAATTGTAATGCTTCAACCGTATTAACGGTAACTATGAATGCCGCCCCTCTATATCTTTCGATCTCTCCAGGAAGCTTTTCCACAACAAAAATCCTGATACCTTTCTCGTACAGGCTGTCAATAAAATTGTGACCATCATGATTTTTCCCTTTTAATGCAAAAAAAAGAATACCATCTGTGATACTTAACTGACGAGTGTCAGTAACAATTTCTGTAACATAAAGGTCAGCAGGGCCAATGAGCTTACCGTTTACAATTTTGGCAATATCTGATGAACTTATTTTCAATTATTATTTATTTAAAGCTTCATTATAGCAATTTCTGCAAAGAGGTTCATAAAGGTTTTTTTCACCGAGAAGCACAATCTGAGCATCTTCCGATTTTCTGAAGGAATATTGTGCAAGATTCCCGCATCGCATACATATTGCATGTACTTTTGTAACATATTCTGCTACAGCAAGAAGTGCAGGAATTGGACCAAAAGGTTTACCCATAAAGTCCATATCAAGACCAGCGATCACTATCCGGATACCATTATCAGCAAGCGTGTTACATACTTCAATTATTGAATCGTCAAAAAACTGAGCTTCATCGATTCCGACAACATCAACATCACCCGCTAAGAGTAAAATTGCAGAGGCATTATCTACCGGAGTTGAAATGATCGATTTGTCGTCATGTGAAACGACTCTGGTCTCTGAGTATCTTTTATCGAGTGAAGGTTTAAAGATTTCCACCTTTAGTCCTGCGAACTGGGCCCTTCTTAACCTTCTGATCAATTCTTCAGTTTTACCTGAAAACATGGAACCCGTTATTACCTCGATAGATCCTTTTTTCCCGGTTACTCTTATTGAATTTTCAAGAAAGTCCATCTCTAATCAATGTCTGTCAAAACTTAATTTGTAGTTTTATTCATCAATGACTTGCTGAATAATCGTTACTTTTACAAAATAAAGAAAATGGTTTGTTATATTAACATCTAAATGTATGGATTTCAACTCAACCATCGATTTAATTATTAAAGATCTCAATGAAGCTTCAGAAATTATTGATGATCTGAAAAAATATCCTGGTGTCCCGGCATTGCAGGTAGAACTCGCAAAGTCGAAGTGTAAAAGTGCAGGTCAGGTAATTGCTCTTCTCAAAAGTATTAGTGACATAATACCTTCAGATAATACTCCCATTCCTGATAAACACATACTTCAGACGCAGGATGAGAAAGTACCTCAGGCAAAACCGGCAAGGGTTGATAAGCCACCGGAAGAAAAGAAAAAATTATCGGACCCTGCAGCAAATCTAATTCTTCCCATTGAGAAAAAAGCGGAATCAAAAGGACCACAGAAAAAAACAGCCGAAACTTCCATTCTTGCAGATAAATTCAGCCATCCTTATGATCTGTACGATAAGCAAGCAGAAAGCATGAAGGCTGAAAAAGATTTATCAGATCACCTGAAGGCTAAGCAGATAACCAGCTTATCGGATGCAATAGGGTTAAGCGACAAGTTCCTCTTTATAGGTGAGATATTCGATGGCAATAAAGATGCATATAAACAGGCAATTTCAAGGCTCGACAAAGCTGAAAGTCTTCAGGATGCTATGGCTATAATTATGAGTTATACCGAAGAAAAGTCTGAAAATGAAGCTGTCATACAACTTCTTGAACTGGTAAAGCTCAAACTTCCGTCAAATGAGTAAACTTTTTCTGATACCTACCCCTATCGGCAATCTAAAGGATATTACCTTCAGGGCTGTAGAAACTCTTGGAAGTGTCGATCTGATTCTTGCCGAAGACACACGTCAGACAAAAAAGTTACTTAATCATTATAATATTTCTACACCACTTCAGTCGCATCACATGTTCAATGAACATAAAAGTGTAGATTCGATTTGTTCAAAGATTATTGGAGGACAGACGATTGCACTTGTTTCAGATGCCGGGACCCCCGGTATTTCAGATCCCGGTTTTTTACTTGTAAGAACATGTGTTGAAAAAGAGATTCCTGTAGAAACTCTGCCTGGTCCGACTGCTCTTATACCTGCGCTGGTAAACTCGGGACTGCCATGTGACAGGTTTTGTTTTGAGGGGTTTCTTCCTCCCAAAAAAGGCAGAAACAAAAGAATGACCGGATTAGCTGACGAAACAAGAACCATGGTTTTTTATGAATCACCTTACCGGCTGGTAAAAACGCTGGATGAACTGGCTATCCATCTTGGTCATGATCGTAATGCCTCTGTTTCGAGGGAGCTAAGTAAGATGTATGAAGAGAATATAAGAGGTACATTATCATTTCTTTCAGAATACTATACTAATAAACCACCAAAAGGAGAAATAGTTATTATTGTGGCCGGGAAAAAGGATTAATCAGGCAAAAGGAGGTTCATCATGGATATCTGATTCATTATCAAATCCGCCTCCAAGCTTTCTCAGGTTATCATGATTCATCTTTGATCCTAAAGTGATACTCTGTGCCCCACTCAAATCCGGATTGCCATCTATATCAAAATCATCAATATCCACAAACTGAGCTTTCTCCTCCCGGAATCTAAGTTTTACATCGTCCACAGGACCATTCCTGTTCTTTGCAAGAATGATTTCAGCAATTCCTTTAGTGGAAGATCCATCCTCAAAAGTTGGTATGCCAAATTTATCCTGCCTGTGTATAAAAACGACCATATCTGCATCCTGCTCAATTGCACCTGATTCGCGAAGGTCAGATAGAAGCGGTCTCTTGGTACCTCCTCTCATTTCAACTGAACGGTTAAGCTGGGAAAGAGCGAGAATCGGAACATTTAGTTCTTTGGCAATACTCTTAAGGGAACGGGAAATATTACTCACTTCCTGTTCACGGCTTCCGGCGTTTTCGGGCCCTGACATAAGCTGAAGATAATCAACTATCACGATATCGAGCTTATGTTGAGCCATCAGGCGTCTGCACTTGGCCCTGAGTTCAAAAATCGAAATTGCAGGTGTATCATCAATAAATATCGGAGCCTGTACCAGTTTTTTTATCCTGATATCAAGTTGTTTCCACTCCTCTTCAGACAGACGGCCGTTTTTTATTTTATCACCAGGAATGTCGGTTTCGGCTATTATTAACCTGTTAACCAATTGAATAGACGACATTTCACATGAGAATATTGCCACCTTTTTCCCATGGTCGATTGCCATGTTCCTCGCCATTGAAAGTGCAAAGGCAGTTTTTCCCATGGAAGGGCGCGCAGCAATTATGACCAGTTCAGATTTCTGCCATCCAGATGTAAGTCTGTCAAGTTTAGTGAATCCGGAAGGCGTTCCAACAAGAGCGTCTTCCCTTTTTCCTGCTTCCTCAATTTCCCTTATTGCTTCCTTAATAACCACGTTGATTGGAGCTACTTCTCTTTTTATGTTGCCTTCAGCAATCTGAAAAAGAGCATTTTCCGAATAATCAAGAAGCTCAGTTACGTCATATGTATCATCAAAAGACCTTGTCTGTATTTCAGTTGATACCCTAATAAGTTCTCGTTGAATATATTTTTGTGCTACAATTCTTGCATGAAAATCAACGTTTGCTGCCGAAACAACTTTTGATGTAAGCTGGGTAAGATAAACTGGTCCGCCCACAGTGTCTAATTCGTTATGAGACCTGAGTTCTTCAGTAACTGTATAGAGATCTACCGGAAACTCCCTCGAAGAAAGATCGGATATTGCTTTAAATATTTTCTGATGCGATTCTCTGTAGAAACTTTCCGGTTTGAGAATGTCGAGAATTGTAATAACTGCTTCTTTTTCGAGCATGACTGCACCAAGAACAGCCTCCTCCATATCATTTGCCTGTGGGGGAACTTTACCAAAATCAGGCAAAGTTGTGACAGTTTGTCTTGGGCTATTTCTTTGTTTTGCCATTAATATTATATTTCTGATTTATAAATACTTATATAGAATGAAAACTATCTTCCCATATGAATTCAAAGGTATGAATAACCATACTGAGAAGCTTGAGAGACCATCCTATTGTTACAAACAAAGAGATGTTTAAAACTTGTTGAAAAGCTATTAAAAGGAGCATTAGTATCAAATTCAAAACCATATGGTATTTTTACATCAAATAGAGGAAGATGATTGTTTTCCCAAATGCCAAAATAAATATTGGATTACGGATAACCGGTAATCGTTCTGATGGCTATCATGACATTGAAACGATATTTTATCCGGTAAGGCTCACTGATGCTCTTGAATTTGTCGTTTCAGATCAATCAATTCCTAAAGATATTCTTCAAGTTACAGGTATTGATACAGGAAGCGAACCGGATGACAACCTGGTTATAAAAACGCTTCTTAAACTTCGAGGAAATTTTTCCTTCCCCTTTTTGAAAATTCATCTTCATAAAGTTATCCCTGTCGGCGCCGGATTAGGCGGAGGTTCATCAGATGCAGCATGTATGCTAAAGATAATTAACAAACATTTCGGACTCAATATTGATAACTTTAGCCTAAAGGTTCTGGCATTGGAAGTGGGAAGTGATTGTCCTTTTTTTGTAGATAATGTTCCTTCATTAGCCTCAGGCAGAGGTGAGATATTTACATCTGTTAAGCCTGTGTTATCCGGCAATTATCTGGTTATTGTCAACCCGGGAGTCGGAATCAATACAGGCGAAGCATATAAAAACTGCCGGACCGAAGTTCCTTTAACAAGTCTCAGACAACTTATTGAACGTCCGGTTATAGAATGGAAAGGGCTTATAGTAAACGATTTTGAAGATTTTGCATTCACGAAACATCCTATTATACACAACATAAAAGAGGAATTGTATAAATCCAATGCCATCTTTAGTCTGATGTCGGGAAGCGGATCGAGTGTTTATGGCATATTTTCTGAGAAACCAAAATTAACTGAGAAACTAAAAGAAAATGTGATTTGGGAAGGAGTGATGTGATCTTCACTCGAGTTCCAGTAATACGGTCCCTTTTGATACTTTATCTCCTTTTTTAACCGCTATTGATTTTACTACACCATCCATATTGCATTTCAATTTGTTCTTCATCTTCATGGCATCAAGTATCATCAAGTCTTCGCCCTTGGTAACTCTCTGCCACGGTTCAATAAGGATTTCGAGAACAGTACCGGGTATAAAACTCAGAATAATCCGTGGGTCTGCAGGCTTGTATGGGCTCCTGTTTTGAAATTTATTGCTGATCCTTGTCTGATACAAACTTGTGTCAATATTGAGGAATCCTAACTTATTATCTTTATTCATGACTGTTTCATAAATTTTTTAATGCATTTAACTAAAAAGGTGGCAGACCGTGTTTCTTATGTGGCATCGTAACATCCTTATTTTCAGATACCTCAATAGCATGCATCAGGAATTTTCTGGTTTCGGAAGGCTCAATAACAGCATCGACATACCCGCGCGAAGCAGCAACATACGGATTTGCAAATTTGGTTTTATACTCTTCAACCTTTTGTTTTCTCATTCCATCAGGATCAGCAGAAGAAATAATCTCTTTCCTGAATATGATATTTGCAGCTCCTTCGGGACCCATTACCGCAATTTCAGCCGATGGCCATGCAAAAACGAAATCGGCACGGAGATGTCGAGAGCTCATCGCTATATATCCGCCACCGTAAGCTTTTCTGAGGATTACAGTCAGTTTGGGAACAGTGGCTTCACTATAGGCATAAAGAACTTTTGCTCCATGGCGTATCACACCGGCATGTTCCTGATCCACACCCGGCAGATATCCCGGAAGGTCAACCAGAGTGATAATAGGAATGTTAAAAGCATCGCAATAGCGGATGAATCTTGCAGCTTTGTCGGACGAATCAACATCCAGAACGCCAGCCATTTCGAGCGGTTGATTGGCGACAAATCCCGTAGTACGTCCTCCCATTCTTCCAAAACCGATCACAATGTTTTTTGCATAAAGCTCCATTATTTCAAAGAAATCCGAATTGTCGACAATTGCCCTGATAACATCTTTTACATCATAAGGGAGAGTCGGATCTTCTGGTACAATTTTGTTAATATTATATTCCGGCTTGGGTTCACCGGACTCAAACATTTTGGCTTTCTGTCCGTTATTCCACGGGATAAAAGTGATGAGCTTTTTTATCTGATCAAAACACTCCTCCTCGCTCAAAGCAAAGAAATGGGCATTACCGGTTATCTCACTATGAACTCTTGCACCTCCTAGATCTTCCATTGAGATTTCTTCTCCAAGAACAGTTTTTATCACCTCAGGACCCGTGATAAACATTTTTGAAATATTGTCAACAACAAAAACAAAGTCTGTAAGAGCCGGAGAATAAACTGCTCCGCCGGCGCAGGGACCAAGAATAACAGAGAGTTGAGGAATAACACCACTGGATATAGTGTTACGGAAGAAAATTTCACCATAACCTGCAAGTGAGTTAACACCTTCCTGTATCCTGGCACCTCCTGAGTCATTAATCCCGATCAAGGGCATTCTCATCTTAAGAGCATGATCCATGATTTTGGTAATCTTTCTCGAATGCATCAACCCCAGTGACCCTCCTGCAACTGTAAAATCCTGAGCAAAGATTGCAACAGGAGCACCATAAATAGTACCGGAGCCGATAATTACACCATCGCTTGGAAGTGACTTCTTATCCATATCAAAATCACGTGCATCATGCTCAACAAATAAGTCATATTCATTGAAGGAATTTTCATCAAGTAAACCCATAATGCGCTCACGGGCTGTTCGTTTCCCCATAGCTTTCTGCTTCTCAATAGCCTGTTCTCCTCCACCAAGAAGAATCTTCTCACGTTTTTCCTGTAGTTCACGTATCTTTTTGTTGAGTGGCATATAATTTGGTATTAATTATTCGTTATGAATCATTATCTCTTATGATAGCTCAATTTCAGAGTACAATTTTAAGGAAATTGAACGAGTTACTATCTATTTCGGGGCCAATTCGTAAAGCACAAGTCCGATTAATGAATAAATGATATTTGGAATCCACATTGCCAGCATTGGACCAAGATTACCTTTGAGGCAGAATTGCGAAGCAAACTGGAGAAACAGAATATAGGAAAAACTCAGCCCAAGACCTATTCCGATGTTCATACCTATACCTCCCCTGATCTTCCTCGACGACAATGATACACCTATAAGCGTAAGTACAAAAACAGCAAAAGGATTAGCAAACCTTCTGTATTTTTCAATCAGGAAAAGTTTAAGTTCATCCGATCCCTGCAGCCGGAGGAGTTTGATATAATCATCTAGCTCACGGGAAGTCATAGTTCCCACAAAACTGGGGTCCCTTGAAAAATCACCGGGTTTTATCGTAAGAGTGGTATCAATTTGTTTGCCCTTTGTGATAACCTCTTCATTACCTTTTATTTCGCGGATATAGTAATTAAATGCAGTCCACTTATGTTTGACAGTATCATAGGTTACTGTAGGGGCTGATAATTTCGATATGAGTCTTCCACTATCAATTTTTTCTATTGTGAAATTCTGTCCTCTCTGGCTCATAGGATTAAAAGTTCCCATATAGACTAAGATATCTTTAAATACCTGTCGGTGAATACTCTCCACTGTCACTCTTTTGATAGATGAGTGATAGTATTTATCTTCAAAATCCATTCTTATGAGATTCGACTTAGGGATAACAAAATTAGTGAGAACGAATGTAAATGAAGCTATGATAAAAGCAGAGAGAAAATAAGGCCACATCATTCTGCGGAAACTCATTCCACTGTTAAGTATCGCTATTATCTCAGTGCTTACTGCCATTTTAGAGGTGAAGAATATAACGGCAATAAAGACGAACAAGGGTGCAAAAAGCATTGCGAAATATGGAATAAAATTCATGTAATAGTCAAAGATAATAGCCTTAACCGGGGCCTGCTTCTCCATGAAGTTATCAATTTTTTCAGCGAAATCAAATACAACAGCAATGGTAAGTATCAATACAATACAAAAGAAGAATGTACCAAGAAACTTCTTTATTATATAAGTGTCAATAAGTTTGGGCCTCAGAGATTCTATAACCTCTCTGAAAGTTTTTTTATCATTGAGTTTTTCCATAGTTTAAAATTACCTTCTTCAATTTTTTTTCTTGCTTCACCAACAAGCTTAAGATAAAAGGCCAGATTGTGTATGCTCGCAATCTGCGCGCCAAGATTTTCGCCTGACATAACAAGATGCCTCAGATAGGCCTTTGAATAGTTAAGACTTACCTCAGAGGGTCCGTCAGGGTCTATAGGGCTGAAATCATCAATCCATTTTCTGTTTCTTATATTGATTGTGCCTTCACCTGTAAACAACATCCCGTTTCTTCCATTTCGGGTAGGTATAACACAATCGAACATATCTATGCCTCTTTCGATGGATTCAAGGATGTTGACAGGAGTGCCGACACCCATAAGATAACGAGGTTTTTCATCAGGAAGTATCTCATTTACAAGTTCTATAATCCTGTACATCTCATCCGCCGGTTCACCTACTGACAATCCTCCGATTGCATTTCCTTCCAACCCGGCAGAAGCTGTTTTTTCGGCTGATTCTTTTCTCAGATCATCAAATGTTCCTCCCTGAACGATTGGAAAGAGTAACTGTTCGTTACCCCATAAAGGGTTCGTTTCGTTATACCTTACAACCGCCCTGTCGAGCCAGTGATGTGTGAGTGCAACTGATTTTTTGGCATAATTATAATCACATGGCCAGGGAGCACACTCATCGAACGCCATAATTATATCTGCACCTATAATACGTTGAATGTCAATTGTATTTTCAGGAGTAAAAACATGTCTGGATCCATCAATATGTGATTTAAAAATTGCTCCTTCTTCAGTAAGCTTTCTGTTCCCGGTTAACGAAAAGACCTGATAACCTCCACTGTCGGTCAGTAGAGGTCGTTCCCACGACATAAAATGATGAAGTCCTCCCGCTGTTTTAAGGATTTCAGTACCGGGACGTAAATAAAGGTGATAGGTATTACCAAGGATTATTTTTGCATTTATATCTTCTGTGAGATCACGTTGCAGGATGCCTTTTACCGTACCACCTGTCCCCACCGGCATGAATATCGGAGTAGGGATATCTCCATGAGGTGTTTTCAGAATGCCCGTCCGTGCTTTTGATTCCGTATCCCTGCTCTCAATTATAAACATATTATTAAATCTCTTTTTTCGAAGAACAAAGGTAATTTTTCCATACGGGTTATAAAATTCCAAGGAATGATTTTTATAGATCATAGAATTTAGTTGATACACATTCTGGCTCTGTAAGAGCCGTCTCTGAATAACCCCTGGCTCAAACCCGGGGTAAGCAAAACAAAACTACCTACAGTTCTAAAGGAGCTGAAGATAGCTTTATTACGCCCTTCCAGGGCTATAGATCAGTTTGTTAGGTCACACCCCTGGTTTCATCAGGGGTTATTTATATGTAGTCACATTCGTGGCTATAATAACTAAAAATATACTTGCCCAGGAAATACTTACCGAACCAGAAGATCACTCTAAATTATAATTCCCAATTATTGTTGTAATATATTTTTTACCTTTCCGTTAATCTTATTAATATTGCTGATATATTTGGAAGTTTAATGGCTGATCACAAAAATATCTTACTTTTAATTGTTTTCTGTATCTTCTCTTCTGCTGCAGTAGTTCAATTGTTTTATTACCTTTTCTTTTATCTGGCTGTTGGTTTAAAGAGACCCTCTGAAGCAAAAGGGACCAGACAGCCGGTTTCTATAATAATTTGTGCCAGGAACGAAGCAGAGAATCTACAGAAATTTTTACCTTCAGTTCTGGAACAGAACTATCCCGATTATGAAGTGATTGTGGTTAACGACTGCTCTGAAGACAATTCCTATGAGATACTTGGGGAATATCTGAAACAATATCCTCATCTGCGAATCTCTACGGTAAACAAAGATCCCAAGTTTGCGCATAATAAAAAATTCGCCCAGTTCATCGGTATAAAAGCAGCAAAGAATGAAATCTTGCTCTTTACTGACGCTGATTGTCAGCCTGTATCAGATAAATGGCTTGAAGGTATGACATCTCATTTTGACGAGAATATCGTTTTTGTGCTGGGGTATGGTGGATACTTCCGGGAGAATGGATTGCTGAGCAAGTATATCTGTTACGACAGTATAACTATTGCTATGCAGTATCTGGGTATGGCTATCCGTGGTTTACCCTACATGGGTGTGGGACGAAACCTAGCATACAGGCGATCGGTTTTTTTCAGGAATAAAGGCTTTGGCGCACATAACCATGTTATTTCAGGTGATGACGACTTATTAGTCAATACAATTGCTACATCTGAAAATACATGTGTTGAGTTCACTAGTGAAACACATATCAGGTCAGTTCCAAGCTCAGGAATTAATGAATGGTTAATTCAGAAGAAAAGACATCTGACAACAGCTCCGTATTATAAATTAAGAGATAAATTCCTCTTAATTGCTGAACCATTAACAAGAATATTATTCTACACAACATTAATTGTACTATTGTCCTTTATTTTTCTCTGGCAATGGGTATTGGCTGTTTTTGTGTTAAGGTTAGTAACCCAGATTATTGTTTTTGCTCTTGTTAAAAAGAAGTTGAATGAACCCGGATTATTAGCTTATTTGTTAATTTTCGATATCTTCTCACCTGTCATCAACAGCTTTATATTTTTAAGCAATACCCGGAGCAAATCCGGTAAAAACTTATGGAAATAGTTCACGAATTATCTGACAAAGCTAAAGGAGATCTCTTGCTTGTTGATGAAGCAAAAAAGGGAAATGAAAAAGCATTTGCCAGCCTGATGAACCGCTATAGAGATTCCATTTATTATATGCTTCTTAAAATGGTGAATAATGCATCTGATGCCGAGGACCTCACTATAGAGGCATTTGGAAAAGCTTTCAGAAACATTGATTCATATGCGCCTAAATTCGCCTTTAGTACCTGGCTTTTTAAAATTGCGACTAACAACTGTGTGGATTTTATAAGAAAGAAGCAGCTCTCGCCTACCCCATTTGACCATCTGCAGGATAATCTGGAAAATGTCACCGTAAACATTCAATCTGACTTGCCAGATCCGGAAGAGTCATTGATCAATCACCAGAAGATTGCAGCGCTTAAAGATATCGTCAACCAGCTTAAACCAAGATATAAGTCTCTGATAGAGCTTCGTTATTATAAGGAATACTCGTATGAAGAGATCTCCTCCGAGCTCAATCTTCCGATCGGAACAGTAAAAGCACAATTATTCAGGGCCAAAACATTGTTATATAATATATTAATCAAAACAGGTAACAGGTAGTGTCAGAAAGTATTTTTGGGTATTTCCCATTATTATCAGACATTCAGAAAGATAAGCTGTCGAAGTTAAAGATGATATACGACAGATGGAACAGCATGATTAATGTTATATCACGCAAGGATATGGACAATTTTTTTGTTCATCACGTTCTTCATTCATTATCAATAGCCAAGGTCATTAATTTTTTACCAGGCACCAGAGTGCTTGATGTCGGGACAGGAGGTGGTTTCCCCGGAATTCCGCTGGCTATCTTGTTTCCCGATTCTGAATTCACCCTGCTTGACTCAATTGGAAAAAAGATTAAAGTCGTTAAAGCAGTTTCAGATGAACTCGAATTAAAAAATGTAGTGGCGGTACGAAAAAGAATTGAAGAAGAAAATAGCAAGTTTCAGTTTGTTATAAGCAGGGCAGTAACAGGATTCCCTGAATTTGTGAGCCTTACAGGAAAAAACATAAGTCTCCGCTCAACCAACAGCCTGCGGAATGGAATATTTTATCTTAAGGGGGGCGATCTGACCTCTGAGTTATCACAGTTTAAGAATAGAGTAACACTGTGGCAGATAAAGGACTTCTTTGATGAATCTTATTTTGATACTAAAGTGATTATCTATCTGCCGGTTTGATTTTTTTTAAAAAAACGCCTTACTTGTTTTTATATTTCAAAAAAGTACTACATTTGCAGACTCAAATCAGAAGTTAGTCGACATATATATTTGAAAAGATGAAAAGAACATATCAGCCCTCAAGAAGGAAGAGAGCAAATAAACACGGTTTCAGGGAAAGGATGTCAACTCCTAACGGGAGAAGAGTTCTTGCTTCACGCAGAGCAAAAGGCAGGAAGAAACTCTCAGTTTCTCCTGAGCTTAAATTAAAAGGATGATATATATTTTACGATATTTGATTAAAGGTGTCTTCTAAAGGGCGCCTTTTTTGTTAGATAATGATCATAATTCGAAATCCTTTCCTATTATTCTTAACTTTATCGATTCCTATTTCTCTATATGAAAAGCCTTTTAAGCCATATAAACGATAAAGAACTCAGGGCTATATCTGATAAGATAACTAACAATATCCGTATATCTCCGGCAGATGGTTTGTTCCTTTTTAAAAAAGCCGATCTGGCACCTCTCGGTCTGCTTGCAGGAATTGTCAGACGGAGACACAACGGCAATCTTGCATATTTCAACCGCAATTTTCACATTGAACCAACCAATAAGTGTATTTATAATTGCAGGTTCTGTTCTTACCACAAACCGGAAGGTGATCCTGAAAGCTGGGAATACAGCCATGAAGAGATGCTTGACATTGTGAAGCGTTTTGACAATAAGGCTGTTACTGAAGTTCATATCGTCGGTGGTGTACATCCTTCTTACGATCTTCATTATTGGGGATCGCTTATTAAAAAAATTAAAAAGTATCGGCCTGCTCTTCATGTAAAGGCTTTTTCTGCAATTGAACTTGATCATATGATTTCACTGGCAGGATGCACAATTGAAGAGGGTTTGGCACTTTTAAAAGGGTATGGTCTCGATTCCATTCCGGGAGGCGGCGCTGAGATATTCGATGAAGAGCTCAGAAAGATAATCTGCGACGAAAAATCATCATCTGATTTATGGCTTAAAATCCATGAAACAGCGCACAGGCTTGGAATTCCATCAAATGCCACAATGCTATACGGACATATAGAAACCTACTCCCATCGCATCGATCATATGGAACGACTTCGTGTTCTTCAGGATAAGACACATGGGTTTAATGCCTTTATCCCATTAAAGTATAAAAAGTCTAACAACAGTATGTCTTATCTGGGTGAGGTGAATACTATTGAGGATCTCCGGAACTATGCAGTCTCAAGGATTTATCTAGATAACTTTCCTCATATCAAGGCATATTGGCCAATGACTGGTAAGGAATGTGCCCAGCTGTCTCTCTCCTTTGGCACGGATGATATGGATGGGACAATTGATGATACAACAAGAATCTATTCAATGGCGGGTTCAGAAGAGGGAAACCCGGCTATGAGTTCCGACGAGATATCAACTTTGATACGCCAATCAGGATTTATGCCCATAGAAAGAGATTCACTCTATAAACCAATTATTTGCCCGCCAATTCCATCGGTTTAAAATCACAACATCTAATCTTATAATTTTATCAGTACCTTTGCGTTATTACTAATGTTCAATCTGTTTGTATGAGCTTAAAAAACTTTATCCTGAGTAAACTTTTTCTTAAGAATCTCGGATTTGCAATTGTCATCTTTGTTGGAGCTGTAATGATCTTACTAATCTGGATGAATTTTTATACCAGACATGGTCAGGCTCGACCAGTTCCAGATTTCATCGGACTAACAATAGAGCAGACTGCTAAACTTGCAAAAAAGAGCAAGCTCCGGTATGAGGTAATTGATTCAATTTACACAATAGCCGTTCCACGAGGATGTATTGCTGAACAGAACCCTAAACCAGGATTCAAAGTGAAAAAATGGAGGAATGTCGTTCTCACAATCAATGCATTTCATCCTGAAATGGTAGCAATGCCAAATCTTGTTGATCTTCCAAAAAGACAGGCGATCTTACTTATTGAGAGTTCCGGCCTCGAAACAGGACTCTTAAAATACAGACCCGATCTATCGATTGATGTTGTTATCGATCAACAATATAACGGAAAGAATATCCGGGAGGGAGATTCTCTGCAGAAAGGCTCAGTAATCGACCTTGTTCTGGGTAAAGGATTAAGCAACCAACGTACTTCTGTTCCTGATCTGTTGGGTATGAAACTTGATCCGGCGAAAAATAAAATTCTTGTTTCATCACTTAACCTTGGCACTTTTGTTTATGACAATACTATTAAAAAAGGCACAGATACCATTAATGCTTTTGTATATAAACAGAATCCCGAATTTAAAAGTGATGCAACCCTTCAGCTTGGTTCCTCAATATATCTTTGGCTTACAGTTGATGCAGCAAAACGAAAGGTTGATTCAAGCAGAATTGTCTCAGATTCAATTCCTGCAGCCACTATTTCAGACACCAAGTCTAACTGATCCAGATGTTTAAAAGGATAATCCTATATGTAATTTTTCTCAATACATGTCTGGCTAATTCTCCTGCACAGGAAGTAATCACTGGTCTCCGTTCAAATTATAGGATAATAAATAACACCGAAAAGCATAAGGAAAATAAAGGATTGACTTCTACGGATACACTTGCTCTTCCATTTTTTGATGATTTCTCAGGACATTCAATTTTCCCGGAAAGTAATAAATGGACGGACAATTATGTATTTATCAATAATACTTATTCTGATCGGCAAATCACTGCCGGAATAGCCACTTTCGATGCTTTGGACAATTCCGGCAGAATGTACGATGCGGCTTCTGTATCGGGATTTGAAGCAGATCATCTTACATCTCAACCAATAAATCTGAATTATAGCGCATCAGATAATATCTGGCTGAGCTTCTTTTATCAGGCAGGAGGTCTTGGTGATCCCCCTGAAGCAAATGATAGTCTTACACTTCAGTTTTTTTCACCGGAGGAACAAAAATGGTATTCGGTATGGAAAGCTGAAGGCAGCCTTGATCAAAGATTTAAACCGGCTATTATCAGGATCGATCAGGACCGCTTCCTTCAAAAAGGTTTCCAGTTCCGTTTCATTAATTATGCCAGTATCAGTGCAAACCTTAGCGATCCATCAATGGTTGGAAATTGTGATATATGGAATATCGATTATGTTCTTCTTGACAAAAACAGAAACGCCGGTGATACTGTATTCGCTGATGTGGCATTAACACTACCGCTACGTTCTTTACTTAAGACTCATGAAGCTATGCCCTGGAAACAATTCAGACAAGTCTATCTGCAGGAAATGGGCTCGGCAATACCTGTACATTATCGTAATAATGATATAATAACACGAAATATAACCCGAAACTTTGAAATATGGGATGTTTATAATAATTCTCAGGCTTATGCTTTTTCTGCAGGAGCAACAGATATCGGGCCCTTAACAAGTATTGATTATAATGCAAACCTGGTATATACGTTCAACACCAGCAATAATGATTCAGCTCTCTTCAGGATCACAGCATCACTGAAAACAGATAATTTTGATCCAAAAGGAAACGACACTTTAGTCTATTATCAGGTTTTCCAAAACTATTTTGCATTCGATGACGGGACATCTGAAGGCGGGTATGGTATTAATGGACTTGGTTCCAGGAATGCTATGGTAGCTTATAAATTCTTCTCATACATGCCTGATACCTTGAGAGCTATCCGTATATGCTTCAACGACAGCTATCAGGAAGCTAATAAAATAGACTTTGATCTAACAGTATGGGATGACAACAACGGGATTCCCGGGAATATTCTTTATACTCTTCCGGATGTAATGGTAGAACAGGGAACTGTGATAAATGGCTTCTATAATTACGCTATTTCCGAAGGTGTTGTTGTGAATGGTCCTTTTTATGTTGGATGGAAGCAGTCGTCTGAGTCATTTCTTAATGTGGGCTATGATGTAAATACTCCTAATGCCGGCAAACAATTCTACTGGTTAAATGGTAACTGGAATCAGTCACAGGTCCCCGGAAGTATCATGATAAGACCTGTTGTCGGTTCTCCTCTTAAAGTTACATCGGTTCATGAAACATATTATAAGAATAAGAACCTTATGGGCATATGGCCAAATCCGGCAACGGATTACATTAATATTAATCCCGGGGAACTGCAACTTTTCGGTTCATCATATATTACCATTACCGATCTGAATGGCCATGAACTAATTAATGTTCCTTTCAGTGAGAGTGTAGATATCTCATCACTTCATGAGGGCATCTACTTTATAGTTATTAATATGAATGGCAAACCAGTTGGTTATAACCGTTTTATAAAAGTAAGATAATCACATATAATGACCGAAGAAGAATTAACAGATCAGCAAGAACTCTTTGAACATTACCGGTTTAAGGCAGATCCCGGACAATCACTCCTGAGGATTGATAAATTCCTGTCTGACAGGCTGGAGAATTCCTCCAGGACACGTATTCAGAATGCTGCTAATGCCGGGAATATTCTGGTAAATAATAATTCGGTTAAACCAAACTATAAGATTAAACCCGGAGATGTTATACAGGTTGTTTTGCCGACGCCACCCAGAGAAATTGAACTTATTCCCGAAAACATCCCTCTGAATATAGTTTATGAAGATGATGATGTTCTGGTTGTTAATAAGGAACCAGGTATGGTAGTGCATCCTGCCTATGGAAACTATAGCGGAACACTCGTTAATGCCCTTATGTGGCATTTCAGGGATCTTCCTCTTTTTAATAGCGGGGAGAGCAGGCCTGGTCTGGTTCACCGCCTGGATAAAAACACGTCAGGGATCCTTGTTATTGCAAAGAATGAATATGCTCTAAACAGGCTCTCCCAACAATTTTATGACCGTACCACCGACCGGAGATATAATGCGCTCATATGGGGTACACCCGATCCCCGGGAGGGAACTATTACAGGTAATGTCGGCAGAAATATAAAGGACAGGAAGATAATGCAGGTTTTTAAGGACGACACTGAGGGGAAGACGGCAATAACCCATTATAAAGTTCTTGAGGATCTTGGTTATATTTCACTTATTGAATGTAAGCTTGAAACCGGACGAACACATCAGATCCGTGTTCATTTCAGTCATATTAAACATCCTCTGTTTAATGATGAAGAGTATGGTGGAGATCAGATACTAAAAGGAACAACATTCACAAAATATCAGCAGTTTATTAAAAATTGTTTCAAGATATTACCGCGTCAGGCATTGCATGCAAAATCGCTGGCATTCAATCATCCTGTAACAGGGGAAAGACTTTTATTTGATTCAAATTTGCCAGATGATATGGTACAGGTAATTGAAAAATGGAGAAAATATATTTCGGGTAGGGATTCCACTAAATAATTCTACTGCACTATTCATGAACTTAAAGATTCTCTATCAATAACTGTATCAAAAAACAAACGAATGAAGAATTAAGAACTTTTTTCTTTTTACTTTTGTTTTTTGTCTTGCCCTGAGCCCTTTGCTCCTTGCCATTTGTTACCAGCTTCCACCAGCGCCACCTCCACCAAAGCTGCCACCACCGAAGCCACCAAAGCCGCCGCCGCCACCACTGCCGCCTGAGAAGCCGCCCCAGCTTCCTCCTGAACCTCTACCCGAATTCATCATACCCAAAAGCATCCAGAATGGTAATCCTCCGGTACTGATATGTTTATTATTCGAACCTCCCGAACCCCTGGAAATCATCGAGATAATGATGATTACAATAAATATAATAAGCCCAAAGGGAATATTTTTACCAGTACTTTTTTTTGCCTTCTGACTATACTCAGCTGCTGAAAACTCTCTTCTTGCCAATGAGATCAGAGTACTTGTGGCTTTATTTAATCCACCATAATAATCCCCATTTCGGAATGCTGGGAGAATTTCGCGATCAACTATTTCTGAACAGGTAAGATCAGGAATCACTGCTTCAAGACCATAACCCGGTGCAATCTGAACCTGGCCGTTTGAATCTGCAGTTTTTGGTTTAACTAAAATGAGTACTCCATTATTCAGACCTTTTTGGCCAATAGCCCATTTCTCCGCAAGCCGTTGTGCATAATCGGCTTTATCGTATCCCTCCAGAGAAGGAATAATAACGATAGCAATCTGAGTAGAAGTGGAATCATTGAAAGCAACAAGCTTTTGTTCGAGCATACTTACTTCTTCAGATTTAAGCATCCCGGCAAAATCGTTTACTAACCTGGGAGGAGACGGCCGTTCAGGAATATTTTGTGAAAAAACCCTGTCAACAGATATAGTGCAAAATAAAACCGAAAGGGTCAGCAAATACAAACTTTTTTTTATCATTATCATTACTCCCCTTTTATTTTATTTATCAAATGAAATTTCATCGGGCAATTCGTTTACATCATCCTTTTTGTGAGGAAAATGTATTTTAAGATGTTTCCCGGCAAGCAAAATTCCTTCTGAAAGGCCTTCTGTGAACTTCCCCTCTTTGAAATTCTTCTTAAGCAGTTCGCTTATATCATCCCAAAACCCCGTATGAACTTTTGCATTTATACCTGAATCGCCAATGATTGCAAACTTTTTATCGTTCACTGCAAGATAAAACAAAACACCATTGCGTTCCGCAGTTTTATGCATCCCCAGTTTTTTGAAGAGCCAGGCGGCTCTGTCGAGCACATCACCTTTTAGTGAAGATTCGATGTGTATCCTGATTTCGCCTGAAGTTTCCATCTCAGCCTCCCTGACAGATGCAAGAATCTGAGCTTGTTGTTCTTTCGAAAAGAACGATGAAGCTTTCATTTATAGTATATGAATAAAATTTAGAATTTAACTTCCGGAGCTTTTTCAGCACCTTTTTCAGCCTCAAAATATGGTTTTATCTGGAATGAAAACATTCCTGCTAGAAAGTTTTGCGGAAACCTCCTGATATAAGTATTATAGGCCAGGGCCACATCGTTGAATTTTTTTCTTTCAACTGAAATCCTGTTTTCGGTTCCTTCAAGTTCTACCTGAAGATCCCTGAAATTCTGTGTAGCTTTAAGTTCAGGATACTGTTCAACAACAACCATCAGTCTGGAAAGAGCAGAAGACAGTTGTCCCTGCGCCTGCTGAAACTGTTGCATGTTTGCGGCTGTCATCTTGGTTGGATCAATTGTGACTGATGTAGCTTTCGATCTGGCTTCGATAACCTGGGTAAGTGTAGTTTGTTCAAAATTGGCCGCACCCTTGACAGTATTGACAAAATTGGGTATGAGGTCGGATCTGCGCTGATATGCTGTTTCAACATTACCCCATTGACTTGTAACGGATTCCTGCATAGTAACCATACCGTTATATACTTTTGTACCCCAAAGAAATACAGCTAAAACAACCAGAGCCAGAAAAGCAACTACAATAATCGAAATCAGACAACCTTTTTTCATTTTTATTAATTTTTAAAATTTTCCCAAAGGTAATATATCATGTTGATAATTCAATGTTTCAGGTAAAACTAAAATATTTTAACCGCAAAGGCCGCTAAGTTTTAACAAAGTACGCAAAGCTAAAACGCAGCTGCTGCAGTCTGACATCTTCGCAAAAATAGCCCACCGGGTTATTTCTTAACGCTCAAGCTCTTTTGTGACTTTTTCGCCTTCTTCGCGATCTTTGTGGTTGACTGATTTCATTAATATTATATCCACATTATTTTATAAATTTGAGATGAATAATTAAACAAAATATGAAGACGATCGCAATAGCAGCCGGAGGTGATTCCTCTGAGTTTGAGATATCTGTAAAAAGTGCAGAAGAGGTAGGTAAAGTCTTATCAACCAGATATATAGTTTATATCATCATAATCCGTGGAATCAATTGGTTCTGGGAAGATCAGAAAGGCCGGTATCACAATATTGATAAGAACGATTTTAGTCTGAGTTATAACGATCACAGAATAAAATTCGATGGTGTATTCATTGCAATTCACGGTACCCCCGGAGAAAATGGTTTGCTTCAGGGATATTTCGACATGATGGGAATTCCATACACAAGCTGCGGTGCATTCTGCTCTGCTCTTACATTTAATAAGCAGGCATGCAAACTCTTTCTTAAAGAATATGGGATCACTATGGCTAATGCTGTATTGATAAGAAAGGGAGAAACTTTGGATCCTGTTGCCCTGGTTGACCTGACAGGTCTGCCCTGTTTTGTTAAACCAAATGACAGTGGCTCCAGTTTTGGTGTTACCAAGGTGAAAAGAAAAGAGGAACTATTATCTGCCATTGACACTGCGTTTAAAGAGAGCAATGAAGTGCTTATTGAAACTTTCATGAACGGACGTGAGGTTGCATGCGGTGTTGTCAGAACAAAAAACAAGACGATCGTTCTTCCTGTTACCGAGATTATAAGCAAAAACGAATTTTTCGATTACGAGGCAAAATATACTCAAGGGAAATCAGATGAAATTACACCCGCTGAAATGCCCTTAGCAATTACAAACGAGATACAAAGAATCAGCAAATATGTTTATGATCTTCTTGGATGTAAGGGCATTGTCAGGGTTGATTTTATAGTTATCAAAGAAAAGCCCTGGTTTATTGAGATAAATACGGTTCCGGGCATGACGAAAGAAAGTCTTGTTCCTAAACAGGCTGCAGCTGCCGGGATATCACTTGAAGAATTATATTCTATGGCTGTTGAGAACATGTTTGATTTTCCTTAGCCAGTTTAAGAGCACTCGTTGTTGTATAGTATTTAGTAATCATCCCATGGACCTCCCATTCGGGCAATTTACCCGCCTTCAGATATTCAAGAAATTTAGCAGTAACCTGTCCGAAATGATCTTCGTGGGTAACCCTGTATTTCCCGGGAACATTAATTTTAAGAGTGGTTTTTGAAACGGTTTCAATCTGAAGACTATCATAAGGCAGCGTGTTAACAACTTCTTTTAATTCTGAAATGAAGTCATTCATTGTTAATCCTTTTATATTTTCGATATAAAGCGTAGGCAAAAAATCTTCTTCAGCTCCCTGCCTGATGATAAGATCGCATTTTGTTCCATGCATTATTGAATAGTGTGTGTCACCACCACCCGGAGGAGCCTGATATTTCCACTCAACTGAAACCTTTGCAAAAATTCCTTTTATCCGATAGACCATTTCTCCGTTAGCAAAAACATTCAACTTCCCGTCTTTAACATCCTCCAGAAGATAAGCCGGAAAATCATCAATCCCGGTAACTCCTTTAAACTCTTCTTTTGAAATAATAGTAGGCCATCTTTTTGCACTAATCATATTTATATCTGAAGGATTCAGAATCTGCTCCGGGAAACACTCCCACTGAACAAGGTCAACGAGATGTGTTGTTACGTCAACAATCCCTTCACCTTGTTGCTTAACGTCAAAATACCACGCCGGGCGAAGCAGGGGACTTCCTGAAACAATCTTGGAGAAATGATGTACACTTATTTTAGTTACTGCAGGTTCTTCTTTACTACCAGTTGTTAAAGTGCCAAAGATTTTGGCATTTTGTGAAAGAAGTTTCTGAAGAATAGTAGCAGCCTCATATCTTTCCGTCATTATATCGTACAACAGAACTCCTTTTTCCTTCGCAGTTGTGAAAGCAGCTTCCAGTACGGGAAAATCTTCCGGGCTGATAATCATAGGCTTATCTGCTAGAACATTGATTCCTGCGTTGATCGATTTAGTTATATATTCAGCCTTTTTCCTGTTATTCCCTGATAAAACCACAACATTACCAGCCTTGTCAGCCAACATTTTCTCAAAGAAATCAGGACCAGTATAAACAATCTCATTCCAGAAAGTGGGATTGACAGGTCTGGTATTATATGATTTGATCCTGTCGAGATGCTGAAGATAATCAGGTCCCTGCGGGGCATAAACATGTACTTCGGGAGAAATCTGATCGTACATTATTTTCTGGACGAGCGCAGCATGAAAATGACCCGGATCCACTGTGATCAATTTTACCTGGTAGGTTTTTTCCATAGAGGTCCCCGAATTAGTTGTTTGTGGTCTTGAGCCACCTGTTCCACAGGAGGCTACAATCATTATGGAAAATAAAAATGAAAATATTCTTACCATCATTTATTCAATTTCAGTTTATTAACACATGTAATCACCCCCTTTTGTTCCCCCTCTCTACTTCGTAAAGAGGGGGGAAATTAACTAATATTCAGTGTATTATACCACCTCTTTGCAGCGCAGAGAGGTGGCTGGGGGTGAGTTCATTTACATTTATTTCTTTAGTGCTTCAAGTCTGTATAAATCAATCGGATCGCATGTACAGACCAGATTACGATCACCAAAACCATCGTCGATACGACCGACAGCTGGCCATAACTTATTCTCTATTACCCAGTTAAGAGGGAAGGCAGCTTTCTGACGATCATAGGAATGGGTCCATTCATTTGCCGTAACAACTTTCACAGTATGGGGCGAGTTATGCAGAACATTATCCACTTTATCTGCTTTACCATTCTTTATTTCCTCGATCTCATTCCATATTGATTTCATGGCACATATAAATTTATCGAGTTCCTGAAGTGACTCTGATTCAGTAGGTTCCACCATCAGTGTACCATGAACCGGAAATGAAAGGGTAGGTGCATGGAACCCATAATCCATCAATCTTTTGGCAATATCTGCTTCAGCAATACCTGCTTCAGTTTTAAAATTCCTGCAGTCGAGTATCATCTCATGAGCAACAAATCCTTCTGTCCCTGTGTATAAAGTTTTAAACCATCCCTTTAATGATGCAGCAATATAATTAGCATTGAGTATAGCATATTTTGTAGCCTGAGTTAATCCAAATGTACCCAGCATCATCACATAAGCATGAGAAATAGTAAGAATATGCCCGCTTCCGAAAGGAGCGCCTGCCACAGCAGATGTACCATGACTTCCTCCTGTTTTGACAAAGTGATGTGAAGGGAGGAACTCAGCCAGTTTATCATTCGTAAGTATGGGACCCATTCCCGGGCCACCGCCACCATGAGGTATGGCGAAGGTCTTGTGTAAGTTCAGATGACAGACATCCGCACCAATATGTCCCGGGTTCGTAAGTCCGACCTGTGCATTCATATTTGCTCCGTCCATGTAAACAAGTCCTCCATTTGCATGAATGATATCAGACATTTCTATTACAGCAGCTTCAAACACTCCATGTGTTGAAGGATACGTGATCATAAAACCGGCAAGATTATCTTTATGTTCCTCAGCCTTCTTCTTCAGATCAGCAACACTTATATTTCCCTTCTCGTCGCATTCCACAACAATTATCTGCATACCTGCCATAGCGGCACTTGCCGGGTTTGTGCCATGAGCTGAAGAAGGTATCAGGACTATATTTCTGTTTCCTTCTCCCTTAGTCAGATGATATTCTCGAATTACCATGAGTCCGGCATACTCACCTGCAGCTCCCGAATTTGGTTGAAATGAGATAGCTGAAAAACCTGTTATTTCTTTAAGAGCCTCTCCTAATTCATCCATAATCTGATAATAACCCAGTGCCTGATCTTTAGGAACGAAAGGATGAATATTTCCGAATTCAGGCCAGCTCATCGCAAATAGTGAACTTGCAGGGTTTAGTTTCATAGTACAGGAACCCAGAGAGATCATACAGTGAGTGAGTGAAAAATCTTTTCTTTCAAGCATCTTTATATACCTCATCATCTCAGTCTCGCTATGGTACCTGTTAAAAGTTCCCCCCTGTAAGAACGATGACTTTCTCAGAAACTTTTCCTCAAGAATTTCACAATGACAGTATGAATTGATCTTAACCTGTTCTTTCCCGGCTGCTTTAACGAAAATATTTACAATTGTGTCTATTTCTTTTATCGTCGTTATTTCATCGGTACTTATAATCACTGAATTATCATCGGGATAATAGAAATTCATTTCTGCGTCAAGCGCCAGCTTTTTTATAGTTTCTATTGAAACATCAGGGCCGGGACTTATCCTCAAAGTATCGAAGAACATAGAATTTAATTGCCTGAATCCCAATTCTTTGAGATTGAAACTAATTGTACACGCTGTATTATGAATATGTTTTGCGATATTTTTCAATCCTTCAGGACCATGGTATTGTGCATACATGCCCGACATTGTAGCAAGAAGTGCCTGAGCCGTACAGATATTTGAGGTAGCCCTCTCCCTTTTTATATGCTGTTCTCTGGTCTGTAAAGCCATCCTTAACGCACTATTTCCCTGTGCATCAACGGATATACCGATTATTCTTCCGGGCATGCTTCGTTTAAGTTCATCTTTTGTAGCAAAATATCCAGCATGTGGACCTCCGAAACTCATTGGAAGTCCCATCCTCTGATTTGAACCAACAACAATATCAGCACCCCATTCCCCGGGAGGGGTCAGCAGAGCCAGGCTCATCAGATCAGCTGCCACTCCCACTAGAGCGCCGGATGTATGAGCCAGATCAGTAAATGCTTTATAGTCCCTTAATTGACCTGAAGCGGCAGGGTACTGCACTAAAGACCCGAAGAATGACTCATTAAAGGTAATCGTAGTGTATTTTCCTGTAACAAGTTCAATTCCAAGTGGTTTTGAACGTGTCTTTATCACATCGAGAGTTTGAGGGAAAAGATCGTCATCAACAAAAAACTTATTAGACCCGGCTTTTACTGAAGCTCTCGATCGGGCATTAAACATCATTATCATTGCCTCTGCAGCGGCAGTTGACTCGTCAAGTAAGGAGGCATTGGCAATCTCCATACCGGTGAGTTCAATTATCATGGTCTGGAAATTCAAAAGAGCTTCGAGGCGACCTTGCGATATTTCAGCCTGATATGGTGTGTAAGATGTATACCACGAAGGGTTTTCAAGAACATTCCGGACAATTACCGATAGAAGAGCAACACCATAATACCCTTGTCCGATGAATGAACGGAACATTTTGTTCTTCTGCCCCAGAGTTTTAATATGATTTAGATATTCGAACTCACTCATTGCTTCCGGAAGTCTTAGCGATTTTTCGAGCATAATAGATCCCGGAACAGTTTTTTCAATAAGCTCATCGAGCGAATTAACACCTATAGTCTTCAGCATCTGTGGCAATTCGTATTCTCGTGGTCCGTTAAGTCGGTTTACAAACTTATCTGATGGCATATATTAAATTTTATTTTTATTAAATAATTATAATTAATTTTATAAAAGGACCTGAAAATCAATAAAATGATAATATTACGAATTAGAATACAAAATTAACAGGATTTAAATCACGAAAAAAATGGATTTGATTTCATTTCCCTCCCGATAGTTGTTTCATTTCCATGACCAGGATAGACGACAGTTAATGGAGGAAGAACAAATAATTTGCACTTTATGCTTTCTATAAGCGTATCATAATCACCGCCTGGAAGGTCCGTTCTTCCAATACTTCCGGCAAAGAGAGCATCACCTGTAAAAACACAATTATTCTTTTCGCTGTAAAAGGCAAAGCTTCCTGAAGTATGGCCCGGAACATGAAGTGCCACAAGTTCTGTTGTTCCGAACGTAACAATGTGATTATCTGAGATAAAACCGGCAGGTTCAGGAGGATTCTCCATTGTGAGACCAAAAAGTTCAGCGTGCTGGCTTGCATTTGTCCTGTTTATTTCATCCAATTCGCCTGAAAAAGTTCTTAAGCCATACTTTTCCAATATAAACTTGTTTCCAAAAACATGATCAAGATGGCAATGTGTATTTAAAAGCAGGACCGGATTAATCCTTTTTTCCTTTATGAAATGTTCAAGTTGTTCAGATTCCTTCTTATCGTAACATCCGCAATCTATTATGGCACAGTCGCCCGATTCATCAACAAGTATATAGGTGTTTACCTCGATCGGGGAAAAAACAAGCTTATAAATTTTCATATTAAATTATTTTCCGTTTACAGTTCCTTTCAGCATAGGTACAAAAACAAAATTTCCATGTTCGGAACGCTCGAAGCTTTCAGGTCCGGTACGTTCCACAACAGTCATAACCTGAGAACCGGAATTACCCAGAGGTACAACCAGTCGTCCTCCTGTTTTAAGTTGATGAAGAAGTAGATCAGGTACATCAGGGGAAGCAGCAGTAATAATAATGCCGTCAAAAGGGCCATATTGGGGCTTACCCTCGTAACCGTCACCATAAAAGAAATCTGCAGAATATCCAAGTGAAGTTAAAATTCTCTGAGATTTTAAAAAAAGCTCTCTGAATCGCTCGATAGTGTAAACCTTCGCTCCCATCTCAGCTAGTATCGCTGCCTGATAACCCGACCCGGTTCCTATTTCAAGAATTTTATTCCTCTTTTTCACCCTGAGTAAAGAAGATTGCACTGCTACTGTATAAGGCTGTGATATGGTCTGTCCTGATGTAATGGGAAAAGCCTTATCAACATAGGCATGACTAAGGAATGCAGGATCCATAAAAAGATGTCGGGGAACCGTATCAATGGCTCTAAGAACCTCTTCATCTGAAATCCCTTTCTGTCGGAGCTCCGCTACAAGTTTTTTTCGTTTGCCTTTTGCTTCAAATGTATCTGTCATTTGATCTTTCGGATCAATATTTTATTTTCGACAAAAATATAAAAAATGAAGACAGAAGCGTCGGAAGTTGCACTCATTTCTTTTCGTATATTTAGCTCATGAATAGTATTGTAAAGATTTCCGGGCATATACTTAAAATGATATTTGATTATTTAGTGACTTTTCTTTGTCTGATATTTCTGATCCCTGTTATAGTGATACTTACAATATCAATTAAATTAACAGGAAATGGACCTGTTATTTATTCTCAAAAACGCGTTGGGAGGGATGGAAAGCCTTTCGTTATCTACAAGTTCAGAACATTGCACTTTAATAATGAGGAGGGAATACCTCTTATTTCCGGTAGAGAAGACAAAAGAATAACTGCGCTTGGAAGATTTATGAGAAAACATAAATTTGATGAGATCCCAAATTTTTTAAATGTTCTGAAAGGGGATATGTCTATAATAGGGCCAAGGCCCGAACAACAGTTTTATATAAATCAGATTGTAAAAATAGAACCACGGTACAAACAGCTTCAACTTATTAAACCCGGTATCACCTCATGGGGACAAGTAAAATATGGTTATGCGTCGAATGTAGATGAAATGATCAAACGGATGGAGTATGATCTTTACTACCTTGAAAACAGGTCGCTCCTTTTTGATCTGAAAATTGCCATTTATACTATTGTTATAATATGTAAGGGGCAGGGGATTTGAAAGGTGGCAGGTGCCCGGCTACAGTCAACAGAATAAAGCATGGTAGGGAGACCGGGAGAAGGGGAGAATCAGAAATTATAAATTACGAACCGGGCTATCAGCCATGAGATACGAGCTACCGCAATTAAGCCTACTCCAGATTAAATTTTTCAAGGGGTTTATATACCGGTCCCGATTGAAGCAGTATGCTCTCATAAAGAATAACTTCATTTACCGGAATTATTTGTATTTCAGAATATTGAAATTGTTCAATTAAAGCTTTTAGAGCCTCCTTATCATTTAAATGTTTTATACGTCCTATTGTCAGATGAGGTTTAAAAGGGCGGTCCTCTAACTTAATGTCCAATCCCTCTAACCCATTCATAATAATTTCATAAAGATTCATTAATTTTTCAGATGGTTCAATACCGGTCCAGATAATGCGTGGATCGCTCAGATTCCTGAAAACACCCGAGCCTTTAATAATAAGTTCAAATTTCCCTGATCCTTTACACTTTTCATTCAACATTGAACTTATTGATTTTATCTTTCTCTCCTCAGTATCACCGAGGAATGAAAGAGTAATATGGATATTATCAGGACTTACCCATTTGATTATGTCCTTACTCAGGCCAGATTTAAGAGAATAGATCATGGTTAACAGGGTCTCCCCTGTTTCAACTTTCAATGCGATAAAAATTCGTTTCATTTTATCTATTAAGTTCGCATATAATCTTTATAGTCTACCTGCATCAATTTCCAGTATAATTGATTCGATTAGGGCGTCATCACCATAGGCATCATATTCCTCTTTAAGGTTTGTCCCGAAAATACGGGCAACCCCCTGCCAGAAAGCAGCTGCAAGCTTTCCACGGTAATCTTTTATAAGTGTGTATGATGTATTTTGCGTCTCCCTGTCAATCAGTTTAATAAGCAAGCGTCCCTGCGTGATTGTCATCTCACGCATATCGCCTTCATAATTTGCAAATACATCCTTTTCCACTTTTTTCATATAATCTTTACGTTCCTGATCAGTTTTTATATTACTCATATCCTCATTAACCTTGGATAACCTGTTCCTCACAATTAATGCATAAGGATAAACTTTCTTCAGGTTATTGACAAGCCGTTCGTATTTACGGAAATCGCTTTTTTTAGGAAACGTAGGATGGGCATAAACCGTCACTTCCTTAATTTCCACTTCAGGCAATGTCACACCATCCCTTTTCACCTTCTGCAAGAGGAAAGTTTTTCCCTGCAGAGTGTCATTCCTCTGTTTCAATGAATCAATCTGTCCTGTGGAAACAGCGACATAAAGAAAGAATACCATTATTGCAGATATTAGTCTCACAAACAGATTTTTTTGCAAATGTATCAAATTCCGGGCCACATCTCATTATCCCGGGAGATGCTTTTATGTATCAGAAGATGTGGAAAACCTTATCTCCGGTTTGAATTACATCTTTTAAAAAGTAAATTTGTTAAAAGTATTTTTATGGCATTTTCAGTGGAAGATCTAGACGATCAGAAAAGATTCAGGCTATTTCTGACAATTCCTTACAAGAACCTGATTCAGTTTGTATTTGAGTATTTGAAGAAAAAATCAGGACTTACATTTCTCTTCTGGTCTCTTTGTCTCTTGTTTCTGTGCATTACAATTTTTATAAGAATAAATGTTGCAGGAAACTTTCCGATAACTGACATTATTCTTCATTCTGCCATCGGTTTAATAATTTTACCTTTAATATGCATTCCGGTTCATGAGTTTTTACACATTATACCTTATTACCTCTCTGGAGCAAAAGATATCAGAGTTGGTATGGATCTTAAACAATACCTCTTTTACGTGACCGCTCACAGGTATGTAGCCACACCACTTCAGTTCAGTATTGTGGCAGTGGCGCCCTTCCTTATCATAAGTGCAGGAATGTCATTTCTTGTCCTTTATCTACCCGGATTGTGGAAATGGAGTTTTTCGCTCTTTCTGTTTGTTCATGCAACAATGTGTGCGGGCGATTTTGCATTGCTGAATCTATATTTCCTGAACAGAGATAAAAAGATCTACACCTGGGATGATATTGATAAAAAAGAGGCTTATTTTTATGAAAAATTATAATAGAATGAAATTCATTAAATAATAAAAAGAAAATATGACTATCGAAAATCATTTCGTCTATACCCGATACTCATTGAAGATAATATCATGAAAAGGTTAATCACTTCAATTTCGGCTTTCATAGTAATTTCCGTTTCGGTCCTCAATTCGCAGGTATCTAAAGAGGATATTGCAAAAATAGATGAAATTGTTAAAAAAGCGTTTGAAGTATTCAAACCTACCGGTCTCGCAGTAGCTGTGATGAAGGACTCTGCAATAATTTATCATCAGGCGCTCGGGTTCAGCAATGCAGAAGTAAGGAAACCTGTAAAAACGACTTCACTCTTCAATATTGCGTCCTGCTCAAAAGCATTTACAGCGCTTTCAATAGGCATACTAGTTGATGAAGGAAAACTGAAATGGACCGATAAGGTGATTGATTACTTTCCTGAGTTCAAACTGGCAGATGATTATATCACAAAAGAGATGACTGTTGAGGATCTGCTTTGCCACCGTTCAGGACTAGGCACTTTTTACGGCGATCTTCTTTGGTACAATACAACATATACTGATGAGGAGGTCATGAAAAGAATGCGCAATGAACCAATTACCAGAAGATTTGGCATTGAATTCGGTTATCAGAACATTATGTTTATGATTGCCGGGGATCTTGTTCAGAAAATATCCGGATTGACCTGGTCGGAGTTTGTCGAGTCAAGGATCTTTACACCTCTTGGAATGCTCCAATCACGTCCATCAAATGATGAACTATCTAAAGATCAAGACATTGCATTTGGTCATCTTAATAATAAAGTTCTTGATATTTATGATTTCACTGCTGCCAAACCTGCCGCAGCAATATATTCGAATGTTGATGAATTGAGTATATGGACAGCGCTCCTTCTTAACGATGGTGCCTGCAAAGGACACAGAATCATTTCAAGAGCCTCCCTTAACAGGATAATGGAGCCACATACAATTCTTGGTGCAAGTAGCATGCAAAAACAACATGGAATTAATTTCTTTATGTATGGACTGGGCTGGTTTATTTATGATTACAATGGTAAAAAAATTGTTGAACACGATGGTGGTATGCCCGGATATATAAGCAAAGTAACAATGATCCCTGACCAGAAAATCTCAATAATAATATTGAATAACGGGAACGATGGATTTGTCGACAATGCATTAAGAGGCGCCCTTATGGATATCCTTGTAAAAGGAAAAGATTTTGACTGGATTGGCGAATATTCGAGTATTAAATCCCAATCGGAGGCTTATGAGCAATCCAGCAATAAACAGCGGCTGGAAAGCCGGGTGACCGGAACAAAACCATCACTGTCACCTGATGGGTATACTGGTATTTTTCGTGATAAATGTTATGGGGATGCGGAAGTTTCATTGGATTCCGGAAAACTCAGGTTAACTTTTTTACCTGCCAGGACAGTTTTCACAGGAGAACTTGAACACTGGCATTACGATACTTTTAAAGTTGTCTTCAATGATAAGTTCCTGACATTTGGTCTTATTACTTTCAGCTTTAATTCATCTGGTAAAGTAACCGCCTTCAAAATTGATCTGCCCAGTAACGATTTCCATTTCTGGAATCTGGATTTCAGGAAGATTTAAGTTGAAGAGTTGAAAAGGTGAGGAGTTAAGAAAAGGGTTAATTAAATTATATAATATAACCTATTTATAACTTAAAACCTTTCAACTTATCAACCGCTTAACCTAATTTAAAATCTTTCTTTTGCAAGCTTCAGTATGTCATCGTCTTTTACTATAGGTCTGATCCTGAAAGAGTACTCATATTTTTTATCGAGCAACCGGTATTTGGTATGTATCAGAGCGCCCCATGAATTATCGCCACCTACTCCCATCTGGCCCAGATCGACATTAAGGTTTACCAGGTCACGTGGTTTAACATCAATAGTATGAGTATTTGCGGTTTTCGCATCCTTCCTGTATTGCGATAATTTTCCGGGAGATTCAAAATCGTCATGCACATTATTGAGGGCAGCAAAACAGATTAAAGGATCTCCGCTTACGAGGATTCCGCTTCCATTGTCGTTTGTCAGGGTAAGCCACCTGGTATCGGTCTTATAGCCATTTTCCTGAGGTCTTATATAAGGAGTATACTGATCGGCAACCGTGCTTTCGTACAACCCGACATCAGCAGCGGTTTTCCTGTCGACATAGTTCTCCTGAGGTCCGCGTCCAAGCCATTTCAGATTGGTAAACTCCTCAGGAAGCTGCATTTGCATTCCCATTCTTGGGATCTCCGGAATATTGTCCGATAATTTTGAGAACTGGTTCTTAATCACCACATCAGCCGATGAGTAAATGGTGAATGTTGTCGCATAGCCCCCTATCTTTTTGCCGTTGGCATCCGGAATGTCATAATTGAAAGTAACCAATACTTTTCCTAATTCAGGCTGACTGATATTTGCTTTTGTCACGACAGTTCTTTCACCGGCCTTTTTCCAAACTCCAAGCAATTTATCCATGTTGTACCCGTAGTCGTTATCAGTAGGTGGTCTCCAGAAATCAGGTATGGGACCTTTTTCAAATATCTCCTTCCCTTTATAATTGAAGGATGTCAGCCGACCGTTACCCAGGTCAAAAGTTATCTCCATGTCAACACCGCTTACTTCCAGATTCTTATCGATAGTCTTCGTCTGGAGAACAGCAAGGTTATCATCTTTTTGTATAGCAGCTTTACCTTCTTCAGGCATTTTAAATTGCGCAGTCGCATAAACATGATCTTCCGGCACATAATTCCATGCATCACTTCTTGAAGCTCTTATATTAAGAAAGTATTCGGCTCCTGGAGCAGGATCTATCTTTTTAAGAGGGATATTAGCAACAGTTTCAGCTTTGGGCTTCAGGTCGGGAAAAGTAAGCTTGCCTGATTGCATGACCTTACCGTCTGAAACTACTTCCCATTCAAAATTGAATTCAGAAAGATTAGTAAAATCATACTTGTTTTTAATTTTAATCATTCCTTTAGCCAGATCAACCGGATCAAAACCAATATATTGATAAACCTTATTTACTTCAAAAAGACCAGGATGCGACGTTCTGTCGGGCCATACGAGTCCATTAATATTAAAGTTCCCATCGCTGGGGATACCTTCTTCTCCATAATCGCCGCCATATGTCCAGTATTTTTCGCCATTTTCATTTGTTTTGAGAAATCCCTGGTCAACCCAGTCCCATATGAATCCCCCCTGCAACTTTGGATATTTCTCTATAACATCCCAATAATCCTGAAGGTTACCGGTTGAATTGCCCATTGCATGAGCATATTCACACATTATCATTGGTCTGTCGTTTTTTATATCCTTTGCATAAGCTTCTAGTTCTTCAATAGTTGCATACATGTTGCACCATATGTCAGTATGACGCTCAGGAGTATTGGTACTCTTTTCTGCGCGTTCGTACTGAACCGGACGGGTTACATCGCGTCCTTTGATCCATTTGTAGCCATTCAGGAAATTATGACCATCACCAGCTTCGTTACCCATTGACCATATAATAACTGAAGGATGATTCTTGTCTCTCTCTACCACCCGTTGCATCCTGTCAAGATGTGCTGCAGCCCATTTAGGTTTATCTGCTAAAGTCACGTCTTTATCATAACCCATACCATGCGACTCAATATCAGCCTCATCAATAAGATAAAGTCCATATTTATCACACATCTCATACCAGAATTCCTGTTGGGGGTAATGGCATGTCCTCATTGCATTTATATTATTACTTTTCATCGTTCTGATATCTTTCAATACTGTTGCCTCATCAATAACATGCCCTGTTATTTCATTATGTTCATGCATATTAACACCCTTCAGACGGATTGCAACACCATTAACGAGAAGCTGTGAATTAACAATTTCCACCTTCCTGAATCCGATTTTGGTACTTACGCTTTCAGAGATATTTCCGTTTTTGTCTTTAAGGCTTATAACCAATGTATAGAGATTTGGCTTTTCGGCTGACCATTTTTTTACAGCCTGAACATTCTTCTTAAAATTGACTGACATCTTATCACCCGACAACTTGACATCTTTAGATTCGGTGAAAAGCTTTTGAGTACCTTCAAATAGAGATGCAACAACGACAAATTCATTCTCATTTGCCAGAGCACTTTTTAAAGAAACATCAACATTCAGCAGACCGTCAACATAATTCTTGTCAAGGTTGCCAACTGCAAAAAAGTCCTGAATATATGTTTTTGGACGTGCATGAAGAAAAACCGTCCTCTGAATACCACTTAACCTCCAGAAGTCCTGATCTTCAAGATAACTGCCATCGCTCCACCTGTAAACTTCCACTGCAAGGGAGTTTTTTCCTCCTTTAAGATAATTTGTAATATTAAATTCAGCAGGCATTTTGCTATCCTGGCTATAACCAACAAGCTTCTCATTTACCCAAACATAAAATGCTGAGCTGACAGCTCCGAAATGGAGGAATATTTCTTTGGTTTTCCAGTCAGATGGAACTTTGAAACTCCTTTTATATGATCCTACCGGATTCCAGTCGTGTGGTATAGCAGGTGGAACTTTTTTATATGCACCATGGGAATTGAACACATCCTCATATGTCCAAAATGGGTAAACTATATTAGCATAAACTGGAACATCGTAACCTTTCATCTGCCAGTTTGAGGGCACCTCAATATCCTTCCAATCACGGGTATCATAATCATTCTTGAAGAACCAGAATGGACGTTGATCGGGCGAATTAACGCAATTGAATTTCCAGAGCCCGTCAAGAGATTTATAGTTTGGGGAGTTTGCTTTTATTGCCTCAAGGGCACTTGCTTCATCAGGAAAACTTATAAGAGATGCATGCGGCTCCTCCCTGTTTATATTAAATACCTCTGGGTTTTCCCAGTCGCGAGGCTCCTTTTCAGTGAAGGGAACTCCTTCATACTTGCTGAGTTTTTTACATGCAGAAAGCAAAACAACAATCATTAGGACATAAAATGATATTCTCTTCATGGCATCTGAATTTAACGGATATAAAGTTAATAAAAAATGTATTTGCACAATCTGTCATCCCGTTATGCCTGATGGTGACTGAAAAAACAAAATAATCAGTCAACCCCAAGAAGTTTTTTAACAATGAGGATATCTTCCGGAGAATTAATGTTTGTGAAGATGCTTTTGTATTTTTCGGATCCTTCAATTTGCAGATAGTGCGCATCTACCTTTTTTAAAAACTCCCGGATCGCATAATCATTATCTCCCAAAAGATAATCTTCGAGAGTTTTTATTAGAGTTCTCTTATAAATTCCATGGAGTGGTTCGATATATTGATCAATCTTAGGGATTAGAACCTCGCAATTATTGGTGTTGTAAAAATCTATCTGCTTGACAATAAGTTCCTTGGCGAGCAGAGGCATGTCTCCTGCAACAACAAAAAGTGCCTCTCTGTCAGATCCTTTCATTGCAGAGTGGATGCCACCAAGAGGGCCTTTATCCAAAAACTGATCACCAATGATTTTGCAGCTACTAAGTTCTTTATATTCGCAAGGTGTGTTTGTCACAATTACTATCTCATCGAAAATATCACCTATTGTTTCAATAATCCTTGAAATAATTGTCCGGCCATCAATGACAATTTTTGCTTTTATTAAGCCATTAAATCTCTTACTGGCACCGCCTGCAAGTATCACCCCTGAAATATTATGAATCATCGGAACAATCCTGTTATTACGCTATTTTTATAAATATCAATATTTTTAGCAGAAGGGTTATTTGGGAAACCGGGCATTCTCATTATTGTACCTGCTATCGGTCCATTGTTGGCTTCCTGGGCAAATTCAATTTCCTTTTTTATTAAAACTGTTATTAAATTCAATGGGAGAAATCAACTTTTTTTGCACAATTTCAGTTTTTTCTGTATATTGAAAAATTAACGTTTTTTTGTCCTTAACAAATGTAAAAAATTAATCCGGGTCATATACAAATCTGCTAATTAACACATATAAATCTGATGATTATGGATAAAAAAATCACTACTCTTTATTCTGACTACAGGCAAGGACGAACAAATCGACGTGATTTTGTCAGAAAACTTGCAATAGTTGTCGGCAGCACGGCTACCGCTTCGGCTCTGATTCCCATTCTGGATGAAAACAGACTGGGCGCCTTATCATCTGATCAGACAGAACAGGACGTGAAGACAGAATTTATAAATTACCCCGGGGAGACGGGCGAAGTGAGGGGATTTCTTGCATGGCCAGAAGCCGGCAAAAAATTTCCTGCGGTGCTGATAATTCATGAAAACAGAGGTTTGCAGCCTCATATACAGGATGTTACACGTCGAATGGCAAAAGAGGGTTTCCTCGCCCTCGCACCCGATGCACTTTCCCCGCTTGGTGGGACACCTGAGAACGATCAGGCAAAAGCTGTCACCATGATTGGTCAGCTTGATACTGATAAGACAGTCAAAAACTTTGTTGCAGCAGTGAAATATCTGAAGACACATCCACTTTCAACCGGGAAGGTAGGCTGTACAGGCTTCTGCTGGGGCGGCGGAATGACCAACCAGGTTGCCGTTAATTCGCCCGATCTTGATGCAGCAGTTCCTTATTATGGGAAACAACCAACTGCAGAACAGGTTGCGAAGATTAAAGCGCCGATTATGGCCCATTATGCCGGCGACGATGCATTTATAAACCCCGGGATTCCCGCTTTTGAAGAGGCATTGAAGAAAGACAAAAAGGAATACCAGATATTCATGTACGAAGGGGCCCAGCATGCATTTAATAACGATTCCAATCCTGAACGGTACAATGAAAAGGCGGCTAAACTTGCGTGGTCAAGAACAATAGCTTTCTTTAAGGAAAAACTGAAATAAGAATCACCTTCCAATCCACCCTCCGTTTCGCAAAGAGGAGGGGTAATACACTGTATACTAATTATTTCCCCCTCTTTACAAAGTAGAGAGGGGGAATAAAAGGGGGTGAGTTCATCTTGAAGGATCCTGCTTTTTCCATGCCGTACTTATTGCCTCAACAAACGGCCGGCAATGATTAAAAAAATATTTGTAACCGTTGCAGAGGTAGTTTAAACCAGGCTCACCATCAGGAGTCAAAATGAACCTGTTCTTCGGGCATTCCCCGTTACACATCGACCTGACTTCACATTCAATGCAGTATTTGGGAAGTGTAACAGATTTAGCCCTGCCAAATGCTTTTTGCCAATCGCTTTCAAGGAAATATGTCAGAGAATGATCCATGATATTTCCAAGAAAATAGTTTTTATTTACATAATGGTCGCAGGAATAAAAATCACCGTTATACTCAACAACCGGTACACCACCACAGTTTTTTTTGAAAATACATAATGTATGTTCCTGATCAAATGCAGTCCGGGCAGCTTCTTCGAAAATCTGGATTTTTATTTCGCCTATATCATTCTCAACCCATTTATCAAATACTGTACTCAGGAAATAACCGAATTCTTCAGACGGAACAGAATCTATGCTCACTCCTCTTGTTGAACCAGCTTCAGGTTCGACAAGAGGGATAAAAGTTATGTGCTTCGCTCCCATCTGTTTGAAAAAGTCATAGATTATAATTGGCTGCTTAACATTTTCAGCATTTACAACACAAAGAATCTCGGAGATAACTCCATATTTCTTCAATAGTTGAAATCCCCTGTTAACCTGCTGCCAGGTTGACCTATCATATTTTGTACGACGGTAAGTATTATGAAGCTCAGCCGGGCCATCGATACTGATACCAATAATGAAACCCTCTTCAGCAATAAATCTGCCCCACTCTTCGTCAATAAGTGTCCCGTTGGTCTGAATACCATTTATAATCGTCTTACCGGCTGGTTTATGGACCGATTGAAGGTTGAGAATTTTCCGGTAGAAATCAATACCTGCCAGTAAAGGTTCACCTCCATGCCATGAAAAATTTATAATATTTTCAGTTGATGCCTGAATATGCTGTAAGATATATTTTTCAAGGATATCGTCAGACATTAGAAAGTGATCTGTGTGAGGATACAGATTCTTCTTACCAAGATAATAACAATATCTGCAATTGAGATTGCAGGCAGACCCTACAGGTTTGGCAAATATCTGAAACTCACGAGATACTGTTTTCATTACTATCCCATTTTATGATATTTTCTTTCCCGGGTTCTGGAAGGTTCATCCTTATACGCCATTCCACAGGAAAATAGTTATTTACCCTGTTACCGATATTATTGACGAATCCAAGGTCTATGCCTTTGTAAGTTACTGTATTCCATCCATTTGCTGCATTATACAACATAAAATTATCGCGTCTCATGAACGAAAGCGCTTCGGAAAGATTAATTTCGTTTACCGGGAAAGCACCCGTTTTTAATTGGAGCGACAAAGCCAGTTCATGCGAAGGAAGATAACTTTTATTCTTGACTATAAATACTTTTGTTCCGGCCTTTACAATTTTAAGATTCTGGTATATTTGAAGGTAATCATCCATAGCACATGGAACAGCAATAAGTTCATCGCCCCATTTAAAAAGTCTTTCTTTTGAAAATTGGGTCCAACGTTCTGCAACATCAAGATCATTTTTATCTGGCCGGAGCTCCGTTTTCCTCTGGCTTCTCACCGGAACCTTTTCCTGTTGACCGGTTTTCCTGATGGCTGAAATGAAGAAACCTTCTCCCCTCACCTTATCGGGGTAAAAGCCATATCCAAAAATACCCTGTAAGTCAATTTCCACAATTCCCTTAAAATCTGACACATCAATCCGGATACATTCTGCAACTTTCTTATCGATGAACCACTTAATATTTTCTTCATTTTCGCCAGGATTAAATGTGCAGGTACTGTAAACCAGTATACCGTTTTCTTTCAAAGCAGGCCAGACATCCATCAGTATCCTCTTCTGTCTTTCAGAGCAATGAATTGTATTCCCTACCGACCATTCCCTGAGAGCTGTTTCTCCCCTGAACATCCCTTCCCCTGAGCAGGGAGCATCAACTATTATAATATCAAAATAACCTGATAGTCTTCCGAATGCAGCAGGATCATTCTGTGTTACCAGAGTGTTTCCTGAACCCCATTTTGTAATTGTTTCAGCAAGAATTACGGCTCTTGACCTGATAGCTTCATTGGCCACCAATAAATTTCGCGGACCAATAATATCAGAAAGGTGAGTACTTTTCCCTCCCGGAGCTGCACACAAATCGAGTACCTTTAATTTTTCAAATAAATCTGAAGTCTGTCTTATTATTTGTTCAAGAAACATACTCGAAGCTTCCTGCGGATAATAACACCCGGAATGGAACAGAGGATCAAGAGTGTAAGAGGGACGGGTTTCCAGATAATATCCGTTATTGCACCAGGGAACCGGGTCAGAGTCTGATGGCTTTTTTCCCCACTTTCCCGGATTGATTCTTATACTAACAGGAGATGATTCTTCCAATGCCTTCAGGAGGGCCTCCGAATCAATGTATTTTTGAGAATAAATTCTTTTTATAAATTCTTCAGGAATCATTTTCAGCATTTTAAATCCATTAACCACAAAGGTCGCAAAGAATTTCTCCGTTTTCAGTCTCCCCCTCTCCGTTTTTCGCCTTCATTATTCAAGGAGCTCTTATTATATTTCCGCCAGAGGTAGAAAACAGGAATACCAAGAATCACTATTCCAAGTCCGGGGAAAGTATAATCAGGTTTATAAATCAGAAGGATCACCATAATTGTTATCGTGGTTAAAATATAAATTGATGGTATCACCGGGTAACCAAATGCTTTGTATGGACGTGGAATATCAGGTCGTTTTACCCTTAATATAAATATTGAAAGTATTGTTAAGGTGAAAAATATTAACACTGCAAAGATCACATAATCAAGAAGATTTCCATATGTTCCTGACAAACAAAGAAGTACGGACCATATTCCCTGAACTACAATTGCAAAGCCGGGAACCCCTTTTTTATTGATCTCTCCCACTTTTTTGAAGAACAGTCCATCCTTTGCCATGGCATAATATACTCTTGGACCAGCCAATATAAGGCCATGATTACACCCGAAGGTGCTGATCATGATAAAGATTGCCATAATAATTGCAGCAGAATCTCCAAATATGACACTCATAGCGGAAGTAGCAACCCTGTCGTCTGTAGCGTACTGAATACCGCGACTCAGCGCATCTGCACCATCAGGGGAACCTGCCAGAGGAAGAACTCTGATATATACGTAGTTTGTAAGCAGGTAAATTGCTGAAACAATTAAAGTTCCAAATAAGAGACTTAATGGCACGTTTCGTTTCGGGTTAATAACTTCACCTGAAATATAGGTGACGTTATACCAGGCATCGGATGAAAACAATGAGCCAACCAGGGCAGATCCTATCGCTGCAATAAGTGCGAATCCGACAAGAGGTATCGCCTGATTTCCCGAACCAATCTTGCTGGCGTGCCAGAAAATTTCTTTATTAATTTGCAGCGAATTAATGCTTTTCGTAGCCAGAAATCCTATTACAATAAAACCAAAAAGGGCAATTACCTTGGTTGATGAGAATATATTCTGAACAGTTTTTCCCGTTACAATACCTTTTGTATTGAGCCATGTCAGAAATGAGATCATTGCAATGGCTATTACCATTGTACTATTGATCTTCAAAGGACCCAGATAAAAAAGGATATTCTTTTCTGAGATCCATGGAAAAAGAACTCCGCTGAATTTGGCGAAAGCCACAGCAACAGCAGCGATTGTACCACACTGAATAACAAGAAAAGTTGTCCAGCCAAACAGAAATCCTATCAGAGGATGATATGCTTCTTTCAGATAGACATATTGGCCTCCTACATGAGGCATCATAGAGGCCAGTTCTCCATAACTGATTGCCCCGATCAGAGTCATTATTCCGGTAATGAGCCAGACCACCAGCAACCAACCGGGAGATCCCACATTCCTGGCAATATCGGCGCTGACAATGAATATACCTGAGCCAATCATTGCACCTGCAACAATTGATATGCCGTCGAAAAGATTTACGCGTTTCTGAAGAAAATGGTTTTCTTCCTGCATAACATCAGTTTATATCAACAAATTTAACTATTCAAATGAGACTGTGGGATTTCAGCCAGTTGAAATATTTATTTTGAGAAGGGAAAAGAAGTAGATACATTTGATATTATTAAATTTCATAATCAAAATCAGGAAAAATAAAAAATTGTATCTATGAAAAGAACTATATCATTGGTTGCCATCACCTTCCTATTTTTAGGTGTAACAGCTCAAAAATTTGACAGGCTTGCTCAAACACCTCCGATGGGATGGAACAGTTGGAACAAGTATGGTTGCAATGTAAGTGAAACTCTTATTATGGGAATGGCTGACGCTATGGTCAGCAATGGGATGAAGGATGCCGGCTACGAATATGTTGTGATTGATGATTGCTGGCAGGTATCGCGAGATGCGAATGGCGAGATAGTGGCTGATAAGGATCGCTTCCCACATGGGATCAAATACCTGGCAGATTATATTCACTCAAAAGGTCTGAAATTCGGAATTTATTCGTGTGCCGGGACACTTACCTGCGCCGGACGACCGGCAGGACGCGGGCATGAATATCAGGATGCTCTTACATATGCACGTTGGGGTGTTGATTATTTAAAATACGACTGGTGCAACACTGGTACTCAGGAACCTAAATCTTCTTACTCCATAATGCGTGATGGTCTATATGCAGCACACAGACCAATTGTATTCAGTATCTGTGAATGGGGTTCCAACAAACCATGGGAATGGGCCGGTGCAGTTGGAAACTTATGGCGCACTACAGGTGACATTGAGGATTCTTGGAATAGTATGATCGATATTGTTTCACAACAGAAAAATCTCGCAAAGTATGCCGGTCCCGGCCACTGGAATGATCCGGATATGCTGGAAGTCGGAAACGGAGGAATGACAACTGAAGAGTACAAGACTCATTTTTCATTATGGTGTATTCTGGCTTCCCCATTGATGGCCGGAAATGATATTCAGAACATGTCTCCCGAAACAAAATCAATTCTTACCAACAAAGAAATCATTGCTTTGGATCAGGATACCCTGGGCAGACAAGGTATGTGCTGGAGGGACAATGGGGATTATCAGATTTGGTTGAAAATACTCGCCAATAATGAAAAAGCCGTATGCCTGCTTAACGCCAGTGACGAAAAGAAGACAGTACTTGTCGACTTTGCACTTCTGGCCCAGGCGAGGACAGTCAGATGGGGTGTTGGCTCACCCCTTAAACTTGAGAATTTCACTGTAAGAGATTTGTGGGATCATAAAGATCTGGTACTGAAAGAATCATCAATGTATATTGATTTACTTCCTCATTCAGTGAAAGTATTTCGGTTTATTAAGAAATAAAAATATTGAAATCCTCTTGCTTTTTGCCTTATCTTAATGATATACAGGGCATCAGCCCCTCCCATTTGGGGGAGGCGTTGGGGAGAGGTCTATTCAACAGCCTGGGTAGTGAGAGCATTCAATCAGTTTGCGAACGGAACCTCTTTCCCGGTTAATCTGATCCTTCCTGTCAATACCTGGGTGAACTGAGGATCGAGATAACCTTTGAAACCCGGCTGTTTGCCTCCAACTGAAATGGTAAAATATCCCGGCTCAATAACCCGTTTTGCCTTATTATTTATCATCGAGAATTGACGAGGTTCAAGTTTGATCTCAACGAGCTTACTTTCACCAGGCTTAAGCGAAACCCTTGTAAATCCTTCAAGCTGGCGGATTGGTCTTGGAGTCGAGGCTTTTTCATCTGACAAATAAAGCTCTACCACTTCATCCCCTGCAACTTTTCCGGTATTTGTTACATTCACTTTAACGCTGACTTTCTCTCCTGCAACAATATTTTCCGGAACTGATAAATTGCTGTATCTAAAGGTTGTATAACTAAGTCCGTAACCGAACGGGTATAACGGTTCCTTTGTAAAGAACCTGTAAGTCTTACCAGTCATATCATAATTTTCGAAAGCAGGGATCTGATCAATTGACTTATAATATGTTACAGGAAGTCTTCCGGCCGGGTTATAATCCCCAAAAAGTATATCAGCCACAGCATTACCTCCCTGCTGTCCACCGTAACCGGCAAGCAACACAGCAGCAGCTTTTTCCTGCGCTTTATTCACTGATAATGCACCCCCGCTGGTTAATACGACTATAACAGGCTTACCGGTTGCAGTAACTGCATCGAGAAGCTTTTCCTGTGCGGCGGGCAGATTCAGATTGGTTCGATCGCCACCGCTGAACCCTTCAATCTTTATCGACATTTCTTCTCCTTCCAGACGTTGAGACAAGCCAAGAACAAGGACAACTACATCCGCTTCTGTTGCAGCTGCAACAGCCTGTTCTATAAGGTTTGGTCTTGGAGGTGCCCACAAAAGTTCTATCGCCGCATCACCTGCATAATTTTTGTAAAGAACTTCTATCTTATATTTTTTTCCAGCCTGAAGATCAGCCGGTGCCTCAATATGAACGGCTTCATGCTCATTCATCGAAGAAATAAGTTTTTTACCATCAAGGAGGATTTCATAACCAGATGAACCCAAACCACCAATAGCATAGGTTCCGGTAACAGGAGGAACCAGATAGGTCGTCCACTTTATGCCAAAATTATCATCAGGCATATCATATCTTGGAGAGAAATGTTCCCAATAGAAATTGATATTATCATCAACTCTTGTGAAAACAGGTTCACCTTTCATGTCAGTGTTATTAAAATACTCACCATAAGCACCCTGAATTCCATCAGAAGTTACGAGATACCGGGAAGGGATTGGCGACAAATTATGGATACCCTCTGCCAGATCACTGCCTTCTGCATAGATTATCTTCGTATCCGGTGTAAGTTTATTGGTAATCCCTTTCAGAACAGTGACAGGATCTTTTGGGATACCGTTATAATTACCTATCAACGATTCAACGTTATCAGCATTGGGGCCGATAACTGCAATGGTTTTAATATCTTTTGAAAGAGGAAGAGCATTGTTTTCATTCTTAAGAAGTACTACCGATTTCCGTGCCGCATGACGTGAAAGGGAATTATTATAATCGGAACAGTTTACAAAAAAAGGTATCTGTGCATACGGCACTATTTCATCAGGATCAAACATTCCAAGTTTGAACCGGGCAGTGAAGATCCTTTTTACTGCAACATTGATATCATCCTCAGTAAGTAATCCCCGTTTAACAGCCGCGACAAGGTTTTTATAATCGGACCCGCATTCAAGATCAGTACCGGCTTTAACAGCCTGAGCAGCTGCCTCGGCAGGATCTTTTGCAAAATGAGTATATTTATAAAAGTCGGAAATTGCCCAGCAGTCAGATACAATATAGCCCTTAAAACCCCACTCATTACGCAGAATACCATATAAAATAGGGTTTGCGCAACAGGGATAATCCCTGAACATGTTATATGCTCCCATCACCGAATATACCCCTGCGTCCATTACGAGCGTACGGAACGCTGGAAGATATGTTTCCCTGAGATCAATCTCACTTACTTTTGCATTAAATAAATGTCTCATCGGTTCCGGGCCGGAATGAACTGCGTAATGCTTGGCTGTTGCTACTGTCTTTAAATATTTTGGATCATCTCCCTGCATGCCTCTTACAAATTCGTACCCCATTCTTCCGGTAAGGAAAGGATCTTCACCATAAGTTTCATGGCCCCTTCCCCATCGCGGATCGCGGAAGATATTTATATTTGGGGACCAGAAAGTAAGTCCCTGGTAGATGCCCGTTTTTCCTCTTCTCTGAAACTCATGGTATTTTGCTCTTGCCTCATCGGAAATAGCAGTTGCTACATTAAATAAAAGTGCTTCGTCCCACGAGTTAGCAATTGTAATTGATTGCGGGAATACAGTTGCATAACCTGCTCTCGCAACGCCATGCAAAGCTTCATTCCACCATGTATAAGCAGGAATTCCCAGATGTGGAATTGCCGGTGCTGTATAAAGCAACTGATCGGCTTTTTCCTGAAGAGTCATCCTTGAAACAAGATCATTTACTCTCTCATCAAAAGAGAGTGATGGATTACGAAATGGAAATGAGTATTTATTCTGCTGCGCATGAACAATAATTGTAACAGCGGACAGAGATAAAACCAGGATAAGTGAAAATGCTTTTTTCATACCTTTGGTAATGTCCATGGTTCCCGGTAATTCGGAATCAGGAAATTATTTGCATCCGAATCGTTTGTAAATTTGGTACCATCCCAGATGAGTTTTTTGCCTGTGCGATATGCTATATTACCAATTGCAGAGAATTTAGCGATATGAGCACCGATCTCCACACTTGCATTGGTGTTAGGATTGCGTTTCTCTACGCATTCCAGGAAATTGGTAACATGTTTATTTAACCCTTTGCCTGTTCCACTTTTAAGAGGGACAGCTTCCATTCGTTTCTTCCCATTTACATCTTCAGGAATTACTTCCCACCCTTCACGATCCACGACAAGGGTTCCGTTTTCGCCGACAAAACCTAATCCGTGGTTACGGCCATAGGCTCCATCATTTATACCAATGGCATGGTCCCACATAACGTTGAATCCGTCGAATTCATAAATAGTCTGTAAACTATCAGGGGTTTCACACGCATCTGTCGGATAACCATACTTTCCGCCCATAGCCATTACCGATTTTGGAGTAGTGACATTCATTCCGTATAGAGCATAATCCAGAAGATGAACTCCCCAGTCTGTCATCAGTCCACCGGCATAATCCCAGAACCACCTGAAGGTAAAATGATAACGGTTCCGGTTAAACGGGCGTTTGGTAGCCGGTCCCAGCCACATATCATAATCAACTCCTGCAGGAACTGGTTCATCTGGCCGTACCGGAATGGAAGGGCACCAACCCTGGTATGAAAATACTCTGACAAGCCTTATTTTTCCAAGCTTGCCTGATTGGATAAAATTAACTGCGTCCTGCCAGTGCGGATCACTCCTTTGCCACTGACCAACCTGTACAACAGTTTTATTTCGTTTGGCAGCGTTCACCATCAGATTGCATTCTTCAATAGTTCTTCCCAGCGGCTTTTCACAATAAACATCTTTCCCGGCATCACATGCAGCAATCATCTGCAGACAATGCCAGTGATCGGGAGTTCCAACGATAACTACATTAATATCTTTGTTATCGATCAGCTTTCTCCAGTCTTTATAGAGGTTTGCAGGTTTCTTGCCCCTTATTTTCTCAACATCTGCAGCTCTGCGGTTAAGTACACTTTCGTCGATGTCGCATAAAGCAAGACATTCTACGTTTTTATGATCAAGAAACGGAACCAGATCAGCAAAGCCCTGACCGTTACATCCGATAACACCAACATTGATCCTGTCGGATGGAGCACAACCAACTAAAGCGCTGGACAAAGTTGGAACCAGTCCCAATGCTGCGGTTGTTATTGCAGTGTTTCTAATAAAAACTCGTCGTGTTGTCATTTTTTAGATTATTTATACTGGTATCTATTTAACTGAAAATCTGTAAATTGTAGTTGACTTAAATGTTTCACCTGGATTAAGTACTGTAGTTGGGAAATCAGGATGATTCGGACTATCAGGATAATGACCTGATTCAAGACATAAGCCTGACCTGAAGTTGAAAGCTTTTCCCCCATGACCAATTTGTTTTCCATCGAGGAAGTTGCCTGTATAAAGCTGCATTCCGGGCTGATCTGTAATTACCTCCAGCTTACGACCACTCACAGGCTCATATACAGTTACATCAACTTCTTCTTTGTTATCGAGGATATAATTATGATCATATCCGTGACCTAGAACCAGTTGATCGTATTTCTCTCCTATTCTTTCGCCTATTGTATGAGGCGTATTGAAATCAAAGGGTGTTCCTGCAATAGGACGAATCTCCCCGGTCGGGATCATAAATGAGTCGATTGGAGTGAAAGCTGATGCTTTGAGGGTCAGTATGTGATCAAGAATATCTCCATTACCTGCCCCATGCAGATTGAAATATGCGTGGTTGGTAACATTCACAACAGTCCTCTTGTCAGTTGTACAGGTATAATCCATCACAATCTCATTGTTGTCTGTCCATGTATAGGTAATTGATGCATTAACTTTTCCAGGGAAGCCTGCTTCCATATCAGGGCTTACATAGGTAAATTTTACAGCGGGAAATTTGCTGTCTTTTAATATTTCAGTGTTCCACACAACACTATGCCAGCCGGCAGGTCCTCCATGAAGAGTGTTTGGTCCATTATTAACCGGTGTGTTATATACAACACCATCAAGAGTAAACTTCCCTTTGGCAATCCTGTTTGCAAACCTTCCTACAACAGATCCGAACGACATATCTCCTTTAAGCGTTTCATCAAAAGTGTCATAACCGAAGGTAACATTGTCCTTTTTCCCGTTCTTGTCCGGAATTTCGATCCAGTTAATCTTTGCTCCGAAATTGGTAACTCTTACGACATTACCTGCTTTATTAGTAAGGGTTAACAGGTAAATCTCTTTCCCGTTATGTGTACCGAAAACATCTTTTCTAACCATCTCATTATTTTTTATTGACTGGTTGCAGGAAGCTAAAATAACTGTGACCAGAATTAGTGATAATAACAGAAATTTTTTCATTATTTTTCTAGATTAAATTTCGCTAAATTAATAAAGTTTCCTGACTGCTTTACCTGTCTGTTAAAATAAAATAGGATTCATTGAGACCCTCTAAAAAGATGAAATCCATTACTCACAAAAATCGCAAAGGTTTTATTTGCCCCCTACCTCCCTGAAGGGGGAAGTCCCACTTCAGCGGGACAGGGGGCACACCTTAAAGAACCTATTTAGTTCTGAACTGCCATGCCGCCAAACCTGCTTTGTTAAACAACGATGCTTCAGATCCATTATGCCAGCAATATCTTACTGAAACAGGCTCCCTGACTGAGGGTGAGGAAACAAGCACTTCATTATTTACAATTTTTGCATCAGCTTTAACATAGCGCCTGTCTTTGCCTGCAATTTCGAACTCTTTAAGTTTATCATTCTTTGCAATAAGCCCGTCTCCGACATTATCAAATTGCAATTTAATAATACCTGCGCCAACGGACATAGACTTATAAACGGGCCCTACGCATTGATATTTCATACCATAATCGTTGTTAAGAGCAAGAAATGCGAGCCGTTCACCAACTTCTTTTTTATAAGGTGGGTGAATATCCATCACGGTAGCAATATCCAGTGTAACAGCCATACCGGTCCTGGCCAGATTCAGCGCTTTCTCCTGTGCTTCCCGGAGAAAGCCAGATTCTGTTGAATCAACACCGGCATATACATATGGAGCAATCTGAACAAAATAAAAAGGAAAATCTTTAATCCCCCACGCTGCCCTCCAGTCCTGTATCATAGCCGGGAATATTTTTGCATATTGATCTGCTCTCCCAACATTAGCTTCTCCCTGGTACCATATTGCACCTTTTATCTGATATGGCAATACCGGGCTTACCATACCATTAAATAAAACTGATGGAGTACCGGGACCAAGATTTAAAGGCCTTTTTTTAGTCTGAAATTCATTTTTTGAAATGTCATAAATATAAAATTTACTTCCTTTTAATTCTGCAACAGGTTGATATTTCCAATCACCTTTAAGCGGGATAAAAATTTTTGCATTGTTTTTCAATGAGAGTTTCATCTTTTCCGAAGCACCATATATTCCTCCTCCTCCCTGGGTATCAAGTACGCGAACAGAAATTGTGTTAGATCCTGTCTTAACTAGCGAAGCAGGAATTTCATAATTCCTGTCAATCTGCCATAAACCAGAAATTTCAGTCGATCCTATAAGTTTTCCGTTAAAATATGTACGATCCATATCATCAATGGGTCCTAATGAAAGAGTAAGATCCTTTCCTGTCATATTCTGAGGTACTTCAACTATTTTCCTGAACCATATAGCCCCGTCAAATTCACCGATAACTGTTTCAAATTCAGTAGGAAGAGCCATTGCGGGCCAATCCTTGTCATTAAATTCTGAGGATGGAACATTTTCATCATTAAAACTCAGATCCTTCCACTGTTCATTTCCGACCGGTTTTAGTTCGACCTGTTTATGGGTATTCAACCATGTCTGATATTCAACCTGAAGAGGAGCAGACTCTTTAATAGCTTTAATTTCTGAAAGAAACTCCCCTGTTTTTTCAAGTGACTCTGATGAAGTCCATGATTCTGATGGCGTCCCTCCCCATGCTGATTCAATCAAACCTATGGGCACATGCAGTTCATTATACAGCTTTTCCCCAAAGAAAAATGCTGTCGCGCTGAATTGCTGAACAGTACCAGAAGCACTCACCTCCCAACTGCCTGTACATTCATCAATAGGTTCTCCGGATATTTTTTTCTGAACATTGAAAAGACGTATTTCCGGAATTGAAGCTGATGCAATCGTACTTGCAGAATGCATTATTGTGTCAACAGGAGGCCAGCCGGCGAGCGGCATTTCCATATTCGACTGACCTGAACAAAACCATACCTCTCCGATAAGAACATTTTTAACTGTAATAGTAGTGTCATTAGCCGATATGGCAATTGTATAGGGACCTCCGGCTTCAGGAGTGGTTAAGTTCACCATCCATTTTCCATCCTTACCAGCTATGGCCCGACCCTTAGAATTCCAGCTTGCTGAAACATTTATTTTATTTCCGGGGCTTGCCTTACCCCATATCTTTGCAGTTGTTTTCTGCTGCAATAACATATTGTCGCCAATAAGCGCCGGCAACTTTAAATTTGAATGGCTCTGACAACCGATCAAAGTCAGAAATGAGATTAAAAAAACCGTTGTTAATTTCATGTTTTGAAGGTTTTTAATATTCTAAAAATAATTATGGTTGCTCGAAAATCAATTTATTTACCCCTACCCCAAGGGGTGTAAATTGATTTTGACTTCGTCGAGCTCACCGCCTTTGGCGGCTCGGTTCTTCGCTCCCCTTGGGGCCGGGGTAAACGAAGAAAATCATTTATTAAATAATGCCTCAAGAGCACCTGCAAGATAAGCAGCCGGTGCATTCCAGTTAATTGCTATCTCATTCGATGCATATGAACACACAGAGTCAGTATATGACTCATCCGGAATTTTTGATGGGTATGTCTTACATCCATCCTGCTGTCCGGGATTTGGTCCTCCGACGATTAATCCCGGAACCGGATCTGCGATACCATCTGCTTGGGATAAACGGTGATGTGGAAACATTGGAGTTTTGTGACCATATCCTGTTACAAATGAATAACCAGTTGCATTACGGCCTAAGACATAATCAAGATTTGTTAAGGCATAATCCAGAAATTTCCTGTCTTTTGAAAGCTTATAAGCCTGTATCAATAAGATCCCCTGATTAGTTGCTACTGAATTGCTTCCCCAGATAAAATCTGCTGCCGATTTGCCCATTACTGTCATATAGGAACGGTCAGTAAATCCGATTGTCAAATTTTCAGCAGTTCTCAATATTCTATCTTTCAAGGCAGGAAAATCCCTCTTTGCTGAATTTGTAAGTTTCTTTTCGAATCTGGCGAGGGTATAGTATCCAAGAAGTCTGACATTATCCCATGAAGGTAACGGCATAAGGGTATCGGGAAACATCGGATAGGCTGTATAAAAGCTATCTTTTCCTGTACTTATATACAATTCTGAAGCAGCCCATATAAACTCATCACTGAAATCAGAATCGCCATACCCTCCGGTATTTATTACCGGCTTGAACTCTTTATTCATAATGTTTTGATCATAAGCCACTTTTGGATTCTTCACTGCCCAGTCCCAGGCTTTTTCAGCCGATGTCATACAAGAATCTGACAATCCTGGAAATACTTTCTGATATTTAACGAATATACGTCCGGCCTGTGCCAATACAGCAGCGAAATCGAGTGTTGCTGCAGTACCTTTTGGAACGACATAACGAGGAGCTACTGCAACAGATGGCATAACAAATCCGTCAAAATTGGCATTAGTTACCTTATTATAAACACCTCCATCTGAGGGGTCCTGCATAGTAAGCATCCATCGAAGGTTCCAGACAATTTCATTAAGCAGATCAGGAGCTCCGTCACCACTTTCAGGAATATTTATTTTGAGCGTATCAAAATATGCAGGAAAATCTTCGTACAAAGAAAGTAATGTACCCATTGTAATTCCACTGTTTACAATATATTTATTGTAGTCACCTGCATCGTACCAACCCCGTGGACAGGAGATAATAGTTCCTGCAGGACGATTGGGTGATGCAGCTGCAGGATGAACGATGACCTGGTTATCAGGGTGACCGGCTGCCCGGCTCCATTTGCCTGCAAACTCTGGCGTAATCGGTGTTGACATTCTCTGAAAATAATACCCTTTGATAAGCGCTTTTGTGAGATTGTTAAAAACCCTGGGGTTAATTTCGAAGGTATAAGAATCTCCTTCTCCGGGTAAATTCAGTTCATACATACCTGGTTTTGTAACTGCTGAGAAATCAGCAATCCGTGTGACTTCAGGGGAAAACTCAGATTTGTGAGGAGCGCTAAGTTTTGATTTGAATACAATCTCACCGGATGTTACTGACTTAATAACAAAATCGCTGGCTTTATCATCTGTGATGACTGCGACTTTAGAAGCATGTGGAAAGAATCCTATCTGGTTAAGCCGGATTTTGGATGCAATATCCTGTGCTGTCAAAACCGTCGAAATGACAGTGGAAGCCAGGATTATTAAAATTAATTTTCTCATAATCAGTTTTTATATATTCATAATTCTTATAATTTTTCAACACTATTCTCTTTTGCTCATTATCCTATGCCCCATTCTCTTTTTTTGCCTAATCCCCCCTGACCCTCTTCTCCCAGGAGAGAAGGGGGTAAATAAATGATATTCAATATTATAGCCCCTCCCTCCTGGGGGAGAGGCGAATTATTACAACAATCTTAGGGTATATGTAAATGAAGTTGGCACAGCATAAACTATATATTGAGGCAGAGGTCTTGGACCACAACTTGCTGATCCGACACCAAGAGTAAGATGACTTATACAGAATACAGTAGCGTTGCTTTGAGGCAGGTCGATACGGTATTCAACCTTGTCCATCTCCTCATCGCTGTATGGCAACATAGATACCTGCATAAGAGTACTGTCGGATTTTACAATAAGTCCGTTACCTGATGCTGTTGTTACCTGGGCCCATCGAACATCCTCATGGTTTCCGCAGTCCATAGGCTTTTCGTACGGAGTAAGTTGCTCTTTGACAGTACTTTTATAGACTCCGACATCAAATCCACGTTTCCGGTCAGCGTAATTTTCCATTGGTCCACGGCCAAAATAAGAAGCCTGGTCGAATTGTTTATCCAGGAACATTCTCACTCCTATGCGGCCCACAACAAGCTTAGGATCGCTAGAATTAAAAGTGTTTTCGGATTTGATTGAACCATCACCATAAATAGTATAAATAACTTTATGATTAACAGTGAAACTGTTTTTACCTTCGGCAAGGAGTGCTACCGTAATAGTTACCGAAGAAGGAGATTTCTGTTCAACATTAACTGATTGTGTAGTCCATTTCAGTTCCCTGAGTCCTGCTGATACCCAGCCTCTGTCAGCCCACATATCATCATTCCGGTGAGGAGCACGCCACAATAGTAACCTCGGCCCTCCGTCTTTAAGCAGTATGTTGACGCCATTTTTTTCAAGGTTCGTGAATGTACCTGCAGCTTTATCAAAAACTACATTGAAACCGGATCCTTTAACAGTTATTTCTTTATCAGTCTGAGAAAGATTGACGGGCTCGACGACAGTCTTGGGTTCAAAAGCAAGCGTCTCAACAGGAAGCCGGAATTGCTCCGAGACCATTTCGAAACCTTTCTTTGCCCATACCTGATCGTTGGCCAGAGAAAACGAAATCCGGAGGAAATATTCGGCATCATTATCTGTTTTCGAAGTTTTATAAGGAATTATAACCAATGCTTCTTTTCCGGGAGCAATAACAGGAACTTTTATGTCGCCACGGGAAATCTCAATACCATTTGCCGATAATGTCCACAGACCTGTAAATCCCTTAAGATCAATAAACTGGTAATTATTCTTTATCAGGAATTTACCTTGTGAAAGATCTTCAGCAGATACTTTTATCCACTGATAAACATGTTTCATCTCGGGATAATGTGGTTTCAGAGAACGGTCGGAAGCAACGACTCCTTTATGAATAAAATAATGGTCATTCGGAAATTCACCAAAACCACCGCCGAATGCAATTATAGGGTGATTCGGATCGCGACGGTTATAAATACCCTGGTCCTGCCATTCCCAGATTGCTCCTCCCAGGAGTTCAGGATATTTATCGAAAAGGTCATTGTATTCACCGATCGCACCCATCGAATTGAACATCGCGTGGGCATATTCACAGAGGAAGTAAGGCTTTTTGAAAGTGGTATCATTAGCAATACGTTCAATATCTTTTGGTTGTGCATACATCTGACTCTCAATATCAGCCGGGTTTTCCTTGCCTATACCAAAGCCTTCGTAATGTACGGGTCTTGTTGAATCAATACCTTTTATAGTAGCCATGGCAGCCCTGAAGTTTGACCCTCCTCTTCCATTCTCATTTCCAAGTGACCAGATTATTACAGACGGATGATTTTTAAAATTCTCAACATTTACCACATTCCTGTCAATAATGGCTGCTTTCATTCTGGGTTCTTCATCAAACCTTCCCATATATCCATGACACTCAACATTCGCTTCAGCGACCAGGAATATACCGTATTCGTCACACAATTCATACCAGCGCGGATCGTCAGAATAATGACAGGTGCGGACCAGATTGCAATTACCCTGTTTGATCAGCTCAAGGTCGCGGATCATTTGTGCCTCGGTAACAGCATGGCCAACGTCAGGCCAATTTTCATGCCGGTTAACACCTTTGAGTTTAACTGGCGTACCGTTAACAAGAAAAAGTCTTCCTCTTATTTCAACTTTCCTAAACCCGGTTTTTGATGAAAGCGTTTCAATTGTTTTATTTACGTCATTTAAAGTAAGAACAGTGGTGTAAAGCCTTGGTGTTTCAGCCGTCCATTTTTCAGGATTTTCAACCTGGAAGGTCAGCTTTACAGCTCTTTCTTCACCTGGTTGAAGAGCAGGAACATCATTCTGAGCCTGAGCACCTTTTACAGCTATATTGCCATCATACAGAATTGCTGCAATTCTTGTTCCCTTTAGAGCCTTGATCCCATAGTTCTTCACTCTGGCGGTTACCTCAACTGTTGAATTTCGATATTGATTGTCAAGATCAGTTTTAATGAAGAAATCCCGCACATGCTCCTGAGGAGCGCTCCATATTGTTACATTGCGAAAAATTCCACTCAGACGCCACATGTCCTGATCCTCGAGATATGTTCCGGAAGTAAACCTGTAAACCTCAGCAGCAACCATATTCTTCCCAGGTTTCACATATTTTGTAATATCAAATTCAGCAGCATTACGGCTATTTACGCTATATCCTACTTTCACTCCATTAACCCAGAGAAAGAATCCTGCATCTACACCATCGAATGTCATGAAGATCTCTCGTCCATTCCAGTCAGCTGGAATTTCAAAATCGCGACGATAACTTCCAACAGGATTACGTTCCTCATAAGCTGTGAAATTTTTCGGTGGAGTACTCATAACGAAAGGAAAATCCTTTTTTATAATATACCCATTATTCCTGTAGTAGGGAGTCCCATAACCAAGAATCTGCCAGTTAGATGGAACCGGTATTTCTTTCCAGGAAGAGACATTGAATTCCGTTTTATAGAAATCGACAGGTCTAGCCTGAGGCCAGGAAACCCAATTGAATTTCCACATGCCGTTCATGCTCCTGCAATAAGAGGAGGCATGCCTTTTTGCGGTAAGGGCTTCTTTGAGGTCAGCATATGGCATAAGGGAAGAATGCGCCGGTTCCTTATTGATTCCCAGAAGTTCGGGATTTTCAATTTCAGGAGGTACAGTTGCTCCTCCTAGTGAGTCTTTAGGTGAGAGGTTCTGACAATTACCCGACAAAACTGCAATAAAAAGAGTTATGAAACTCAGAACTAATTTTGACCTGTTTTTCATTATAAAAATGTTGTTAGGTAAGTGATAAAAATGATTAATATCTATATATTATTCTGTCTTTCAATTATTTCAAGGCACATCCTGGAGTTATGATAGGGGCATTTCCAGAATCCGGCTTTATCCTCTTTAAGATTCGGCTGCAGGTTTTTATTAACACTCCAGTACCATTCACCATTTTGCCTGTCGACCAGATGATCGGTAATGAATTTCCAGCCAGCAAGACTAAAATCGAGGTATTCTTCCTGGCCCGACAAAGAATAAGCATTCAGAAAGCCAACAACACTTTCAGCCTGTACCCACCAATGCCTGTCAGAATCAATATGTCCTGTAGTGAAAAAATTTTCATAAATCATACTGCCATCAGCCATTATACCATCTTTTGATGCGTCAGCAATCAAGAGACATATCTTTTTAACTTTCCTGATTACAGTTTCGTCACCAAGTAACAAGGCAGCTTCATAGATCAACCACGACGATTCAATGTTATGACCATAGGAAACCAGGTCAGTTTTATCATTCCATTCCTCATCAAAAAACATATTGAGATTATATGTATGGGTATTGACGATCTTATCTGTAAAAACCCCGATCAGACTAAGTAGTTGTTTTTTCAGCAAATCATCCTTCCATACTCTGTAAAGATTTGTGTAGGCTTCCAGAACATGAAGATGAGTATTCATTGTCTTTTTTTCGTTTGCGTCTTTTGTACTGAGACGCAAATCGTCAAGAGCACCCCATTCCCTGCTAAAAGCTTCAAAATATCCATCAAGCTTATTGTCATAACTGTATTTCTCAATCATCCTGAAGAGGTCAATTGCTTTATCAAGGCAAGTCTTGTCCTGTGTAATACGATAATATTCTGCAAGCCCATAAATGGCAAATGCCTGTGCATAAATTTGTTTTTTGCCGTCTTTCATTTCGCCATTATGGTCGAGAAGCCAGAAAACTCCTCCAAATTCCTTATCAAAGAAATGTTCGAGGAGATAATCTTTTGATCTTTCAGCTGTTTTAAGATAGTCGGGATTATTCAGAATTCTGAAAGCCGACGAAAAGGTCCAAAGAATCCTGGCGTTTAATACGCATCCTTTGTCAGCATCATTATATAGGCGTCCTGAACCATCTATCCTTCCATAGAACCCGCCATCTTTGGAATCAATCATTTTTGTCATCCAGAATGGCAGAATGTTAGTACAAAGCTCTGATTCAACCTCAGATCTGAGATTCCTGAGTTTGAGTGGAATTGAATTCAAATGTTTATTCATGATACCTCCTCAATCTTTTTACCAGTTTCTCTTCTTACTGCCAGTTCTGCACTTATAGTCAACATCTTTTTCTCGCTTAGCGGATAAATAAACATGAAGAATGCTCCTAATAAAGTTCCAATTGCCGGGAAGAAACTCAGCATCATTTTTATACCTGTCTGAGCTTCAGCTGTTTGAACAACATTTGCTTTGAATCCATAATATCCCAGTAACCAGCCTGCCAGTGCACCCCCAATTGTCCAACCGAATTTCTGAGACATAGAAGATGCCGAGAAAATAAGACCTGTAGCGCGCCTGCCTGTTTTCCATTCAGAATAGTCGGCAGCATCAGCATACATTGACCAGACCAGAGGAAAGATAATACCGGCGCTCATGCTTATCAAAAACTGAAATAAAAATATGAGGCTGACACTATTCCTGTCGAGCCAATAAAAGCCAATGCTGAACACAGCAGCAAAAAGCATGGCATATAAGAAAGTATATTTCTTACCAATCCTGTCTGAAACAGGTTTAGCAAGAATTACTCCTACTATATTGGCAGCCTGTCCGAGGACAAAATAAAGGCTGCTGAGTGTTATTGTAAGTTTGATTGCTTTTATTGAAAAGGCGCTTTGTCCCTGAATATAGTATTTGAAATAATAGATAGCTGCTCCGTCACGGATTGAATTAAAGAATATTGCAGCTATACCAGCACCCAGAAGAATGAACCATGGAGAATTATGCAGCAGGTCGGTAAGGTCCTTTTTCAGGGATGTCTTTACTGTTACGGGTTTTATACGTTCGCGGGTCCACGAAAAAGTGAACATAAAGAATGTTATTGCAATAATTGCAAACACCACTGCAGCCAGCTGCCATCCCTGCTGAAGGTTTACTCCACCTTTTCCCAGTTTACTAAAAATATCAACCAATGGTTCAGCAAGTGCAAGTACAAGCAGACTTCCTCCAAAAGCGAATATAAATCTGAAAGTGGCAAGACTGGTCCTCTCTTTTCCATCGGCAGTCATTACACCCATAAGTGAAGCATAAGGCACATTGATCATGGAATATACCATCATCATAAGTGAATATGTTATGAATGCGTATATCACCTTTCCTGACTGTGCAAATGATGGTGTTGTGAATGTCAGTACTCCAATAATCCCGAATGGTACAGCTACCCACAACAGATATGGCCTGAACTTTCCCCATCGTGTATCTGTACGGTCGCCAAGGATCCCGACAAACGGATCGAAAGCAGCATCCCAAATCCTTGTGACCAGGAACATGGTTCCAACCAGAGTTGCAGAAATCCCAAAAACATCGGTATAAAAAAACATCAAATACATTGAGAAAAGTTTCCAGAACATGGAACTAGCGGCATCACCAAACCCATATCCGATCTTTTCTTTCAGTTTCAGCTTTTGTGCGATCATAGAAAAAGTTATAAAGTGCGTTATAAAAATTATTATTTCTCCTTCTGCAATTTAAGATTTCCGGCGATCAGTTTTTTCAGTGTTTCAACTGAAGCAGCTGACCGTAAACCATCTGCAGGGGTATTCATACAATAATCGACAAGTTTATCAGTAGTCGATACTGCAACGTGCATCCTGGTATCTGATGAAGCATAATAAATATAAACTGATCCGTTGTCGTCAATAATCCATCCGTTTGTAAATAATACATTCGAAACATCCCCAACTCTTTCTTCACCTTCCGGAGACATGAAAAATCCTGCAGGTTCTGCAATGAGCTTTGAGGGATCCTTCAAATCAGTCATGTAAAGATAAAGAACATATCTAAGACCTGCGGCGCAACCTCTCACTCCATGTGCCAGATGCAACCATCCTCTGGTTGTTTTTACAGGATGTGGTCCTTCTCCGTTTTTCTGTTCCTTGATAGTATGATAATAACGAAAGTTAATAATTCTCTCTTCTTTTATCTCAGCGTGTGTAATATCATCAATAAGTGCCCAGCCAATGCCACCTCCAGACCCGGCGTCAATGAATCCGTCCTGAGGACGGGTATAGAGAGCGTATTTTCTGTTAACAAATTCAGGATGGAGCACAACGTTCCGCTGCTGACTCCTGGTTTTGAGATCCGGGAGCCTTTCCCATGTTATGAGATCATTTGTACGGGCTATACCTGCAGCAGCGACAGCAGAAGACAGATCACCTGCCGGCGCTGCTGGGTCCTTTCTTTCAGAACAAAAGATCCCGTATATCCATCCATCTTCATGTCTGGTAAGGCGCATGTCATAAACATTTGTATCAGGATTGTCTGTTTCAGGCATGGTAACAGGCCAATCCCAGAACCGGAAATTATCAACTCCGTTAGGACTTTCTGCGATCGCAAAAAAAGATTTTCTGTCATTGCCTTCGACTCGAACTGCGAGTATGTACTTCCCATCATATTTCATTGCTCCGGCATTGAATGCCGCATGTATACCAAAGCGTTCCATCAGATGGGGATTCGTCTCCGGATTCAGATCATATTTCCAGAATAAAGGTGCATGATCTCCGGTAAGTACCGGATATCTGTATCTGTGGAAGATTCCGTTCCCCGGTTCAATTCTTTCATTTTTCCGGGTTATTAATTTTTTATGCTCCTCTGAAAGGAAAGACAATCTTGAATTGAAATTAGTCTTCATAATATACTTAATTTAATAATAGTCCTCTTGTCACTTAATTATTTATTAAAAATTCTGCTTTTATCTGATCGAAAGCTGCTCCGGCTTCATTTCTTGTATCGGAATGAAAAAGACTGAAGCCAAGACCTCCCGTCCATAAATAATCTGTTTCAGGCACTGCCTCCATTCCTCACTAAATTTCCCAGTCACTTCGGGCACAAATATTAAATATTTTCCAATCATAAAATCTTAATCTTTTAATCTTATATCTGGACGTAGAGACAGGTCTGAGACCAGTCTTTACAACGTCATTTCATTTTAAAAATTCCCGGTTCAGCAGCAACACCTGATGGGACAGGATTTCCGTAAAAGTCTTTCGTTGGTTGCACCAAGCCAAAAATGGACGTAAGATCCAGTCCCTTATTTTTAAGAGGGGAATCACTTTGTAAAGTATACCCATAAAGTTTTTCAAGCTGATACGGATCGGTGATATCAGTAAGCAATGGACCTTTAAATTTTGGATCTTTCTGTATACCGACAAAGTGACCATTTAGTATCTCCTGTCCTGTTTTTTGTGCCCATTCTGCCAGACTGCTGAAATTCATGAACTTAATTTCGCCTCCTTCATTCCACCAGTCATTGCCTAAAAATATACTGCCGTTGTTGGTCCCTGATATTGGCCGATCTGAGCCAAGAAAAATATTATTGCAGAATGTAAAGTTTTTATGTGCAGAAGAGTTTTCAAAACTGATTAAGGGAGCACCTGAATTATATACTACATTATTATATATCATACAATTAGTCAGTTGCTGAATATCATCTGATCCGTTCCAGATGAAAATACTACCAGCCCCTGAGGTCGTTTGTGCGTCATCTATACTGACACAATAACGGATTGTATTATTTGACCAGTCAGATGCGCCGGAATATTGAAATAATCCATACCCTGCTCCCTGATTTTCATATGATAAACAATATTGAATCATCGAGTTGGTCACCCCTCCATCCAGATCAAATCCCCCACCATCCTTTGCATTTTTTGATGTTTTGTTCTTATAGCTGATACAGTACTGTATCGTAACATGGTCACTTTCCCAGGTCCAGATTCCCACGGGCCCGTTTCCCTGGCGGGGCATATCCCATCCATTATTCGTAGCGCTGCAATGATCAATTATCACGCTGTCTGAAACACCTACAAGGATACCATTACCACTATGGTTTTCCAGATTCGTGGGATCTCCGGGGTTGTTTTCAGCTTTGCAGTCCTCAATTATAATCTTACTGGAAAGATTCCTGGCAGATCCCATAATGTTTATTCCACAGAAACCATTTTCAGAAGCAATAACTTTTTTGACCTCCGTTTCGCTGCAATCGTAAAGATCTATACCTGACTTCTGAAATCCTACTGCTTTTACATTTTCGATCTTACAATTGCGTGAATAGGCAATTGATAAGCCGTTGGTTTTATTACCATTATTCCTTCCATTACCTTTGATATCCAGATCTGTAATCCAAATATTCTGACAGTTTTCAATTTTTATAGCCTCTAGGTTACCACCGTTAATTACTGCTTTCCCTTCACCACAGGAACGTATTCTAGTTGGATTTGTATTTATGCTTTTGATACCATTCAAAACTAATGTCCCGTCAAAGGTCTGCCCACCTGCGAAACAGATATCAGCTGACTTCTTTTTAAGCCTGATGTTAAGTTCCCTAATTGATTTTACAGGTTTTTTAATAGTTCCTGGATTATTGTCGGATCCAAAGTTGTTATCTATATAATAAGTTATTTCAGAATCAGAGTTACCTTTTATTTCTGATTTCTTTCGGGATCTGAATGAATTGCAGTAAGTGACTGATAGTAAGAATGTTATTAGAATATATATTAACGTTTTTTTCATCGACTGTCAATCATTAAGATTCTGGAGTTTTCAAAGATTAAAATTATCAATATATAGTATTTCGTGTAAAGACAGGTATGTGACCTGTCTCTACGGAATCGACGTTGGAAACCATATCATCATCTGTCCTGCTCCACGATTATTCCACAGAGCATATGGAATTAATTTAACTGGCTCTTCATCCAATACCTCGACTTTACCATCAAGCGTTTTATTCATATGAACACCGGATGTTTTAATTACCTGTGTCCCTTCAAGCAGTGAAGGTTCAAATTCTGAAGTGAACGCTGCATCCTTTTTTATAACTAAATCCAATACTTTTCCTGTTTTGCTCTCTGGCCATTCGGCACAGTAAATAACAGGGCCTCTCTGAAAAGCTATTTTATTCCTGTCCTCTTTTACTCTTTCGTCAGCAATCACTTTGCGGACAGGCATTGGAAACACAATTTCAATATTATCCCCTGATTTCCATTTCCTGTAAACTACAGCATATCCATCAACAAGTTTAAACTCAGATTCTTTCCCATTAATACTTAGTGATATAGGCTCATTATTCTGATCTGTAAATTTATAGAGCCCTCCTGGCAGAGCCTCATTCTGAGCCCAACCCGGGATCCTGATCTTCAAAATAAATTTTCCGATTGTTTCAGGATTAACAATTATTTCAACCTTACCATCCCACGGGAAATTTGCTTTTTGAGATATACTTACCTTTCTGTTGCCAATTGTGATATTGGCATCATTTGATATGAACAGATTGACATAAAGTTCTTTATCTGTAACAGCATAAATATACCCGGGAATTGCAGGAACAAACCTGGCGATATTAGATGGACAGCAGGCACATCCGAACCATGCCTGACGTTGATTCTGACCATTTGACTCAAGGGGGTTAGGATAGAAAAATCTGTCGGCTGATAAAGACACCCCTGAAAGCATTGAATTATAGAGTGTTTTTTCGAGGATATCTATATACTTCGACTGACCGTGTAAAAGAAAGAGCCTGTGATTAAAGAAAATATCGCCGATTGATGCGCAGGTTTCACAATAAGCTGACATATTCGGTAATACAAAAGAATCAGCAAAACCTTCATTTCCGCCGTTAGCTCCAATCCCTCCTGTCAGATACATTTTCCCATAAACAAGGTTTCCCCATATCCTGGTAATTGCGTTCAGATAAGCTGCATCATTTTCAATTGCAGCGATATCTGCCATCCCTGAATACATATATGTAGCTCTGACAGAATGTCCTACAGCTTCAGTCTGATCAACGGGTTTCAGATTTGCCTGATTATACGATCGGCCTTTAGGACCACGGATATCGAGAAAAAACCTTGCAAGATCGAGATATTTTTTTTCACCTGTAACTCTGTAAAGTTTTACAAGTCCCATTTCAATCACCTGGTGGCCCGGATATACTTTAACTCTGTCATTACCAAAATCCTTATTGACTAGGTCAGCTGATTTTAATGCTATATCAAGCAGAGTTCTTTTCCCGGTGGCCTGGTAGTGTGCCACAGCGGCTTCGTACAGATGCCCGAGATTGTAAAGTTCATGGCTAAGAACAGAATCCATTTCCCACCTGTTTTTACTTGCCCACTCATGAAGTCCTTTACCTCCATGCTTCTCTGCAATTGTACGGTTGGTATAAAGATACCCGTCGGGTTCCTGTGCAAGTCCAATCTTATGTATAAGTGTGTCGAGATATGCGTCAAGTTTTGGATCGGGAAATGTCTGAAGTGAATAACTGGCACCTTCAATTATCTTATAAACATCTGAATCGTCGAAGGGGTAAATTGTCTGGAATTTGCCGGTATCGAGGCCTGCTGCAATTTCAAAATTTTTCACCCTCCCCGTCGATTCACAGTAACCGAATGCAATAGGAATCGTAATAGAAGCATTCTTTTTAATCCTTGGTGCCCAGAAATTATCGGTAAGTTTAACATCGGTAAATGGTACTGGCTGAATTGGATAATCCTGGCCCTTTGAGGCTTGTTTAGCACATCCGGAAGTTAACAATACTACACCGGTAATTGTACTGAGTACTATAATGAGTTTATTCATTTTATACTATTTTATCAGTTCTAAAACAACTACTGATTTTGATGGCATTGTTATACTTAGGATCCCTTCCTTCACAGTAAATCCGTTAAAGGTAATGGGTTTTACATTTTCCGGACTTTCAAAACTGTTGTATGAGTTCATTTCGTTGGCAGTAAGTACTTCTCCAGTAACTTTTTTGAATGTATCCCCTATAACTTGACAGGTTATAGTTATGGGTTTGTTGGGGTTAAGATTTGCAAGTGAGATGTGCACTTTACCGTCTTTGTCGACAGATGCTGAAGCTGAAATAGCGGGTATCTTTTTACTGCCATAAACATAATCTTCGCATCTAAGGTCGAGATTAATAAGCTTAGCTTCCTGATGTACCCTGAACATTCTGAAGACCCAATAGGTTGGCGTCAGAACCATTTTATCGTCCTTTGTGAGGATAACTGATTGAAGAACATTTACCATCTGTGCAAGGTTTGCTGCCTTAACCCTGTCGGCATGCTGGTTAAAAATATTCAGATGAATTGCAGCAGTTATTGCGTCGCGCATTGTGTTTTGCTGATAAAGGAATCCGGGGTTTGTCCCTGGTTCGACATTGAACCAGTTTCCCCATTCATCAACAACCAGTCCTTTTGTTTTCTGAGGATCATAACGATCCATAATATCTGAATGTCCTTTAATTATGAAGTCCATCTGGAGATTCAACCTCATTGTTTCGAACCATTCCCTCTCATCGAATTTAGTGGCAGATCCTTTAAAACCCCATCCATCGACAACAGAATAATAGTGTATTGATAATCCCTGGAACATTGCCCGGGTCCCTGCATCTTTCATCAATGTTTCTGTCCACGCGAAATTGTAATCTGAAGGGCCACACGCAACCCGGTAAAGTTGATTCCCGGAATAGTTACCAAGGAATGTTGAATACTGTTTCATGGTGTTTGAGTAAAATTCATCTGTCATATTTCCACCGCAACCCCAGTTTTCATTCCCTATAGCAAAATATTTTACTTTCCATGGTTCCTCACGACCGTTTTCTTTACGTAGTTTAGTCATTGGGCTAACTGCGTCAGAAGTAAGGTATTCAATCCAGTCTGCCATCTCTTTAACTGAACCTGATCCTACGTTCCCGTTTATGTATGCATCGCAACCAAGCAGCTCAGTCAGCTTCATGAACTCATGCGTCCCGAATGAATTGTCCTCAGTAACACCGCCCCAATTGGTATTTATAATAGAAGCTCTTTTTTCTTTCGGACCAATACCGTCTTTCCAGTGGTAGGTATCTGCAAAGCAACCTCCAGGCCATCGGAGGTTAGGTACCTTAATCTCACGGAGGGCAAACAGTACATCATTTCTGATACCATATGTATTTGGTATTTTCGAATCTGTCCCAACCCACAGACCTCCGTATATACAGTTTCCCAGGTGTTCTGAAAAATGTCCGTAAATATCTTTGCTGATAACCGGACCCTGATGATTTGCAATAATTACAAGCTGGTTAACGGATACCAGTTCATCTTTCTGAGCATTGGTTTGTGTACCAGCCATCAAGAATAAAGTTGTTAAAATAATGATAGTATTTTTCATGAGGAATTATTAATATATAATTAATCGATTGTTTTCTTTTGTGTTCCTTCGTGGTAAAAATTTAGCCACAATGGGTCCTAAAGGATTACTCAAAGGTTCGCAAAGGAGACTTAATAATTTTGACCTTTCTCTATAAATGAACCAAGATCCTTGTACTTTCTGAAGAGAGTTTCATATTTCTTAGCTCTGACGGGATCGGGATGATATTCCTTCTCAAATCCGCCACCCATAGCTTTCTGAGCAGAAGGAATATCTTTATATACTCCCGCCACAACCGATGCGGCCATTGCTGAACCCAGGGCGCATGTCTGTTCTGAGGCTGCTACTTTAATAGTCATGTTAAGAACATCTGCAACTATCTGCATTACAAAAGGATTCTTTTTTGCTACACCTCCGATGGCTATCACTCCGTCAATTCTTATCCCTTCAGATATAAAACGGTCGTTAATCATTTTTGAACCGAATGCTGTTGCTTCGACCAGGGCCTTAAATATCCTGGGTGCGTCAGATCCCAGTGATAACCCGGTAATTGCACCTTTAAGTGTCTGATTAGCATCTGGTGTTCGCCTGCCATTCATCCAGTCAAGAGCAATGACTGACGTCTCTTCAACCGGAAGCAATTCAGCCTGTTTGCTTAGCTCTGCAATTAACTTATCAGCTGTTTCTTCAATGATTTTTTTCTTTGATTTATCGTCCAGCCAGCTCATCTCCGATATTATGTTGGTTACCGGCCACATTAATAATTTCCCAAACCAGGCATAGATATCTCCAAAAGCTGATTGTCCTGCTTCGAGTCCTATCATTCCGGGAACAATAGATCCGTCAACCTGGCCGCAGATTCCGGCTACCAGCTTGTCTCCTACTTCTGACAATGGTGCCACAATCATATCGCACGTGGAAGTTCCCATAACTTTTACGAGATGATATGGTTTTATTTCTCCGCCAACAGCGCCTGTGTGTGCATCGAAAGTACCTGCACCTACCTTTACATTAATTGAGAGGCCGAGTCTATTTGCCCATTCGGATGAAAGATTTCCAACTTCAGTATCGCATGTATATGTTTTGCTGAAAAGTCTTTCCCTTAGACCCGAAAAAACAGGATCCAGTTTTGTAAGAAATTTTTCGTCAGGCAAACCATTGAAGTCATCATGCCACATTGCTTTATGTCCTGCAGCACAACGACTTCTTTTCAGTTGAATGGGATTTGTTTTTCCTGTTAGTAAACCGGGTATCCAGTCGCAGTGTTCAACCCATGACCACGCATTTTTTCTTACTTCAGCACTATGACGAAGTACGTGAAGTATTTTGGCCCAGAACCATTCTGATGAATAAACCCCTCCCTCAAATTTAGTAAAGTCGACCCCGCCCCATGCTCTGGCCAGGTTGTTGATCTCAGTAGCTTCCTTAACAGCTGTATGATCTTTCCATAAAACGAACATGGCATCGGGATTATTTTCATATCCTTCCTTCAGGGAAAGTGGAGTTCCTTCCTTATCGACTGCAACTGGTGTTGAACCGGTTGTGTCAACAGTAATTCCGACAATATTATTTACAACTTCCGGAGGCAAACCGGCAAGGGAGCCTTTTACAGATTGTTCAAGACCTTCAATATAATCAAGAGGGTGTTGACGAAACTGATTTATCGAAGGATCACAAAAAAGACCTTTCTTCCATCTGGGGTATTCAAATACAGATGTCCCGACAATTTTACCATTGGTTGTATCAACAACTACTGAACGAACGGAGTCGGTACCATAATCAATCCCGATTACAAATTTTTTTGCCATATCTTAACTTTCTAGTTTTCCTCAGATTTGCTTTGCCCATAGTAGGCATCACTTCCATGTTTCCTTTTAAAATGTTTATCGAGCAGGAATTGACTGATTGGTTCTGTTTTACCTAACAAAACAGTATAAAACGCCATTTTTGCAATCTCTTCAAGAGCAACAGCATTGTAAACTGCATTTTCAGTATCGATTCCCCAGCAAAACGGCCCATGACCATTAACCAATACAGACGGAACTGCTAATGGATCTACATCTCCCAGTTTTTCAATAATAATTTCCCCTGTATTTATTTCATAATCTGTCTCAGTCTCTTTCTTCGTCAATAATCTTGTACATGGCACTTCGCCATAATAATGGTCGGCGTGCGTTGTTCCAAATGGAGGGATCGGCCTCCCTGCCTGCGCCCATGATGTAGCATAGGATGAATGAGTATGTACTATTCCTCCCAATGATTTATAAGCGTTGTAGAGAAGCACGTGAGTGGGGGCATCAGTTGAGGGTTTATATTTTCCTTCCACAACCTTACCTTCATGATCAATTACAACCATATCATCCGGTTTCATGGAATGATAACTCACACCTGACGGTTTAATAACTATAAGTCTACTTTCTTTATCTATTCCGCTTACATTACCCCAGGTATGAATCACCAACCCCTTTTCAACCAGGTCAAGATTGGCCCTGAATACGATGTTTTTTAATTTCTCAAGCATATTTTAAATCTTTAAAATCTCAAGTTCCCTTCTTCTATCGGCCTCTCCCTAAATCACTCTCCCGAGATAGAGGGACTTAAAACTATGATTATCTTCTTATTACGCCCATTCTCCACAGGGAGAAGGGGTTGGTGGATGATTTAAAATCTATCAGGTTACATCCAGATTGAAATAGAAACCATTCTGTTTTAACCTCTTATAGGTGTCCTCATCAAACTTATAATAATAAGCTCCCTTTTTTGAAGTCTCCCTCTCTTTCTCATCAAGTTTTTCAAGAATCCCCATAGACAAGATTTTTTTCCTGAAATTCCTTTTATCTACTTTCCTCTGGTAGATAGCTTCATAAAGATCCTGAAGCTGAACAAGTGTGAATTTCTCATGCAATAACTCAAAACCAACCGGCCTGATCTTTATCTGATTCTGAAGATCGGTGAGAGCACGTTTGACCATTAAAGGGTGATCAAAGATCAAATCGGGTAATCTGGATAATGAACGCCAGCTCACTCCATTTTGCTCAGCGAGTTCCTTATTGATGTCTCTGATGGCAATAAGAGCAAAATATGCAACGGAGATAACCCTGTCACCAGGATCCCTGTTAGTTTCTCCATAAGTATATAATTGCTTCATATAAACAGACTCCAGTCCGGTGAGTTTACGGAGAATTCTGCTTGCTGCGTCGTCGAGGCTTTCATTCGCTTCGACAAATCCACCTGCAAGTGACCATCTGCCTTTAGCAGGTTCAACAATACGCTTAAAAAGAAGAAGTTTTATCTCTTTTTCAAGTATATTGTAACCGAATATGATACAGTCAACTGCAACGTGATGTTTTGTACTGTTGGAATAAATAATCATCTTATTCAAAAAAGCATCCTTCTAATTTAAGAAAGTAATCAGTTTAGTAATTAAAATATGCCATCAGCGATATGATAATATATTTCATTCCACTTTAATTCATTTTTAAATGAAATAAGATCGCACTTCTCACCGATAAGAACATATTCGACTCCCATCATCCCGGCAAAATCTTCAAGGTATTCGGAATTAATTGAAGTACTGAATCCGGTATGATGAGCTCCACCGGCCATTATCCAGGCTGCAGCACCTCTTTTCAGATCGGGCAATGGCTTCCATAGCACACTTGCCACAGGAAGGTTTGGCATATCCGGACATTTAACCACCTCCACCTCATTAACTATCATTCTGAACCTGTTTCCAAGGTCAATGACAGAGACGTTTATAGCACTACCGGGAGCAGTCTTGAAAACAAGTCTGGCAGGATCCTCTTTCCCTCCGATCGAAAGCGGATGGATCTCAAGAGAAGGTTTAGACAGAGCTATTGTAGGGCAAACCTCTAGCATATGGGCCCCAAGGACTCTCATGCCTTTCGGATCAAAATGATAGGTGTAGTCTTCCATAAATGAGGTTCCGCCTTTCAGCCCAATTGACATGACTTTCATAGAGCGTACAAGGGCAGCTGTTTTCCAGTCACCTTCAGCGCCAAAACCATAACCTTTGGCCATCAATCGTTGTACTGCCAATCCGGGTAATTGTTTAAGTCCGTGAAGATCTTCAAATGTTGTGGTAAAGGCTTTGAAATTACCGGCATTCAGGAATGCTTCCATACCAAGTTCTATCCTGGCAGCCTCTTTCAGTGTATCAGATGAGACAACAGTTTTAGTTAACTTGTATTCTGATCCATATTCAGCGACCAATTTTTTAATTGCTCCCGGAGAAACTTCGTTTACAGATTTTACCAGATCACCAATGCCAAATCCGTAAACCGAATAGCCCATTTTCATCTGAGCACTTACTTTGTTTCCTTCAGTAACAGCAACATCACGCATATTATCTCCAAACCTGGCAACCTTCATGTTTAGTGAATCATTGTATGCTGATGCTGCTCTTATCCAGACGGCAATACGATCTATAGCTTCAGGATCCTCGTAATGGCCAACAACCACTTTCCTGTTCAACCTCATCCTGGTACTTATAAATCCGAATTCACGGTCACCATGGGCCGACTGGTTCAGGTTCATGAAATTCATATCGATCGATTCCCAGGGGATATCCCTGTTAAGCTGAGTATGAAAATGAAGAAATGGTTTGTTAAGGATTGATAAGCCTCTTATCCACATTTTCGCGGGAGAAAATGTATGCATCCAGGTTATAAGGCCTATGCAGTTCTTTGAATTATTTGCCTCGGTGCAAAGTTCAGTGATAGAATCGGGTGTTGTCAGAACAGGTTTAAAAACCACCCTCTGTGATATTTTTGACGATTTATCAAGAGCTGTAGCTATTTTAACTGAGTCTGAGGCTACCTGTTTGAGAGTATCAGGACCATACAGATGCTGACTGCCGGTTACAAACCAGATTTCATTTGTTTTAGTTTTTTCCATAATATTTATTTTTTTGACCTACCAGAAATATATATAAAACACAACACAAACAGCCACAACTACAACAGAAGTAAGAATATCCCAGACATTCCAGCTATCGCGTGTTTCTTTAATCTGTTCCGGTGATTGTGAGAAATATGTAATTCCCTGCAACTGTTGTTCTCCTGCTTTTGGAGTAAACATACTGATGACCACCATCAATGCCATTGTAAAGAAGAACAGGAATATGCAGAAATGAATCCAATTGATTCTAAGAATGGTAAAAATTCCTGTATGCAGCGCCGGATCAGTAATCATTTTATGAGTTATGGCATCGAAGCTGGTGCCTGGATCAAAAACCATCAGACAAAGTCTAAAAAGGCCGATTAATGCACCAATCAACAAACCCCACTCACCTGCTTTAGGCGTTATTTTACGGTTAAAGACACCGAGTAGGAATACAGCTGCAATTGCCGGTGCAATCAGCGATTGAACATTCTGCAGATACTCATAGAGAACTGATCCCAGGTTTTTCATGATAGGTATCCATACTAAGCCCAGCACAACAACTGTAACTGTTGCAATACGCCCGATCACAACCAGGTGATGTTCGCTGGCATCAGGACGGTGGTTTTTATAGAAGTCAATTGTAAATAATGTTGCAGATGAATTAAAATGTGCAGCCAGAGAAGTCATGAGAGCAGCTATAAAACCAACAACAACTATGCCTTTGACGCCTACCGGCAATAATTTACTGACCAGGCTACCATAGGCTTCATTATTATCAGTGAAGATTAGAACTCCTTTAGCTCTCAGAGCAGCAGCTACAATACCGGGGATCAAGAATATGAATACAGGGAGAATCTTAAGAAAGCCTGCAAATATAGATCCTTTGCGGGCATTATTCAGATCTTTTGCAGCAAGTGCCCTCTGGACAATATGCTGATCGGTACACCAGTACCAGAAACCTATAATGGCAGCGCCAAAGATCACACTTATTCCGGGAAACTTATCATACCATATATCACCGGGGTGATGAACAAGATGCATGTTTGTCATGCCATTCCCGCTTGCATATTTTACAACTTCATGCCAGCCATTTATAATACCGCCATCACCGACTTTCAGAAGAGCTAAGATAAGAATTGTGAAAGCGCCTATGATGAGAATTGGCGCCTGTATAACTGAAATTGTCATTATACCTTTCATCCCGCCAAAGACAGTAAATATACCGGTCAAAAGCACAAGACCGATAGCTCCGTACCAAAAATCTATTCCGATTACCGACTGAAGGAAAATTCCACCGGTAAATGCTGTAACGGAAACCTTTGTCAATACATAACTTACAAGCGTAATAATTGAAAGTGTAGAACTGGTGTTTTTGTTAAATCGTTTTGATAGAAACTCAGGCATCGTAAATACCTTGCTATGTGCATAAAAAGGCACGAATACCCAACCCAGAACCAGAATCATCCATCCCTGCATTTCCCAATGAGCCATTGCCATTCCGCTCTCTGCACCCGCACCGGAAAGTCCGACGAGGTGTTCAGAACCAATGTTCGCTGCAAAAATTGCTGCACCTACTGCGAGCCATGTTTCACTTCGACCCGACAGAAAATAATCGCTTGTATTGTCTTTTTTATGCTTAATTACCCAGAATACAATTCCAACAAGGCATGAAAAAAATACGATCAGGACGATCCAGTCTAATGTTGCCATAATAACTTCTTTTTATTACTATTAATAAATTGGCTTTATGAAGAGTCTAGATAATCATTGGTTCAGGAGAAGTGATCAAATTCAAGGAGAACTTTTTTCAGATTATGATTTGTTCTCAACAAATTTATAAAAAATAATTTAAATGTAAGGATTACACTTAAATAAATCTGGTAACACCCTAAAGTAATCAGTTTCGCTAATAAAACCCCTCTGTCAGCTGCGCTGACATCTTCACTAAAGTCATTCTGCATAGGAATATTATGACAAAAAAAGGCCTTACTTCCATTCCTCGAGCGAAGATTGTATAAAATCAATTATTCTTTGATTTTCCTCTTTCCCGTTACCGGTAATTTTCATTGGTTCGCCAAATTTTATATGAATGATTTTATGATGGTCCAAAGGTCCAAGTTCCTTTATCAGCTTTCCATTTCCCCAGAAATCAGTTTTTAGTGCTATCGGCACAACATCGACACCTGCTTTTTTTGCCAGTTTTATTCCAAGTGAATTGAACTCTTCGGGTTTGAATTCAACACTTCTTGTGCTCTGCGGAAAAATGACTATTGAAATCCCATTATTTAACAAATCAACACCGCCAATCATAACGGCTTCAAGATCTTTCCGGGGATCGGTTCTTCCAACCACAATAGGATTTCTCGACCTCATAACATCACCGAAAAGCGGATGTTTGACCAGGCTCTCCTTGACAACAAATGTCAGTTCCTTGTGTGGGCCTATAATTGAAGGTAAGATCATGGTTTCAAGAGTGCTCATGTGATTGCTGATGAAAAGCACTGAACCCGGTGATCGTGTTATATTTTCCATGCCTGTGATATGAAATATTCCGCCGGCTTTTTCAATGAACCTGAAAATCTCAAATGAAGAATCAGTCCAGGCTTTTGTATCATAGAGTTTCCTTATAGCTTCTTTTCTTGTGCGGAGAACTATTGAGGCATATTTATATGTAAAGTATAAACTGCTGTCAAGACGAAATTTTTCGATGATTGAGAAACTCTCTTTTTCAGGAGTATGATACGTATTTGAATTAAAATAGCCCTTCTGCATAGAAATCATATAATAATGGCAAAGTTAATTCTCATTTCCAATTTTAAAAGGCATACTATTCATATCAAGTTCCTATTAATCTGGTCATCCTTATCAGTCTCACTTATTAAAAAAAGGAAGAATAAGCAAAGCTAAAGACAGGGCAATCAGTATTACAATTGCTATCCATGCAATAATATTTGGCAGGGTTTTATTAATATGCACACCCATGATTTTCTTGTTATTGACGAGAAAAATCATACAAATCAGTACTACAGGAAGAAGGATTCCATTTAAAACCTGCGACCATAGAGAAATTTTAATCAAAGGAGCATTAGGAATAAGGATTATAATTGTTGCAATTACAAGTATCCCGGTATATAAGCTATAAAACTCTTTTGCTTCATCCCATTTTTTATCAATTCCTGCTTCAAACCCGAATGCTTCACAAACATAAAAAGCTGTCGCCAGAGGAAGAATTGTAGCCGAAAAGATTGAAGCAATAAAAAGGCCAAAGGCAAATACCTGAGAAGCAAGATGGCCTGCAAGAGGTTTAAGAGCTAATGCAGCATCCTTTGCTTCAACGATCTGAACGCCGTTCACATGAAGGGTTGATGCACAGGCAACAATAATAAAAAATGCAACAACGACGGTTGCAACACATCCTACCACTATATCTATCAAGGTGTAGGAATAATTTTTCATCTTAAGCCTTTTTTCAATAACCGACGACTGCATATAGAATTGCATCCATGGAGCGATGGTAGTTCCAATTATACCAATCACCATGGCAAGACCCTGAGTGCTGACATCGAACCTGGGATGAATAATTGATGAACCTATTTCACTCCAGTGTGGTTTACCCATCATAGCAGAGATTACGTAAGTCAGGAGCGAAACACTAAAGACCAAAAATATGCGTTCGGCAATTTTATAGTTCCCTTTTACAACGAGAATCCAAACCATAAATGCAGCGACTGGAACAGAAATATATTTACTAACGCCAAACAATTCCATACTCCCTGCTACTCCGGCAAATTCAGTGGTTGTGTTCCCCAAATCAGCGAAAAGAAGTCCAATGAAAATAAAAAAAGTCACTTTCACGCCTGCATTTTCACGGATCAGATCAGCGAGCCCTTTCCCCGTTACAATCCCCATCCGTGCATTCATCTCCTGAATGATCAGCAACACAACGAAAGAGGGTATAAGAGTCCAGATAAGACCATAACCATACATTGCTCCGGCAACTGAGTAAGTTGTGATCCCTCCGGCATCATTATCGACACTACCCGTAATAATCCCCGGACCAAGAATAGCAAAAAAGATTGCAAGCTGTTTGAGTAGTTTTTTTACTTTGAACTTTGACTCTTGCATAACCCTGACGTTTATCTTTTATTAGTCCTGCGTTTACGGGTAAGGTCTTCAATCACATCGTCAATGACAACCATCCCCTGTAACTGGTTATTCTGATCAACGACCGGGACAGCCAGCAGATTGTACTTGGAAACTAACTCAGCGATTGCACCTACTTTCTGATCGTCCAGAAGATGGACAGGTTCTGACTTCATTATATTACTGACACTTACATTAGGTTCTGAAACAACAAGATCTCGAAGGTTAAATGATCCGATTAATTCATCATTTGCCTCTATCACGAACATATTGTAAAGTTCTGCAGACTCGGGTTTTTTGGATCTTAGTTCAACAAGGACTTCCGCTACAGTCATAGTTGCGCTGAAGGAAAGTAAATCAGTTGTCATAATACTTCCAACAAGATCATCATCATATTCAAGAAGTTCCCTGACCTCTTGTGAGGATTCCATATCCATCTCCTTTAATAACATCTCAGCCTTATCATCTTCGAGTTCGTCGAGAATATCAGCGACCTCATCGGCAGGCATCTTTTCAAGAACATCTGCGGCTTTGTTTACAGGAAGATTTTCAAGAATATGTATCTGGGCGCTGGTTTCGAGTTCCTCAAGTACATCGGCAGCTTTTTCTTCATCAAGTGAAGCAAATACTGACATACTCGATTTTTTACCTAGATCTTCAAGTATATCAGCGATATCCGAAGGGTGAAGAGTATGAAGCTTTGCATAACTCTTTGAAAGTCTTATATTAAGATTCGAATGGTCAATTGCCTGGACATCATCCCAAAGGATAAATTTCGCAGGAATGTTTATTTTAAAAACAGAAAGTAATTTCTTTATAGGTAATGCAATTCCAATTCTACGCAAGAGTCCTTCAATTCCGATATCAACAGCAATGGCGAATGTTCCGACTGGCAGGGTTGCCAGTCTTACGTCGTTAACCCTTACAAGCTTGCGACCATTCATATCCACTATTTGCTTGTCAAGAATATTTTCAACCAGCAAAAGTCCATTATTAACCTCTTCTGTTCCAAGCTCAATCAGATCGGTGCAGGTTACATTAAGCACTTCTCTTGCTTTGGTAACGATAAAACTTTTAAATGAATAAAACCTGATTTCCTTATTTATCCTGAGCCTGACCCCGGTTACTAGTTGCTGATTCGGATCACTGTTTCCCGAAGGCATTGCGTTAACAAGTAAATCTTTGATTATTCCAATTGCGTCACCATCGGCACCAAATGCTTCTTTACCGATTATTCCGCTTAAATAAAACGTTGTAAGTGATGTCATAGTCACCTCCTTGCTATTACTGATAAAGAAGGTCGTGACCAATGGTACCGATTATCCTTCTAGATCAGAATTAAGATTAATATATTCGCCGGGTCGTCGTCCATTAAATTCATAAAATTTATTTCGCGAACAAAAGTAAATTTCATATCCTAACTTTCCAAATAATCTGCTACTAAATTGTCAACTTCTGAATTATAAAGTTTGGAGTGCCTAAAGTTGAAAAGTCGAAGGGTTGATATAGCAGAAAAAATCATAGTTAAAATATTTCATTCAGGTACACTATTCACTTCAGGTCCTTAAGGCATTTTAGGGCTTTCAGGCACTTTTCTTATAATTATTGGTATATGTGCTTAATTTATCTTTATCTTGCCTAAAAGAAGAGTATTTCTTCTGTTTTATTCTTTTTTTACTAAATTTGGACTCGATTATAACATCATTTAAACTATATAGTGAGAATTTTAAAAGAGAAACTTTCAGGTTATGATGCCCCGCAGAAAGCAATGCAGGCTGGCATCTACCCCTACTTCAGGGCAATAGAATCGGAACAGGATACTGTAGTAATCATTAACGGCAAAAAGGTACTGATGTTCGGTTCGAATAGCTACCTTGGACTCACAAATCATCCAAAAGTTAAAGCCGCTGCAAAAGCTGCAATTGACAAATATGGTACCGGTTGTGCCGGCTCAAGATTCCTGAACGGGACACTTGATATTCATATTGAACTGGAAAACAAGTTAGCCCGGATGGTAAATAAAGATGCTGCATTGTGTTACAGCACAGGCTTCCAGGTAAATCTTGGTGTTGTATCATTATTGGCAGGACGTCATGATTATCTCATACTCGACGAACTCGACCATGCTTCAATAATTGAAGGGAGCAGACTTTCTTTTTCTAAAGTGCTTAAGTTCGCCCATAATGATATGGATGCTCTTAGAAATAAATTAAAACTATGCCACAAAGACCGGATAAAACTTATTGTTGTTGATGGTGTTTTTTCGATGGAAGGCGATATAATTAATTTGCCTGAGGTAGTAAAACTTGCAGACCATTACGGCGCATCCATTATGGTCGATGACGCTCATGCACTTGGAGTAATCGGGAAAAACGGATCGGGTACTGCTTCGCATTTCGGTCTGACTGATAAAGTTGATCTCATAATGGGTACTTTCTCAAAATCATTTGCATCACTTGGAGGATTTATTGCTTCAGATAAGGAGGTCATAAATTACATTAAACATAATTCAAGGTCGCTGATCTTCAGTGCCAGCATGACCCCCGCATCTGCTGCTGCTGTACTTGCCTCAATAGAAATTATGGAAAATGAACCTGAAAGGATCAAGCATTTGTGGGACATGACCGCTTTAGCTCTTAATGGTTTTAAATCAGCTGGTTTCGACACGGGGAAATCTGAAACGCCGATCATTCCTCTTTTTATCAGGGATGATATCAAAGTTTTGCAGCTTACACAGAATTTACTTGCTGATGGTATTTTTGTGAATCCCGTGGTATCGCCGGGGGTACCAAAAGAGGATAGCCTGATCAGATATTCTCTTATGGCAACACACACAAAAGAACAGGTGGAAATTTCTATTGAAAAGATTACCAAGGCGGCAAAATCGATGGGTATTCTGGGATAGGATAGTTTTGAAAATCATTTTAAATTTACTTAAAAAAATAAAAACCCGTCATTACCCTTCGGATATGACACTCCAACTTCAAAAAATAAAAGGAAAGTTCTGATATACAATATTATAACTTCCCCGTTCACAATGAAGAGAGGTACCCTGACCGTATTGTCACGGAGAGGTGACGGGAAAATGAATTAATCTCAAGTAATTATCGTTAAATGAAAAAAATCATCCTCATAACAGGAATCTCTTCAGGTTTTGGTAAGCAAACAGCTCAACTTCTGGCAGCACAAGGACATACTGTTTATGGAACAGTAAGAAGAGAAATGGAAATCAGTTCCTCAATAACCGGATTAAAACTCGACCTCACAAACAGTGATTCTATACGGCAGGCCGTGAAAACTATCCTGCAAAAAGAGGGAAGAATTGATGTCCTTATAAATAATGCAGGTATGCATACCGGGGGACCAATAGAAACATCACCTCTGGAAAATATAAAACTTCAGATGGATACCAATTTCCTGGGGATGGTAAATCTTACAAGAGAAGTATTACCTGTAATGAGGAAACAGGGCGGAGGTACAATTATCAGCTTCAGTTCAATTGGAGGACTAATGGGTTTGCCGTTCCAGGCATTCTATTCTGCTGGCAAATTTGCCATTGAAGGTTTCTGTGAAGCGCTCAGAATGGAGGTAAAACAGTTTAATATAAAAATTGTACTTATTAACCCGGGTGATTTTCATACCAGCAACTCTGCCAACCGGAGGAATTTCCTGGCACCAACCGATACCAATGATCCTTATCATGAACAATATCTAAAAACCCTGGCTATAATTGAAAAAGATGAAGGCAATGGATGGGAACCAATAGTTCTTGCCAGGAAGCTTGTCAGGATCGTGGAATGCAAAAATCCGCATCAGAGATATATTATTTCATCATTTGAGCAAAAACTGGCAGTCGCACTTAAATATATTTTGCCGGGGAAACTGTTTCGAATGATCCTGGAAGACCACTATAAGATCAAATAGAGTTGAGGTCTTGAGGTCTTAAGTCTTCTACTTTTATCTTTTTACTTTTGTCTTTTGTCTTCCTTTCGCCAGTAGCCAGTAGACTTAAGCTTTTAGTAAGATTTATAGTCAGCATTCATCACATTAAGTGTCTGTGGTATCCAAACCCTGTATCGTGAATCTTCTCCCCATGTATTCCCTGCAGATGCAAAGTCACAAAAATTAATCTGTAATGGGTTACGAAAATCACCTTCGAGATCAGTACCCAGCACCAGTGGAGCCGTAAAAGACATCCAGATATTTGCAGGTTTTTTCATTGATGGGATCAGGTCAACTTTCCCGTTCTCTTCTTTGACAACTGCTGATTCGTAAACAAAACCATCGCCAAACCTGGTATCGCGGGCTAAAACGATTGGGCCTCTTATTATTGCCTGATAACCATTCAGTGTTACCAATCTTCCGGTAAGATCCATCGTCATAAGAACCTTATCAGCCTTGTTCCAGATACGAGTGATTTTTTTATAGGTGCCTGCAGTAATTCCTGTCACAACTGTCCCATTTATTGTCATAACTGTATTAACACTCCATTCCGGGATACGAAAAGCAATCGTAAAACTTTCAGATTTTTCGGGGTTGATGTTTATCTCAATACGATCTGTGACAGGATACTCAGAAATCTGATCAATTGAAATATTATTCTTCTGGTTTACAGAAATTACTGATTTATTCTGCCCGTACAAATTAATAAAAACCTCATTCTGTGCTCCCATTACTGCAAAGCGAGTCAGCATCATAAATGCCCTGGGACCATTGGCGTTACAACAATTAATGTGCATGCCGCATTGCTCTTCACCGGCGTGTCTTATGCCTCCTAATGGACTATACTTGGCAATCTGTGAACCATCACCCTTCACAGAAGCCATAAGAGCATTATATGTTGATTTTTCAATCTGATCAGCATACATCGGGTTTTCTGTTAACCTTAAAAGATTAAAACATAATTTCATCCAGGTCATGGTAACACAGGTCTCCATAGTATGATAGGTAGGTTCTGTCTGGTACCTGGCACCATGGTAAAAACATTCAAAAGCTGTTCCTGAACCTGCAATGTTTATTTCACTTTCAATGATATTCTTAACAGCCATCTCCACTGCTTTCAGATACGTTGGTTCCCCGGTAATGCGGTATAATTCAAGAAGTCCCTCATAACACGACATCATCTCATAGGCTTTTTGTCCATTTTCATACGACCACCATACTGATGGCTGCGGAAATCTTTCCGAGACCGGAATTCCTGCCAGGGCTCTGCTGATGAGTTTTGGACCATCAGGTGTCTCCCATTGATCAACTATATACTTTGCAAAATCGAGATACCTTTTATCTCCTGTCCTTCGATATAGATAGACCATGGGTTCAAGAATAGAGCAGCTTGGCATTCCACGATAATTGCCTGTTTTGACAATATTAACTTTCCCCGGTCCGACCTGGCTGAGCAGATTGTCGGCCAACCTGCATGAACCCGTCAAAGCCGCTTTGTCTCCTGTCAGGTCATAGTAAGCAAGCAAACCAAGTAAAGTATATTTTCTACCCCATATATCCCATTGCTGAAGTTGGGCACTGTCGGAGTAATTACCTATATAACCTGACGGCATCTGTGTGGCAAGTAAATCATTTACTGCCTTTTGTACGATCGAATACATTTCAGGATCTCGGTTATACTCATAAGATGCAATTGCAGATTGAATCCATTTTCCCCAGAATTCGGTCTGCCATAAATGACTCTCATTCTTGTGCCGGAATGGTTCAACCAGTTGATCAACATCCTGGCTTTTAATCCGTTTTTCTATTACCAGATTAATTTTATCTCCCAGATAACCTTCAATTTTAGTGGAATTGGAAGAGTAAGAAAATATCTTATCCGAAACAGTATTTACCGACTCCGATTTTGTTTCATGTCTCTGTCCTGTAAGCAAAAATGTTGTACCTAATAATAAAGAGGTAAAGAATAACTTTTTCATTTTTTTATTTTAAATTTTTTCTAATGTGAAACAGGTTCTTTGTCTAAGCAATAAGCTGTCTAAAAAGATATTTACTGCTTCATTTTATTGTTGCGTTTTACCTTTTATCACAAAGGTACACAAAGGTTATTACCAAGGCTCAGAAAGGATTTGTTAACAGCGCCTTGTTAACGATTCTTTTTACAGGGATAATAATACTGAAATATCAAGAAATTTTCTTGTGTTTTGTCACTGCAATTTATAAACAAATTATTGATAAATTTCGGCTCTTACAATTTGTAATTTGTAATATATGAATGAATTCGATAATAAAGCAAAAGTAAAAAACTTCAAATCGTTAAATTCAATCTAGATACTGATGAGTAAAAAGACGGAAAGTTCGATCTGATCTTCACACAGATGGTTTTGCATCATGTAAATGATATTGAAAAGATTATCAATAAGTTTCATAAACTTATAAATCCAAACCGTCACATGGTTATTGCAGATCTGTATGAGAAGAATGGATCATTTCACGGCGAAGGATTTCCCGGGCACAGTGGATTCAATATTGACTCCTTATAAGATATTCTGAGGAAAAACCGATTTTCGGATATATATCATAAAACCTGCTTTGTTATTGACAGGAAAATATCTGAAACTGAGTCAAAACAGTTTGAAGTGTTTATAGTAGCAGCAAAAAGAGATTAAAACAATTCCTTAAATCATTTGTTAAAGATGTGCACTATATAATCTGATAAATTTAAGATGATGGAAATTACATTCGATGGAGGTAAAGTTGTAACTGCTCATTCTCACGGACATATAATAAAAACCGATCAACCTGTACATAGCGGCGGTCAAAACTCAGCTCCTTCCCCTTATGAACTATTCCTGGCTTCGATTGGAACCTGTGCCGGAATCTATGTAAAATCGTTTTGTGACAATCGGAATATCCCTACAGATAACATTAAAATTATACAGACTGCTGAGTTCGACGAGGGAACCGGGTTGCCAGTCAACATCAAACTTGATATTAAATTACCTTCAGACTTTCCCGATAAATATAAAGAGGCAGTGATCTCAGTGGCAGAATTATGTAAGGTTAAAAAAACTATGGCCTCTCCGCCGGTTTTTGAAGTTATTGCCTCAGAACTATAATTAATAAAAAAATTTAACCTCAAAGATTTTGATTTGCCCCCAACCTCCCTGAAGGGGGGCTAATATTGTGCAAACAAGTGTAAATATCTTGAAGCACTGAATTAGTCCCCTTTTAGAGAGAAGTCCCGCTTCAGCAGCACAGGGGGCGCACCTTCTTCGCGGTTATTTCTTATATTCTTCTCAAGCCAGATACATATTAATGAGCTGTTCGTAAAGCTCCTGTTTACCGCTTCTGGACTCAGGTTCTCCCAGCTCAGATGCAATATCTCTCAGCTTGGCCAGAGTCAGTTTACCTTTCTCAAAATCTTTCCCGGCTCCCTTATCAAACGATTCATATCTTTTCTTTCTCATCTTAAGATAGTCGCTCTCTTTCAGGAGTTTATCAGCAATGATGAGCGCCCTTGCAAAATTATCCATCCCACTTACATGGGCGATGAAAAGATCTTCGAAATCAGTAGAATTTCGCCTTACTTTAGCATCGAAATTGATACCTCCGGTTGAAAATCCGCCAGCTTGCAGAATAACCATCATCGCTTCGGTGATCTCATATATATTTGTTGGGAACTCATCAGTATCCCAGCCGTTCTGGTAATCACCTTTATTGGCATCAATGCTTCCAAGAAGTCCAGCATCTACTGCAACCTGAAGCTCATGCTGGAAAGTATGGCCGGCAAGAGTGGCATGGTTGACCTCAATATTAAGCTTGAAATCTTTATCAAGATCGTGCTGACGCAGGAAACCGATTATTGTAGCTACATCAAAATCGTACTGATGTTTTGAAGGTTCCATTGGTTTGGGCTCAACAAGGAATGTGCCCCTGAATCCTATTTTTCTTCCATAATCGCGCGCCATAGAGAGCATCATACCCATATGTTCGAGCTCCCTTTTCATATTTGTATTGTGAAGGCTCATATAACCTTCCCTTCCTCCCCAGAATACATAGTTATCTCCACCTAAGGCAACAGTTGCGGCAATGGCATTCTTTAATTGTACCGCAGCATTAGCCACAACGGTAAAATCAGGATTGGTAGCAGCCCCATTCATATATCTCGGGTTCGAGAAAAGATTAGCAGTTCCCCAAAGCAGTTTGACTCCCGTCTGTTCCTGCAACTTTTTCATAACAGGGACAATCTTTTCGATACGTTTTTCGATTTCGAAAACAGAACCGTCTCCAACAATATCAGTATCATGAAAACAATAATAACTGGCGCCAATTTTGGTAAAGAACTCAAATGCAGCGTCGAGCCTTTGCTTTGTCTTATCATCACTACTGGCATCTTTCCACGGATAGATCCTTGTAGCATTACCAAACGGATCTGAACCATCACCGCAGAATGAGTGCCAGTATGCAATCGCAAAACGAAGATGATCTTTCATCTGTTTGCCGCCTATTTCCTCTTCAGCATTATACCATCTGAATGCAAGCGGGTTTTTCGATTTTTTACCTTCGTATACAATCTTCCCTATACCGGGATATGCCTCTTTTTTTCCTTTGTAAATCATAATGAATATTTTTTATTTGATCTTTTCATAAATCCATTAAACGCAAAGTACGCAAAGTTTTACTCAAAGTTCGCAAAGCAGAATCAAATTTACAATGCCAGCAGGTGATTTTTCCACCTAGAATATGCCTCTTCATAATCAGTAGATAGTGACTTATCCGGTTCTGTAACTCCAACGGCTATAAGACCATTAAACGCCTCTTTTTCCGACTTGTAATAACCGCATCCGATACCTGCACCTCTTGCAGCGCCTATTGATCCATCCGTGTTATAAAGATGAATTACTGTTCCGGTAATACCTGATAAAGCCTCCCGGAAAACCTTGCTAAGGAACATATTGGCTTCCCCCGCTCGGATCACCTGAGGATCTATTCCGACCTCCTTCATAATATCCAGCCCGTATCTGAATGAAAATGCAATTCCTTCTTGTGCAGCCCTGAACATATGGGCATTTGTATGAATATTAAAGTTTAATCCTGCAATCCTTGCCCCTGTCTCTTTATTACCAAGCGTTCTTTCAGCCCCGTTTCCATATGGAAGTATACTTAGTCCATCCGATCCCCGGGCAACTTTTTCAGCCATATGGTTCATATCGTTATAAGAAAGATTACAACTGACATTTCGTTTCAACCACGAATTGAGTATCCCTGTCCCGTTAATGCACAAGAGCACACCCAACCGGGTTTGGGAATTATTATGGTTTACATGTAAAAAGGTATTAACCCTTGAAAGCGGATCAAATTTTTTCTTATCCGTAACCCCATAAATAACACCGGATGTACCTGCTGTTGCAGCAACTTCACCAGTGTTAAGAACGTTCAGTGAAAGAGCATTATTTGGCTGGTCCCCTGCTCTGTACGAAACAGGTATACCTTCCGGCAATCCTAATTCCTGCGAGGTGGATTTAAGTAGTTGTCCGCTTACTGAGAAAGATGATGCTGCTTCTGGCAAGATATCCTGATTGAAACCAAAATATCTCATCAGATCATCCGAGACTTTGTTCATGGAAAAATCCCAGAAAATACCCTCTGAAAGTCCTGTAAATGATGTATTTATTTCTCCGGTGAGTCTTAATGCAATGTAATCACCTGGTAACATAACTTTCTGTATCCTCGAATAAAGTTCCGGTTCAAATTCTTTAACCCATGCAAGTTTTGAAGCAGTAAAATTACCGGGAGAATTAAGAAGATGAGAAAGGCACCAATCCTTACCAAGTGATTTGAATGCTTTTTCACCATATCCGACTGCCCTGCTATCGCACCAGATTATAGAGTTCCGAAGTACTTTACTATTTTTATCAACTGCTACAAGTCCGTGCATCTGATAAGAAATACCTATCGCGCCAATTTTATCTTTCTTTTCCCCAAGCTTTTGAGTGCATTCATTGATCGCAGCTTTCAGGTTTAACCACCATATCTCAGTGTCCTGCTCCGCCCATCCCGGTTTAAGTGCAATGATTTTCATTTCATCGGTAGGGGAATAAGCCGTTGCAAGGCATTTGCCTGACTCGCCATCAATTACCGAAGCCTTAACCGAAGAGCTACCTAAATCAATTCCCAGTAATAACATATTCTAAGAGTTATTTTAAGTTGTTTTTTTTCGTACTTTTCTAAAGTTACAATCTTTCATATCGCATAAACCACATGTATAAGGATTATGCCTGACTTTCGTTCCGATGCCGATTATACCACTTATTGATTTCACGGGATCCATAAGTGCAGAAGGAGTTAATTTAATCCCACAGTAGTTTTCAGGAATAAGATGAAATAATTTATGTTGTTCTGCTACATCCCAGCCACAATATCCCGGGCTATACCGGTTAGTAATTTTTTTTCCTGAATCAAGAATAGTTTTTTCAAGGTCCGCCTGCATAATATCTGCCGCTGCCTCAACTATTTCGCTGCCAACCACATCATAGATATAACCCTTTAAAAAATCTCGTTCCTGCATCGCCTTTCTGCTACGGGTTCCTATCTCCTCCCCGGCAGTACAAAGGAAAATCGCCACTGAATCCGATTTTTTTATCTGCCCAAAAACAATCTTCTTTATCTGGAATTTTGTTTTATTAATTTCCAACGATTTTGTGTCAATATCAAACTGGACATCATTAAACACTGTAAATTGAGCTTTTATATTGCTAATCTCCTGAGATTCTGTCAGTATCTCTTCGATCAGACCTGTGACAAATGCACGGTCGTCCCCATCTTTATACCCTAAAACAGTTTCAACCTGGGAAGAAGTCAGTTTCAGATCTTTAAAATCAAATTGGTATGTTTTATTATCCATAAAAAGATTTTGATCTCTGTTATGATATTCTGTAACCTCTATGTGATAATAGATATTGATTTTTTATTTTTTCTATAACACTTAAAGCGCTACGTGCTATTTATTTGGTAATTTGTTAGTATTCTGTCACATTAACTTTTTGTCCTTTCGCCGAAGGCGATAAGGCATTGTAGATTAGTGCATTAATAGAATTCCATTCCTCGCAGAGGATAAATATATTTATCATTTACAAAGTCCCGACTCTGTTACAATCCTCTGAACTATTGATTCCCAGCTTAATGTCATGATATGAATACCATTTATTCCCTGTTTCTTTTTAACAGAATCAATCACTTCGAGGGCAATCTGAACTCCCTCTTCCGGAGCTGATTCTCCTGCTTTCTCCATCCTCTTCATAATTTTTTCAGGCATGCTGACACCCGGAACATTCGTATGAAGATACTGAGCAATTTTAAAACTTTTAAGAGGTGCAACACCAATCAGTATAAATACTTTATTCAGAATATTCCTCTTATCAAGCTGTTCAAGCCAAAAGTCAAGCCTTTCCGGTTCAAAAATCAGGTTAGTCTGAAAGAACTGGGCCCCCGCATTGATCTTTTTATGATCTTTAATTGCCTGTAAAACCGGATCTGATGCGAAAGGTGAAGTTGCAGCGCCAATAAACAGTTTAGGAGGGTTTTTGAAAGTTCTCCCGTCCAGATAGGCACCATCATCTCTCATTTTACGAATGATCCAAAGCATTTGTACAGAATCAATATCTAGCAAATTCATATTACTTGTCGGAGATGGTCCAATTACGGAATTATCGCCCGTAATACAGAGAATATTCTTAATTCCAATAGCATTCGCTCCGATAATAGTCGATTGCAGTCCTGTCCTTGTAGTGTCGCGGGCAGCAACCTGAAATACCGGTTCGGATCCCTGATCTATGGCCACCTTACAACATGCAATGCTTGACATCTTTGGGCGGGCAGAAGAAGAATCTGTAAAATTGATTGCAGTTACATAAGGCTTGACTGACCCTATGTCTCTGATGAGTTTGTCTGTTCCTGCACCAAGAGGCGGTGTCACTTCTGTGGCCACTACAAATTTACCTTCACGAAATCGTCTTTCAAGGTCAGAGACTGGTTCTCCGGAAGGCGCTGCATGATATTCAGAATCACCATGCCACCATTCAGGCTGCCGGATTGTTTTAAAAACACTATCCCAAACCTCGGTCCTTTTTACAGTATCCCCTGATAGAATTCCACCAATAAACTTTCCTGTTCCAACCTTTCTGACCTGCCGGACTACATCGCCCCACGTTTCAGTTCCAACTTTATTCCAATCGAGTGGAGGAAGTACCTCAAGAAGTGTATCTTCTCGTCCGGTTTTGAGTGCTCTTTTATAAATAGCGTACCAGATACACTTACGTGTCTCGTCAACATAACAATTTTTTTCAGGATTTATTCCTCCGCAAGGACCATTTCTCAAACCTTTGGGGCATTCCATCGGGCATATTAATGCGGTTTCCTGTAGAAGACAGTTACCACACATCCGGCAACCAAACAGAGGTCCTTTTACACAAATCTCAACCTTTGCAAGAAGTCGTTTGCCGAAAGATTCTTTTTTAAACGGGAAAAAAGCTGGCTGCCATCGTCGGGCAGGTTTAATACCTGACATATTTTGATTTTGAACTAAATAAAAAAAAATCATTGAGTTACATCCTGCTCTGGAAATACTCCACAAACCTTACGGCAAAATCATCTCTTCCCAAAACCAGGTCAGAAGCCCTGACTGCAGCTGTTATTTTTTCAGGATTAGCAATCGGACATGTCAGCCCATTATTAATCGCCAGAGATATAAATACCGAGTTAAGATCTTCCCGTCCCGGCAAACCGAACGAGATATTGCTGGCACCCATGGTTATATTAATTCCAAGTTTCTGATGGACAAGCCTGATAGTTTCAAGGGTTACCATACAGGCTTTTGAGTCAGTGCTGACAGCCATTGCCAAAGGATCTATAATGACGTCCTCCTCTCTGATTCCAACTCTGACAGCCCTCTCAAGAATCTTCTCAGCAATGGCTAATCTTTTTTCAGGATTATGAGTTATACCGTCATCATCCATTGTCAGACCTATTATTGCAGCTTCATATTCCTTTGCAAGATGGAGGAGTGCTTTTAATGACTTCTCTTCACCATTGACAGAATTGATAAGGCATTTGCCACCTGCTACTTTCAATGCTGCTTCAATCGCTCTGGGATTTGGAGAATCGAGGCAAAGTGGAATATCATAACTTTCTCTGATCGCCAGTACTGTCTCGGGCAGAAGCGTAACATCATCAACTCCCGGGATACCTACATTTACATCAAGAACATCAGCTCCGGCGTTGATCTGACTTTGGGCCAGTTCCAGCACATATTCAAAATTCCCTTCCCGTAAAGTGGATACAAGTTTCTTTCTCCTTGTGGGATTTATACACTCGCCTATAATAATAACAGGACCATTAGTATCAATTGTTACATTATTGGCTTTTCCCCGAAGTATTGTCTTCATAATAAAACTGTTCTTCTGCTAACAGACAAGTTGTTTAAGATAATTGACTGCTCCCTGTGGATCGGGAGAATAAAAATCCGCGCCGATTTTTTCACAGTATTCCTTAGTTACCGGAGCGCCTCCGACAAGTATTTTCGAGGTGGAATATTTTTCCTTTATAGTTGTCACTATTTTTTTCATATTTTCCATTGTCGTTGTAAGCAAAGCCGACAGGCCCACAATCGCACCGGGATTTTCATCAAGGGCTTTCAGAAATTTATCTGCTCCTACATCTACACCGAGGTCGATCACTTCCCATCCCCCACCTTCGATCATCATTGCAACAAGATTTTTTCCAATGTCATGCAGGTCACCTGAAACTGTTCCTATAATAACCTTCCCTTTTCTTTTTGTTTCGCCCGACTGAAAAAATGGTTTCAGATGAGCCATAGCGCTGTTCATTGCTTTTGCTGCCATCAACATCTGCGGAACATAAATTTCTTTTCTACTGAACTTATTACCAATGTTTGCCATAGCCGGAATGAGTGCATTTTCAAGGATTTCATCAGGTTTTACTCCCTCTTCGAGAGCCCGCTTTGCCAATTCATCGGCACCATCCTGATCTTTCATATTTGGAGGATATGGAGATGTTTTGTTAATCTTTCCAAATTCAACGCATTGGGCTAACTTATTGAGTATTTCATTCATGGTTTTGCTTTTTAAAATTCAGAATCAGCTTTTTAATGATAGCGGAATGGTGATACCATTTTAATTCGGCACCAAAATAATTCAATATTTTATGTTTGCCTCCAAAATTAGATAATTATTTATGTACCGCACCTGATTGCAGACTTAATTTATTCCGGCTGGAAAAGCCAATTTTTAATGAACCGGTTCTGACCTTCCCTTTTTTGATCCTTAAGCTTATATTATGTTGTACAAAATATATATCTTTAAAACTATCATTTATAAAGTGGAGACCAGTTACCACTACAAAAACGGGGCGTGACCGGAAAGCCAGATGAGTAGATAAAACTAAAATTAATATCATGTACTGCAGAAATTGTGGAAACGAGGTTTCCGATAAAGCTATTATGTGTGTCGCTTGCGGAACACCGCCAATCACTCAAATTCAGGCAGAAGGCAAGGATTGGCTCACAGCTCTTTTGCTCTGCTTCTTCCTTGGTGTGTTTGGAGTTCACAGATTTTATACCCCTGGAATGGCTGAAGAATCAACATTCAATTTGTCTTTTCAAAAACATTACAGGTCATGAATGCTATGGCTGTGGCATGACACGGGCTATTTTATCGGCAATGCACTTTCATTTTGCAGATGCGATTCTCTATAATAAATTATTTCTGATTGTTTTACCGCTGCTGATCTATATCTGGGCAAAGAAATTAGTAAATTTATGGCCTTGGAAAATATTAACTTTAAACCAATCTTGGAAATGAAATCACTATTTATCCTTATGCTCAGTAGTTTATTAAGTATCGCCTCAGCTCAGAATTCTCCGGTAGGAATATTCCAGGCTAATTCCGATATAGGAAATCCTAAAAAAGCAGGTTCAGCAGTTTATGATAAAGCTGATCAGAGTTACTCATTAAAAGGCGGCGGATATAACATCTGGTTTGAAAGAGATGAATTTCACTATTTATTCAATAAAATAAAAGGTGACTTTATCCTGACTGCGAATTTTGAATTTGCAGGAAAAGGCACCAACCCTCATAGGAAATCAGGATGGATGGTCCGGGAGACAACAGATGCAAAATCATCTCATATTTCTGCAACACTTCATGGAAGCGGTTTAACTGTTCTTCAATGGAGAGTATCTGCAGGAGTTGCCATGAGAGATCCTCAGGATGAGATATTTGCAAAGGATTCATCTTTTAATGTTATCCAGATTGAAAGAGCCGGAAAGAATATTATAATGAGGGCCGCACACAACGGCAAACCGCTGGAGACAATCGGCTCTCATGTAATGGAAAATATGCCTGATGAAGTCCTGGTGGGACCATTCATTTGTTCGCACGATTCCGATATTGTAGAGGCGGTAAAAGTATGGAATGTAAGAATTGATCAACCTGTTGCAGATAACTATGACCCCGGGAAATCCGGATCTCTCGGTTGCAGAATGGAGACAATGACTGTATCGGACGGAAAAAGGAAAGTCATTTTCGAAAAACCAGGCAGATTTGAAGCACCAAACTGGATGCCTGATGGCAAAAAGCTACTCTTCAATATGGACGGTTTATTATTTAAAATTCCTGTTGATGGCGGAGTACCTGAAAAACTCAATACAGATTTTGCCAATAATATCAATAATGACCATGGTATCTCCTTCGATGGCAAGCTACTTGCTATAAGCAATTCGCGCCAGGGATTACCAGGTGGCGGTTCAAGTGTTTATGTTCTCCCTCTTGAAGGCGGCGTTCCTAAATTGATTACTGAGAATACTCCTTCATACTTTCATGGATGGGCACCTGATAATAAAGAGCTGGTCTATGTTGCTATCCGTAATGGCAAAACTGTTTTTAATATCTATAGAAATTCCATAGAGGGAGGAAAAGAGATTGCCCTGACTGACATTAAAGCCGGCGAGCATGTTGACGGTTGCGAATATTCACCTGACGGCAAATACGTCTATTATAACGGACATTATACAGGTACAATGCAAATCTGGAGAATAAAACCTGATGGAACAGGAAAGGAGCAATTAACATCTGACAATTATAATAACTGGTTCCCGCATATCTCACCCGATGGAAAATGGATGGTAATCATCTCTTTTCCTCCTGATATCGACCCGAATAGCCATCCGTCATATAAACGTTGTATGTTGAGAATTTTGCCTGTTAATGGCGGAGAACCACGCGTTTTAGCTTACCTGTACGGCGGTCAGGGAACTATCAATGTTCCTTCCTGGTCACCCGACAGTAAGCAGATTGCATTTGTAAGTAATTCGGGGAAATAAATTAAGTTTTGTATTCCTTATTCGGTCACGCCATAGCTTGACCCTACATTAATACATAATTCTTCACAGTTATCTCTCCATAGACCGTTTCGATGAATGGTTTGCCGTTTTTCAATCCTATGTTTCCAAACCCGGTTTCCGTTGAAATAAAACTGGTAAAGTCACCTATCCGTGAATTCATGAACATCTCCTGAGTTACAGCATCATACCTTACCCCGGTTAACCCCTGGAGCATACCATAACTCGACATAGCTCTGGCATACCAGTGTCCGCATTCATATTCATCAAATGGATTTCTGATTTGGCCATCATATCTGTCGCGACAGGCACGAACTATTTTAAGCGCTTTCTCAGTTTCACCTATCATAAGCAGGTGAGAAGCTACCTGATATTCTATGCCAGTCCAGACCTCATTACTGTAAACGAATGGAAGGGATAGCATCTCCCCTTTAGGCCATGTACACAAAAGAAGACCTCCTTCCTTTCCAAGGGCATATGAAGGGCGCTGTGGATTTGAGTGGTCAGACAGGTCCGATCTGAAATTGTATTTAAATACAGATTTAAGATGGCTGCCTACCTTTAACGGATCAACAACATTTTTCAAGCCACACATCTCAGCTATCCAGACTCCGAGGGCCCCATCAGACAGGCATCCTTTACCGTACTGGTATTTTGGTCCCTCTTTCTGTAATAGTTCCTTTGCCTCTTCTGAATAGTCAGAATTCCAGGCACCCTTTGATGCTGCAACAGGATCGGGTGCATTTAAACCCTTCCATTGAATTTTTTGTATAAAATATTCACCATCATACAGTTCTGTCTCCAATGCTCTTCTGCTCTTATCATACAGGGCTAGATATTTTTGTACATCTTCGCCGAGAAATTTTCCCATCTCAGAAATGGCTTTTAATGCTCCGAGATAAAATCCTGTGCACATACCATCACGACCCCAGAATTCAATATCATAGGTATTGTGATGTGGTTCCTCGAGGGTACCTGTTGATCTTGGGTCCCAGGTACGGATACAATAATCTATACTTTCCACTACCTGCGGGTACATTCTTTTCATCCACAGACTGTCTCCGCTGATTCTCCAGTCACGGTACATTTTCATTATTCCTCCCAACTGTCCATCAGATGCAGCATAAAAAGTAGTTGCAACAGGTCTTATTGGCAATGCCGACCTGAATGTCTGATGACCCTCTTTGTCCTGACTCGGGAAGAATTCAGTCTCACGAAGTGTTCGTTCAAGTTTCGGAAAGAGGTGTGGTATCGCCTGGGCATAATTCCAGACGTGTGTACAGGATCCGGCACAACAACCGGAATTATCACCACATCCTTCCCAACTCCATAATTTCCCATCGGGTTGTCTTAATACGGTCGGAGATTTAAGTATCGCAAGATTGGCCGCTACTGCTTCAATAATTTCATCCGGAATTGTGGTTTTATAGAAAGAATCTTTAAATAATCCTGATTTATTGCGAAGATCATTATAATTTGTTTTCCAATAGTTTACAACTTCATCTACCCCTTTAAATTTACCAGAATACCAGGGTTTATAAAATGGATCATTACATGAACATTTCGTATCATCACACTTTACCACATTTTTTTCTTTCGGATCCTGTCCGTACTTAAGATCCGTGTCCGGAACATACCATGCCATCATCAGCTTTATAACCTTTGTCTCACCTGCATTCAATGCAACAGGAATGAATAATGATGCGCCAGGAGCATCTTTTTCTACAGGATCTTTATGTCGGGTTTCTCCCTTTTCAATTGTTCCCCACGTAATTGTCAGAGGATCCCACCAGCCACCTCTGAACCAGCAATAATCAACGATTGTACCAGGTTCATTGGTGAAGATTGCAAAATCACCTTTGGTTTCAGGTTTATCTTTTACACCTTCTTCGGAAAGAATAAATCCATCTGAGATAGCTCGTATTTTATTGAAACCATTTGTCTGGTTCATGAAATTTCTGGAATTATATGAGAAGAGAGCTTCAATCTTTGAAGCGCCATTATTTCTGAATGTATATTCCAAGGCTCCTACTGGCAGACTTGAGTTGTCGGCGTCTGTTGGGATGAAAGGACTCCATCCGGTAAGCTGTATATCAAGCGGGATATCGTCATCCTGCATCTCAATCACTGCAAACGGGAACCTGGCGGTAAATTTCGTTTTCTGAAACCTCGGAAAACCATAACTTGCCCCACCTGATCCATTAGCTGAATCGGGTTGTCCGAATTTCTTCCAATCCGGAACCTGACCTTCAAGAACTTTTGCGCCGTTTTTCAATCCTATAACTGAAATTGCTGCAAACATGCAGGGCTCATTAAAAACTTCCGGACGGTTATGTATTGACATATGAGATATCCCGCCAGTGCCTTCCAGACAGAACATACCCGCTCCGATTCCTCCAATGGGAAATGCAACACGATCCAGATGTTTCCCTGAATAATACCCATTATATTCATGGATGTCAGTTTTAATTTTATTGTCAGTTTCGGTGCTTTTCCCTGTACAGGAAGTTAAAAGATTTGCTGAGCCGATTGTGCCGATACCCACAATAGTAGTATTGGTTATAAAACTTCGACGTGTGAGTCCTTTTTTGTTTTTCATTCCTGAAAAGTATATACAAGATTGAGAAATTGAGAGATTAAACCGGTAATCTTATAAAATTATGAAAAAGAGTTAATATCGTGGCAGATTACATTTAAATAAAAAAAATAGCTATTTTCAGCCTGGAAACTATATTCAATTACAATGCGTTCACAACTTTACGCAGTTATTTCGATTCTATTATTTGGTATACTCTATTGCTATACTGCAATCGGAGTATTTATTGTTTTAATTCTCACCTTATTGCATTTAAAAAAACCTGTCCGTTTTCTTTTTCAGGTGTGGGCAAAATCAGTTTTCATTATTATGGGGAAAAGATTCCGGGTTTTTGGAAAAGAAAACATTAAAAAAGGAAAAAGGTATATTCTGGTAGCTAACCATGCCAGCCTTTTTGATATTGTTGCAATAACATCATTTTACCCTGGAATATCATGGTTCGGACATGAACGGCTTCTTAAAGTTCCTCTTTTCAGCAGCCTATTGAAAATAATGGACTATGTTCCGTTTAAAGAACCTACCTATAGAAACACAAAACAGATGATTGATCAGCTTATTAATAAGTCTAAATATCAATCCGTTGCAATCTTTCCGGAAGGAACAAGGACGCTCAACGGGAAAATCAACCAATTCTACAAAGGATTTATTTACCTTTTCAGGACCAGAGATATTGAAATATTACCAGTGACGCTGAACGGGTTCTATAAATTAAAACCGAAAAACAGGTTTTATATCAACTTCGATTCAAAAATCGATGTAGTCATTCATAAACCCATTAAAAAAGAAGAATTAATAGGAATGAATGACTGTGAAATAATAGAAGCGGTTAAAACTGTTATTGAATCGGCTTATCATTAATATTGAAAAGTTCTGACATGGATAATGCAAAGAAGGAGTGGGTTTTTATTATTAACCCGATAGCAGGGAACGGCTTTGCAAAAACAATTGTCCCAAAGCTCAAGGAAATGATCCAAAAACATAATGTTGATGCCGAAATTGTTTTTACGGAAAGAAGCGGACATGCTACGGAATTATCAGAACAGTACCTCAAAAAAGGTTTCAGGTATATAATTGCAGTCGGAGGTGACGGAACCTTTAATGAGATGTCCCGACCCCTGATTGATAAAAAAGTTGTCACAACCGGGATAATTCCTGCCGGTACCGGAAATGATTTCATTCAGATTCTGGGTTTCCCAAACCGGTTTGGAGACAATGAGTGGGATATCTTTTTTGAGAGAAATACAATTGCTATGGATGCCGGTTCGTGTAACGGAATGATCTTTCTCAATGGCATGGGTCTGGGATTTGATGCACAGGTGGCAGCAGAGAATTATACAGAACCGGGGAAAGTTAAAAGAGGAAGTAAATATAAATATATCTGGCATATCATCAAGACTCTCCTTTTTTTCAAAGAAAAAAGAATGACTGTAATCACCGGAAACGGCAGACATGAAACTGATTGTTTTATTAACACTATTGCTATTGGCAGGAGGTTTGCAGGGGGGTTCTACCTGACGCCTAAGGCTATTGCAAATGACGGATTATTAGATGTTTGTATGATAAAAAAACTTTCTCTTTTTGAAAGATTTTCTATCCTGCTTAAAGTGCCTGAAGGAAAACATACAGCTGACAAGAGAGTAAATTATTACCAGACAAAAGGAATTAATCTTGAGTTCCCGGAAGTAGTCCCGTTTCATGTTGATGGAGAATTGAACTTTTCCAACAGATTTGAAGTGACTATTTTGCCTGGGGCATTAAAAATAATATACAATCCTGATGGAAACCACTTTTTCAAAAGATAGAAATGCGCCAAAAAATTATATAGCATTCTTTGACCTTGACCAGACAATAGCAAATTCTATAAGTGGGAAAGCATTGGCCAGAGGGGCCTTCAGGAAAGGTCTTTTGACACATTGGGATCTCGTAAATGCAATTATTCTTTCACTTGTATTCCGGCTTAAACTCAAGGACCCGTTGAAAATTATAGACGACATGATTGGCTGGGTCAAGGGCATTCCTGAAGAGTCGATGTCAGAGCTGTGCACTGAAGTATTCCACGAAGTACTACTCCCATCGGTTTATAAAGAAGCCATAGCTGAAATAGAATTCCATAAAGCAAACAATGCCAAAACTGTTATTCTCTCTTCATCTTTAACAACTGTTTGTCAGGAAATGGCCAGACATTTAAATATTGATGATATCATTTGTTCAGAGCTTGAAGTTAAGAATGGATATCTTACCGGTCGCCCTCTTGGTCATCTCTGCTTTGGTAAAGAAAAAGCTATCAGACTAAAGTCATATTGTGAAAAAAACAACATTTCACCATCAGATACCTGGTTCTATGGTGATTCAATTTCAGACTTTCCTGCCCTTGATGTTGTAGGTAACCCTGTTTGTGTCAATCCTGACAAAAAGCTCAAAAAAACAGCACAAAAACGAGGCTGGAAAATTCTCAGCTGGAAAGCTTAATTTACTTCAAGTTTCTGCCAATCAGGTAGTTTAGGAAATTTAGCATGAGGTTCTGTCTGGTACCAGAAACAGGTTGAAGAAATATCTGATTGTTGTTTCAGGTATCTTCCCCCCTTATGCCAGCCGAGATCCTGAATTGTGATTTTAAGATCAGATTCAAAACGGATTGGATCCATAATGTGCCATCTGTAAAGACCAAAACGTTGCATTACATTGTAGTGCCCGTCACCCCGGATAACCTGTGGCAATCCTGAATAGGGAGTACAGAATTCTGTATAGGAAGATTCCTCAATCCCTTCGGAATTCTTCTTATTAGTGTCAAAATCATAGGAACCGCAGAAATAATCTTCTGTACCAGTTCCACATATAGTTGGGAATTTGCTATCGCCATCAATATAAAACTTTATCTCACCTTCTCCCCACCAGCTATTATTATTTACCCCCAGTGCAAGGTAAACGCCAACATATTGACCTTTTCCTTTTATTCCATCATTAATTGTATAAACAGACGTCTCATCAGGATTTACCCTGCGGAACTGAGCATGGAAATACCCGGCATCGGCAGGCACTTCGGTCAATGTATAATCGATCTGGTAAAAAAGTGTCATTGCATCAGCATCGTCAATGTTTTCCATTGTTATCCTGCACTTTTTCCGAAATGGCATCACCCAATATGAATTAAAAGCACTTCCCGGGTTGACGCAGATAGCAGCCGAGACAAGCGGAGAATATTTATTCCATCCCATTCCAAAAAAATCACCAACGGGACATTCAACAGATGGTTCAGTTTCATCATCCCAATAGATTCGAAGTATTGAGAATCGCCAGTTTCCTGTCGGTGTCATCCATATGTGTTGTATGGCACCCGGACCATTAATCTCGGCCATTGTGAATGTCTCACCGGGTTTAATTATTACATATGGATTTATTTTCCATCCCTGACCAAGATCGCGGGCAGCATTGGATGCATTTGCTGCGTTATGTTTCTCTTTGTCAGCAGGATCTGCCATTCCTCCCTTCCCTTTTTCCCCGGACAAGTTTTCAGGACTTATTGAACGGGTTTTTGCATCGGATAACCTGTAAAGATTTCCAATGTTCATATCGAGCCCGTTAAATTTATTCTGGGCAGAAATAATGAAGGGAAGAAGGAAGATAATTAAAACCGATGATACTAATCTTTTCATCTTATATAATTTTGAATTCGATTTTTCAATTAAACTTAAAATTATAAATAATAAGGGAATATTGAACCCTGATTTGATGAATATGTTTTATGGCATAAAAAATTATTACATGTATAGGCTTTTAATAATATCGGAAGAGATTCCTTGCTGGCGCAACTAATGACAAAATTTCATAAACTAAACATGATCTGGTTGTCAGAAGACCTTCAAATGCTGCTTTGCGGCTTTCAAAATATTTAATTGTCACCCCCGATGAAAATCCGGCTCTAATTCCGATTCCTGTTTTATATTCCTGCCCAATTGCCAGACCACTTATAATCAAAATCATTACAAAAGTTAAAATACCTCTACGCATATTAATAGTTTCTTAAATCTGAGCTGCAAATTTAAACAATTAATTACTTTTGAATATTAAGTCTGTGGGTATACTATCGCTGTAAATGAATTTATAATAAATTTCCATGAAAAAACAAATCCTGACAATTATTGTGATGGCAATTCTAATCTCATGTAACGGGCCCGTGAAAAAGAAAATTGAATATCCTGTAACCAAAAAGGGTGATGTTATTGATTCCTATTTTGGGACCAAGGTTCCTGATCCATACCGATGGCTCGAAGATGACAAAGCTGCAGAAACTGCTGCCTGGGTAAAAGAGCAGAATAAAGTCACATTTGGCTACCTTGAAGCGATTCCATACAGGGAGGAAATAAAATCGCGCCTGGGGAAAATGTGGAATTATGAGAAATATACTTCTCCTCAAAAAGAAGGAAACTACACTTACTTTTCAAGGAACAACGGGTTGCAGAACCAGTTTGTCATTTATCGTCAGAAAAACAATGGCGATCCGGAAGTATTTCTTGATCCGAATAAGTTTTCAGCTGACGGAACAACATCTCTGGGCGAAATGGAATTTACAAAAGATGGTAGTAAGGTTGCATACTCCGTTTCCGAAGGTGGGTCTGACTGGCGAAAGGTAATCGCAATGGATGCTGAAACAAAAGAGATCATTGGCGATACCTTGAAAGATATAAAGTTCAGTGGTCTTTCATGGCAGGGAAATGAAGGATTCTATTATTCCAGTTACGACAAACCAAAAGGAAGTGAGCTTTCGGCAAAAACTGATCATCATAAACTCTACTTCCATAAACTTGGTACAAAACAAACAGAAGACAAAGTAGTATTTGGATCTGATATTGTAAGAAGATACGTCACTGGAACGGTGACTGAAGACGGAAGGTATCTTGTAGTAGCTGCATCTGTGTCAACAACAGGTAATGAATTATATATCAAGGATCTGAAAAAACCGGGTGATAAATTCACTGTTGTTGTTGCCAATTTCGATAATGATCATTCAGTACTTGATAATAATGGGTCGAAACTTTTCATTGTAACAAACCTTAAAGCACCTGACAAAAGAGTCGTAACCGTTGATGCAGATAAACCGGGAGTTGAAAACTGGGTTGATCTTATTCCTGAAACAGAAAACGTTCTTGATCCTGCAGCTGGTTCAGGATACATATTCGCGCATTACATGATTGATGCTATGTCAAAAGTAAAACAATACGACAGAAATGGTGTCCTTGTCAGGGAAATTACCTTACCCGGAAGCGGAACTGCAGCCGGTTTTGGTGCCAAAAAGGACGACAAAGAAGTATATTATTCATTTACGAACTATATTACACCGGCAACAATATATAAGCTTGATCCGAAAACCGGGAATTCAGAAGTATATAAGAAACCTGTTGTGTCATTTAACGGTGACAATTATGAATCAGTGCAGATTTTCTATAATTCTAAAGATGGAACACGAATACCTATGATTATTACCCGCAGGAAAGGAACTCCGATGAATGGTAAAAATCCGACAATTCTTTACGGATATGGTGGATTTGATATCAGCGAAACACCAGGTTTCAGCATACCTGTTGCACTATGGCTTGAAACGGGCGGTATTTATGCGGTCGCTAATATAAGAGGGGGCGGTGAATATGGTGAAAAATGGCATTTGGCCGGTACAAAAATGAATAAGCAGAATGTATTCGATGATTTCATCGCGGCTGGTGAATATCTAATTGAAAAAAAATATACTTCGTCAGATTTTCTTGCAATAAGAGGTGGATCAAACGGAGGTCTCCTTATCGGTGCTGTAATGACTCAGCGTCCTGACCTCATGAAAGTTGCTCTCCCTGCTGTTGGTGTAATGGATATGCTTCGTTATCATACTTTTACAGCCGGCGCAGGATGGGCATATGACTATGGCACTTCTGAGGAAAGTAAAGAGATGTTTGAATACATTTATAAATACTCGCCCGTTCAGAACGTAAAAGAGGGAATAAAATATCCTGCCACGTTAATAACCACAGGGGATCATGACGACCGGGTTGTCCCTGCACATTCATTCAAATTCGCCGCTCAGTTACAAGCTAAACAGGGAGGAAATAGTCCTGTTCTGATAAGGATTGAAACAAATGCCGGTCATGGAGCCGGAACTCCTGTAAGCAAATCCATTGAACAGTATGCTGATATTTTCAGCTTTACACTCTATAATATGGGGATTAAGGAATTAAAATAATTTAGGTGATTAACTTGTTTATAGCCCTCTGACCGCTTCGCGGCCATCCCCCTAAAGGGGGACTAAATAGCGCAATTAAGAAGAATTACACTTGTGTAAAGAAATTAGCCCCCCTTTAGGGAGGTTGGGGGTCAAATTTACAATATAAGTGTCTGAATCGAATGAGGCAGGATTTTCACCTCAGCTGCATTATGACCAATGCACAGATTATAAGTAATTTTCAAATTACTCTGATTCATGACAATCACCGCCACTTTCCCGTCTTCATTAATAAATGCCGTAGTGAGTAACTGGCTGCGGCTTGCAGAACTTATTATCCGTTTTGCACCAGGACGTACAAATTTTGAGAAATGTCCGATATAATAATATGAATTTGTATAAATCAGTTGTCCTGTTTTTGTGTTCCCATGTATCGGAGCAAAACAAAAATTCTGAACATGGTTGGGTCCTCCAGTCTCATCCAGTAAAATGTTCCAATCAGTCCAGCCTACTGTTCCATTATTAAAATCATTTATCATGTTGCGACCATATGTTTCCCCAAGTCCCCAGTTATTATACATAGCCGCATTAAAACTTTCAGGACACCCTTCTGTAAACATCAGGTTTTTATCGGGATATGCCTCATGAACAAGTCTGACATTATCAAACATTTTATCTCCTCCGCTCCAGCTTTCGTACCAATGAAATCCCATTCCCCAGGCATATTTTGAAGCTTCCGGATCACCAAAAATAACATTTGCCCTCTGAACCATAAGATCACGGTTATGATCCCAGACAATTATTTTTTTGTCTCCAAGTCCTTCTTTCTGAATTGTAGGACCCAGAAAATTTTTAAGGAAGTCACGTTCATCATCGGCAGTATATATGCAGGATTCCCATTTCTGGGTTGCCATTGGTTCATTCTGAATTGTCATACCCCATACAGGTATTCCCACTTTTTCATACGCCTTTATAAACTTGGCATAATAGTCCGCCCATGGTTGGAAATACTCAGCCTTCAATTTACCGCCATGTAACATATCATTGTTATCTTTCATATATCCTGGAGGACTCCATGGGCTGACAAATAAAGTCAGTTTGCCACCAGCAGCGACAATTGCTTTTTTAATAAACGGAATCCGGAACTGCATATCGTGATCAATACTGAAAGATTTTAATTCCTTATCGCCTTCAGTGACGTAAGTATAGCTTCCACTTGAAAAATCGCAGCTGTTAATACTGGTTCTGGCCAGAGTATAGCCTATTCCTTTTTGTGTATCATAGTATGCCAGCAACAGCTCATCCTGTTTTGCTTTAGGCATTTTAGAGAAGGTTTCGGCAGAGGCATCGGTTAATGCACCTCCTATTCCCAGAAATGTCTGAAATGTTTTATCGGGATCAGTAAAAACACAAATCTGCGTCTCTACAGGCTGAATAAGCTCTTTAAACTTAAGTGTATCTGTAACTGTCAGTCTGTAGTTTGTACTATCTGCTGTAGTATAAACGATTATATGTTTCCCTTCAACTTTAAATTTTTCAGTAACAGGCAATTCAGTACTTGGTGTCTGCTTTTGCTGACTACAGGAAATAAGGAGTAAAACACTCGTTGATAATAAGATATACTTATTCATTTTATCATAGTTTAGTCTGGAATTTAAATTTCATTTTACAACTTGAAATATACAAAGAAACTATCATAAGAGAACTTATTTGGGAATAATATCTCGGTGCTCTGCACCTTAGATGGTGTTTATTAACGGTATTTCTTTTCCTTTGTGTTAATTTGTGCTGAACTTTGTGTCACATTGTTGCAAAAAACGACTGGAAAGTAATAATTACTATGAAAAAACCAGGAATATCCATACTCTATTTTCTTATTGGCATTATGTCGATCATTCTTCAGAACCAATCATCTTTTTACTCCGGGTTTATTGCCAAAGCACTTATTATTCCTGTGCTTATGATTCTGTTTTTAGTAAATATAAATCCTCTCACGAGCCGGTTGCACATGTTTATGATTGCCGGGCTTTTCTTCTCCTGGGCAGGTGATGTGATCCTTGAATTTTCAAAGAATAACGGCAATATATTCATACTCGGACTTGCCTGTTTTCTGCTGGCACATATTATGTATTTTACAGTATTCTTTATCACTCCTGGCAAAAACTCCATCCTGAGTAATCGTATTTGGCTCCTGATACCTGTAATAATTTATGGTGTTGTGCTGGTTTCCTGTCTATATAGCGATCTGGCTGAAATGAGGCTGCCTGTCATAATGTATGCTATAGTTATACTTACTATGCTCACAGGAGCTATCAACAGGAAAGAGAAGGTAAAAAAGGAAAGTTACTATCTTGTTCTGGCAGGTGCAATATTGTTTGTCATTTCCGACTCTGTCATAGCAATTAATAAATTCAGCCATCAATTTGAATCATCAGGAATCGTGATAATGTCAACTTATATCGTTGCACAATATCTGATAATTGCAGGATACATTTATCAATTCCACAATGTTAAACCAGATCAGATAAGCCGGTAGTTTTCATAGTAGGTGTTGATACCGAGATATTTTTTTATGAAGATCTTACCTCTGTATCTCAGTGATAACCTGTTGAAAGAAATATCATGCTCGAAGTTCCAGTTTTTTCGTCGGATTCGCTCCTCCATGACTTTCGGATGAGTTTCGGTAAATAAGCTTAAGGAATCTATCGAAGAGTAATCAAATTCTTTGTTTCCGTTAGTGTCTTTTGATTTCACTCGTTTTAAAAAGTTCTTCTCCTGGTAAAATGAATTTGCATTAATTGCTTTTTTCATCATTGTTCCCGGTTCTTTTACCCAACCGTAATGATAGACATATGCGTCGACAGGTTTAACTTTCAGTTTTTCATTTTCGCATTTTCTGAAACCCTGCGCATCTCTAAAGGAGTAGATAGTTTTATTGTTTTTGATTATCCTTATCTCATGGCCATACCATTTGGGGGAAACGCCAATATAATTATAAGAGCCATAAAAGTGCAGGTAATTGAATAATAATCCATCTATCATTTTATCATCTTTCCAATTTTTCATTGATGAATAAATATTCCCCAGATATTTTTCATGAATCACCTCATCTCCCTGAATGTAGAAGGCCCAGTCGGAATCCATTCCGATTTCCTTGAAAGCTTTGTCTGTTTCCAAGGCAAAAACCTTTCCTCCTTTTTTCATCGTTTTCGAATCATCCCAAACAGTTTCAATTATCCTGATTTTTTGTTTATCAATGCCTTGAATCAGATCAAGTGTACTATCGTCTGAATTACCAACGGCTACAACAAAGTCATCACAAACAGGTAATATTGATTTAATTGCCTCAACTACAGGATAATCAAATTTAATTGCATTGCGGATAAATGTAAAGCCGGAAACTTTCATTTTAGTTGATTAATGAACTATAAAGTTGAAATACCAATGTCGGACGGATAAATATATGAAAAAAAAGCATTTCACAGAGAATTAAACGTTAAATTCAATAACTTGTATCCATTAAATAAATCATTTATGAAGAAAATATCTATCCTGACTCTGCTAATAATAGCACTACTATTTCCATGTTAAGTACGGAAACAATATCAGGGAAACGCATCCGTTAAACTTTTTATTATAGGAGGTGGTAGCCGTGCCGATGCAATGATGAATAGGAAACCATTTCTTATCTGGCATGGTGCCGTTGGATTTTTTTAAATTATTCTTTCGCAGAACGTGAAGGGGTATTAAATAGT